>OLNC01001504.1_pt1 | contig 12433 bp, 9 predicted proteins | sample 1672011 | NCBI WGS metagenome assembly OLNC01 (sample SAMEA3136636, study PRJEB25190) | human gut metagenome | biome: human gut; feature: human-associated habitat; material: faeces | place: Austria | collected 2013 | reverse complement strand
GCTGGACTATACAATCGACCGCTACACCAAAAAGCCGGTCGCCAAACTGGACGCCCCGGTGCGTGCCGTGCTACGCAGCGGGTTGGCCCAGGCCAAGTATATGCAGGTGCCCATGTCGGCGGCGGTGAATGAATCCGTCCGACTGACGAAAGCCCTCGGCAAAAGCAGCGCCGCCGGTATGGTCAATGCCGTACTGCGCAAGGCCGTTGTAACCGAGGTACACGAGGACGATTTTGCCAACCCACTGCAGCGCTTGGGCACCTATTACTGCCTGTCACCCGCGGTGGCAAAGCTGCTGTATAACCAGTACGGTGAAGAAGCCTTCGCCATGGCCGGCGTATTTTATGAGCGCCCGGCCACGGCCATCCGCGTCAACACCCTGCGCACCACCGACGAAGAGCTGACCGATTTGCTGCACACCGAGGGCCACAGCGTCCGGCCTGGCCCATGGCCCCATGCGCTGCTGGTGGAGTTCAACGGCTCGCCCGCCGCAAGCCGGGCCTTTGCCAGGGGGCTTTTCCACGTGCAGGGCTTGGCCAGCCAGTTTGCTGCCCTCTGTGTGGGGGCACAGCCTGGCCAGAAAGTAGCGGACCTTTGTGCCGCGCCCGGAGGCAAAAGCCTGACACTGGCCGAGTGCATGCAGAATCAAGGAAAACTAATCAGCGGCGAGTATGTGGAATCCCGCGTGCCGCTGCTGCGCAAAGCCTTTGCCCGCTGCGGAGTCACCTGTGCCGAAGCCGTGCAGAACGACGCTGCCCAGCCCCGCAGCGATTGGGGCAAATTCGACCGCATCCTGTGCGATGTGCCGTGTTCGGGTTTGGGCGTCATAGCCAAAAAGCCGGACATTCGCTATAAAGATTTGGACGGGATAGAGAATTTGCTGCTAAGCCAGCAGAAGATCCTGCAAAATGGCGCAGATTTACTTGCCGAAAACGGCCGATTGGTGTATTCTACCTGTACAGTCAATCGTGACGAAAACGAGGAACAGGTGAGAACCTTCCTCAAAAATAACCCGCGTTTCCACGTGGCTGTCCCCGCCTTGCAACTGCCTGGCATGCAGCAGGGCGAATATGGCACACTGTTTTTGCCGCATAAAACGGCCACTGACGGATTTTTTGCCGCTATTTTGGAAACAGAAAGTACACAATGATCGTTTATAATAGTAAAGAAGGGAGGAACGCAGCATGAGCGAAGCAACGAAGATTTGCTTATCCGATTTTACGCTGGACGCGCTGACCGCGTATCTTGTCAGCCTGGGCCAGCCGAAATTCCGCGCCAAGCAGATTTTTAAATGGCTGCACCAGAAGCTTGTGACGGATTTTTCCCAGATGACCGACCAGCCCAAGGCCCTGCTGGCACAACTTGCGGAAAATTGCACCATCGCAGCGCCCACCATCCGCCGTCGCCAGCAATCCAAGGACGGTACGGTCAAATATCTGCTGCAATTGGCCGACGGCAACTGCATCGAGACGGTTTTGATGCGCTACAAGTATGGCAACACGGTCTGCGTGTCCACCCAGGTGGGCTGCGCCATGGGCTGCCGCTTCTGCGCCTCTACCCAGGCAGGCCGCGTGCGGGATTTGACCGCGGGCGAGATTGCCTCAGAAATTTACACCGCACAGAAGGACTCCGGAGAGCGGGTCTCTCACATCGTTTTAATGGGCATCGGTGAACCGCTGCACAATTTTAACAATGTGATGGACTTTTTGGAGATCATCTCCTGTCCGGAGGGTGTCAACATCGGCATGCGCAACATCAGCCTGTCCACCTGCGGCCTGGTGCCCAAGATCGACGAGCTGGCCAAGCGCCATTTGCAGCTGACGCTTTCGGTCTCGCTGCATGCGCCGGATAACGTGACCCGCTCCGGCATGATGCCCGTCAACGATGCGTTCCCGCTGGAGCAGCTGATCCCGGCCTGCCGCCGCTACCAGAAGGAGACCGGCCGCCGCATCAGCTTTGAGTATTCGATGGTGCGCGGCGTCAACGACAGCGATGAGATGGCCCAAAAGCTGGCCAACCTTATTAAAGGCATGGGCGCCCATGTGAACCTGATTCCAATCAACCCCGTGGACGGCAGCCCGTACTCCGCTACGGACGACGCCAACGTGCACCGTTTCCAGCAAAAGCTGGAAAGCCTGGGCGTGAACGCCACGGTGCGCCGCCGCTTGGGCACGGACATCAGTGCCGCTTGCGGCCAGCTGCGCCGCGAGGATGCCCAGCAGGCCGAAAATTGCTGAAAACTACGGAAAGGAACCAACCTGAATGAAGATTGCCGCAATTACTGACATCGGCAGCTGCCGCCAGGAAAACCAGGATAACTACTGCGCGCAGCAGCTGCCGGGCGGTACCGCCTGGGGCATTGTCTGCGATGGTATGGGTGGCGTCAATGGCGGGCGTATCGCCGCGCACATTGCCACCGATACGATGCAGCAGTATTTTGCCCGTCAGATGCGCTCCCTGCAGCCGGGCGGCGAGAAAAGCTTTATCATGCGCGGGTTTGATATTACCAACCGCGCCGTGTATGAAAAAGCCACCTCGGACCCTGAGATGATGGGCATGGGTACGACCGGCGTTTGTGCGTATGCCGGCGGGGGGCTGGCGCATGTGGTCCATGCGGGCGACTCCCGCGCGTATCTTTTCCACGAGGGCGAGATGCGTCAGATCACGCGGGACCACTCAATGGTCCAGCAGTTGGTGGACAGTGGCAAGATCACTCGGGAGCAGGCGGCCCAGCACCCAAAAAAGAACCTAATCACCCGGGCGTTGGGCGTTTCGGCCAATATCGTGCCGGAATATAACCGCTGCGAGATCGAAGTCGGCGACATTTTGCTGCTGTGCAGTGATGGCCTGACCAACATGATCTCGGATGAAGAGATTGCACTGGTGCTGCGGGAGGTCCCGTTCTTTGAGGCCCCCAGCATCTTAGTAGATAGAGCTTTGCAGGCCGGTGGGCAGGATAACATCACCGTGCTGCTGATGGGCGTGGAAATTACGGAGGTCAATCATGGATAATCTCATTGGAAAGCGGCTGGACGGACGGTATCAGATTGAAAGTCTGGTCGGCATGGGCGGCATGGCCAACGTCTACCGCGGCACCGATACCAGGACCGGCAATGCCATCGCCGTTAAGGTATTGAAAGAGGAATTTCTGGATAACGAGGAGCTGGTCCGCCGCTTCAAAAACGAGTCCAAGGCTATTTCCATCTTGAATCACCCCAACATCGTAAAGGTTTACGATGTATCCGTAACCGACCGTTTACAATACATCGTGATGGAGTATGTGGACGGCATCACGCTGAAGGAGTACCTTAAGCAGCGCGGCGGCGCCCTGACCTGGAAAGAAACTGTACACTTTGCCACCCAGGTGCTCAGCGCTTTGCAGCACGCCCACTCCAAGGGCATCATTCACCGCGATGTAAAGCCGCAGAACATCATGCTGCTGGCAGACGGATCGATTAAAATGATGGACTTCGGCATTGCGCGCTTCTCCCGTGCGCAGAGCCAGACCGTCAGTGATAAGGCCATTGGCTCGGTGCATTATATCAGCCCCGAGCAGGCCAAGGGCGATAAGACCGACGCCCGCACCGACATCTACTCAGTGGGCGTTATGCTGTACGAGATGCTCTCCGGCAAGCTGCCTTTTGATGGCGATGGTGCTGTGTCCATCGCCATCATGCAGATCTCCGATAAGGCCAAGCCTTTGGCACAGGTGGCCCCCAACGTGCCCGAAGCCCTGTGCCAGATCACCGAAAAAGCCATGGAAAAGGACCCGGCCAACCGCTACCAGAGCGCCCAGGAAATGCTGGAAGCCATCGAGGCTTTCAAACGTAACCCCTCGGCCCGCTTTGCGTATGAGTACCGCAACACCCAGGACAACCCGGAAAGGAATATCAACCGCGTGGTAAACAGCACAAAACCTGCCGCAAAATCGGCGGCTGGAACCAAGGCAACGGCTAAGTCCGGCAGCAATATCCGCACCGGAGAAGCCCGTCGTGTGGGCACCCAGAACCCCGGCCGCGGCAAAAAGGATAAGAAGAAAAAAGGCCAGAAGCCTTTCTCTCTGCTGCCCATTTTCTTTGGCATGGCGGTCGCCTTTGTCATCGGTGCCGCTATCCTGATCTATTTGATCTTCACCAACTCCAGCAACCTGCTTTTCTCCAACCGTAACGACGTCACCCTCATCAGCTTCATCGGCATGACCGAAGATGAGTTCCGCGCTTCGGAGTATAACTCTCTGCTGAAATTGCAGAAAGAGGAAGAATATTCCGACGAGCCCGCCGGCACCATCGTCAAGCAGAATCCCAAGGCCGGCCGTACTGTCAAGGAGGGCCAGAAGATCACCTTGACCGTGAGCCTGGGCACCCAGTATATTACGATCCCCGAGACGAAAAACATGGTGGCTGAGGATGCCGAGCAGACCCTGAAAGACATGGGCCTGCGCGTAACCAAAAAGCCGATGGTGGACGCCACCGTCGCCCCCGGCGCGGTCATCTACACCCAGCCTGCTGCCGGCGAGACCGTCACCGGTGACTCGATGGTCATCGTCTACGTCAGCCGCCAGGACAAGAACAAGACCCAGCCTGTGCCCAGCCTGACCGGTCGTATGCTCGAAGATGCCCGCAACGAGATCAAGGGCAAGTTCTCGGTCCGCGTGGTCGAGCAGGCCAGCGAACAGCCAGCCGGTACCGTTTTGAGCCAGAGCCCGGCCGCCGGTTCCGAGGCCCGCATCACATCGGCTATCACGCTGGTGGTCTCCACCGGTGTGCCTGAAGTCGTCGAAACGCCTACCGATAACGGCGGCGGAGATGAGGGCGGCAATGCGATCGAAGAGAGCTGGTGGTCCAGCTCGGATGGCGCACACCAGATCCACCAGCTGACCGATGGCACGATGTGGAATGAGAACGGCCAGCAGTGCGACGCTCAGGGCAACCCGCTTTGATGGGGAACGCTATGAACTATATCACAAAAGGCATCGGCGGATTTTACTACGTAAAAACGCCGGATGGCATTAAAGAATGCAAGGCGCGCGGCATCTTCCGTAAAAGCGGCATCAAGCCGGTGGCAGGCGATTGGGTAGAGCTTTCCCCGGACGGCACGGTCATCGACGAGATCAGGCCTCGCAAAAACGTGTTTGTGCGCCCGCCTATTGCAAATTTGGATGTGCTGTTCATTGTGGCAAGCACCGTGCAGCCTGTGCCCAGTACCCTGGTGCTGGACCAGCTGGCAGCGGCTGCCATTTATAAAGATGTACAGCCGATTCTGGTCGTGACCAAGGCTGACCTTGGCGCGGCGGATACGCTGGTGCATGCATACAAAACTAGTGGCATCCCGCTGGTGCAGCTGAACTACGAGACCGGCGAGGGCCTTGACGAGATCAAGGCGCAGATCAAAGATCATCTCTGTGCTTTCTGCGGCAACTCTGGCGTGGGTAAGTCTACACTGCTGAACGCTTTGGCGCCTGAATTGCAGCGGGAGACCGGCTCCATCAGCCAAAAGCTGGGCCGCGGCCGCCATACCACCCGCGAGGTGGAGATATTTGAAATCTGCGGCGGCCGTTTGGCCGACACGCCGGGCTTTGCCAGCCTGGAAGCCCAGAAGCTCTGCCGCATCCCCAAAGAGGACATCCAGCACACCTTCCCGGAGTTTGAGCCTTACTTTGGGCAGTGCCGCTTCACCGGCTGCTCGCACCGTGCCGAGACCGACTGCGCGGTGCGACAGGCAGTTGAGGAAGGCAAAATCAGCAAAACGCGCTATGCCAGCTACCTTGCCATGTACGAGGAAGCCAGCGCCAGGAAAGAATGGGAAAAATAATGAAACACGCGATCCTGCTTTCGGCCGTGCCGGTCGATGCAGCTATGAAGCGCTACTGCCGCCCCGGCAGCTTTGTAGTAGCCTGCGATGCCGGCTACCGCAATTCCGATTGCCTGGGTGTGCACCCGGATCTGATCGTGGGGGATTTTGATTCTGCCCCGCAGCCTGATACCGACAGCGATACCATTGTGCTGCCACACGTCAAAGATGACACCGACACTCACTACGCCGCCAAATGGCTTCTGGAAAACGGCTATACCCAGGTCACCATGCTGGGCGCCTTGGGCGGTGCCCGGCGGGAGCATACGATTGCCAACCTTTCCACTGGCCTGTTTTTAGCTGAGCATGGCGTGGACGTAGTGCTGGCAGATACCTCCAGCGAGATCCATTATCTTGTCCCCGGCAAAGATCTTACCTTGCAGCGCGGCGAATGGCAGTACCTCTCGGTGTTCCCGTGGGATGGCAAGCTGATCGGCGTGGACATTGAGGGGGCGTATTACCCCCTGCACGGTGCAGAACTCGTGCCGGATTATCCTCTTGGTGTCAGCAACGAGTTTGTAGAACCCACCGTTACCCTGCGCTGCCAGGCAGGCCATGGCATCGTTGTGCTGACCCGCGCCGATTAAAGGCACACATCCCACACCGCTGCCATAGTATGGTTTATACAGTAAATCCCAGGGAAGGGAGGTGTAAGCCGTGCATGTAGTGGTGGTACGTTGTCCCCGCGCGCTGCGCTGGCTGCTCCGCGCAGCTTTCAAAGTGTAAAATATCCTATGCCTCTGCCCGTTGAGCAGGGGCTATTTTTTTACCCTGCCGCATATACATGCACAAGAATACCAAACGGAAAGGGGTAACCAGCATGGAACTGAAGGTGTTTAAGGACACCCTTGCAGCATACGGCGGGCGGTGGGAGACACGGCAGGAACTGCCGGTGGAAACGGAAATTTTGATCCCGGATTATCAGCCAGCTGTTTTTAAGATCGTCAAATGCCTGATGCAGCCGGTGGTGCTGCAAAACCGGGTAGCTAGCGGGCGCTGGCACTGCGAGGGGTATCTGCGCTGCACCGTGTATTATCAAAGCGATGAGCCCGGCTGCCGACTGTGCCGCACCGAGCAGAAATTTGCCTTTGAAAAATCGGTCGAGCTCCCGGACGCTGCCTTTGCCGAAGGCCCGGCTCAGGTCTGGGGCGAGCAGGAATACTGCAACTGCCGCGCCGTCAGTGAGCACCGCATCGACCTGCGCGGGGCGTACATCCTGTGTGCCGCAGCGCTGATGGTCAGGAATTGCGAGCTTCTGACCTCGCTGGCCGATTGCGGCATTGAGCAGCGCACACAAGAGCTATCCGGCCTGACCCGCGTGGCCGCCGAGGAAAAGGCCCTGACCAGTGAGATCAACCTGCCGCTGCCGGGCACAGGGGAGTCCATCCTGGATATCGGCGGCAGCTTTACCCTGACCAGCCTGACCATGCAGACCGGGCAGGCCAGCTGCCAGGGCATTTTGCAGGTGCAAGTTTGCTGCCAGCCGCCGGAAAGCGAAGCACTGGATGTTCGCACCAAAGAGATGACGGTTCAACAGACCGTCGACCTTCCCGGAGCAGCCGAGAGCGACCAGTGCATCGCCTGGGGCGAACTACTGCACTGCACCCTGCGCACAGAGGATGGTGCGGCGGATGCAAACCTATCGGTTACATGGAAACTGCACCTGGAACTGTGGCGGCTCGCTGCCCACACCGTGGTGGCGGACGCTTACTCGACCCTTTGCCAGGCACAGACCGTGCAGACCGTCTGCAAGCTGCTGCAAAGGACCACCGACCTGAACGGCCATCTGTCCGTGACCGTAGAGGATGACCTGCCCACGCCCGACGCCGAAGTGCGCGGCTGCTTTGTCACGCTGGAAGCGCCGGTGCAGATTCCTGAGGAAGCAGCCAGCAAAGAAAAAGCAGGAGAGACCCGCTGGGAACTGCAGGGCAAAGGCACGGCCCATGTGTTGTGTGCCGACAGCCGCGGCGAACTGACCTGTTACGATAAAGCTTTTACCTGGCAGCCGGAAGGCAGCTGGCAGGGAAGTCCCGGCGATGCTTACCCCTGCCTGCATGCCGATGTGACCCGTCTGACCAGCGGCAAAAGCGGTACGCGGCTGCGCGTAGAAATTGAGCTGAGCATAACCGGCTCTATGCTGCAGGCCCAGGCCCAGCAGGCTTTAAGTGAGGTGGATCTGGGAGAAGAATTTACCGATGGCACAGATGGCCCGGCGCTGTACCTGTACTATGCGCAGGAAGGGGAGCGCATCTTTGATATTGCCAAGCGCTACCACGCCCGCGCCAAAGACTTGGCCGCCGCCAACCACTTGGAGACCGGCGGCACCGCACCCCAGGACCTGACCACCGAGAGCACCTGCCTGCTGATTCCCGCCGCTTTGTAAAGGAGGAAACACCGTGACGCAAGAACAAATCTACCAGAATATTGCGCGCCGGACCGGCGGCGATATTTATATTGGCGTGGTGGGGCCGGTGCGCACAGGCAAAAGCACCTTTATCAAGCGCTTCTCCGAGCTGCTTTTGCTGCCGCATATCCAAAACGAAGCCCAGCGTGCCCGCGCCAACGATGAACTGCCCCAAAGCGCCGCAGGCCGCACCATCATGACCACCGAGCCGAAGTTCATCCCGGAGAAGGCGGTCAATATCGAGCTTTCCGGCGGCGGCAGCTTCCGGGCACGGCTTATCGACTGCGTGGGCTACATGGTGGACGGTGCCCTCGGCCATGAGGAACAGGACGCCCCCCGCCTGGTGAAAAGCCCCTGGTTTGACCACGAGGTGCCCTTTGACCTGGCGGCCGAGACCGGCACACGGCGCGTTATCCGTGAGCATGCAACCGTGGGCGTCGTTGTCACCACCGACGGCAGCGTGGCCGACCTGCCGCGGGAAAACTACTGCGAGGCCGAGCGCCGCATCATCGCCGAACTGGAGGCCATCGGTAAGCCCTACGTCATTTTGCTGAACTGTACTGACCCGGACAGTGATGCCGCTCACCAGCTGGCCGTCCAATTGCAGGATACCTACCAGCGGGCGGTCGTGCCCATCAACTGCGTAGCAATGACTGCCGAAGCGCTGGACGGCATTTTGCAGCGGCTTTTGTATGAGTTCCCGATTCGAGAAATCGCCGTGCAGATGCCCAGCTGGGTCATGATGCTGGAACCCGGCCATTGGCTGCAAAGCGCCGTATACACTGCCATGCTGAAATTTGCCGGCTCTGTGCACAAAATGGCCGATATTGCAGGCAAAAATCTGCCGTTGGAATGTGAGTACATCACCAAAACCATACTGACCGGCATGGACCTTGCCAGCGGTTCGGTGCACATTACGGCAATGATTGCGCCTGATATTTTTTACAAAATTTTGGGTGAGCAGACCGGGCTTTCCATCGTGGATGAAGCCAGCCTACTGCCCTGTGTGGTCAGCCTGGCCAAGGCAAAGCGCGCCTACGATAAGATCAAATCGGCCCTTGACCAGGTGGAAGCCACCGGCTACGGCATTGTGATGCCGGGTATCGAAGAACTGACGTTGGAAGAGCCGGAGATCGTGCGCCAGGGCGGGCAGTACGGCGTGCGGCTCTCCGCCAGCGCACCCAGTTTGCACATTATGCGGGCCAACATCCACACTGAACTTTCCCCCACGGTGGGCAGTGAGCAGCAGGGGGAAGAACTCATCAAGAGCCTGCTGGCAGATTTCGAGACCGACCCCGGCAAACTGTGGAACACTAACATCTTTGGCAAAAGCCTGAACGAATTGGTCAGCGAGGGAGTGCAGGCCAAGCTGCTGCATATGCCGCAGGAGGCCCGCAGCCGCCTGCAATCTACGTTGGAACGCATTATCAATGAGGGCTGCGACGGCCTGATCTGCATCCTGTTGTAAAGGGGGCCTTACCGTGAAGCACCTGACCCGGCAGGAAAAGAAATGCCAGAAAGAGCGCCGCGCCCTGATGGCTGAGCTGGACGCAGCTACGCAAGCCCTGCGTGCTAACGAGAAAGCTTTTCAAGAAGCGCTGGACCCTTTTGTAATTGAGCAGCTAACTTACCAACATGCGGCCCTGCGATGCCGCAGCCGTGTGCTGCTGCGCTTATTGCGGGAGGAGGATGCCCCGTGCCGCTGACAGACACTTTGTGGCCCTGGGCTGTCGGCGCGGTATGCCTGCTGTTGGTTTTGCGGTGCGCCGCCCGCCAGCGGCACCCGGTACTGGCTGTGCTGGCCGGGGCCGTCTGCGGGCTGGGGGTGCTGGCTGTGATAGCGCTGCTGGAACCTGTCAGCGGCATTGTGCTGCCGCTGAACCGCTATACGGCCTTTGTGGCGGCTGTGCTGGGCGTGCCCGGGGTGGTTTTATTGCTGCTTTTACAGCTGATATTATAAAAAATCTTGCCAATTGCTGTGCAATATGCTATAATATCCCAGAAACGAGTGGAACATACGGCGGCGGGACAGTTCGCAAGAACTGCCTGAGGAAAGTCCGGGCTTCACAGAGGCATAGCAACTGCTAACGGCAGCCGGGGGCGACCCCAGGGATAGTGCAACAGAAAGAAACCGCCGTGCTTTGCACGGTAAGGATGGAAAGGCGAGGTAAGAGCTCACCAGCGCACTGGCAACTTTGCGGCTATGTAAACCCTGCTTGAAGCAACATCCGTATGGGACATTATGCGGAGCCTCGCGCGTCCCGGTGATGGCGTGAGCCTTACGGCAACGTAAGGCCAAGATAGATCGTCGTTTGATACAGAACCCGGCTTACGGTCCAGTCGTTTTCTTAAACAATTTCTGCACAGCGGTTCATATAACTGCTGTGCAGTTTTTGTTTGTAGGAAACACCACATTACAATCACATCCGAAATCAACGGCAGAGCTTGCACCCGGCACCACCTGACAGCAGGCAGAAAAAAGCCCCGCGCTTGACACAGGGGAAGCAGAAAGCTATAATAAAGGCATAACATGCTATTTCGCTAAATTAAAGTTTAGCGAAATAAAGGGAGGGACAAACAGGGAAAATGAGCAGTTATATCGATGTGGTCCACCCGGACCGCCATGCGCCGTATTTGGATATACCCAATGATGTGGTGGAATACCTGCATTATCTGGACTTTGTAAAGATGCGGTCACCGCGCACCATCAACGCATACTATCTCGATTTGCGCGGCTTCTTCCGTTTTATGATGGCGATGCAATGGTCGCGTGTGCCGCGGGATACGCCGCTGGAAGAAATAAACTTAAAGGACATCTCAACCGAGGATATAAAAAAGATCACCAAGCGGGACATCTTTTCCTATTTGGACTACGTGCGCAGCACGGACGCCAACGGCGGCAAAGCCCGTGCCCGCAAGCTGAGCGCCCTAAAAGGGTTTTTCTCCTATCTGGTGACCCAGGTGAATAAACTGCAGGAAAATCCCACCGAGGGAATCAGTCTCGGCTCACCAAAAAAGGCCCTGCCTAAATACCTGACTGCCGCGGAAAGCATAGACTTGTTAAAAAATATACAAAGCGACTTCTATGAGCGTGACTTCTGCATGATTACCCTGTTTTTAAACTGCGGCATGCGGCTGACAGAACTGGTGACCATCAACATGGGCGATTTCAAGCAGGATACCATCCGCATCACCGGCAAAGGCAACAAAGAGCGGCTTGTCTACCTGAACGACGCCTGCCTGGAAGCGCTGGACCACTATAAAAAGGCCCGTGCAGCGCTGCCGAACCTGCCGGCAGATGAACGGGCCTTATTCGTCTCCAAGCGCACCGGCAAGCGGCTGACGGCGCGCCGCGTGGAACAGATCGTGGCGCGTTGCCTGCAAAGCGCAGGCTTAAGCGGACGAGGTTTTTCGCCCCACAAGCTGCGCCACACGGCGGCAACGCTGATGTATCAGGGCGGTGTGGATATGTTGGCGCTGAAAGAAATTTTGGGCCACGAGAGTGTTTCCACCACGCAGATCTACACCCACATCAACCAGGAGCGCCTGCGCGCCGCGGTGAAAGCCTCTCCTCTTGCGGATCAAGGTTATATCGCGGAAAGCAAGCCCTCACAGCAGGACTCCGGCGAGGAAGACTGACAGCCAGCCGTTGACCAGATTGACCGTTCCGGCCAGCAGCAGGCAAAACAGAAAGCGTATTGTCAGCCGCCGAAAAGCCCCCGTCAACTGCCCACGGGCGGCCCCGCCCGAAAAGACGCACTGGAACAACCCGTTGCTTATCGCTGCGCTGTAGCCGGATAGCCACAGCCCTGCAAACAGTACACTCAGATTGGACAGGCTGCTCAGCAGCCAGTAGCAGACAAGGCCCCGGCTCTCCCCTGCAGCCAGTACGCAGGCAGCGCATAAGCCGAGAAAGCCACCGCGCAAAAAGAATAAAATCGGGAGAAAGAAACATCCCAAGGCCGAAAAGCTGCACAGATACAGCGCGGCCAACTGCAAAAAGGCAGCGGAAAACTGCCACTGCCATACAGAGAAAACCGTGCTGTAGCTGCTTTTAGACAGGTAGTAAGCCGCCAGCTGACTGCCTGACTCCCAGGCTCCGGTTCGCCCCAGCCAAATGCCTGGCAGGTAGCCCAGCAAAAACAGACAGGCGCAGCCCAGGGGCAAATAAGGCAGCCT
>OLNC01001503.1_pt1 | contig 12435 bp, 11 predicted proteins | sample 1672011 | NCBI WGS metagenome assembly OLNC01 (sample SAMEA3136636, study PRJEB25190) | human gut metagenome | biome: human gut; feature: human-associated habitat; material: faeces | place: Austria | collected 2013 | reverse complement strand
GAGGAGCTGTCCTTAGTACGAGAGGACCGGGATGGACGGACCACTGGTGTATCTGTTGCACCACCAGGTGCACGGCAGAGTAGCCAAGTCCGGACGGGATAAACGCTGAAGGCATCTAAGCGTGAAGCCCCCCTCAAGATGAGATCTCTCATTCGAAAGAAGTAAGACCCCTTGAAGACGACGAGGTAGATAGGGCAGAGGTGGAAGGGCAGTAATGTCCGGAGCTGACTGTTACTAATCGGTCGAGGGCTTGACCAAAATGGTTCTAAAAGGCAGAGTGTTTTATGATATGCAGTTTTGAAGGTGCATGGTATTAAAAATTTAAATAGTTATATAGGGGTATAGTTTAATGGTAGAGTATCGGTCTCCAAAACCGCTGGTCCGGGTTCGAATCCTGGTACCCCTGCTAAAGCATCTGAGGAATTTCAGATGCTTTTTTATGTAATAGGAAATTCCAACAGAATTTCCTATTACATTAAAAGGCACTGCGTGCCAGAAAGCGCAGTGCGCGGAGAGGAATATATAGCTGTGCTATCTGGGAACGCGCGAAAGTGTATGTCAGGCGCACACTTAGGTCTAATAATTTCTATATGAACAACAGAGGGCATGCGGTATCTGAATGCACCGATATAAAACGAATAGAGAGGTTTCAGATTATGAATCATTTTACAACATTCTCACAATATGAATATGTTCGGCCGGATTTTGAAAACGCCAAAGAATTGATCAGAAAATCTGTTGACAAAATCAAAAATGCCGGGACAAAAGAAGCAGTAAGTAAAGTATTTAAAGCAGTGAATGATCAGCAAAGACATTTGAGAACGATGGCGACGGTGGCTGAAATTCGCAATACTATTGATACAACAGATCCCTTTTATGAATCTGAAATGCAATGCTTTTATGAAAATATGCCGCTTGTTGATCTTGAAATGCAGGAATTTCAGAAAACAGTTCTGCAGTCAGAATATCTGGATGCATTAAAAGATGAATATGGTGAGCTGTATTTTATTCGTATGGAACGTTTAATGAAACTTGTCAGCAAGGAGAATGTCGAAAATCAGGTTGAGGAAAGCAATCTTGTACAGCTCTATCACAAAACTGCTGCAAAGCCGGTTGCACAGTTTAAAGGCGAAAAACTTAATTTTTATGGGCTGTTGAAAAAAATGCAGGATCCGGACCGGAAAATCAGAAAAGATGCGTTGATGGCATGGTCTGATTTGTATCAGTCTATTGCAGATGATCTGAATGATATTTATACAAAGCTGATCAACAACCGGATTAAGCAGGCACAAGTACTGGGATTTAAGGACTATACAGAGATGATGTATCTTTCCATGGAGCGATTTGATTATGACCGTGAAGATGTTGCTTGCTACCGTGAGATGATCAGGCAGTTTGTGGTTCCGGTTGTTGCGGAAATATATGAGAAGCAGAGAAATCGTCTGGGAATTGAGCATCTCTATTATTATGATGAAGATATGTCCTCTCCTGAGGGCAATGCCATACCTTACGGAACAACTGAGGAACAAGTGCAATTAGCGCAGAGAATGTATCATGAACTTTCAAAGGAAACCGGAGAGTTCTTTGACTTTATGGTTCAGCATCAATTATTTGATCTTGAAACAAAGCCTGGTAAAATGCAGGGGGGATATTGTACATTTTTGCCGGATATGATGGCTCCGTTTATTTTCTCCAATTTTAACAGAACTTCCGCAGATGTAGATGTGCTGACACACGAAGCAGGACATGCCTTTGAGGCCTATACGGCTACAAGAAAGGGTGTGCCGGATGAGATTGCTTTTTCAACATCTGAAGTAGCGGAGATTCATTCGATGTCTATGGAGTATCTGACATATCCATGGATGGATTATTTTTTCAAAGATTCGGCCGACCAGTATAGAAAGACACATCTTGAGGAAGGGCTTAGAGTTATTCCATATATGGCTTGTGTGGATGAATTTCAACATGAGGTGTATGCACAGAAGATGACAGATGAAGATAAGAGATATCAACTCTGGCATGCATTGGAAGAAAAATATATGCCATGGAGAGATTATGACGGGGATCCATTCCTTGAGGCAGGTGGTTTTTGGATGCAGAAACAGCATATTTTTATGTGTCCGTTTTATTATATCGACTATTCGCTTGCATCTATGGGAGCACTTGAGTACTATATCCGTTCTATTGATGACAGAGAGACAGCATGGGAGGACTATTTCAGACTTTGTTCTTTAGGCGGCAGCAAAGGTTATTTTGAACTTCTTAAAGAGGGGCATCTGAGTAATCCTTTCAAGACAGGTACTGTCGAACATATTATGAAGGTGCTGAAAGAAAAAGTCCTTCAGTAAGAAGCAGAGAAACAGAAAGGCGGTCAGACAAATGGAAATAAGGCAGTTAAAATATTTTGCGGCAGTAGCTGATACGCTTAATTTCAGCAGAGCTGCGGAAACACTTTTTATATCCCAGTCTGCCCTCAGTAAACAGATTGCAGATCTGGAAAGGGAACTGGGCATGGTGCTTCTTCAAAGAGACAAGCGCAGCGTACGTCTGACACCGGCGGGCAAAGTCTTTTTGAATGAAGCCAAGGTGATTCTCATGCGTATGGATACGATACCGATCCTTTTAAAAAATACCAAGGATGTAGAAAAGAAGGAAGAGCATAATGTTTTTATAGGTGTTGAGAGCAGAGTGGGAGATTCACCGATTTTTCACCTGGGAGTAGCGGAAGCTGTTCATCAGCTCAGACAGGAGATGCCTACACTCAGAGCCATTTTTAAAATGGGTGAATATCTGGACATTAACCGTGATATCAGTGAAGAAACATTGAATATGGGTGTATTTATGGGGACGAAAGAAGATGTGAATGAATCACTGAAATACAGAGTCCTTTATGAAGATGAAATGGTTGTTGTCTATCGTGGTGAGCCGGTAGAGGCCATAGGTATTGAAGGCATAAAGCAGATATTATCTGAGAAACCTTTATACATCATTGATAAAGAGTTTCGAGGTATGTCCCAGGTTGTCCGAATGCTGGGGGCAATCGGATGTGCACCATCCATTCGCTTCTGTGAAAGTACACTGGATATGAGTTTTATCATGGAAAGTGGGGAAGGATGTGTCGTTATTCCATCATCTATGGTCAGAAAGTATAAAAATCCGAAAATACATACACTGGCCACCCATAGACCGGAGGCAAAACTTTATTTTATGGCTATGTGGAAAAAAGAGGGAGAGCATCGCCTAGAGGAGATGATTGCTCTCAGAGCAGGATTAAATATTGAAACATTTAAATAATGGACAGGCAGGAAGATCTCTGATTGAATTCGATTCAGTCAGGGATTTTTTCACATTAAGAGTTTTCACATTAAAAGAAAGGCGAACAATTATATAAAAAGAGTTGACAAACATATAATACTAGTGTACTATAATGATAGTACAGTGATACACATTAAAAAGGCTACTGATACAGACAGGGAAAGGAGAAATTTGATTGAGATATGAGAATGATCGTCCGATTTATCTGCAGGTGATAGAGGATATTAGCAGGCGGCTGATCCAGGGAGAATTGGCATTAGGTGAGAAGCTTCCCTCTGTCAGAGAGATGGCTGTGCAGTATCAGATTAATCCGAATACGGCCAGCAGAGTTTATAAAGAGATGGAGAGCAGAGGGCTTTGTTATACGAAGCGCGGCATGGGCACATTTATTACGGAGGATTCAGGAATGATTAAGATGTTACAGTCAGAGATGGCAGAGGATTGTCTGGATACATTTCTTCAGGGAATGCAGGCAATCGGTATCGGTTTGGATGAGATGATACAGCTGCTGAGAGAGCGGTATGCAAAGGAGGAGTTATGATGCTTGATTGTGTGAATGTTGTGAAACGGTATGGCGGTAAGTTTGCGGTGAATGGAATGTCCGTTGCTATAGAGGATGCGCATATTTATGGATTGCTTGGGCCGAATGGCAGCGGCAAGTCCACATGGATGAAGATGGCAGCCGGTCTGATTGTCCCGGATGAAGGGCAGATGACACTCGATGGTGTAAAAATTGGTGCTGAGACGAAGAGGCATATTGCTTATATGCCGACAGAAGGTTATTTTTACAGCTATATGAAGATTAAGGATGTGGGCAGATATTATCAGGATTTCTTTGATGATTTTGATGAACAGCAGTTTGAGAAGCTGATCGCAGATATGGATCTGGAGATGAATATGAAGGTGAGAAACTTATCCTCAGGTATGATGGCGAAGCTGAAGATTGCTGTAACTTTATCAAGAAAGGCAGAGCTGTATCTGCTGGATGAGCCGTTAAACGGGATTGATCTTTTGGCCAGAGATGAAGTTGTCAACACAATTCTGACGAATATGAGTGACAATGCTTCTGTTGTAATTTCAAGTCATCTGGTAGAGGAATTGGAACGGATTATTGATAAGGCTATTTTCATGAAAGACGGACAGATTGTATTAATGGGTGATGTAGAAGAGATTCGACAGGAACGCGGGGAGTCTGTTACGGATCTGTATCGTCAGATTTATGGTTAGAATCCAGGAGGAATAATGTTATGTTAAAGCTTATAAAATATGAACTCATCAAACAGAAAACATCCAAAGTGATTATTGGAGCAATTTTAGCGCTGCTGGAGGTTGCTTTTCTGGCAGGTATGCTTTTGGGCAAAGAAGAAATCATGGCCATTGCTGCCGGAATGTTGACATTTCTGGCCTCGGTCACCTTTGTTATTGTTGGCCTGGAAGAAATTATTACTTATTATCATGATTTAAGAGACAAGAGCGGCTATATGCTTTTCATGACACCTTATAATGTTTATGAAATTATGGGAAGCAAGATTCTGACAGGTTTTTTCTCTATTGCAGCAGCAGCGATTATCTTTGGCATTATTGGATTCGCAGATGTCACCATGGTATGTGCCAAGTACGGAGGGGTGCAGACGTTGTTTGATCTGATGAAAGCATTCTTCAGATTTGCTTTGCAGGTGAATGTTGACGGCATGCTTATTGTGTGGTCCATTATACAGGCTGTATTCAGCTGGGTTGGAATGGTGACATCCGCATTTCTGGCTATCACATTATGTATTACGATTTTTTCAGGTATGCGCTGCAAGGGGTTGATCAGTTTTGTCATTTATTGCGTGTTGAATATTGCAGTAAGCGCTGTTGTTGTGCAGATTTTGAACTGGACAGACATGGCATCTGCAAATGGTATGATGGCTGTTTTTTCTATATTTGATATTTTATTTGCAGGTGCATGTTATGTGGCAACAGGTTATATTTTAAATAAGGAATTATCTCTTTAAATATAAGCCGTTTATTAAAAGTATTAAATATCAATGAAATGGCAATAGTTTATATTAAGTTAACAATTCTAGGCTATGATTACTTCTACATAGAATAAAACAGTACAATATGAGAGACTGTTGAGATATATGTCGGAGGTTGAGATATGAGCAGAGCAATAGGTATTGATCTTGGAACGACCAACAGCTGTGTGGCTGTTCTGGAAGGCGGAGAACCTGCTATTATAACAAGTGCGGAGGGGTTGAGAACAACCCCTTCGATTGTTGCGTTTACGAAGAAAGGTGAACGTCTGGTGGGAGCGCCTGCAAAGCGCCAGGCGGTGACAAATGCTGAACGGACAATTTCTTCAATTAAACGACAGATGGGGACGAATTACAGAGCGGATATAGATGGCAAGCGGTATTCTCCGCAGGAGATTTCTGCCATGATTTTGAGAAAACTCAAGAAGGATGCGCAGGATTATCTCGGTGAGACGGTGACGGATGCGGTCATTACGGTTCCTGCTTATTTTAATGATGCACAACGGCAGGCAACGAAGGATGCAGGAAGGATTGCAGGATTGAATGTAACGCGGATCATCAATGAGCCGACAGCGGCCGCCTTTGCCTATGGTCTGAATAACGGAGAAGATCAGAAGGTGCTGGTTTATGATCTGGGCGGCGGTACCTTTGATGTATCCGTGATAGAGATAGGTGACGGGCTGATTGAAGTATTGTCTACTTCGGGAGATAATCATTTGGGCGGGGATGATTTTGACGACCGCCTGACAGATTATCTTCTGGCCGAGTTTAAAGCCAGCGATCATATTGATCTGAGTCATGATGAGGCGGCCGTTCAGAGAGTACGTGAAGGGGCGGAGAAGGCGAAGATTGAATTGTCATCATCCACATCGACAACCGTGAATCTGCCGTTTTTGACAATGGTGAAGGACACGCCGCATCATATGGAAGTGACTGTGACAAGGGCGAAGTTTGATGAATTGACCCATGATCTGGTGGACAGAACAGCAGGACCTGTTCAGAATGCTTTGAGAGATGCGGGGATTACAGCCAGAGATCTGTCGAAGGTATTGCTTGTAGGCGGATCGACACGTATTCCGGCTGTTCAGGACAAGGTTCGGAGGATGCTTGGCATGGAGCCATCTAAGGGTATCAATCCAGATGAATGTGTTGCCATGGGGGCAGCTATTCAGGCCGGCAAGCTAAGCGGCAGTCTGCCGGAGAATTCTGCGGCAAGTTCCATTATTTTGATGGATGTGACGCCATTATCTCTGTCCATTGAAACGGTGGGCGGCATTGCGACACATTTGATCGAACGGAATACGACCATCCCGGCCAGACATAGTCAGATATTCACAACAGCAGCGAACTTCCAGACATCGGTTGATATCAAGGTGTATCAGGGCGAGCGCCAGTTTGTCAAGGACAATACGCTGCTTGGCAATTTCAAGCTCAGCGGTATCAAGCGGGCTATGGCCGGCGTACCGCAGATTGAAGTTACCTTTGATATTGATGTCAACGGTATTTTGACGGTAGCTGCCAAGGATATGGGAACAGGAAAAGCACAGCAGATTACGATCACATCGCGTTCGAATCTTTCAGAGGAAGAGATACAGCAAGCGGTTCGTGAGGCAGAGATGTATGAACAGGAAGATGGCGAGAGAAAAGGCTATTATGAACTCCACTCAGAATCAGAAGTGCTGATCGCCAAGACAGAGCAGGCGCTGAAGAAGGCTGGCAAGCAGTTGGATCGCAGTGAAAAGCATCAGATCAAGTCAGCGATGAACCAGTTGAAGAAGTCTGTTGTGAAGATGAAACCGATGAAGATGCAGGAGAATGATGCACATCAGCTTCAAAGTGAGAAGGAAATCCTGGAGAACTTAACGGCAAGGCTTTTTTCACTGGCGGAAAGTGACGAGAACAGGTAAAGGAGGCAAAATGTTTCAGATATTGATAGCAGATAGCGACAGAGCTTACAGAAGACGACTTTACCAACTGCTGAGGCGGGAAGGCTATTCTGTTCTTCAGGCTTCTGGCGGCGAAGATGTTTTGAAGGTGCTGGAGACATCGTACATTGACTTTATTATTCTTGGAGATAACCTGGTGGATCTGAATGTATATGAACTGATGGGACAGCTGCGGGATACGTATTCAGATATGCCATTGATGCTTTTGGCGGAGAAGAAAGAGCGGGATGGCCTCAGGAAAAGCTATATGGCTGGTGCAGATGAATATTTGACGAAGAATGTGGATGAAGAAGAACTTGTACTGAGAATTCGTGCGGTTCTTCGGAGATCTGGCAAGAATTATGATAAGAAGCTTCAGGTAGGGGATGTGATCCTGGATTGCGATTCTCTGTCCGTAACAAGGAAAGGGGACAGGCAGACCTTGCCTAGAAAGGAATTCTGGCTTTTATACAAACTGCTTTCTTATCCGGATAAGATTTTTACCAGAACCCAGTTGATGGATGAGATATGGGGACTGACGACAGAAACGTCACAGTCAACATTGAATGTACATGTCAACCGGCTGCGGAATAAATTCAGGAAGTATCCGGAGTTTGATCTGAAGGCGGTGCGCGGTATTGGATATAAGGCAGAAGTGCATGTTGATTAAGAGATCATTATAAAGCCTATCATACAGGCAGACTGACTGACAGTGTCTGTCCGTATGATAGGCTTTTGCCGATCTGGTGATAGTACAGGCTCAGATGTATTGAGGAAAATCAGAGTGTGTCATAGCGAACACAGTCCGTCTTTTCAACAAACTGATCTTTGATGGCAGGCATCGTCTTAAAATGCGGTGTCTGCTGATGAGCCTCCTTTTGTTGATTGCCATTTGGGCTATTGTTGTCAGTATAGCATGTTTTAACGTATTTTGCACTTTAATCCTTTAAATCCGAATCAAGCTAATGTGGTACTTGACAGATATTGGAAGATGTTTTATAGTCAAACAAGAGACTATGAAGAAGAGGGTATGATTATGCGTAATTTTATTTTTATTTCGCCACATTTTCCAACAAATTATGAGAATTTCTGTGTCCGGCTGCATGAAAATGGCGTGAATGTTTTCGGGATTGGTGATACACCGTATGAAAACTTGACCGACTCCCTGAAGGCGGCTTTGACAGAGTATTATAAGGTGGACAGCATGGAAGACTATGATCAGATGTATCGGGCAGTGGCTTTTCTATGTTATAAGCATGGATCAATGGATGGTCTTGAAAGCAATAATGAATACTGGCTGGAGCAGGATGCCAGACTGAGAACGGATTTTAATATTCCGGGAATGAAGACGGCTGACATGGAACATGTGAAGTATAAATCTAAAATGAAACCTTATTATGCAAAGGCAGGTATTCCAACAGCCAGGTATCATCTGGTGACGGATTTGACGGAAAGTCTTGCTTTTGTGGAGAAGGTGGGATATCCGGTTATCGTGAAGCCGGATAATGGCGTCGGTGCGACAACGACTTATAAACTGAAGAGTGAGGATGCGCTGCGGGCATTCCATGAAGAAGATTTTCATGGTGTGCAATTTATTATGGAAGAGTTTGTGCCCGGAGAGATTTACTCTTATGATGCGATCATGAACAGTAAGGGAGAACCGATATTTGAGACAGGCAATCATACCCCAATTTCTATCATGGATAGTGTCAATAATCACGATGACAGTGTGTTCTATATTGAAAAACATATTGCGGATGATGTTCGCGCAGCAGGCAGAGCAGCTGTGAAATCATTTGGCGTAAAGAGCCGTTTTGTTCATTTTGAATTTTTCAGATTGACAGAAGATCATGACTATCTTGGCAAAAAAGGAAAGATTATTGGTCTGGAAGTGAATTACAGGCCATCAGGCGGTTTCACACCGGATATGATCAATTATGCCTGTAGTACGGATGTCTACAAAGATTGGGCGGACATGGTTGCTTTTGATCGGCTGACAAAGGAAGAGTATCCGGATAAATACTATTGTGTTTCGGCAGGATGCAGAAAGGAAAAACATTATCTGCACAGCTATGAAGAAGTGAGGGCTGCGTATAAGGATGACATTATGATGACAACAGAGCTTCCTGAAGTTCTGGCATCAGCGATGGGAGACAGACTTTATCTGGCACGCTTTGCAGAAAAAGAGGACATGGATGCATTTATCAGCTATGTCTTTGCTACTGCGTAATGGCATTGAATCGTGAATAACAGAGGAATAAAATACAGGGACATTTTCATGGCAAGTCATGAGAATGTCCCTGTTGTTATAAGCAGGCAGATGAAATCTCCATTCGGAATCAGTGCATGATAATATCTGCAAACTGGCCCCGGGTAACTTTGATCAGATCCTGAGGTGAGAGAATCAGCTGAACACCGATACGCCCTCCGGAGATAATAATCGTGTCAAAGTTGGCAGCTGATTCATGGATGAATGTCGGAAACTGCTTCTTCATACCGATGGGGGTACAGCCGCCCCGGATATAACCGGTAATAGCATTGATATCTTTGACATGGATCAGTTCAACATTCTTCTCACCGGCAGCCTTGGCAGCGGCTTTTAAGTTCAGTTCCTTATCAACAGGGATAGCAAATACGAAATAATTCTTGCTTTTGCCGACAGTGACCAGTGTCTTGAAACTGCGTTCATAAGGCTGACCCAGCTGATCAGCAATATGGCAGCCGTCGATAAATTCGTCACAGGTGTAGGTGTTCATTTCATAAGGAATTTTATTCTTATCCAAGATGCGCATGGCATTGGTTTTGGTTTCTTTACCCATTATAAGTCCTCCTGTATTTTATGTATTGTTCAACATTGTCAATCGGTTATATTTTATAGTATTTTCATCAATATGTCCATCCGTAAAAACAGAAAAGGATTAGCTGAAAAAATAAATCATAATTTTTGTTGCATGAAGTCGGTGAAGGTGTTACGATTAATAGGAATGTCAAAGAAAGGGAGACAAAGATGGGAAAGATAGGATTCGATAATGAAAAATATTTGAATATGCAGTCAGAACATATCAGAGAGAGAATGGCTCAGTTCGGCGGCAAGCTTTATATGGAATTTGGCGGCAAGCTTTTTGATGATTATCATGCATCCAGGGTTCTTCCGGGATTTCAGCCGGATAGTAAGCTGCAGATGCTTTTGAAGTTAAAAGACCAGGCAGAGATTGTAATTGCAGTCAGTGCATCTGCTATTGATCAGCACAAGAAGAGAGGCGATATCGGTATTACCTATGATCAGGAAGTATTGAGACTCATCGACCTTTTCAGAAGTGTGGGACTTTATGTGGGAAGTGTTGTGATTACACAGTATCAGGGACAGCAGTCCGCGGACGGATTTATTAAGCGACTGGGTGATCTTGGTGTGGCTGCATACAGACATTATATGATCGAGGGTTATCCGGCGAATATTCCGCTGATTGTCAGTGAGGATGGCTTCGGCAAGAATGATTATATTCCGACAGAGCGTTCATTGATCGTTGTGACAGCTCCGGGACCGGGAAGTGGTAAGATGGCAACATGTCTGTCTCAGTTGTATCATGAGCATCAGCGCGGTATTAAAGCAGGTTATGCGAAGTTTGAGACTTTCCCAATCTGGAATATTCCGCTGAAGCATCCGGTGAATCTTGCTTATGAAGCAGCAACTGCGGATCTGAATGATGTCAATATGATTGATCCTTTCCATTTGGAAGCTTATGGCAAGGTTGCTATTAATTATAACAGAGATGTGGAGATTTTCCCTGTTCTTCAGACGATTTTTAAGACAATTGCAGGTGTATCCCCTTATCAGTCACCGACAGACATGGGCGTCAATATGGCAGGCAATTGTATTTTTGATGATGAAGCGGTGAAGAAAGCTGCCAGAGAAGAGATGATCCGCCGTTATTATATTGCCCTTTGTGAGCAGAAGAAGGGTAAGGAGAATAAGGCAGAGATCAGCAAGCTGGAAATGCTGTTGAATCAGGAAGGACTTTCCACGAACGATTATGAAGTTGCCGTCGCAGCCAGAAAGATTGAAGCTGAGACCGGTGAGCCGGCAGCAGCCATTGAATTGCCGGATGGCAGAATTGTTACAGGAAAGAATAAAGCACTTCTTGGTGCGGCATCTGCAATGCTGTTAAATGCGCTGAAGCAATTAGCGGGTATCCCGGATGATGAGCATTTACTGGCTTCCGAAGTCATTCGCCCGGTACAGGAATTGAAAGTGCAGTATCTGGGCAATCAGAATCCAAGACTGCATACAGATGAAGTATTGGTTGCGTTATCTGTTAGTGCGGCCTCCAATGAGAATGCGAAGAAAGCACTGGATTGTCTGCCGATGTTAAAGAATTGTAATGCGCATTGCTCTGTTATCTTGTCTTCTGTGGATACAGATATTTTCAGGAGATTGCGTATTAATCTGACATGTGAGCCAAAGTATCAGAATAAGAAGCTTTTCCACCATAACTAAGGAAGAGAAGCTTTTCGTGAAGCATCTGGGAGAAGAAGTTGCAGCAGGTATCCTGGCACATGAAGAGGCACTTCTGGCAAAAGGAATCGAATACTGTGACTGCCCAGGCTGTACAGCAGGCAAAAGAATTATGGATAATAAAGCACTTTTTCTCGCATAATAAAAAGGTGATTGACTTAGAAGCAGCATCAAAATGGATATAAGTATAAAGAAATCGGGTAAAGATGGAGCGAAAATCTTTACTCGATTTTTTTGCATTTTGGGAACAGGTAAAACAACTTGACGAAAGGGAGGGTGTAACGGAAGCACTCAAAGCAGAAAACCTCCAATACCACTTGTTTTTTCATTCTCGATATGATATTATTAGTATGAATACTAATACTTTTATAAAGAGGTGATTAATTTGCGAAGAGACAGCAGCGATACAAGGAAGAAAATCCTGACTGCATGCGTTCGTCTTTTTTTGGAGCAAGGGTATAAAAACACCTCGGTCAGCCAGATTGTTGATGAAGCGGGCGTTGCAAGAGGAAGCTATTTGAATCTGTTTCCCACCAAGGATAAAATTTTGCTGGACTTGACCGAGACGATGTTCGGCGGTCAGTTCGGTGTGGCAAGGAGCATTGCGGGCAGCAAGCTGCCGTCGGTGTATGCCTATGCGGTGGATACGGCGATCCAGCTCACT
>OLNC01001501.1_pt1 | contig 12481 bp, 10 predicted proteins | sample 1672011 | NCBI WGS metagenome assembly OLNC01 (sample SAMEA3136636, study PRJEB25190) | human gut metagenome | biome: human gut; feature: human-associated habitat; material: faeces | place: Austria | collected 2013 | reverse complement strand
CCTCCTGGATATGTGTCGCCAGTACGCGTCATATAAACAGTTACGCCACTGTACTGCTCCAACTCCGTTTTACAATATTGGGCTATTTTTAATGTAAGATCCTTTTCCTTCGCCCCATTAACTCCCAGGGCGCCTGGGTCTGATCCTCCATGCCCTGGATCCAGAACAACCACCAAATTTCCTGATCTTGTTGCTCTAGCTGCACTTCTTGCCTTACTGTTTTCTGTCACATCTGCAGACGCATCCGCAATCGCATCCTCTGCAGATGCATTTTCCACAAGATTTCCCTCATCATCAAAAGTCATGAATGTGGCTGAAACGCCAGTCTGATCAGAGGAACGTCCACTTGCACTATCCTCTTCTACCACCGCGTCTGGCTCCGTTTCACATTCCTGGTTCACTCCATATCTGGAATCAATCCCAATGGCATTCAGATCAATATCATAGGAAACACCATCAACCTCTACTGTTACTTTCAGCAGATGATAAGTAGCCGCCTGGCTATCCTCTGAATAATCCACGGCAAACATTACAGCTTCGCCATCGATCTCACTTGCCTGACATGTAAACTGTTCACCCGTTGTCTCGTTCTCATAAACCAAAACAGCCGCCGATGGGTTTATGCCATTCTGAAAAGAAACAGCAATTTTCTGTGCAGCCGGTGGAATTAAGTATGGTGACTCCACGTATATGTACTGTATCTGCGGCTCCAGGCTTGTCTGCTCGTCCGTTGATCCTCCGCTTTCCTTCACAGCCTGTCCATCTGAGGATCCAGTCGCTGTCTGCTCCTCTGCAACAGATACCTCTTCTTGAATATTGCCTGTTGATTCCCCTGCACCTTCTGCCGTGTTGTCTTGTATATTCTCCACTTGCGTATCAGCAGAATTCTCTGCTTCCGCTGCCAGTGAGATGTTCACTGGCAATACACTGGCTATCAATGCAAAGCTTAATGTAACTGCTATGAATTTCTTCTTTAATAACCTATGCATCGCAACTCACTCCTTCAAATTTTTAATTACAATTTCAATATAGCATAAAAGCTTTTTCTCTACAATCGACAGAATCTAGAAAAAACGAATTTTCATTTCCAATCATAAAATTCTTTCTTTAAATTAATCTCTTTTCTGTTTAAAATTTCATTTATAATAGATACTATAGATTGCACGGTATTATCTTTTTCATATGGATTTAGGATACTGCATTTTTCTTGCCTTCTCATTCTGGCAATTTCTATCGCTTGAACAATCGCTGAACATTTTATCTCACAGTCAATAACACTCTTCGCCCTAATTCTGCCTTTCTGCCTGTCCCCTATATTAACGCTAGGTATCCCAAAAGAGGGAGCTTCTATAATTCCGCTTGAAGAATTACCCATAACAAATTCTGCATATTTCAGAGCTGATAAATATTTCTTTTGCCCCAAAGAACTCGTTATAAAAATATTTTTCCGCTCTTTTCCATAGGCAAATATCCTATCATTAATAATACCGCCTCCTGCATCAGCATTAGCGCCAGTAATGATAAAACTCATATCTTGATATTGTTCAATCGCCGCTAACAACTCCTCAACTTGCTTTAATGCCTCACTCTCCTCCAATGTTACCGGATGAAAAGTTACTACAGCATACGGTTTTTGCAGGGAAAAATGGATTTCTTCTTCTAATTTCTCTTTAGATAATAATTTCAGTTTTTTAATATTTTCAACACCTATCGCCCCCACATTGTATACTCGCTCCGGAGCCTCGCCCAATTGAATAACTCTCCGTCTATACTCTTCTGTACTGGTAAAATGCAAATAGCTCATTTTAGTAATAGAATGACGGATTGCCTCATCAATTGCCCCCTCCGTTGTCTCTCCTCCATACAAATGAAAAATTGGAATTCGTTCATTCATCGCAGCGCAACAAACCGCTAATGTCTCATATCTGTCTCCTAAAACAACCAATGCATCTAAATGATTTTCAGAAAAATATTCCGAAAATCCCCGCAGTGCGTTAGCCATAGCAAGCGAAATCCCCCTAGGAGTATCATCATCAGTCAATATAGGAATCTTAGCTTCAATATGTATGCCATCCTTCTCAATTTCTTTATATGTCATTCCATGCTTTTCCGAAAGATGCGCTCCCGTGACCAGAACTGCTGTTTCCAATCCTTCAGCTTGTAAGCCTTTGATAACAGGATACAACAAACCATACTCAGCACGTGTTGCAGTTAAAACTCCAATCTTTTTCATAACTCTATCATCTCATCCTTCTCAAAATCCCTTTTTGCCATTTGTCCAATAACATCATGCCAACGCATTGGACTAATCCCCGTTCCAGGTCGTTTTACAGACAAATTCTTCTCGTCAAAAACTTCTCCTTTGAAAATCCTTGTTGATGCGACAATGCTTTTTCTGGCAACTTTTGCATTTTCCATTTCTTTTTCCATTGGATGTTTAATCCCATTCCCCAGGGCCATTTCAACGTTCCTGATTGCCTCGGTCATTTTTTGTAATTCACTAGGTTCCAAACTGGCCTTGTGATCCGGCCCCTTCATTTTTCTATCCAAGGTAAAATGCTTTTCGATGATGCGGGCTCCTAATGCAACAGCTGCGATAGATGCTTCTATGCCTTTTGAATGATCAGAATAACCAATCTCTTTTTGAAATTTTTCCCGCAAAGCAGGGATTACTCTCAAATTCAGAGTATCAAACGCCGCCGGATAATCCGTCGTACAATGTAAAATAGATATTTTTATTTCATCGCCCAGAACATCCAACGCCTCTTGTATCTCTTCCAAAGTACACATACCTGTGGATAAAATAACAGGTTTATGACATTCTCGGATCTGTTCCAGCAGGGGTCTGTTCGTAATTTCTCCTGACGGAATTTTTATCAAAGGTATTTTTATCACAGTATCAAGAAATGTCAGACTTTCTTGGTCAAATGGAGTCGACAAAAACATGATCTTCTGTCTGTGACAATAATCACTTAGCTCAGAAAATTCTTCAAATGATAATTCCAGTTTTTTCAACATATCCAACTGACTTTCCTGTTCACCGGTCAGTTTTTTTTGATATTCGGCCTTCGGAGCCATATCAGAAACAAGTTTTTCAGCTTTAAATGTCTGGAATTTTATTGCATCCGCACCTGCTTTTTTGGCCTCATCAACCATTTCCTTTGCTAATCTTAAACTCCCATTATGATTCACGCCTGCTTCGGCAATAACAAACACATGATTATCCATACCACTTCTACCTTCAATCACTTAACCACTCCCATGCGGATAGAATTATCCTCAACATCGCCAATTACAATACTTCCCATCCCGATTATAGAGTTGTCTCCTATGTTGACACATTGTTTGACTGATGCATTTGCCCCTATAAACGTACGTCTCCCGACTTTAACGCTGCCACACAAAACACTCGAAACAGAAATATGGGAAAAATCACCGACGCAACATTCATGTTCTATCACTGCGCCTGTATTTATGATAGTCATCTTCCCTATTCTACAATCAGAATTGATAATACATCCTTTGCCAATAACACTCCCTTCTCCGATGGAAACATCTTCAGCTATAATAGCTGTCTGATCTACAATTACCGGCAAATGATAGCCAATCTTTTTCAACAATATATATAAGTCATCCCGGATTTTTGCATTTCCCAAAAAACCGACACCTATAACAGCATTGGTAATTCCGTATGCAAAAAGTTTATCTAACTCCTTATCTGGTGCAATCACAGAATATTTTCTGTAATGTTCCTGTTCGTTTCCTTTAGGCGTGACAAATCCTTGGATTTCATACCTGCCTTGTTGTTCAATAATATCAACCAGACTTTTTGCATGTCCTCCAAATCCCAGAATAATAATTTTTTCCATTTATCTGACTCCAGCTCCCTACTTAAAAACCCGACAAAATAAATTCTGCCAGTCTGAAATCTTCTTCCGTATCTATGTCTACAGATGTCCGCCGATCCATAATGTAGGGCAAAGTACGTTCCGGTTGAAAGCCATTGCATTCCTCAAATACTGCCGTTTTAATAAAATAAATTGCGCCATTCGGTAGATATGTAACATCATAATTTTGACGCTGTTTATCCTGAGCGGAACCCAAAAACACATTTTGCAGGTAGCCTTCTTCCGATATCTTTCGAATCCACTGTATTGGATGCTCGTTTTCTTTAACTGAAATAACTGCATCTGCTCTTTTAACATTATCCTTCAACAGTTCTATTGCTTCATCTATCTGCGCAGTTGTCCTTAAAGGAGATGTACATTGCAGTAAAAGAATATATCTATATGTTTTTTCTGCTTTAGCCATTACCTCCTTGATGACATCTGCCGTCGAAGCTATGTCTGTAGCAAATTCAGCGCTTCTTTTAACACAGGTCACTCCATACTGATTTGCCATATCAAGAATGTCTTTATCATCGGAAGAAACAACTATCTTTTTTATATATTTCGATCTTTTTGCAGCATCAATCGTCCACAAAATGAGCGGCTTCCCATTTAAATGCTTTTTGTTTTTCCCCGGCAGTCCTTTAGATCCCCCTCGGGCTGGAATAACGCACAGAATATCATCCGCCATATTATACTCCTTCCTGTCCGAGCATTTTTTTCATTTTTTCCAATTCATCCAACTCTCCCATATCAAGCCATTCCTTTTCTCCTATGGGGTACACGCCAACCTTTTTCCCGTCTTTTTTACATTGCTCTATAATCTCAGGAAAACCAAGAGGACAATTTTCTTTTATCGCTTCTATAATCTCCGGCTCAACCAGATAACACCCCGTATTGGTAAAAAAAGAAAGAGTAGGCTTTTCCTTCATATTTGCTATTGTTCCCTGTTCCCCAATCTCAACCACACCATATGGCACTTGAATGTTCTTCAATGAACAGATCATAGTAATAACGTTTTTTTCTTTTTTATGGTGAGTATATATTTTATAAAAATTTGATGTGATCAGGATATCACAATTGGTCAATATGAATGTCTTTTTCACCATTCCCTTTAAAAGGCTGATGCCGCCTCCTGTTCCTAAAGGAGTTTTTTCATCAATATAATAAACATTATAGTTCTTTTCCACTTCATTAAAATATGCTTTAATCATATTTTTTTTATGATTCAATATCAAGTAATAATCAACACATCCGAATTTATGAAACTGATTTATTATATGTTCAGCAATCGGCACTTCTCCTATTGGTATTAAAGGTTTAGGTAAGATTTTCGTGTATGGATATAATCTAGTTCCGAGCCCCCCTGCCATCATGACAACCGGTACATCAGCCAGATCTTGCCTGTGTATATAAATTTCCTCCTCATCTTTAAAAGCAATCGTTTGTATTCTCTTATCTTCATCAAGAATTGGGAGCGCTTCAATTCGATTCTCCCGCATAAATTCATTTGCTAAATATTTTTCTTCTTCAAACAGGTATTTGGGGCGAAGATTAGCCGCCTCGATCACATTTGCTTCAAGAGAACCCTGAGATAAGATCCACCTTCTTACATCACCATCTGTCAAAGATGCCAATAATTTTCCCTTTTCCTGTACAAACAACACTTTTTTAGCTGTTTCGTCCATAAATCTCATCGCCTGCAAAACAGTTATATTCTTAGGAATCAGCAATTTATTAATATCCATATACTTACTCACTTGCTCTTTCTATAAAGTCAATTCTCTCAAACAATTTGCCACGATATCTATTTGTTCCATTGTAAGGTTTGTGCTGCAGGGAATGTTTACAATATTTTTCAAATAAAATACAGCCTTCTCAATCTTATATCTTTTTGTTCCCTGATATGGTTTCTGATCACAGACAAGCCCCCATACCGGCCTTGTCTGAATTCTGTTTTTCCCCAGCTCCTGTATAATCTCATCACGTCCCACACAGAAATCTGAACATTCAATACCATATAGCCAGTGATTTGTTCTGCATGACTGGCGGTAATCCAGCAAACTCAATCCCGGTATATCCTTGATTTTTTCTTGATAATACAGATAATTTCTTTCTTTCACCTGTATAAAATCTTCTAACTGTTCAAACTGCGCTATCCCAATCGCCGCCTGAACATTCGTCATGCGATAATTATACCCCACCTCATCATGTGTATAGTACAATTCGTCAGATTTTGCCTGTGTCGTAAGATGCTTCGCTTCTTTCAGAAAGCTGACATCCGATGACACAATCATTCCGCCTCCGCCGGTAGTGATGATTTTATTGCCATTAAAAGAGTATACTCCAATATCTCCTATTGTACCGGCAAATTTCCCTTCATACTTCCCCCGAATGTAGTATGTTCCCAATGCTTCTGTCGCATCCTCAATAACCCGCAGATTATAGTGGTTCGCAATTTCCATGATCCGCTCCATATCAGCCATATTTCCGAAAACATGTACCACAATAACGGCCTTGATCTTCTTTCCCGTTTCTTTGTTATACAACCAATCACCATCAAAATAACATTCATTTTCACAGAATTCTTTCAATTTATCTGGGTCAATACACAGAGAGGAATCGCAATCCATAAAAACTGGTTCAGCCCCAATATATTTTACAGGATTCACGGCTGCAATAAATGTTAACGCAGGGACCAACACCATATCGCTGCACGTAACTCCAAGTGTGAGTAACGCCACATGCAGACCAGCGGTTCCGCTTTGACATGCAACTGCTCCTTTTACTCCAACATATTCTGCTATCTGTCTTTCAAATTGTTCGACAAATTTACCAGCTGTAGAAACCCATTCTGTCTGTATAGCCTCTGTGACATATTTCAATTCATTTCCTTTTAAATTAGGTACTGATAAAGGAATAAAGGTATCATTCATTCTGTTATCCTCTTCTCTTACAGGTTATATATATCAATCTTATACTTTTCGAGATTATTCCTCAGGAAGTCAATCGTCTCAGCCAAGCCTTCTTCAAAAGTATACTGTTGTTTCCATTTTGTCAGTCTGCAGATTTTTACATTTGATCCAAGCAGACGATTGACTTCGCTGTTTTTAGGGCGTAGTCTCTGTTCATCACAAACAATTTTTGCTTCCGGATTGATCTGACGGATGAGTTCTTTCGCTAGCTGTCCTATTGAAATTTCTTTCTGAGTAGCAATATTAATCTCTTCTCCTATGGTTTTATCGGACTCGTATATTTCAATAAAACCATTTGCTGTATCTTTCACATAATTAAAATCTCTCGTGGGAGACAGGGCACCCAATTTAATTTCCTTTTTTCCTGCAAGCAGCTGCGTAATAATTGTCGGAATAACTGCTCTTGCTGACTGTCTTGGCCCAAATGTATTAAATGGCCTTACAATCGATACAGGCAGATCAAATGATCTGTAAAAAGATTCAGCCAATCTGTCCGCTCCGATTTTCGTTGCTGAATAGGGAGATTGCCCCTGATATGGATGTTTTTCATCAATCGGCACATACTGTGCAGTCCCATAAACTTCTGAAGTCGATGTTGTAAGAACACGATCTATTTCCAGTTGACGAGCCGCCTGCAAAACATTCAATGTTCCTTTAATATTAGTATCTACATAAGTATCAGGAGAATGATAGCTAAATGGAATTGCAATTAATGCAGCGAGGTGAAAAACTGCTTTACAGCCTTTCATCGCCTCTCGCACTCCATTTGGATCTCTGATATCACCCTGGAATATCTCTACGTGACGCATAATATCTTCCGGTTCATCATCCAGCCATCCCCATGTGTTAAATGAATTATAAAACACAAAAGCTCTTACTTCGTATCCTCTTTTTACCAACGCTTCCGTCAGATGGCTTCCAATAAAGCCATCTGCGCCTGTTACTAAAACTTTTTCCATTTCTCTTTTTATGATGTTTATGATATCTAAATCACCATATCCTCCTTCCTACATTTTTAGCCGCCGACATATTTTTTAATGGTTAATTATTTTTCCTCTCACTTTTCGTGCTTTGGTTCCTATATTGCGCAATGGTTTTGTCAATTTCCACGATGTACTATTTTTAACAGAATTCAATTCTTCGGATAATGCTTTTACCTGCTCCAGAAGCCTGACGCGATCGCTCTGATATAGATTTTCTGCTTCACTATAGGTTATATTCCTTTTTCTCTTAACCAAGCGCTCTACTTCTGACTGTTTTAAGCCATGTTTAACAGACAAAATCGTTTCGAATCTTTCTTCCGGTTTCATACGCATAGCCAAATCATAGCTCATAGTTCCAAATTTCATCATATACGACAAGTTATATTTATAAACTTCCTTTTGAGCAGGATTACCTGCGCGCCAGCATATATATTCACAATCAAACATCAGATCCCATGGAACGAAATACCCAAATAAAATATAATTCAAAAACTTTATTGAAGTTGCTGTGTCTTCAACATATTTCAGACTTTTCTCTCCTCCCGGCCAATACGGAGCCTGCGGGCATAATACATATGCGGTTCTGCCCAGAAGCATTGCCTCTACACCCACATTGGAAATTCCCGAGACAATGCGTCTGCACTTCAAAATCCATTCCATTGAATTTGCAGAATCATCTATAGCAAACGGGAGTTCTGAAACCTCCGGCTTAGTCTGGGGATGATAACGAGCCAGGATTTCCGATGGATCAGCAAGCTCTTTTATTTCTCTTATTATCTCCTCCTGGCTTATATCTGAATATTCCTGAAAAAAAATATCTCTCTGCGCATCTGCATCAAGTCCGAATTCATATATTGCTTCATTTAGCCGCTTCAGCACATCCAGATGTTTCGTATGAAGGACTAATGCCAGAAGTTCCTTACGGCTCAGGACCAACTCTGAATCCAGCCAATCCTCGACTTCACTATACCCCGTTTTCACGCTGATAGATGAATATTTGGTATCAAAATTAAAATAACCTAAAACTTCACCATAATTCCCAACGCCTCTTATAATCGACAATTCCTGCGTCAGAACTTTAATCCCTCTCTTTTCTGCACAATTTACTAAGGCAGGATAACGTACCCAGGTTAACAATATGGCAATTTTTCCATACTTTTCTTCAACCTGATCCAATTTGAGATCGATTAACCGTTCGAATGAAGAATCATCTTTTACCAATATACAGCTTCTTTTCTCATTGTCGGCATCTGATAGATACAGCTCTTTCTCGCTTTTGGAGATCAATATGCTTTTTAACTTATTTTGCAAAGTCTCTGCACTCGGCGCTGGCACAGTATACTTATCCACCTCCGGATCCCAACTATGATAATATCTGATCAACTCATCATCATAGCAATACTCTTCTTCTGTTATTATAGGCATATCGTTTTTAATAGAAAAATCCACATATTTACAGAAAACCCACGCATAATTCTTCAAATTGACATTATGGCAAAATATAAATGGAACTATTAGGTCATTTTTCATCGCTTATCCCCTCATACTTTCATCTTAAACTACAATCAAATTTGTCAATTGCAAAGTTTCTGTTATAATAAGGATCTCCAGCCCTCAGCATTTTCTCCCACCGCTTTTCAAAAAAAGCCGTCTCCCTGTTAAACCGTTCAATTTTATCCGGTGTATTGTCGCTTCCCCTGGACTTTGACTCATAATGATACAGTTCAGCATAAGGATTATATACTACCAAATAGCCCTTCTCCCGGATACGCAGGCACAGGTCTACATCATTGAATGCAACTACTAATTCAGTGTCAAATCCGTGGACTTCTTCAAACACTTTTCTTTTTACCATGATACAAGCTGCGGTAACCGCGCTGTAATCCTGCTGTGTGATAATTCTGGCAAAATATCCCACGTCTTCCCTTGGCGTGTTTAAGAAAATATGTCCTGCTATTCCTCCAAGCCCAACTACAACTCCGGCATGCTGGATCGTGTTATCAGGGAAGTAAAGGCGCGCTCCCACAACACCGACATCTTCCCGCATACAGAACCCGAGCAATTCATGTATACATTCTTTGTTAATCATTTCCGTATCATTGTTCAAGAACAACAGATACTCTCCCTTTGCCTGAGAAACGCCATAATTGTTAATTGCAGAATAATTAAACTCATCCTTCCAATAGATAACCTTTACGTTATCACGTTCCTGGAGCGTTTTATAATACTCAAACGTCTTCTCTTCTGTACTGTTATTTTCCACAATTATCACTTCATAATTGTGATAGCTCGTCCGCTCTATCGATTTCAGACAAGTATCCAGATCATCTGTATGATCTTTATTGGGAATGATAATGGACACCAATGGTTCTTCTATTTTATAATGAGTTCTGTATACACCAAGGCACTCTGTCTGGGTAACCTCGGCATTATCTATTCCTATCCTTTTATAATGTGCGGCAATAGCCCTCGCCCCTGCCTCAAATGCATACATTTTGCTTTCCGGATTCTCAGCAGTAGAATCCATACGAGCCCGCCAGTGATACAGTATCTTCGGTATATGGTATATGTTCCGGGTCACTTCACTGCATCTCAGAACAAAATCGTAATCCTGTGCGCCGTCATATTCCGGATTTAAACCACCCACTTTATCCACCACTCTTTTGTCAACAACAAACAAATGACAGAAATAGTTTGTAGAATTCAAAAGATCCCGGTTAAAATCAGGTTTAAAATGTGGCTGAAAATGCTTTTTCCCATCCATAGATATCTTGTCCTCATCTGTATAGATAGCCCGAATCTTAGGATGTTTATTGATGGCCCGCACACACTCGTACAGAGCGTTGGAAGGCAGAAGATCGTCATGATCTGCAAATGCTATAAATTCTCCTGTTGCCAGCTCCAGCCCTTTGTTGGTATTTTCCGATATCTGCATTTGCTCGCCAGTATAAACAACCTTTATTCTTTCGTCCTTCTCCTGATAATGCTTTAAAATATTCTGGATAGGCGAATCCTTCCCGCTCCCGTCCGACAAGCACAACTCCCAATTGGAATAGGTCTGATCACGAACAGACTCTATCATTTCTCTCAAATAATTTTCAGGTGTTTTATACAGGGGAACAACTATGCTGATTTTAGGCATATTATCAAATTTGCGCTGACGCTGTTTCGCAAGTATTGCTCTTGATGGCATATGATGTCTGAGCCACTTCTCATATTTCACCTCATTGCGCTTTGTCAGTTTATCTTTTGCCTTTATAACTGTTTCCTGAAGTCCGTGTCTTTTATAAAATGTGACTGTTTTATCAGCCACATTGACGATCCGCTCTCCTGCCCTCTCGATTTTCCCTTTTTTTAATTTTTTCTCTTCTACGATCTGCTTTTTATCAGTCTTAAGGCATACAGAAAGCCTGTCGCACTCTTCCGCTTCAAATACTATTTTAAACCCCCGTATCAATTCAGGATCAACCTCCGGAAAGCCTTCCACGACATCTCTCCTGTATTCATACCGGATTACTGAATTGATCTCTCTTCCTTTTTCGTCATACAGCACAATCGAAAGACCTTCCTCCCAGATCACCCAGCCCGTCACAAAATTTTTCTTTCCCTCGCTGTAGACACGGTCAATGTGATAAACAAATGCTTTCCGATCCTCAAAAAGTTTTTTCGTTGTAATACTGAATATTTTTTTTAACTTTCCGGCCCTATCTTCCCAGACTTCTATTTTCTTTTTTTCACGAATATCTTCTGGAAATCTCGCCCAGAAAAAGTATTCTGTGTCAATTGGGAACGAATAGGACCCATACCTCTGTCTGACCTCTACCCCTTCTCTGGTTTCCATTTTTACAGGCACTTTTTTCCCATCTACTGTTATAAAAATTTTATTCTGTCCAATTTTATTCTCCGAAAAAAAACCCTGTACTAAAAACAATCTGTCATCACAATAATGTAACCTTGTCGAAACTAACTCCAGCATATTCCCCATTAATATTTCCTCTTTTCTACCTTTACTTAAACAATTTATACAGTATTTTCATGAAAATCACAATGTAAGCAATAAACGCTAAAAAGATCACAAAAGTTTCTATGTCAAATCCATGATCAACAGTTCTCGCGACCAAAGTTCCTGCCGTAGAGTTGCCTCCGACATATAGCTCTCCGCTTATACCCGAATTTCCCTTGACCCCGACACTAAAACCTATCCCATTGGTTTCATCCGATCCGGTCTCGCCGAGAACAAGCGTAACATTCTTTCCTCCAAGTGGCTCTTTCGTATCAAAATCCAAATCATAAAATCTGTTATTTTCAAAATCTGTCCCCGGAATGGTTCCCTCGCATATTGCTTTCTCAGACTCATTGTCTATCAGCTTATAAAAAACCTCTACATCCTCTACTTCTCCATATACTGTCGCTTTTACCTGCACTCCCGTTACGCGATCCGTATCGATGACAAATTCCTGCGTCAACTCTCTGTCTGTTAAAATTCCGGTAGCAATGTAATCTCCGGTATCTTGTTTCCTGTCATAAAAATAAGACAACTTGTCAACATGCGCATAAAAGAATGCAATTACAACAACTATGATAACACATATTATTCGTTTTATAGTTCTCATTTTTCCCCCTCTAGTATTACGAT
>OLNC01001489.1_pt1 | contig 12646 bp, 10 predicted proteins | sample 1672011 | NCBI WGS metagenome assembly OLNC01 (sample SAMEA3136636, study PRJEB25190) | human gut metagenome | biome: human gut; feature: human-associated habitat; material: faeces | place: Austria | collected 2013 | reverse complement strand
CTTTTTCATCAAATTTCTCACGGTTCTTGATCCATGTGGCATCTTTCCATTTATAATCTGTAATGTCTACAATCCTGGATGCCGTTCCCGGACGCTTCTCAGCCGCATTTGCATACGGATCGGCTTTATAAAGCTTCTCTCCATGTGCTCCTACGATAAAGAATTTATATAACTGTCCAATCTTGGCTCCCGGAACAAACACTTCATAGACACCGATCGGTCCTACCTTCTTCATCGGACTGGCCTCTTCATCCCAGTCATTAAATTCACCAATTACAGATACTGACTGGGCATTTGGTGCCCAGACCGCAAAATATACGCCTTTTTTTCTTCGATATGTAGTAGGATGAGCGCCCAATTTCTTATATACTTCGTAATTGGTTCCCTGTCCAAACAAATACTGGTCTAAATCCGTAAATTTCATACTCTCACCCATCTGGAGTCCTCCCTTTATAAAATTCAGATTGTGCCTGTAACAGCTCCACTGCTGCAAAATTTTCTGCGATTTTATGGTTCAGCAATGTTATGTGATCTTATCCCATTCTGCTGTCATAACTGTCACGCATATGAACTGACTTTTAGTCATTCTATAGCTTCTATTATACCAATGGGGCTTCTTTCCGTCAATTGATAATATGTATACATTTAACAATTTTTTTGTATTTTCTGCACTATTTTTGTAAAAAACACAAAAGAAAGCAGAGGTGCCTTCCCCGGCATTCCTCTGCTCTCTCTGTTCTTTATTTAACCCTTTATTCTGTTCCGTCTCCGTAATCTACAGAATCATCACTGTAGTCCTCTGAATCTCCGGAATCATCATAACTGCCATCACCGGAACTTCCATCATCATAGCTTCCGTCATCGTAGCTTCCATCGTCAGAACTTCCATCAGAAACATCAGATCCGTCACTTCCGTCTCCGGAACCATCTCCGCTTCCGTCAGAAACATCACTGCTTCCATCCCCGGAACTGTCTCCTGAAGTGTCTGAACTGTCAGAAGTTCCATCCGTGCTGACTGTTCCCTGATATCCCGGAATCTCTCCTCTGTCAAAGGTGCTCTGCCAGAAATCCACATAACATGCATACTGCAGATCTACATTCTTCGCTTCTGCCATTTCGCTGACTGTCACAAGTTTATATCCCTTCGCGATCAGCTCCGGAATAAACCGGATTGCAGCCTGTACAGAAGGCTGATGAATATCATGCATCAGGATAATAGATCCATCTGTCAGGTCACCATTCATAACCGCATCATAGTCTGCATCCGCATCCATCAGTTTCCAGTCCTCAGTGTCCAGAGACCACATAAAGAACGGTTTCGCTACTGTATTATAAATGTCCGTGTTACCGTCACCATACGGAGCACGCGCAACAGATGCAGCCTGTCCGCATGCCTCAATCAACGCATTATCTGTATCTGAAAACTGCTTGGCTACTGCATCCAGATCGATCGTTGTCAGCTGTGTATGATCCCAGGAATGACTTCCGATCTCACATCCGATCTCCAGCATTCTCTTCGGAGCATCCGGATATGCAGAAACATTCTGTCCTAACATAAAGAATGTTGCATGTGCATTATTCTCTTCCAGGCAATCGAGAAGTTCCTGTGTATATTCTCCAGGGCCATCATCAAATGTCAATGCAAGCATCGGACGTTTCTGTGTCGGGTCATAAGAACCATCATCATTGAAGTAATAATCATTCACACCCTTGCTTACCCATCCGGTCTGCATGTAACCATTCTCATCAAAAGAATAGGTCACTCCGTCAATATCCTGAAATCCATTTGCATAATATGTACCATCCGCATTCTGATACCATTTTCCATTAGCATCTTCATGCCAGCCCACTGTCGTAGTTCCAACTTTGTCCGTGTCAGAACTTCCCTTCAAAGGCTGTCTCACCGCTGCATTCGGATCAGCCTGCGTAGTATCTGCCTGAGCTTCCACAGTCTTACCGCTGCTGCTTTCGCCTCCACCTATATGACTGGCAATCGGAATAATAATTCCTCTGATCACAAATACAACCGCCAGAATCACACCCACTACATAAAGACCAATCTTCGTATAATGGCGGATCATCATCTGGCGTTTTTTTCTGCGCATCCTCTCGCGCAAAACCCGCTTATCCATTGTTTCCTTTCCCCGCTTTTATCATTTTTATTTTCATTTATTACAGCCGGTAATTTTGAAAAATCAACATACCGGCTAAATCATCAGATATAATTGTGCCTTACAATCATAACGCATTTATTCTGTAAATACAATGCCATTTCTGCATCATTTTTACATTTGATATTGTATGGTGTTACTGTTGCTCTGCGCTTAGTAACTTTCATATAATTTCAGCAAGAGGATACAACAGTCTGTTTCCAAAATCAGCAATTATTCTCCGGCATCTACAGTTTCATCCCCGTCTTCTGCCCCAAGTTCTTCCTCCAGATCTGCCTCCTCTCCGTCTCCGGAACCATCTGAGCCCTCTGATTCATCCAGTACCTCTTCAGCCTCCTCCGTCTCAGTCCCATCATTCAAAGTTACCTCAGAATCCTCTGTAACATCAGCTTCTCCATCAGAATTCTCATTCTGATCCAATGCAGCCGCCTGGTTCGCCGCGGCCTCTGCATCTTCACCCACAACATCTCCCAGAGCCACTTTCTCACTCACATTTGCATTACTGATGATAAAATCCTCAACCCGCAGCAATCCCACAGACTCGTCCACATAATCCTGTCCATATGTATCCACCAGTTCCGCAAGATCACTTGCACCCATCTGCTCCACAAGATCATTCTGGATTTTCAGGCTCTCCTTATCATCCAGAGAAAGTCCCTCAGTATCCATAATTCCCTGCACGATCAGATTCTGTTTTACTTTGCCCTGAGCATACTGCTGGCACTGCTCATCAAAGTCATCCTGAGAAATTCCCTGGCTCTCCACAAACTCATCCAGCGTCATATCCGCCTGCTTCGCATAAAACTCCATATTCTTCTTAAACTCATCAACTGCTTTATCAATATCATCCTGCGGATACTCCTTCACTTCTGAATTCTCCAGAAGCGTTGTCCATGCAGTATTTTTCAGAACTTCCTGCGCAGAAGCTTTCGCATCTTCTTCCAGTTTATTATAAACACTGTCCTTATACTCATCCACAGTCGTATAGTCTGTATTCTTAGTTACCCATTCATCCGTAAGTTCCGGTGCACGGCGCACATTCTGAACCGTCACCTTATAAACAACTTCTTTTCCGGCAACTGTATCATCTCCATAATCAGAAGCAAAGTCAATCGTAATCTCCTTCGTCTCACCTTTCTTCATATCGAGAACGCCATTTTCAAATTCCTCAAAAATCTGTCCGTTGCCGACAATGAAATCATAATTATTGGCAGTTCCGCCATCAAATGTCTTTCCGTCGATGGTTCCCACATAATTAATGGTAACCAAATCTCCAGCCTGTGCACCTTCAGAAACCGGTTCTGCCTTATCCTGAAGATTCTGTTCGATCTGTGCCTGTACATCCTCGTCTGTGATCGCATCCACCGCATTGTCCAATGTCAGCCCCTTATACTCTCCGATCGTGATATACTTCTCCACATTATCAACAGAGACAAGTCTTGTACTTCCGACTTCCGCACCTTTTCCCTCTGCTTCTTTCGTATCAGTACCTTTTGCATCCTGTTCCTTTGCAGTTGTATCTGTCGCTGTCTTTTCTGTCGTGCCACAGGCTGAAGCAGTCAGTGCCACACACATGGCAAGCATTCCAAGATATATTTTTTTCTTCATAAACAAAGTCCTTTCTACATCTCCGGTACCGGAGTTGGTCTTGAAGAATCCCAGATCTCAGAAACGTCAAAAAGATCACTGAGCACCTCCGGGTTATAATACATTCGATATCCGTCAATATCCCGTCGTCCCTGGCGGAAATAATCATCTGTGATCTGTACCCAGTACTGACTGGAATCTACATTACAGAAGTAACGATATCCCCTGCTTTTATAATAATCATATTTTTTGTTATCTGATGTATAACCTTCCCAGCTTCCGATGTCTGCACCAAATGCAAAGAAGATCATATCTGTTTTTCCGAGAATGGGTGCCACATACTTTTCCCATTTTTTATTATCTGCTTTCAGTTCTTTCAGAGATGATTCTGATGCGTTCTTATGGCCCCATGTGTGGCTGGCAAATTCCCAGCCCTCTGCCTTCATTGCCTCTGCCACTTTCGTGGCATTTTCTACCTCTTTCTCATAATCAAAATCAGGATGGTTTTCCAGAAAACGCTTCTGATCATCCTGCAGATTCTCCTGTGTCTTATATGCAATATCTGTGCGGTATCCCAGTACCCCGTTATAACCGGTCATTGCCAGAATACCTTTTCTTCCATGATAAGAAAAATCCGGATGCTCTTTCACAAAGCTGTCAATGATCGGAACCAGATCATAATCTCCCCAGGAAACACTTCCGTCATCTTCCACATATTCTGCCTTCACATCACCGTTCTCGTCCAGAACCAGCCTGTCTGCAAATCCATCACCGTACATCATCCTGTGAAAGAACAAATGGAATCTTGCCTGCCGGAAGCATAATCTTACCTTGTGACATCGTGCCATCCTCATTCACAGTTGCCATATCGTGAGGACTGACCATCACGTAACCCTTCTCATACATGCCCTCGATGATCCTGTTAAATTCATCAATGGTCGTCATCACCTGATTATATCCACCGGAATCCGAATCTCCGTCAAAAGCCTTCGACGTATCTTTGATCAGGGTATGGAAAAAAATATGCGTGATCTGATCCAGCGGATACTCCACACAGGTTGCCTTTGCATTCTCATATTCCGATACTGCGTCCTGCATTTCCTCACTGGAGTCATAATCCGGCTGGCTTTGCAGCAGTTCAATTGCTCCATCATAGTCATACTGAGCCGCAAGCAGAGAAGCCTTCTCCATGGGAGACTCCTGCTCCTGTTCTGCTGTCTGAGACTCTGATTCTTCCGAATCTTCTGATACCTGACCCTGCACATCATGCCCATTCCCGTAAAAAGTTTCCTGCGTTCCACTTCCTGTACTTTCACTGTCTGCACCCTTATTATCTGCTCTTTCACTCAGAAACGGTACATCCTGCTGAAACGGAAACAGCCCGCATCCACTCAGAAAAAATGAAGCACACAAAATCATTGCCATTCTATATGCTGTTCTTTTTTTCATTTATATTTCCTCTTTATATAACGACACAACCTGGCAGTCTCAGACAAATTTTTATATATTTTCAAATATCAGCCCATCGGCGGTACCGGAACCGGTCTGGAAGAATCAAAAACGGACTGTGCATCAAACAGGTCCGAGAGAAGTTCCGGATTATAATACATTCGGTATCCATCCAGATTTCTCCGGCCCATTCTGAAATAATTATCTCTTACCTGTACAAAATACTGGCTGGAATCCACGTTACAATAATAATTATAACCCTGATTCTTAAAATATTCGAATTTTTCACCCGAATAATCCTCCACTCCTGCCAGATCTGCACCAAATGCAAAAATAATAATATCCGTTCCGCCGATCAGCGGATCTACATTCTCTTTAAATTTCTGTGTATCCGTTTGCAGTCTCTCCAGACTCACATTGCTGACATTCAGATGTCCCCAGGTATGGCTTGCAAACAACCATCCCTCATCCTTCATTGCCTGCGCTACTTTCGTTGCGTTTTCCCTTTCTGTATTCAGATCAAAATCAGGATGGTTTTCCAGCCACTGAACCTTATCAGCATCCAGATCTGCCGGGCGTGTTTCATAACTGCTGTCTGTACGATATCCAAGGATTCCATTATATCCGGTAAGTGCCACGATTCCCTTGGCTCCCCGGTAAGAGAAGTCCGGATGCTCTTCCACAAACCGGTCGATCAGTGGAACCACATCGTAATCCCCTACAGAAACACTGCCGTCATCTTCCACATATTCATTGCGGATCTTGCCATCATCGTCCACGATCAGCTTCGTCGCAAAACCGTCACCATCCATATAGTGATAATAGCACACGTCATCCTCCGAAAGCACAAACGGTACTTTACCCGGAGGAAGCAGAATTTCTCCACTGGTCATGTTTCCATTCTCATCCACTTTCGCCAGATCATAAATGCTGACCATGACGTAACCCTTTTCATACATGCTCTCTGTGATCTGGTTAAATTCATCGATCGTAGTCATCACCTGATCATAATCTCCGGACTTATTGTCTCCGTCAAAAGCCTTCGAAGTATCTTTGATCAGGGTATGATAAAACACATGCGTCACCTGTTCCGGTGCCCAGGCCACACAGGAATCTTTTTTCTTCTGATAAACCTTAACTGCCTTCTGGAACTTCTTACTTGTCTTATAAGTCGGACTTTTCTTTAAAACTGCAATTGCTGTATCATAATCATACTGCTGCGCATAACGCTTCGCCTTCTTATAGACAGCCTTATCCTCAGCACCTAATACTTCTCCGTCCGAAGATGTATCTGAACCGGATGTATTTTCTTTATTTTCTGTATTGTCCGCACTTTCTGTATCTTTTCCATTCTCAGCTTCAGCTTCTGCGGAAGCCTGCTGTGCTTCCTTCTCTTTCTCTGCCTGAGCTGCCTTGCGGTCCTCGATCATCTGAGAAATTTTTGCCTGCTGCTCCTGCACCAGAACCTGCAGTTCATCCCCGTAAAAGCCGACGCCAACTCCAATTGCTGCTGCCGCTGCCACTACAACACCTGCTGCAATGCGGAAATTTCGTCTTCTTCGTTTCTGACGTTTTCGCCTCTCCATACGGGCAGCTTTTCGCTCTTCATAAGCCTTATTATCATCATAGAAAAAGTCCTCATCCTCACTGTCCGCAGGCGGGAGTTCTTTTTCTGTCTCAGATTCTTTTGCAGTCTGATCCTCTGATTCTCCTTCTTCGGGTTCTTCTGCTGTATTCTCTGGTTCTTCTCCGGCAGATTTTTCCAGCATTTCTTCTACATTTTCCTCTGTGTCCTGTACAACTTCTTTTGAATCTTCTTTTGAATCTTCTTCTGTATTTTCTTTTGTATCTTCTTCTCTGTTTTCCGCTGTATCCTCTACAGCTTCCTCTGTATTTTTTAAAGTTTCTTCCGTACTTATTTCCTCTGAAAGTCTCTCCTCTGTATTTTCAGAGTCAGGCTTCATTTCGCTCATAACGTTCTCCTTTATCCATTACAATAAGGATAGTATAACCATCCCCGCCTATTCTATCCTGTAAAAATCAATTTGGTGTAATTATAACCTGTAATCCTGCAAATTTCTACCGCTTTCCTTCCATTTTCCTCTCATTAATTCTTTTTTAATAATTGCGTTTTCCTATGTTTAATGATAAAATAACCATTATGATGTTAGGGACAGAGGGCATTTTGCCCCTAACTTAGTATGCAGCCGTTACTGCTTATCTTATCTTCTTCAGGTTATCACTTTCCATATCATAACGTCCGGAAGAATCATAACTGTAACGCGCATATTCAAGTCACACATATTAGGAGGATAAAAATGAGCACAGTAACAATCGTCCTTCTGGTCATTCTTGTTATCCTGATCGCTGCACTGATCGGTTTATATTTCTTCGGCAAAAAAGCTCAGAAGAAACAGGAAGAACAGCAGGCTCAGATCGAAGCAACCAAACAGACAGTTTCCATGCTGGTTATCGATAAAAAGAGGATGCCATTAAAAGAATCCGGACTTCCTCAGATGGTTATTGATCAGACACCTAAACTTATGCGCCGTTCCAAACTTCCGATCGTCAAAGCGAAAGTTGGTCCGAGGATTTCCATTCTTATTGCTGATGAGAAGATTTTCGATCTCATTCCTGTAAAGAAAGAAATCAAAGCAGAAGTAAGCGGTCTTTACATCGTAGGTGTCAAAGGAATCCGTGGTTCCCTGGAAGCTCCTGCATCCAAGAAGAAAAAAGGATTTTTTGCCCGTTTTAAAAAAGATAAAGACGAGAAAAAATAAGCACATAAAAACAGACCATTTTCCAGTGATCGGACAGTGGTCTGTTTTTCTTTCTACATATCTGTTTTCTCAATTTACAATGTAACCGAATCAGGTAAGTTTCCTGCTTCCATTGCGAATATCTGCCTTCTCCTCTTACAGTGTAAAATCCTTGCAGTTTTTCGGCTGTGCCTGGATTGCAAGATAGCAGTCAGCCACATGCTCCTGGTTCATATCCAGTGCATAATCAACCTTCATATTCAGACCACTTTCATTCTCTTTCAGATCCAGATTCGTGGCTGCAATTCCCATCTCTATGGTTCCATAAGGAGTTGTATAAAAAGTCATGTTTTTCTTTCCCTGTTCAAAAACCATATGAACATTCACAACACCTTTTTTACGGACTTCCATTCCCTTATCGGAAAATTTTATGTAATTAATCGTAGGTTCTGCAAAATCCTCCAGAATCTCCTCATAGCGCAGATAATGACTTCCATTACGGAAATAATACTCACCCGGAACAACGATCTCGATCGGTTCCTGATCTCCGTCTGCATCCATCATCTGAAGTCCCCTTACATGAATCAGCACTTCTTTATCCATTTTTCTCATACCCCTAATATTTCTCAATATCAATTTTCTTGGTCATTTCCACATCATATGGCAGAATGGAATTGGCAAATCCCCTGAACTCATCTGCCAGGTCACTCACATAGAAGCGATATGGAAAATCTTCCTGTTTCGTTCCGGTGCTGGAAAGCCCCTTCTCCTCAAGCAGTCTGCCAAGTTCCAGAGCCGTCTCATAAGCCGGATTCACGAGACATACCCCATCTCCCATGATCTTGCGTATTGTAGAGCGAAGCAGAGGATAATGGGTGCATCCCAGTATTAACGTGTCAACATCTTTATCCTGTAATTCCTTCAGATAGCGGGCAGCCACTTCCTCAGTCACCGGATCATGAAGCCATCCTTCCTCCACCAGAGGAACAAACAACGGGCAGGCTTTGGCAAACACTGTAATCTCCGGGTCAAATTCCTTAAGATATTCCGCATGGATCTTACTGCCTACCGTTCCTACGGTTCCAATAACTCCCACTCTCTTATTTCTGGTCTGCTCGGCGGCAACTCTCGCTCCCGGCTCGATCACACCGATAATAGGAATATCAAACTCATCTCTCACCGCATCCAGCGCAAAAGCACTTGCCGTATTGCATGCCACCACGATTGCCTTCACCTGCTGTTCCTGAAGAAACCGGATGATCTGGCGGGAATAACGAATGATCGTTTCCCTGGATTTACTTCCATAAGGCACTCTCGCCGTATCACCAAAATATACAATTTTTTCGGAAGGAAGGTTACGCATGATCTCACGCGCAACAGTCAGTCCTCCCACACCGGAATCAAAAACTCCTACCGGTGCTTCTCTGTCTATTTTCATTAAACTATTCTCCATCTCTATTGGTTATCTGTTATCCTAACCATCGTCAGCCCTGTAATCATATAGTCTCAGCAATACATAGTCCTGACAATATATAATGGTTGTTTTCTTATATTATCACCAATTGAGAACACGCGCAAGCCAGAAGGAAATCTTTATATCCGTTCTTTCTGAACCTTCCGGAATATCCGAAAAACAGAACTCTGGATACAACGTTCCCCACCACGCCGTCATCTGCTCCGGCTCCTTTTCCGTTTCTATAAAATGTTCCATCTTCTCAGGATATACAGCAGAAAACACATTCACTGCAAGCATCCCCAACACTCCTGCTGTCAGCGAAATCACCAGTTTCCTGATCATCTTTGTCCTGTCCATAATTCAGTCCTCATTTCTTCAAATATTTTTTTCAGATTCCTCATCTGTCTGAATTATGGACATTTTTTCCCTTTCTTATACGTCCTCTATCATTCTTATACATCTGCCACGCTACTTATATATCTTCCGTTTTTCCTATATATCAGCTTCCACATTTTACTTTTCACCAAACCTGCGCCGCAAAAATATCAGCGATATTCGCCATCTGTATTTCTCACAAGTCAGCGATGAGACTTCCATTCACGATACTCACCTGCGGCAGATCCGGCATTTTACCATGCTGATATTTCTCATAGAAAACATCCCTCAAGGTCACAGTTTTTACATTCTTCTCCGACATCCGGTTTTCGATCAGACCGGTCAGATACTCACCCAGAGAAGAATTATCCTCCCCCTGCCAGCTAAGAATTTCCTGCACATTTTCTGCCCGAAAAATATAAAGGTCTTCTCCTACAAAAGGCTCATCCTTCAGATAGTCAAGAACCATCTGCCATCTTCCATCCTTCAGAATTGTTTCCCCCAGAACCAGTACCTGCAAATGCCCCATATCCAGAAACTTCTCCTGAGAACGATCATAAACATTTTCAATTTCCTGAAAATTCTGCCCGCTGATCTGCAGAACTCTCGCACCGCCATCCTCTTCACTCTTTTTCTGCCCTGTACTCTGGGAAAGATCCGGCATTCCATAAATTGCAGAGATTCCCCCGGCCGAAGCATCCACCCCTAACGCCAGCGGATACATCCGTTTCTCCGGCTCCACAGCAGAAGCACATCCCCCCAGAAACAACATACAAAACAACATCGTGGAAATTACAGCCGCAGCTTTTTTCCTGTGCCGCCCTTTTCCCCGGAAAAACAGATACATCTGACAGAGCAGAAGCCCTGGAACAAAAACATATCCCAGATACCATCCAAAATAGTCCATGATTCCCTTTCCATTTTCCTCGATCAGTGAGATCAGATAGATCACTGCCGGTATCCAGAACCGCCCGTTTCCCAGATGTGCCTTCCGGCAGATTTCATGTCCATAGTGCAAAAGACTTCCCAGCGCGAACAGCAAACTGTACAAAAGGAACCCCAGCCACAGCACATCAAATCTCGCCAGCACATTTCCCGGCAGATCCGCACCATCCAGAAGCGGCAGAACCGGATATCTTTCCGCCTGCACTCTCCCATAGCCAAGAACAGCCGGAAGCAGAATCTCCATCCCTGCCAGAATCCCACCCAGAGTAATGATCCCAAACATCACAGACTTCCCGGCGCTTCCATATTTCTCTACATTTCCAAGCAAAAACGGAAGCAGCCCGACTGCCGAAAACGCACACACCACTCCATATCCCGACCAAAGGATTTTTTCCCCGGAAAAATTCCAGCTCTGCACCATTTCCTCCAGATATGCAGCTTTTCCCTGTGGAATGCAAAGCACCATCATTAATAAAATTCCTGCCAGAAGCAGCCCTCCGGAAACCTCCGCAATCCTGCCGCGCCTCTGCATACCCTTATGCGCACCCACTGCACAGGTCAGAATCGCCCAGAACGCAATCCACCTCCCGGAAATCCCCGTGATCAGACTGATCGGCACCACCTCTTGCAGCAACGCCAGAAGATATCCCCCCGCCAGAAGAATAAACAGAAGAAAAAACGCCCCTGTCACCCTTCCCATAAAAGCACCTGCCGTCTTCTTCAAATCCTCAAACGCAGGTGCCAGCCGGATCAGAAACACCACATAAAAACACAGCAACACAACTGCGATCACCGTTCCGATCACCGCATCCACCCCGTTCAGCTTCCCTCTCCCACTCATACAAAGCCAGAACGGAGCCAGAAACCCAAGTATCATCTGCCTGTAAAGCTGTCTGTGTGAAATCCTGTTATTCTCCGCAAACTCCATCCTGTACCTCCTGTCATTCTCTGTTCCTCTCCGATATTTTTCCCTGTTATCCCATCTCTTTTTTATTATTTCCTTTTCATTACTTTCTCTCTTTTACCTTTTCTTTCTTCTCCTCTCCTTTGTATTTCTCTCTTCTCTTTTTCTATTTCCTGTCCATTTTTTGGTTCATTCTAAGGCGGATTTTTTCTTCCTCCCTTGCATACAGTGGACGCTTCCATCTCTTCCTGAATGGAATCCGAAGAATCCCGTCACCCATTCCTGACAATCGTTCCTTCTTTATAAAAGGCACCAGATACGGCACGCCGAAACTCAGCAGTCCCGCCAGATGTCCCACTGTAAAATACACGCCAAGAACAAGCCCGTAAATTCCCAGATATCCTCCAAGGATCAGAAACCCATATTTCAGCAGCCGAAACGCAGACGCAAATTCCTCATTCGGAACCGTAAGCGAACCAAGCGCAGTCAGAGCCACGATCATCACCACGATCGGACTCACCAGATTTGCCTCCACTGCTGCCTGACCGATCACCAGACCTCCGACAATCCCGATCGCATTTCCCAGTGCACCCGGAATCCTCACCCCTGCTTCCCGGATCAGCTCAAACGCCAGCTCCAGAAAAATAAGCTCCACAACACTGGAAAAAGGAACTCCTTCCCTCGCCTCCGCAAAAGAAAGGATCAGATTCGACGGCAGAATCTGCGTGTGAAACCGGATCACCGCCAGATAAAGTCCCGGTAAAATGACCGCCATGATCACTGCCAGATACCTCAGCACTCTCAGAAAAGAAGCCATCTCAAACCTGTGATACCAGTCCTCACTGCTCTCCATAAAACTGTTAAAATTCCCCGGCAGCACCAGCGCCTCCGGTGAATTATCACACAGCAGAACTACTTTTCCATTCAAAATTTCCTGCACCGCCCTGTCCGGACGCTCCGTAGTCTGATACTGCGGAAACGGCGAATACCATGCATCCTC
>OLNC01001468.1_pt1 | contig 12847 bp, 13 predicted proteins | sample 1672011 | NCBI WGS metagenome assembly OLNC01 (sample SAMEA3136636, study PRJEB25190) | human gut metagenome | biome: human gut; feature: human-associated habitat; material: faeces | place: Austria | collected 2013 | reverse complement strand
ATCCATTTATCAGCTATTCGGTACATGATACTACGATATCCATCACTCCCGGCTCTGTTTTTGAGGTAAATAAAAATCGTCAAAGCCTATAAATCAATAAATTTAGGCTTGACAGAATAGGAAAGGTAGAGACATGGATACAAAAAAGATTGGAGCTTTTTTAAAGCAATGTCGTAAAGAAAAGAATCTTACACAAGAGCAGCTTGCCGAGAAGTTTGAAGTATCTGCAAGAACAGTTTCCAGATGGGAAACAGGAACCAATATGCCGGATTTGAGCGTCCTGATCCAGATTGCGGAGTTTTACGAGGTAGAGGTAAAAGAAATCCTGGATGGAGAAAGGAAAGGCGAGATTATGGACAAAGAATTAAAGGAAACATTATCAAAGGTAGCAGATTACAATTCTATGGAAAAAGAAAAAGTCTTAAAGATTGGAAATACTGCATTTGGTTTTACGTTTGCAGTCTGCGTGGCAATGATTGTTGTGCAACTGCTTATAACCGATAATCTGTCACTTGTTGCAGGAGAAACCGCAATTTTGCTGGCAGGAAGTATCTTTTATCTGGGAGTTATGATTTATCATGGACTTTGGGAAAAAGGCTTAAAATAAAAAAATACTCCATTTACCGATGGGGTAATCAGTATTATTTGTGCAGGTGTTTTTTCAGCGCTTCTGGCTGTTGTTTATTTGAAACTGGGAGCCTCCATGACAAAAACAGCTCAGGCTGTTGCCGTGTTTTTTGTCGGAATTTCAGTGACCGGATTTGGGGTATTAAGAATTCTGGCCTGTCTCAGTCAAAAGAGAAAAAATAAGATTACAACGAATCATAAATCTGATGAGAATGATGGACAGCAGCCTGTAAACATATTTATTGCGGATGGCAATATGCAGGCGGAAATGATCCTGAACACATTGAAGGAAAATGGGATTATAGCATATACACAGGATTTGGGGGATGCAGGATTTGCCTCTGTTCGCTATGGAATGGGAAGAGGAATGGATGACAGAGTTGAGATTTTTGTAGCCAAGGGTAAAGCAGAATGCGCGCTACAGGTGATAAATGGAATGGGACTTAAATGAATTTCGAGTTTACGATAACGGCTTACTGATATGGGTAAGCCGTTATCATATCTCAAATCACTTCAAATCCTGTTTTTTAAATATGTGAATCCCAATCTGACAGAACAGGAGTATTTCTAAAATATTTATCATACAAAATTCAAAATGATACGGCATATTTTTCAGCAGGAGGGAACAATCCTCTTTGCTTTCCGGCTCCACTAATATATATGGCTGGCAGGCAGTCTGTGCAAAGGGAGAAACAAAAAGATGTAAATTTGCGGCGGTTCTTTTTATACCACTGATGTGTAAGGGATTGTCCTCTACTGCCTGTGTGACAGGATCATTCCAGAATTCAGACTGGCGCAGACTGGAGACTGTATTTCCGCCGAAGGAAAGCAGGGATAAGGTCAGTATTACAACGATTCCCAGACTTATGAGCTGCCGATGTACCACCATTACAACCACGGTATAGAGGGAAGAAATGGTGAGCAGGCAGACAAAACATATCATTGCATTGAACAAAAAGGCAGAATACGGGATATCCTCACTGAATGTTAAGCGTTGTACAGCAGAACAAACAAAGACGGAAATGATATCTGCCAGGAATAAAAAGGCAGTACAGATTCCTCCTGTTATTACTTCTGTAAGGTAAATCTGCTTTCTGGAATAACCGGCAGTTATCTTATTATTAATTGTACGAACTTCAAAGTCGTGACCAATATGTAACGGAAGAAGAATTGCCATAATGATGCAGATGAAACCGGAATTTGAAAATAAAAAGGATGTGGTATAAATCGTAAAACCATAACTATTTAGTAAGATTCCGTAAATGTTTTTCAGGATTACTGCAGCACATCCAATCCATAATACAGGAGAAAATACGGCTCGTTTAAGTTCCATTGATAAAAGTTTTTTCATAAAAAATCCCTCCCTAGACTATGACAAAATATTCTTAAAATAAAAGGTTTCAAGGTCAGTATCCATGATGTCAGATGCTGAAAATTCACGAATCAGCGTACCGTTTTTGAGGAAACCATAATGCGTAGCAACCTTTTGCAGCTCCCCCAGAATATGGCTGGAAATCAGAATTATCACACCATATTTTTGATTTAATTCCAGAATACAAGAACGGATCTGTTGGATTCCTTCGGGATCCAAACCGTTGAGCGGCTCATCCAGAATGAGAAAATCGGGATTATTTGCAAGTGCCATTGCCAGAGCTAACCGCTGTTTCATGCCCAGGGAATAGTTCATGACCAGCTTTCTGGAATCTTTTAAATGCACAAGAGAAAGTAACTCTTTTGCTTTATTTTTTTTCGTTTTCTTTGGATATCCGGTAATTTTTAACTGGAAAAGTAAATCGCTCCTTTGGGAATCTGTAAGGAGACATAATTTAAGGCGGTTGTTTCCTTGTATTGCTTACAAAGATTTTCTGTTCTGATTAAATCGTTCATAGACTCATCCTTTCTCGATTTGCAAAAAGTATTGTTTGGAATGATTTAAGCATATGCACATACAGGGGAAAAGTAAAGAAACAGGGTCTTTACAGGGCTGTTTTTGAAGGATAAGTTTCCTTTACATGGATGTAAAGCGCTATTATCTTGTAAAAAAAAGGTGTTTGTGGCATACTGAAACTGATAGGACGGAATTTGTAAGAGAAAAATCTGGCAGATATTTTGATGCGCAAACAGAAAGGACAAAAGAGCGAACATGACAGTTGCAGAGATGATAAAACAGACTCGAACAGAATCTCATATGACTCAGGAGGAATATGGGGCAAAATTCGGTGTGACAAGGCAGACTGTATCCAGTTGAGAAAATGAAAGAAGTATGCCGGATCTCCAGATGCTTATTGATATATGTAATACATACTACATATCCTTAGATAAACTCCTGAATGAAGATACAGAATTTGTTGAAAAAATAGATTTTTACAGCAAAATAAAAAGAATAGGAAAGCTGGCAGTCGTCTGTCTTGGAATGGCAATTCTTGTATTTACTGCAGTGCTGATCGGATGGAAAATCCGTGCAGCAAATATGAATCAGACATTTATAAATAACGCAGAATATTTGGGATTTGTCAAGGAAAATAAGATCTATGAGATGGAAGAAGAGAATGTCTTTTATCATTTGCCAAATCAAAAACTGCCTTTCTTAAAAAGGGATTTTAATGTTAAAAACAGTTATGCAGATTTTGTTATTGGGGATACAGAAATCAGTATTACATTGTATGAAGGAGAAACATTTGCCATTGAACTAAATCATTACAGAGCCCTGAAAGGAAAAATCGGGAAAAACGACAATATACTTGTAGAAAAAAGTACACTGAATGCAAAAGAAGATGGTATTTATAAAGAAAACAGGGAGAAAATAGATGGCATTCTAATGCAGTTATTGAAGATTCACAGAACTGTATATACCAACTAAATATTCACAAAGAAAAGGATGGTTACATGAAACGCTATGTATTGCTTTCGCATGATTCTAAGACGATGAATACGTTTTATTATGATGAAATGACAGGACAAATCTGCCTGTTGGAGAATAAAAAAAGAGAAAAAGGACTTTCTGTCGGAGTGATTGCAGGACTTTCCATTCTCATTTATACATTTGTGCGAAGAATCGAAAATCCGGTTTCGATAGATAAAAATCTTTTATACTGGATTTCCCTATGGATTGGAATTGCCGCGGGCATCCTCATTTCTTTATATGGTATTCGTCGTGCAAAAAGAAAAATAGATGCATTCGCCCGAATCTATCCCTGCGATGCATCAGAAAAACAGGAAATTGCAAAGCAGAACCATAAATGGTTTCTTTCCTATATTTTTTTGATAATTGCGATGGTTGTCGTTTGCGCTACCTGTCGGTTTCTGATGATTTGGGTTGTTCCATCCGTTTTAGTATATGCTTTTTTTCATTCCTTAATGTGTATGCTGACGGTTTTGCTGATTGGAGCATTTGTGGGAAATCATCCCCTGAAAGGATGGAAAATTGCAGATAAAATGCGAAAAGGGGAGATTTGAAACATAATTATGAATTTGGAGGAGGAAAAATGATTAATAATTTAATGTATATCGAATTAAAAACAGGATATTCTGATGACGGTCCGGCGTGGATCGGATATGTGAAAACCTCAAAAACTAAGAAAACCATTTATTTTAATGACCATGCTTTTCAGAAGAGTAATGGTGGCTATTCAAACTATATAGACATTGAAAATGGCGATGAATACTGGATTTCCGGTTTAAAAAAGAAAGAGAGTAATCGTCATTGGGCAGGACATGGGAAAATTATGATCGATCGCAGAGCTGTTAATGAGTATCTTGCACTGATTGAAGAAAAGGAATTGCCATTGAATCTGTTTGAAGTAGTTGATATAGAAGACAGATTTCCGATTGAAAGAGTAAATGCATTATTGAATGATAAGGAATAGCAAATTTCTGCCAGGCTATATGAAAAGCATAAAAGGAAAGCAGATATAAAGAGGGCATAGGAGGAGCTGGATATGGAATTGAAAAAAGTATGGATGTCCCCGGAGACGGAGAAAAAAAGCCGATATGGATATCGGGCGGTAGGTGGAGTATTGGGAATCGTATTGTTGATGACAGTTTTACTTTTGGCGGGAACAATGCTTTCCCTTTCTATGGGAGTGCCTCAGAAATGGTTTTCTTCTATCCTTATAGTCGTTGTCACTGTGATTGGGATTGTATTGGCTGCACAGATGGGACGGCGCGGGATGCAGGATGCCATGATTTTCTTTCTTACAGAAAATGACCGCTTATGGATTATGGATGCCCGTGGACTTTCAAATCACGGTAATGGTTTTTGGGGATTTGCTGTTGGAAGCATGGAAACTCAGGCATTTTTGCGTAAGCAGGGGAAACAGCCATTTTTGCCAAAAGGGGCAGATGAAATTGTGAAGGTTTGGAAGATCAAAGAAAATCGCACCCATTATGCCATCCGCTGTCAGGCCCGTCACCCAAATAAGCGTGTGACTCGACGTACATATTTTCTGGTGAAAGGAATTCAGCATGAAGAAATTCTGTTGAAGGAATTAGAGAGAAGGAAAACCTGGGAGAACACTCTGGAGCCTGTGGAAAATAGAAATCCGCTATATATCATACTCAGTGGAATCATTTTTACAGGCTGTGTGATTCTATGTGTTCTGAGTCATCCGGCATTTTCAAAATTGCCGGGGGAAATTTATTTTCCTTGTCTGGGTGCTTCCTTTGTTATGCTTTTTCCCCTGCTTTACTTTATCATCCGTCAGCGAAGAGGGGAATGAGTTCACGTGGATTTTTCCTTGTGTAAGGGCAGTAAATATAGAGGAGAACAGAAGAGATGGAAAAACGAAAACTTTCAGGAAAAACAATTTTGAAGCTGACAGGGGCGCTGCTTGCTTTGGGTTATTTCGGATTTTGCCTTTATGCAGGCATTACCGGAAAATTTCCCGGTATGCATCGAAAACAACATGTCATGCGGTTCGGAGATCTTAAAAACTGGGTGTCCGGTGGTATGTCGGCGGTTATGATTGCTGTCTTTTGCATCAATTCCGCCATAAACGACCTGAAGCTCCAAAAGAAGCGCAAAAAGTCATCGACTCCCTTTTTTTTCATTATGTTACTGCTGCTAAGCCTTCCTTTGCTTCTGGAGTCTTATCTGGATATTGGATGGATAGGAATTGCCCTTTATGCCGGAATTGCAGCGTTCCTGTTTGGGATTGCGTGGATTCCGCAGATTCTGAATCAATGGATTTCCCGCCGGCTTTTGCGTGAGAAACCTATGAGTGGCAAACAGCAGGTGCGGATCATCGAATGGATTCATTTTTATCCCCTGAAAAAGCTGTTGATTTTGGCAATCTGGGGCTTTGGGGTTGTACTGGTACTGCGTGGCATTTGGGTAACAGCAACTGGAAAACTGGAAATGGATGGAGATCTTTTCTTGTTTTTACTTGTCGTAGCAGTTCTGGTTGTGGCTTTGTTTCAGAAAATGAGACGCTATATCTGCACGTCTTACCCCAACTTACCTGTGCTGAATCAGATTCTTAGCAGAAAGCAGTTGGAGCAATTAGTGGAGGGAGAACACTTTGAACCAATCGTGTTTGAAGATGCAGCCATGAAACAGTATCTTGAAATTTATCGAAGCCAGAACTGGATGTTAATTGGGGGAAAATTACTCTCAAAAAAGCTTGCCTTATGGGTTACAATGAATCGTTCCAGGAACGATACTTCCCTGAATGTGCTTTACCTCAATGGAATGACTGCGAAAGCGAAAGTTAATCTGGAACTCAGAGAAAACAGGTACGAAGAGTTTATTCCTGTGCTGAGAGAACTGATTGGACACGAGGAATCTCTTAAATTATACGGAAAAGAGGAGCAGATGGCAGAGAAATTTGCATCTTATTTTTTGAATTGCAATTCCGAGCAGGAGCGCATTGCTTTTTTTCTTACCAGGGATATTACTGAAATCCGGAAGGACTATATCCAGACCTTCTCACCGCCGGATACCAGAAAGAAAAAACGAAGCAGGCAGGAGCGGAAGTAGAAGATTGGATGTCTCTTATATATTTGCTATAAAGGAGAATATTTGAAACTCTTAAATTGGGGTATGATAAAAAAATTCGACTGTTAAATTTTCAAAGAATTTACAGGAATATAATTGATTTTTAAGGAGGGAGTGTATCCCTCCTTAAAACAGGAACTTTCAACATTGCTTGTCTTTTTTTAGAGAGTGTACAAACCATAAACGAAAAGAACGAGAGCTAAAATGGCAGGAACTAATAGTCCATTTTCTAAAATGCTTATTATCATTCTGCCAGGTGGTGTTATCCACTGGGTTGATGGATTTTGCATTGCTGCAATTACGATTCCCACAATACCAATAACACCGCTTAACATTAAAAAACCACCTTTTTTGTCATATCCTGCTGTTTTTTATATCAAATTTAATTCTCTCCTCATAATAGTAACCGTTTTACGATAAACAAGATAAATCAATAACATAATGAGAACCAATACGAAAGCACAGGCAGCCATTCCTGCAAGTTCAGGGATAGAAATCCGTCCGTCATTGGCATACATAATCATAAAATATAAGAGGGACATCATGGTCATGCCAACAACTGCAGGCGTATGGTAAACACGTTTGCATTGTATCCGTACTTCCCGATTTAAAAAAGCAGGAGAAGCACCCAATCGTTTCAGATCATCAAAAATATAGCGGTTGTTTATAGCGATAGTCTGGCAGCGAGTGTAACAGATTACACAGGCGGTAGTGACACATACAATAAATATGAATAAGAAGGTCATCAGATATACTGCGAAAGTGTTCATAAAATCGTTCATGTTCAGTGAGCGGAATTTAGGCATAAAAGCCCAATAAGCACGAAAATCGGAAGTGTCAGGCATGGAAAGACTGATTTTCGTCATATCATCTGTGTCTCCCCAATAAATTTCACCATGTTCATTCGCAGCAATTTTGTTCACACGATCATAATAAGCAGGGTATTCGCATTCCGGTCCAAAGGATTTTACAAAAGTATGGAAAAATTCATCAGCAAATGCATAGATATCTTCACCGTCTGCATTGAAAAAGTGTGCACTTCCCATCCAATCAGAGGAAAGCCCTTGAGAAATCTCTGCATAATCCTTATCATCCAGAATATAATATGGAACCTTTCCGGTGAGCATACTGAAATAAGCCAGTCCTTCATAGGTTACAGAAAGTGTTTTCCGGGTATTCATGTTGGTAAGGACACTGTCAGAGCGTTTGGCATACATGGCCGCATTGTCGTCCTTATCTGTAATCAGGCGGAAGGTTCCGGAAAGAATATCCAGAGTCTGTCCTGTAAGCTGGTTGAAGGCGGTCTCAGAAACATATTTTGTTTCCTCTAAAAGCTGCTGATATTCATAATGGAAGCTTTGATCTTCCTCTTCCACCTGAGTTTCTCCATCCTGGGCAAGTGTAATGTAGGGAATTTCTTTCCAGTCTTTTAGTTTCAGATTGTGGCTTGCAGCCATTTTTTCAATCTCAGTCTGAGAAGGAACAGTCTGATCCAGCCGATAATCATACATATAGTCAAATTCCCAACCAGATACAGATACAAGCTGTCCGGTAGCCAACATAGGAATATAGAAAATGGCAAAACAGGCTCCTGCTATGAGAACGGTGCTGACCAGAAGGTTATTTACTGTTTGTTTTCCCTGGAATTTCATCATACTACGGGAAATTATGTTATGGTAGGGATTCTTTCTGTCAAAATGCCATCCATGAACGACGGTATGAAGCATGACCAGATAAAGACCAACAAACACAGGAGCATAAAAAATGTTTACAAAAGCGGAAGGATATCGGTGAAATATATTTAACCATATCTCAGGAGCAGAATATCCCAGAATTGCGCCAATAAGGATGAGCAACAATCCGAGAGGTCCGCACCATTTTCCAAGCTTTTTGACAGGTTCATTTCGATGCTCTTCCTGAATCACATCAATGATGTTCGTACGGGAAAGGTAATAATTGGCAGTGAAACAGGATATCACAATAACCAGAAGAATAAATAGCCCGGATAAGAATAGTGCTGTATAATCCAGATGCAGTGTCATTTCAGAACTTTCTACCAGAAGCTGGAAAGAGTTCCAAAGAAAGTAAATCAGTGGAATACCGGCCAGCATACCAGCCAGAGAGGAAAGGCTACTTAAAGTCAGCACTTCTCGAAACACCCCTGGAATCAACTGCTTTTTTGAGGCGCCGAGGGCCATTAAAATTCCAATCTGTCTTGTCTTTTTACGAAAAAACAGACTTGCAGCATAGATTGTAAATACAACGCATCCAAACAATGTGAGCGCAAAAATCATATACATCTGTCTGCGGCTGTCCCCTCCTTCCGGTAAAATGGTAAGTATAGTGGGAGATTTCATCAGCAGTATATAAGCCGTAATAATCATCAGTGCAATAAGATTGCAAAAAAAGTAGAGCTTTGCCTGTTTGTAACCGACATGTCTTAGCTTTCGTTCGATATCTTTCATATTCATAGAAAAGTCCTCCTGTCTAATCGTTGCCGCTCATTTCTTTTAGTGTATCCAAAAGCTGACTGTGGAAAATAGAACGATCACTATGTTTTTCCAATTGCTTATAAATGAGCCCATCTTTCAAAAAAATCACCCGGTCACAAAATGAAGCGGAAAAAGCATCATGTGTGACCATAAAAATAGTAGCACCTAACTGAGTTCGAGCTTCTTCAAAGGATTCGATTACATTTCTGCTGGCTTTGCTGTCCAAATTTCCAGTCGGTTCATCAGCCAGCAGCAGAAGTGGATTGTTAATAAGGCTTCGGGCAACAGCTGTACGCTGTCGTTCTCCTCCAGATACTTCCGCCGGATACTTATTTTGAATATGTTCGATGCCGAAAAGCCGAATCAGCTGATCTGCCATATTTTCACCGTCTTTTCCTACTGATCCTTTAATGATACGTGGGATTAAAATATTTTCACGGATTGTAAGACCATCCAAAAGCATGAAATCTTGAAATACAAACCCCAATTTTTCATTTCGAATTTTAGCCAGAGTGGTGTCGTCCATGTTTCCTAGTTTTTGTCCTCCTAAAGCAATTACTCCATTGTCGTAGGGAATGTAACAAGAAATACAGTTGAGCAGTGTAGTTTTTCCGGATCCAGATGGTCCCATGACAGCTACAAATTCTCCCTGAGCCACATGGAGATTTACTCCTTTTAAGACAGGATATTCCGTTTTACCGATGTAATAAGATTTTCTCAGATTCTTTACATATAGCATAAATCATTCTCCTTTTCTGTTATTCATGAGGAAACTATGCACAAAAGCTTATTGATTTGTACATAATATTTGTTGTTCTGACTCTACCTTATCATAAAAAAGGCAGTGTAAATTTATCGTTGTAAAGTTTGGGAACTATCGTGTAAAGATTGGAAAAGCGAAGAGGAACATGTAAAATTATGTAACTCGTATGTAAAGTTTGGAACATTAAAAAATAATTACAGAGATTGTGTATGGTTAAATTTTTTTAAGACTGCTATAATAATAGGGTAATAATGAGAGGAGAGATTCTTATGCTTCGTATTGCAATTTGCGACGATGAAACAGCGGCAAGAGATGCCCTACGGTTTCAATTAGAAAAAATTATAGATGATGAAACTGAAGAAATTGTGTATGAATTTTCATCTGGTGTAAACGCTGAAAAATGGCTGCGAAAATATCCAGGCCAGATTGATTTATTGTTTCTGGATGTGGAAATGAATGGGATGAATGGAATGGAAACTGCGGAGAAAATTCGTGCCTTTGATGAAAATCTTTTGATTATATTTGTCACTGGATATCAAGATTATGTGTTTGACGGATATCGTGTTGGAGCGTTGGATTATATAATGAAGCCGGTAGGAGTTCAGAGACTTCGGGAAGTGCATGATAGGGTTAAACATATTTTGAAAGAAAGAATGCAGAAGACTTTTATTGTAAAGAACAGTGACGGAGTATATAGGTTTCAATATGATGATATTTTCTATTTTTATAGTGATAGAAGGCTGGTAAATCTGGTGACGGTCAGAGGAATTTATCCTTTTTATGAGAAACTGGATGTGTTGGAAGAAAAATTGGGAAATTCATTTGTACGGATTCATCAGCGGTATCTGGTAAATGGAAAAAAAGTGTTACATATTGGTCGTACTTCTCTGGATATTTTGGGGCAGGACAGGCAGCTTCAGACCTTACCTATCAGCCGAGCACTAAAAGAAACAGCTTCTACAAAGCTGGCAAGAATGATGCTGGCAGATGGATAACGAGAGAGGAATAAATAATTATGACAACGGAAATAGAGTTCAGTGTACCTTTTCTGATATTTGAAGCAGTTTGTATGATTATAAGCGGAGGAGTACTATATGTTGCAGTAGGAAAATTAATAGAGATCAAAAAGCACTGGTGGGCAAAATTATTACTCTGGATTGCTTGTACAATTGTCCCCAATATGATTATTTTTCTTTCTGACTGGGCAAACTTACCACCTACCTTTTTATTGTTTTTAGGAACAATATTTGTATGTTGTGAGGGAAGCAGCTTGAAAAAGCTTGCAATTGGCACCATGATGGCCAGTGCAGTATTTTCATTCAGCGCTCTGCTGGATGAATTTCTTGCAATGCCTTTTTTAAAATACAAATCTGCATTTCGGACTTTTTTCGAATTAGTCCTGTATGGAACTGTATGTCTGTTTCGACCGGAACGAGACAATGAACTTACACCAGGGATGTGGAAACTGCTTTTGCTTTTAAATCTTACGCCGATAGGGATTGTTTTAACACTTGTGCTTGGGACATCAGATAATAGATATAATAGTCAGGAAGGGCAGTATATGGTGTTGCTTTTTCTGGCACTTTTTTCGTTTGTGGGGCTTTTGTGGACAACAGTAGTTCTATCACGTCAGCGTAAGTTAGAAAAGCAGAGTATGTATGCGGAAATGAACCGCAAATATTACGAATCCATGGAGCAGCAGCATTTTGAAATTCGGCGTCTGCGTCACGATATGGCAAACCATCTTCAGACACTTTCTGTGTTACCGGAAAGGGAAAAAAATGAATACATACAGAACCTTTTAGACAGTATGACAGTGATTCGTAATTTACATTATTGCGGAGACTCTACAATAAATGCAGTACTTACGGTGAAAGCGTCTGCAATGGAAGAATTTGGCATTAAATTTTTTTATAAGCTGGATATTCCAACTGAGTTACCGTTAAGTAAAACTGCTATTTGTACATTGTTTGCCAATGCATTGGATAATGCGATAGAAGCCTGCAAACAACTGCCAAAAGAAACTCGACTGATTACGCTGGAAAGTCGTATGCAAAAAGGGATGTTTGTACTTTCAGTAAAAAATCCTCTGTCAAAAGATTCCAGGCTTATACAGGATAACAAACAAAAGGGGATGTTTGTGACTACAAAAGCAGATGTGAAAAATCATGGAATCGGTCTGAAGAGTATGGAAGATGTGGTTCGGCAAAAAGAGGGGAAAATGGAACTTCACGTTCAGAATGGGGAGTTTGAATTGTTTTTATTTATCTATATATAATTATCATTAATTTTATAAAAGAAAGCAGAGCAAAATAATGATCGAAAACATTGATACACTTTATGTGTTTGTAGATTATGGCGATAAATATGCAAAGAATCCCATTTCTTAAGTATCAGTTTAAAAAGATGAGTCGGGAAAGTGTGGTTGAAAGGATTCGGAAAGAATAGAGAGCACCTGGTAAAAAGCAAGTCTGAAAATGGCTTGCTTTTTCTGGCTTCAAAAAAATATATACAAATATCGCTTTATAATATATAATATCACTATGAAATATCCACAAAAAGCATAGCATCTGACACTATATGGTACTACTGGTACTGAAATCAATATACATGAGGTAACAAGATTATGGAATTTGTTTACAGAGGTGCATTTCTTATAGGTATTACCTTGCTTGTCCCGATTATTTTTAAATATCTCACTGCAAAAAGTAAGGAAGATGATATTGCGATTTATACTGTTAAAATGCGCAGCAATATGATGAAAGTATTGAAGATTATGACCATTATCTGCGTTCCGTTGGGAGCTATGGCAGCAGTCGCTTTTTTCGCATTTCTTTCATCTAGGGACTGGGAAAATATGTGCTATACAGCGGTGGTGATTTTTGTAAGTATTGCAGATTTTGCCATGTGGAATCATTCATTAGTGAAGTATCATATTTTGAGCAGACAAAAAGAGCAGTTCTATAGGAA
>OLNC01001462.1_pt1 | contig 12873 bp, 8 predicted proteins | sample 1672011 | NCBI WGS metagenome assembly OLNC01 (sample SAMEA3136636, study PRJEB25190) | human gut metagenome | biome: human gut; feature: human-associated habitat; material: faeces | place: Austria | collected 2013 | reverse complement strand
ATCTGATGTGCCCACATGGTATAGTAATCGGTCATTTCTTCCAGAGATTTCCGGCCGGCGGTTTCTACATTCATACGCATCTGATTCAGACGATGCATGATATCCTGCTGAAGAGATTCAATCTGATCAGATGGTGTATCCATGCGGGACAGATTGACATCCGGTGCTGTGGCTACAAGTGTAAGCTGCTGCAGCTTTTTCCTGTAATTACTGAAGCCGGTCATACATGCGGTAAGTCCTGCCAGAAGCCAGAGGAGTGCAACGTAGAGAACCGGTTCAGGCGACAGCTGATACAGGAAAAAAATGATCCCTGTAAATATCGTCGGAAAAATCATCAGCAGGATATGGAATTTTATTCTGTTCAGGTAGTCGAGAAAGAGTTTCATAAAGTGATTGCTCCATATAAGAAATTACCTTACAGTGCTTCTTGTATTATACCATGTAGCCAAGCCCCTTTTTGGTGATGATAAAATTTTTCAGGCCTTCACATTCCAGTTTCCTGCGCAGGCGGGTAATATTTACGGTCAATGTGTTGTCATCAACGAAGCTGTCACTTTCCCAGAGTCTTGTCATGAGCGCATCTCTGGAAACTGTATTGCCGGCGTGCTCGAGAAGAATCTCCAGAATGCGGAGCTCATTTTTGGTAAGGGCGATATCGTGGCCGTTCCAGGTCAGGGTACAGCGGGGCGGATTGAGGAGAGCACCTTTGTATTCCAGTACATTTCCGGGAGTCCCGAAGGAATAGGTGCGGCGGAGAATGGCCTGTATTTTGGCAGTCAGGACATCCATGTCAAATGGTTTTGCAATAAAATCATCGGCGCCGCGGCTCATTGCCATGACCATATTCATGTTATCGGCAGCGGAGGAAATAAAGATGATCGGTACCTGAGAGATTCGGCGGATTTCCTCACACCAGTGAAAACCATTGTAAAATGGCAGCTTCAGATCCAGCAGGACGAGCTGCGGATCGAGACGGGCAAATTCCTGTATAATATTGGAAAAATCTTGTGCGCAGGAGACATCATATCCCCAGGAACAGAGATTCTTTTTCAGAAGGTTTGCGATGATCTCATCGTCTTCGATGATAAAAATACGGTACATGGGTGCTCCTTTCTGTGCAGGTTTTATGCTAATCATAACATGTCCTTGAAAGATTGCAACAAAATTCAGTTTGTGGCATTATAAGGATAAAGGAATTATTTAATGTGTAAGATAAAATCACGTGATGACAACAGAAGGGAGATTTTGATATGGATCTGGTGAAGGAGGCAATCTTTCTGGGATTTTCGGGAGCTGCCGTCATGGATACCACGCAGCTTGTTTTTGTACCGGAATACCGGATGTTTTGTGAAGAAAACTTATGCGGCTGTTACAATGTAAATCCGGCCTGTCCGCCGGAAAGTGGTACGGCCGAGGAGATGAAACAGCGCGCATTGCAGTATGAAAAAACACTGGTGCTGCAGACCATGCAGGAAGATACACATGATCCGACACAGTATAAGAAAGACAAGCTTCTGCAGAACAAAATGACAGAAGAACTTGCAGAAAAAATGAAAGAAGCCGGCAAAACAGATATTCTGATCATGGGTGCCGGACCGTACAAACACAACTCCTGTATGTCGGCATACTGTGTAGATGCACAAAAAATGGCAGATGCAGCGGGGATGCTGTGCTGGACAGATGATGGAATGGTACGGTATTTTTCACAGATTTTGTTCCATGAATGAATGTGATATTACATCATTGATTTTTGATGGGAACGGACTTAAAATAGAAACGACAAAGTTGTACGACAAAATTTCAATACAGGAGGCTTTTTATTATGGAAAGACATGCATTTGCGATGAAAGTGAAAGCCGGCAGAATGAATGACTACCGCAGAAAACTTGGTGAGATCTGGCCGGAGCTGACCGCTTTTCTGGACCGAAATAAAGTGAAAAATTTCAGTATCTGGAACGCAGAAGATTTAATCTTCGGTTACTATGAAAATGAAGACGGTACAGTATTAAGTGAAGAAGAAAACGCAGCAAAAGATGCGATCACTGCAAAGATTGAAGATACTTTTGAATGGATTTCCACACCGGGCAAAGACATGCGCCTGATGTACCACAATTTTGGTGTTGTAAGAGAGAATAAAGAGCTGATCCGCCACAGAATGTTTATGACAAAACTTAAAGATGGCTGTGAAGAAGAATACAAGAGACGCCATGACGGGCTGATCGCACAGAGAGGCGACACCGTAGATCCGGGTCCGGACAGCAACTTCAGTATCTGGTGTGCAGGCGGATATATCTTCGGATATGATGAGATCGACACAACCATGGAAGTAGAAGAAACGATTGAAGCAAGAGAGCAGACGGTCGAATGGGAAATGCGCCAGCTCGGTATCATGGACTGGATCACAAACGATGTAGACTGGATGACTGGTGATGTTCACGCAGATGTTAAACGTCTTGCATGGCATAATTAACACTTTTATCACAATTTTCCCACAAAGTAAACACAAATCCTCCCTATACTTTTAGACATAAAAGGAAAACAGAAACAGAGATAGCGATTCACCGGAAGATTTTATAAAGTGAAGAGTAATGATCCTAAGGAGGGGATTTTAATGAGCGATAAAAATAACAACGTAATGATGAACAATGATATGAATAACAATATGAATAATGACAACGATCCAAAAGAAAGAATGAGAAAAAAAGTGAAAAAAGCAGCAGGCATTGCTCTTTGTGCAGTACTTGCCGGTGGTCTTGCAGCAGGTTCCTTTGAAGGAATCAATACAATTACCGGATGGAACAGCAGTACAGTAGAGGCGGCATCAAATAAAGACAATACCACACTTCTTCAGACAAAATCAAAAAAGAAGAGTTCCGATAAGAAGTCAGATGATAAAGAAAGCAAAGATGATTCCGGATCAAAGACAAAAGGAAGTCTTGATGTTTCTGATATTGCTGCAGAAGGAATGAAATCTGTTGTAGCAATTACAACAAAATCTGTCCAGGATGTACAGAACTATCTCGGAGCTTATGGATTTGGCGGAAGTCAGGGATTTACCACTCAGCAGGAAGTTGAGGGAAGCGGTTCCGGTATCATTGTCGGAAAGAATGATGATAATCTTCTGATCGCAACCAACTATCATGTTGTAAGTGGAGCAGATACCGTATCTGTTACCTGCATCGATGGTGAGACTTATGAAGCAACCGTAAACGGTTACGATGAGGACAAAGACCTTGCAGTCGTTTCTGTAGCACTTTCTGATATTTCTGATGATACAATGGATCAGATAGCAGTAGCTACGATCGGAAGCTCTGATGATCTGAAGGTTGGTGAGCAGGTCGTTGCAATCGGTAACGCACTTGGTTACGGACAGTCTGTAACAACCGGTATTGTCAGTGCAAAGAACCGTAAACTCAATGATGAGGGTGTAGAAGAGGATGAAGATTCTGATGCAACAAACCTGATTCAGACAGATGCAGCAATCAATCCTGGTAACAGTGGTGGTGCACTTCTGAATATGGATGGTGAAGTTGTCGGTATCAACTCTGCAAAACTTGCCTCCACAGAAGTTGAAGGTATGGGTTACGCAATTGCAATCTCCGATGTAACAGATACACTTGAGGATCTGATGAATGAGACTCCGAGAGATAAAGTCGACAATCATGGTGTGCTCGGAATCACAGGTATGACAGTAAGTGATGAGGCTTCTCAGTATTACGGAATACCGGAAGGTGTGCTTGTTTCTGAAGTAACAGAAGGCGGTGCAGCTGAGGATGCCGGAATTAAAGAAAAATCCATCATTACAGAATTCGATGGCAAGAGAGTACGCAGCATCGATGAACTGGTAAGTCGTCTTGAGTACTATGAGCCAGGCGAAGAAGTTGAAGTAACTCTTGAAGTTGCAGATGGCGGAGAATATAAAGAAAAAACTGTAACTGTAACACTTGGCGAAAATAAAGATACAGATTCCAACAAAGATTCAAAAGATGATTCAAAGGACGAATCTGATGCAGAGAACAGTCAGGATCAGGGCGATGGTGAAGACCAGAGCACAGACAGTCTTCTTGAGGATTTTGAGAATCAGGAATCAGACGGAACTGCATATGAACAGTTCTTTGGTTTCCTCAATTAATCAGTTGATTGCGGGATTTCATATTTCCGTAAAATAAAATTTATAAGCAGAAAAGACCGGTACCGGGAAATGGTATCGGTCTTTTTCTGTCCGCAGGTGTGTGCTGTTTTGTTGAAAGAAACGAATCTGTCTGTTATACTAGACAACAGAGAAAAAATGAGTTAATGCATTGGAAATAAAAAGAAGGAACTACTGTATGAACTATATTGTTTTTGACCTTGAGTGGAACCAGAGTCCCGGAGGAAAAAAATATTCCAACAGCCGTCTGCCTTTTGAGATCATTGAGATCGGTGCAGTCAAGATGAATGAGCAGAGAGAAGTGCTGGATGTTTTTCAGAGACTTGTGAAACCTCAGGTATATAACTGGATTCATGACAGCATACACGAAGTGATCCATGTGGATTACAAGGATCTTGCAGACGGAGTTCCTTTTCCGCAGGCAGTGGAGGAATTTCTGGACTGGTGCGGAGAGGAAAGGGTATTTTGTACGTGGGGCAATCAGGATGTGATGGAACTGCAGCGTAATATGAAATATTATGGGCTGCTTAAGAAAATAAAAGGTCCGGTCACGTATTATGATGCACAGAAAATATATGGTATCTGTTATAAGGAAGATCCATGCAGGCGGAGTCTGGAATATGCGATCGACAAAATGCGGCTTCCGAAAGCACAGGAGTTTCATCGTGCACTGACGGATGCGAAGTATACGGGTGAGATATTTAAACGTCTGGATATGCAGGTGGTGCTTGCAAATCCATCCATTGATGTGTATCAAAATCCAAAGACAAGAAAAGAAGAAATTTATTTATCTTATCCGAATTATGACGAGTATGTATCACGCGAATTTGCTGAGAAGGAGAAAGTCATAAAGGATCGGGAAGTGGCAAGCACCAGATGTCCGGTCTGCCATTTGCCGGCGAAGCGTAAGATCCGCTGGTTTATGAATAATTCAAGGGCATATGAAAGTGTATCTTTTTGTCAGAAACATGGCTATATCAAAGGAAAAGTGCGAATCCGCCATACAGATGAAGATGCATTTTATGCGATCAAGACATTAAAGAGAATTGATGAAGAAAAAGCGGAAGAAATCCGTGAAAAACGGGATTCCCTCCGCAAGAAAAGACAGACTAAACGGCAGTCAGAGAAGTTCGTCTGAGAGGAGCCGTGTCTGGTAATATCTGGCAGTTCCAACCTCATGGCCGTTATAACTGTATGTGATGGTCAGAAGGGGAAGACCTGCCAGATTTTTTGTCATGGAATATGATGTTGAAAGCTGGCTCACATCAGTACCCTGTGGCAATGAAACATAGGCATTTTGCCGTCTGCGGAACAAAGTAAAGTCTTTGTAATCTTTGAGGAGATATTTTTCCGCGGGCAGACAGGATCTGGAGATTTCTTTTTTCAAACCTTTGATCTTTGATCTGGAAAAATTGTTGAATCCGTAATCCAGTAATGCTTTTGTGTCGGAATAGGCACCATTTACAGATTGCATGACAACAGCTACGAGGTAAGTGTTGTCATTTTTTGCATAGGTGACAAGGGTATTACCGGCTGCTTCCGTGTAGCCTGTTTTGCCGCCGAGGACACCATCATACGCGTAAGTCTGGCCGTTCATCATTTTGTGATGGTTCAGGAGATAACGTGTTTCTGCGAATTTGTTTGTCGGTGGGATTTCGTAGTACCCGGTTGTTACAAATTTGCGGAATGTGAAGTTGAACCATGCGGCACGGGCAATCTTTGCCATGTCGGCAGCAGTGGTGTAATGTGTTTCGTCCGGCAGACCGTTCGGATTGTTGAAATGTGTGTTGGTGCAGCCGAGCTGACGGGCTTTCAGATTCATCTGTTCGACAAATTTTTTGGTGGAGCCGGAAGTGAGTTCTGCGACTGCCAGTGTCATTTCGTTAGCGGACTGGAGCATGACGGCCATCAGTGCCTGTTCGACTGTAAATTCTTCGCCGGTATCTGCGTAGATACTGGAGCTGTTGGATTCGGTAATGCTGCGGGCTGCGGATTCAGTCATGGTAAATTTGGCGGATGGATCCAGATTCTCGCAGCCGAGGAGACCGGTCATGATCTTTGTGATGCTTGCCGGATACTGTGCCTTATCAGCGTTTTTGGAGTAAAGGACGGTACCGGAGAGCATGTCGACAAGGATTGCGGATTCTCCTTCAATCTGAGGTGCTTTTACCCAGCCTTCGATGGAATCTGTGTCGGCGGGCTGGTTGTAATAAGCGGTGTGTGGGTCGGGTGTTGGTGTGGCCGTGACCAGAGGGGCGCCGTAACTGTCTGTGGCAAAGACAGGGACTGTCTGTGTGATAAATATGGCAGAGAAGAGCGTGCCGGTCATAAGACGCCGGAGGGTTTTCTTTATATTCATATGAGTACCTTTCTGATATTAAAATGTTGGAGCAGAGGAAGAGATAGTGTTGAGGGAGCTATCTTTACATGCCATGAAATATCTGGATTCTGTATCAGGTTCGAGAATTCAGAAGTACCAGAGGTACATGCCTTTGCTAAGAGCGTATGAAAAAAAGTCAAACTCGCTGACGCTCAGACAATGCCTTTTTTTCATACAACGCAAAGATTTGTACCTTAGGTACTTCTACAAATTCTCTCAAGCGATACAGAACCGGATATTTCAGACATGTTTGATATCCGGATCAAGCACAGCTGCTTTCCTCTGCATCATATTGTTAATATAAAGTTCTGGCTAGCGGGGCGGGGAAGCTGTCGGTATGTTTGTAGTGTTCGCCGCCCCGCGGTCCGGGAAAAGGAGAAGAACTGGAATTTTTTATAGAACACATCGAATCAGAAGCGCTCTGCAGGAGCCTTGTAAGTTCTTAGGCATATTCTGACTGTGTTACGAATAAAAAGCACACTGTTTGAGCGAAGCGAGTTTGGGCTTTTTATGAGTGTTTTTAACAGGAAGAATAGGTCTTAGTACTTACAGGCGACGAAGCCTGCATCTGAGTTGATGTGCGCTGATAAAGAATGCAGTTTTCTCAAAGTATTTCCTATAGTATACCATTCTTTCCAATTATACTGTAATCGTTTTTCTCATACAAGGGTCAAATCCATATAAAATCCCCGGAAAACCCTGATAAAACCGCCCAAATATCGCAAAAAGACCTTGACATATCGAAAAACATCACCGTATAATAAAACAGCACATATAAAATAAGCAAAAACCATGATGGAGACAGTAAATAAAAATGAACACATTAGAGAGCCGGGGACAGGTGGAAGCCCGGTGCCAGTAATTTTTATCGAATATCACTCCGGAGTTTCTTTCCTGAAATTCTCAGTAAGGAGAGACGGTTTTCCGCCGTTAAAGGGAACATGTATCGGCGTTTATAACTACCGGCCCGTACAATGTAACAGGTGGTGCGAATGTGGAAATTGCTTTCGTCCTTTTACAGGACGGAAGTTTTTTTATTTTATTGAAAAAAGTAAATAACAGAGATTTTTCTGAAGAATCTAAAGGAGGAATTTGTTGTGTACCAGAAGGTAGATACGAACCTGAATTTTGTAGACCGTGAAAAACAAGTAGAAAAATTCTGGAAAGAAAACCATATTTTCGAAAAAAGTATGGAAGACCGTAAAGATGATCCTACTTATATGTTCTATGACGGACCGCCGACCGCAAACGGCAAACCACACATTGGTCATGTACTGACCCGTGTTATCAAAGATATGATTCCGAGATACCGTACAATGAAAGGCTACATGGTACCTCGTAAAGCAGGATGGGATACCCATGGACTTCCGGTTGAGCTGGAAGTTGAGAAGAAGCTTGGTCTGGACGGAAAAGAACAGATCGAGGAATATGGTATGGAGCCATTCATTCAGCAGTGTAAAGAAAGTGTCTGGAAATACAAAGGAATGTGGGAAGATTTCTCTTCAACTGTTGGTTTCTGGGCAGATATGGAAAATCCATATGTCACCTATCATGATGACTATATCGAGTCTGAATGGTGGGCACTGAAAGAAATCTGGAACAAGAAACTCCTGTACAAAGGATTCAAGATCGTTCCTTACTGTCCGCGTTGTGGTACACCACTTTCTGCACAGGAAGTTTCACAGGGATACAAAACAGTCAAAGAACGTTCCGCAATCGTTCGTTTCAAGGTTGTCGGAGAGGATGCATATTTCCTTGCATGGACAACAACACCATGGACATTGCCATCTAACGTTGCACTGTGTGTAAACCCGGATGAAACATATTGTAAAGTAAAAGCAGCAGACGGATATACCTATTATATGGCAGAGGCTTTACTTGATAAAGTTCTTGGTAAACTCGGTTCCGAAGAAACTCCGGCATATGAAGTACTTGAAAAATATGTTGGTAAAGATCTGGAATACAAAGAATATGAACCACTGTTTGCATGTGCCGGAGAGGCAGCAGCAAAACAGAAAAAGAAAGCGCACTTTGTTACAGCAGATAACTATGTAACTATGAGTGATGGTACCGGTATCGTTCATATTGCACCGGCATTCGGTGAAGATGACAGCCGTATCGGACGTAACTATGACCTTCCGTTTGTACAGTTTGTAGACGGCAAAGGTGATATGACAGCAGAGACTCCATATGCAGGAATCTTTGTAAAGAAAGCTGATCCGCTTGTACTTCAGGATCTTGACAAAGAAGGAAAACTTTTTGATGCACCGAAATTTGAGCATGATTATCCGCATTGCTGGAGATGTGATACACCACTGATCTACTATGCACGTGAATCCTGGTTTATTAAGATGACTGCAGTCAAAGATGACCTGATCCGCAACAACAACACCATCAACTGGATTCCGGAGAGCATTGGTAAAGGACGTTTCGGCGACTGGCTGGAAAACGTTCAGGACTGGGGTATTTCCAGAAACCGTTACTGGGGAACACCACTGAACATCTGGCAGTGTGAATGCGGACATATGCATTCTATCGGAAGCCGTCAGGAACTCTTCGAGATGAGCGGCGACGAAAAAGCCAAAACAGTAGAGCTTCATCGTCCATATATCGATGAGATCACACTGAAATGTCCGGAATGTGGCGGAACCATGCACCGTGTACCGGAGGTAATTGACTGCTGGTTTGACTCAGGAGCAATGCCTTTTGCACAGCATCATTATCCATTTGAAAACAAAGAACGCTTCGAAAAACAGTTCCCGGCAGATTTCATCTCCGAAGCTGTTGACCAGACAAGAGGATGGTTCTATTCTCTGCTTGCCGAGTCTACGATCCTGTTTAATCAGGCTCCATACAAGAACGTTATCGTTCTCGGACACGTACAGGATGAGAATGGTCAGAAGATGAGTAAATCCAAGGGAAACGCAGTTGATCCGTTTGATGCACTTGAGAAATACGGTGCAGATGCAATCCGCTGGTATTTCTATATTAACAGTGCTCCGTGGCTGCCGAACCGTTTCCATGGCAAAGCTGTTCAGGAAGGACAGCGTAAATTCATGGGTACTCTGTGGAATACTTACGCATTCTTTGTACTGTACGCAAACATTGACAATTTTGACGCAACAAAATATACTTTAGATTATGAAAATCTTCCGGTTATGGATAAATGGCTTTTAAGCAAGCTCAACTCCGTAGTGAAGACTGTCGATGACTGCCTTGCAAACTACAAGATTCCGGAAAGTGCAAGAGCTCTGCAGGAATTTGTAGATGAGATGAGTAACTGGTATGTAAGAAGAAGCCGTGAACGTTTCTGGGCAAAAGGCATGGAGCAGGATAAGATCAATGCTTACATGACACTTTATACTGCACTGGTAACAATTTCCAAAGCGGCAGCTCCGATGATTCCGTTTATGACAGAAGAAATTTACCAGAACCTTGTAAGAAGCATCGATAAAGAGGCAATCGAAAGTATCCATCTCTGCGACTTCCCGGAAGTAAAAGAAGAGTGGATCGACAAAGAGCTGGAAGATGACATGGAAGAACTTCTCAAGATCGTTGTTCTTGGACGTGCAGCAAGAAATACTGCAAATATCAAGAACCGTCAGCCGATCGGTACAATGTACGTAAAAGCGGACAAAGAAATGGGTGAGTTCTATACAGACATCATTGCAGATGAGCTGAATGTCAAAGAAGTAAAATTCGCCAGCGATGTAGAATCCTTTATTTCTTACAGCTTCAAGCCGCAGCTCCGTACAGTAGGACCAAAATACGGTAAGCTTCTGAACGGTATCCGTAAGGCACTTTCAGAGATCAATGGAACAGAAGCTATGAATGAGCTGAGATCCACAGGTCTTCTGACACTGGATATTGATGGAAACAAGGCAGAACTTTCTGAGGAAGACTTATTGATCGAGACCGCACAGACAGAAGGTTATGTAACAGAAGCAGACGGTGATATTTCCGTAGTTCTTGATACAAATCTGACACCTGAGCTGATCGAAGAGGGCTTTGTCCGCGAGATCGTCAGCAAGGTACAGACCATGAGAAAAGAAGCTGGATTTGAAGTTATGGATAAGATCCATATCTACGCAAAAGACAATGATAAGATTCTTGAACTCATGAAGAACCACAAAGAGGAAATCATGTCTGAAGTACTGGCAGAGGATATGACTCTGGGCACAACCGATGGCTATGTAAAAGAATGGAACATCAACAAAGAGCCAGTTGTTCTTGGTGTTGCAAAAATGTAATTTGTAAACAATACATGCCCGGTAATTTACCGGGCATGATTCGTAAAATTGAGGGAACAAAAAAGCGCAGCTTAAGCTGCACAATAAGGAGGAAACACGATGATCGACAAGCAGTTTAAAAAAGAAGCTTTCAAAGAGAGCGTAAAGGAAAATGTCAAATTCCTGTATCGTAAAAAACTCGAAGAAGCTACACAGGAACAGATTTTTCAGGCTGTATGTTACACCGTAAAAGATGTTATCATTGATAACTGGCTGGAAACACAGAATGCATATAAAGAGCAGGATCCGAAAACGGTTTATTACATGTCCATGGAATTCCTGATGGGACGTGCTCTTGGAAACAACCTGATCAACCTGACTGCATACAAAGAAGTAAAAGAAGCTCTGGATGAGCTTGGTCTTGATCTCAATGTGATCGAAGATCAGGAGCCGGACCCGGCACTTGGTAATGGTGGTCTGGGACGTCTTGCAGCATGCTTCCTTGATTCTCTTGCAACTCTGAACTACAGCGCATATGGATGCGGTATCCGTTATCGTTACGGTATGTTCAAACAGCAGATCAAAGACGGATATCAGATAGAAGTACCGGATAACTGGCTGAAAAATGGATATCCGTTCGAACTTCGTCGTCCGGAATATGCAAAAGAAGTTCATTTTGGCGGATATGTTGATGTTGAATATGATCCGGCAACAGGCTCCAATAAATTTGTGCATAAGGGATATCAGGCAGTAAAAGCTGTTCCGTTTGATATGCCGATCGTTGGATACAACAACAAAATCGTAAACACATTAAGAATCTGGGATGCAGAGCCAATCGTTGATTTTGAGCTTGATTCCTTCGATAAAGGTGATTACAAAAAAGCGGTTGAGCAGGAAAACCTTGCCCGCAACATTGTTGAGGTCCTTTACCCGAACGATAACCACATGGCAGGTAAAGAACTGCGTCTGAAACAGCAGTATTTCTTCGTATCTGCAAGTCTTCAGGCTGCTATCGCAAAATACAAAAAGAATCACAAAGATATCATGAAACTGCACGAAAAAGTTACTTTCCAGATGAACGATACTCATCCGACAGTAGCTGTTGCAGAACTTATGCGTATCCTTATGGATGAAGAAGGACTCGGATGGGATGATGCATGGTCTGTCACAACAAAATGTGTTGCTTACACAAACCATACTATTATGGCAGAAGCACTTGAAAAATGGCCGGTTGAGCTGTTCTCCAGACTGCTTCCGCGTGTATACCAGATCATCGAAGAGATCAACCGCCGTTTCGTTCTTGAAATTCAGGAAAAATATCCTGGAAACTATGACAAGATCAAGAAGATGGCAATCCTCTATGACGGACAGGTCAAAATGGCACATCTTGCAATTGTTGCAGGCTACTCTGTAAACGGTGTTGCAAAACTTCATACAGAAATCCTTAAGAAACAGGAACTGAAAGATTTCTACGAAATGATGCCGGAGAAATTCAACAACAAGACAAACGGTATCACACAGAGACGTTTCCTGCTTCACGGAAACCAGCTTCTTGCAGACTGGGTAACCGATCACATCGGACCGGAATGGATCACAGATCTTTCTCAGATCAGCAAGCTGAAGGTTTATGTGGATGATGAAAAAGCACAGCAGGAATTCATGAATATCAAATATCAGAACAAAGTTCGTCTGGCAAAATACATCCTTGAGCACAACGGAGTAGAAGTAAATCCACGTTCTATCTTTGATGTTCAGGTTAAGAGACTTCATGAGTACAAACGTCAGCTTCTGAACATCCTTCATGTAATTTATCTGTATGACCAGATTAAGAAACATCCGGAAATGGATTTCTACCCAAGAACATTTATTTTCGGAGCAAAAGCATCTGCAGGTTATGCACGCGCTAAGAAAATCATCAAACTGATCAACTCTGTAGCAGATGTTGTAAACAATGATGCTTCTATCGAAGGCAAACTGAAAGTTGTATTTATCGAGAACTATCGTGTATCCAACGCTGAGATGATTTTTGCAGCAGCAGATGTTTCCGAGCAGATTTCTACTGCAAGTAAAGAGGCTTCCGGTACAGGTAACATGAAGTTCATGCTGAACGGTGC
>OLNC01001452.1_pt1 | contig 12932 bp, 9 predicted proteins | sample 1672011 | NCBI WGS metagenome assembly OLNC01 (sample SAMEA3136636, study PRJEB25190) | human gut metagenome | biome: human gut; feature: human-associated habitat; material: faeces | place: Austria | collected 2013 | reverse complement strand
AAGATCTTTTGAATATGCTGAAAGAACAGAAAGAGCAGGGCGTATTTAAGAAAATTATTCTTCTTGTAAATTCTAACTGGGCTATGGAGCTTGGAGACCTGGATGATTATGATGTGGATGCATGCCTGTGGATTGGTTCCCCTGGTATTGTTGGATTTACAGGTGTTGTAAATCTGCTTCAAGGAGAGGCGAACCCATCTGGAAAACTGGTTGATACCTATGCGAAAAATTCCTTGTCAGCTCCGGCTATCACCTATGCACAGATGAAAAATACGCCAGAGTGGGCGAATCTGGATGAGGTTCTGGAATATTGTTCAGACAGCGATCAGTATGTTTCCAACTATCTGATCTATGCAGAGGATATTTATGTAGGATATAAATATTATGAAACCCGTTATGAGGATACCGTACTTGGAAACGGAAATGCAGACAGTATAGTTGGTTCCTCAACTGGAAAAGCATGGAATTATAATGACGAAATCGCTTATCCATTTGGCTATGGACTTTCCTACACAACCTTTTCCCAGACCCTTGATGGTGTAGAGTATGACGAAACAACAGATACTTACAACGTAAAAGTTACCGTGACAAATACTGGTGATGTAGCTGGAAAATCTGTTGCAGAAGTCTATGCACAGACCCCATATGGGGATTATGAAAAAGAGAACAATGTGGAGAAATCTGCAGTCCAGGTTGTGGGCTTTGATAAGACAGATATCCTGGCGCCAGGTGCTTCTGAGACACTGGAAATTCCAGTAGAAAGATATCTCCTTGCAAGCTACGATTACACCAATGCCAAAGGCTATATTTTAAGCGAAGGCGATTATTACTTTGCCATCGGCGATGATGCACACGATGCCCTGAACAATATTCTTGCTGCAAAAGGTGCCAAGGGAATGACAGATGCATTGGGCGAGAAGGCTGAAGGAAATGCAGAGAAAGCATACTCCTGGAACAATGCAAAACTGGATACAGAGTCCTATAAAATGTCCCGCTATTCTGATATGGAAGTAACAAACCAGTTCGACGATGCCAATTTAAATAACCTTGGAACAGACACTGTAACTTATCTTTCCAGAAGTGACTGGGAGGGAACATATCCAGCAGAGCAGGTTTCTGTAACTGCAACTGAGGATATGATGAAAACTTTAAATGGTGATCTTTATACAGAACCAGAAGATGCACCATCTGTAGATGATTTTACCCAGGGAGTAGATGCTGGCATTAACTTTGTTGCAATGAAAGATGTAGATTACGATGACGATGCCACATGGGATAAATTCCTTGACCAGCTCACGGTAGAAGAAATGGCTTCTATTCTCCCTGACCAGAACGGTTCTGTACTAGTTGAGAGTATTGCAATGCCGTCTACCTACCGTGGGGATGATATGGACTGTTTGGAGCAGGTAACTTTCAAACTTACTGGAAAATCCGGTATTGTATGGCCTTCCACCGTTGTTATGACCTGCACCTGGAATAAAGATGATGTTGCGAAACGAAGCAGCATGACTGCAAATGAAGCTTATTTTATGGGCGCAACAGAAATCTGGTCTGGCGGCCCGAACTGCCATCGTACACAGTTTAACGGACGAGCTTCTGCTTACTATTCTGAAGATGGAAACATGGGATATCTGGTAGGAACTGTTGTTGCTGAAAACGTTCAGAAATATGGAATTATCCTTGGCTATAAACACATGGTTGTAAACGACCAGGAAGCACATCGTGAGAGTGCGGCAACCTTTACCAATGAACAGGCTCTTCGTGAGCAGTATCTGCGAGCTTTTGAGGGAGCTTATACAAAAGGCGGCGCTATGGGTTGTATGACAGCATTTAACAGAATCGGCTGCACTTACTGCGGAAGCTCCTCAGCACTTCTTACAACTGTTATGAGAGGAGAATGGGCTTACAAAGGACATGTTACTTCTGATGCGGTTGTAAATATGGATTACAAGAAACATTATACTTCTAACATTACAGCAGGACTTGACTACTGGTGCTGGGATATGGCAGGATTCGGAGCTTCCGATGATTCTTCTGTAGTGCTCAGTAAAGACATGGTTACGGAAGCCATCGAAAATGGTGACGGTTACATGCTTCAGACTCTGCGTAATGCAACCAAGCACAATGTTTATGCACAGGTTCATTCTATCCTGATTAATGGACTGGATGAAACCTCTCATGTAGTACATATTACTCCATGGTGGAAAACAGCTTTGAAAGCGGCAACAATTGGATTTGGAACAATTACTATACTGTTTATTGTACTTTACTATCTGGAAATGCTGGTTTGGAGTAAAAAGAGAGGAGAAAATGCATAATGAATATCAAAGATAAGATATTAGGAAGAAGAATCAGCGGCATTTTTAATGCATTAAATATTCTGCTCGGCCTGTTCTGCATTATTTATTACAGTATCAACGCAAACCGTGTAAATGAGTTTAATAAAGCTGTTGATCTTTATCTTGTACTGGCCATTATGTGCTGTGGGATTTACGTATTTGCAGATTATGTGATTGCGGATATTTTCAATCTGATTGCAGTTGTGTTTATTACACTTTCCATTGGAAAAATGATCGTAAACAGTATCAACACTTTTGCAGATGCCTTGAACGGAATTTCCATGTTCGGTTCTTCTGGTGTGATTGGTTATATTATTGTGACAGCGGTGGTTATGGTTATCATGCTGGTGCTGGAAATCGTATCCTGTTTCCTGAGCAGAGAGAAAAAGAATGCAATCAAGGTGGTTGTTTCTGAAAAATAATTTCAGAAGTGTAAAACTTAATTATAAAAAAATCCGACAGAACAGGTATGAAAATACCATCTGTCGGATCTTTTTTTATCTGTTTGTAGTTCTTAACAAACTATGTTCGCAAATATACTGGAACACAAAATAAAAAATAATTCCCTTTGAAACGGTGGAAAGTGTCAGTGCCCACCAGATTCCATTCAGTCCCAGTGCAGTGTTTGACAGAACCAGTGCAAGGGGGATTCGTATAACAGTCAGGCCAACGCTGATCAGACTGCAAAGCTGTGTCCGTCCAAGACCAGACAGGGCACCCACAGTCATCATTTCCACGCTGAGAAAAATTTCGGAAAATCCGATGATTCGCAGGTAATCAACGGAAAGCCGGATAACTTCCTCCTCGTGGAAAAAGAGCACAGAAATCTGCCGCGGGAAAAATACAAAGGCAATAGTGATCAGTGCAGCCCAGCATATCAGAAGCCGAATGGAAATATGGTATCCTGATTTGATTCGATCTTTTTTTCCTGCTCCGTAGTTCTGCCCCATGAAAGCGTTCAGGGCGGAGCCAAAACCATCAGCTGTGTTCCAGGAAAGGGACTCAATCTGTCCGCCTACACGCTGTACGGCAATAGCACCGTCCCCGAATCCGGAAACCATTCGGGTGAGTATCATGGAGATGATACAGTAAAGGCTTCCTTGAAGCGCAGTGGGGGTTCCAATGCGAAAGACACCTTTTAAACAGGCAATATCCGGTCTGGAAAGCAGACGGATTTTGTGTAGTACATTGGCTTCACCGTGGTCACGGAGAATTTCTGTAACAAGGATCAGCAGAACTATAATCTGTGCAGTAACAGTTGCAACTGCTGCTCCTACAACTTCTAATCTGGGAAATGGTCCTACACCAAGAACAAGAAGCGGATCAAGGATCATATTCAGTATCAGGCCAAAGAAGTTTGCCTTCAATGGTGTTTTGGAATCGCCCTGGGCTGTGAAAAGACCTGTCAGCACCTGGGAAAGGAAGGAAAACAGGATCAGCCCGCAGGTAATCCGCATATAAATTCTGGCACTGTTGTAAGTCGCTGCATCATTTAATGCAAAAAAATGCAGCAGCGGATTAGTAAATAACATACTGATCAAGGTAACAAAAAGAGAGAAGAGTATGGTAAGCTGCAGAGCCGCCTGTGCAAAGCCTGCGGCAGTCTTCTGGTCACCTCTTCCAAGGGAATGCGCCATGTTTACCTGTCCTCCCATTCTTGCCAGGGAAGAAAGTCCCTGGGAGAGCCAGACGTACATACCTCCCACGCCCACACCCGCCACTGCTTTAGAGCCCAGCATTCCTATCCATGCCATATCTGTAATGTTGTAGGCGGTAGACAGGAAGGAAGAAGCCATGATTGGCAGTGCCAGCTCAGACAAAGTCCGTAAAATAGGACCGGAGGTGAGATTTAATTGTTTCTTTTTCATTTTAGATCTCCTGAAAATAGTAAAGTATCATTATTATACCATAGAAAACGCATTTTAAGAAGATGAAATATGACTTGAAAAGTTACTGTTCACTCCGTGACCAGTAACTCGCTTCGCGATGCACAGAAATCATGCATTCGCATGATTTCGCGCCGCAATTCTCGGGTTTTCTGTGAACTTTGTTCACAAAAAACACCTCGCGGAATGTTACCAGTGAACAGTAACCTTGAAAATACTCTAAAGCCTGTTTGAAAAAGCCTAATGTGAAAAAAATATGAAATTATGTTCCATACCTTGACTTTTAAAAGAATGAATGTTATATTACAAATAGAACAAAAATAAAAGTTATTTCCCGTGGATGTTCGGGAGATGGACAACAGCATTCCCCGGAAGAGATTCCGGGGAATTTGTAGATACTGAATAGTTACAATAAATTGACATTACTGTATTCAGAAAATATATTACAAAGTATATGGATGAAAGCTGTGGGCAGTAATGAATTTATTTCGCAATATGAGGAGTCAGAGGTGACCAGTATGGGAGCAAAGAGAGATTATTATGAAGTGCTGGGAATCAGTCGCAGCGCGGATAAAGATGCTATAAAGAAAGCTTATCGTAAGATGGCAAAGAAATACCATCCGGATTCAAACGCGGGAAATCCGGATGCTGAAGAAAAGTTTAAGGAAGTCACAGAAGCATATAATGTGCTCAGTGACCCTGAGAAGAAAAAACTCTATGATCAGTTCGGTCATGCAGCATTTGAAGAAGGTGCTGGCGGTGCCGGATATGGTGAAGGTGGCTTTAATAGAAACGGCGGCTTTGACGGCTCTGGATTCAGTGGCTTTGGCGGTTTTGGAAATAGTCATAGCGGTGCTTACAGAAGTCCGGATGGCAGCTATCAGGAATTTCATTTCGAAGGTGGTGACATGGACGATATTCTGAAGAATCTGTTTGGAGGAGGCTTCGGAGGAGGAAGCAATTCTGGAAAGGCTGGTTCCGCACACGGATTTGGAGGAAGCGGTTTTGGTCACTCTGGTTTTGAAAACGGCTCTTTTAGAAGCGGATTTAATGGTAGTTTCGGCAGTGGAGGTTTTGATGGTACCGGTTATGGAGATGGCTTTGGAAACAGCTGCAATAGCGGCTTTAGTGGCAGTCACCAGAAGAAAGGCCAGGACCTGAACGCAGAAATTTCCATCAGCTTCAACGAGGCAGCATTTGGTTGCGACAAGCTGATTAATCTTTCTGGTGCAGACGGCAGTGGAAAACAGACTCTGAAAGTTCACATTCCTGCCGGAATTGACAACGGCAAGAGTATCCGTCTGAGAGGCAAAGGAAATCCAGGTTACGGAGGTGCTCCCGCAGGGGATCTTCTTCTGAAGGTTCATGTAGGCGAGCGCCCTGGCTTTGAGCGAAAAGGCACCGACGTTTACACCACCGTAAATGTGCCGTTCATCACAGCTGCTCTGGGCGGTGAGGCAAAAGTCCAGACCCTGAATGGCCAGGTAATGTGCCGTATCCCGGAAGGCACACAGTCTGGCAGCAAGATCCGTCTGAAAGGAAAAGGTATCCAGGCAATGGGAAAAGCTGGAGTCTACGGTGATCTGTACGTAACCGTCCAGGTTCAGGTACCGAGAAATTTAAGCGAGGAATCCAAACGGAGACTTCGTGAATTTGATACCAGTACCAGAATGGCTGGTACAAGAGGAAGTCGAACAGCGTAAAATTGCCTGCTATTAAATAACTATTTATTAAATAAGCGAAAGGTACAATATAGCTTACATGTATAAAATTTGGTTTGCTAAATCTAAGCTGAATGCATGTAAGCAGTTTGTTTCTATGTCTTGATCATAATCCGAAATCGGACTAAATCTATTAAAAAAGGTCCGATTTCGGATTTTTTGTGCTGCTTTACAGATCGGGAAAGCAAAAAGGAGAGAAAACGTATATGGCAGAAGCTCTGGGACTGACCGGTTCTGTGTCCTGTCTGGTGAAGAATAAAAAGAAATATCACAATTATTAGAAAAAAATACCATATTTCTTGAAAAAATGATATTGATTTAAGGACATGAATTGTGGCATGATATAAACATGTATGTTACACTGTGATAAGTGTAACAATATATGCTAAAGTTTGATGCTTTTGAACAGGGAGGAAAAAATGGGAAATCAGAGAGAATGTGGCGTGCTGCTTCCAATCAGTAGTCTGCCTTCAAAATACGGAATTGGATGTTTTTCAAAAAGTGCCTATGAGTTTGTGGATCAGTTGAAGGCAGCCGGACAGGGCTGTTGGCAGATTCTGCCCCTTGGACCAACCAGCTACGGTGATTCACCTTATCAGTCTTTTTCCACCTTTGCAGGAAATCCTTATTTTATCAGTCTGGAAGACCTGATCGAAGAGGGAGTGCTTACGGAAAAAGAGTGTGATGCTGTGGATTTCGGTTCCAGGGAAGATGATGTGGATTATGAGAAAATTTACAAAGGACGATACAAACTTCTTCGTAAAGCCTATGAGAGAAGCGATATTTCCAAAAATCCTGACTTTGTAAGATTCCAGCAGGAGCAGGCGCATTGGCTTGGCGATTATGCACTTTTTATGGCGGTGAAGGATCATTTTGAGGGAATTCCGTGGACAGAATGGGCGGAGGACATCCGTCTTCGCTGGAATAATGCACTGGATTATTACAGAAAAGAACTGTATTTTGAAATTGAATTCCAGGAGTATATGCAGTTCAAATTTTATGAACAGTGGGCGAAACTGAAAGCGTATGCAAACAGAAGAGGAATTCGTATTATCGGAGATATTCCGATCTATGTTGCCATGGACAGCGCAGATACCTGGGCAAATCCAGGACTTTTCAAACTGGATGAAAATAACGAGCCTACACAGGTAGCCGGATGTCCGCCAGATGGATTTTCTGCAACAGGACAGCTTTGGGGAAATCCGCTGTACAGATGGGATGTGCATAAAAATACCGGATTCGAGTGGTGGATCAAACGTCTGGCACATTGCTTTAATATGTATGATGTTGTCCGCATTGATCATTTCCGTGGATTTGATGAATATTATGCGATTCCATATGGTGACAAGGATGCAAAACGTGGCTGGTGGGAAAAAGGACCTGGAATGGATCTTTTCCGCACCGTTTCCTATCGGTTGGGACACAAGGACATTATTGCTGAGGACCTTGGTTTCATGACTGATTCTGTGAAGCGTCTTGTGGAAGAGAGCGGTTATCCAAACATGAAGGTAATCGAGTTTGCCTTTGATGAGCGGGATACTGGAAATGCCAGTGATTATCTGCCTCATAACTACACAAATAACTGTGTGGTTTATACCGGAACCCACGACAATGAGACACTGCTTGGCTGGTATGGGGATATTACCCCTGAGGAGCGTCATATGGTTCGGGAATATCTGTGGAACTTCCACGATGATGAGAAAGGCATCTGCCGGAATATGATCCGCCTGGTTATGGGAAGTGTAGCCGGAAGATGTATTATTCCGATTCAGGATTATCTGCAGCTTGATAATTCAGCCCGCATTAATCAGCCATCCACTCTGGGAACAAACTGGAAGTGGCGCCTGAAAGAAGGACAGTTCAGCAAAGAATTGCAGAAGGAAATGCTGACTCTGGCGACCAGATTCGGAAGGAAAAACTGGACCCCGGATCCGGTGGAAGAGAAAATGGAATAAATTTAATATTTAATCAGTTGTTGCATAAAAAAAGGTAGAAGAGTAAAATTGAGGGCAAGGGTGTTTGCCCTCAATTTTGTATATACGGAGAGCTGAAAAGTTTGTACTTTTCATAAAAAAATATGAGGAGGAAACTAAGTTGGAAATTGAGAGAAAGTTTCTCATTAAGAGAGAAAACCTTCCGGAGAACCTGGAACAGTATCCAAGCAAGGCAATTGAGCAGGGCTATCTGTGCACAGAGCCGGTAGTGCGGATCCGCAAATCCAATGACAATTACTATCTGACTTATAAATCAAAGGGACTTCTGGCAAGGGAGGAATACAATCTGCCGCTGACAAAAGAAGCCTATGAGCACTTAAAACCCAAAGCAGACGGAATCGTGATCTCCAAGATCCGCTATGTGATCCCCGAGAAAGACGGCCTGTCCATCGAACTGGACGTGTTCAAAGCCCCCTACGAAGGTCTTCTCCTGGCAGAAGTGGAATTCCCAAACGAAGAAGCCGCTCATGCCTACCAGCCGCCTAAGTGGTTTGGGGAGGATGTGACCTACTCTACAGAGTATCATAACAGTACTCTAAGTAAAGGGAAAAAGAGATAAAATTTTTATTTTATAATGAGCAATAATAAACAAATGACCTACATGAAGGGAGCGCAAAGATATGAAAATCGGATTTATCGGATGTGGAAATATGGGTTCTGCAATGATCGGCGGAATCCTGAAAAATGGTGTGTTTGAAAAAAATGAGATTATTGTTTCAAATCTCACAGAAGAAGGAAGTAGAAGAAGTCAGGAAAAACTTGGAGTTGTGACAACTCTGGATAATTGTGAAGTTGTGAAAAATGCAAATATTGTTATATTAGCAGTAAAGCCTCAATTCTATGAGGAGGTAATCGGTGAAATTAAAAGTTTCCTGACACCACAGCATATGATCGTAGGAATTGCGCCCGGTAAAACTCTTGCATGGCTGGAAGAAAAATGTGAGCAGCCGTTAAAGGTGGTACGTCTTATGCCGAATACCCCGGCGCAGGTAGGGGCAGGAATGACAGGTGCCTGTGTCAATGATCGGGTAACAGAAGAGGATCTGGATCAGATTCTTGCCATTACAAACAGCTTCGGTCGCACAGAGGTGGTACCAGAAAGGCTGATGGACGCAGTTAGCGCAGTCAGTGGGTGCTCTCCGGCTTATGTATTTATGTTTATTGAAGCAATGGCAGATGCCGCTGTGGCACAGGGAATGCCAAGAAAACAGGCTTATCAGTTTGCTGCCCAGGCTGTACTTGGAAGTGCGAAGCTGCTTCTGGGAGAACTGAAGGATATGGTATGCTCCCCGGCAGGAACGACCATTGAGGGTGTGCGTATCCTGGAAAAAAATGGTTTCCGCAGTGCTGTGTTTGAAGCATTGCAGGGAGCTGCTGATAAAGGAAAGAAAATGTGAGCTTTGCCTACAAAAAACATCTCGCGGAATATTACCAGTGAGCAGTAACTATAAGTAAATAATTGTGAAAATGAATCAGGAGGTTCCACTATGAGCAAAAAAGTATACATCTTCCTCGCCGACGGTTTTGAAGACATTGAAGGCTTAACTGTAGTTGATCTTATGCGAAGAGCAGGAATCACTATTACAACCGTTTCTATAAAAAACACCAAACAGATCACTACAGCCCATGGTATCACCATGCTGACCGATACCACCTTCTGTGAGGCGGATTTCTCCGACGCGGACATGCTGGTTCTCCCAGGCGGGCAGCCTGGAACCACTTATCTTGGAGGATTCGAGCCACTTACCGATCTGGTTAAAAGCTTCTATAATAATGGAGGTAAGATCGCAGCCATCTGCGCGGCACCTACTGTTTTTGCAGAAATCGGACTTTTACATGGAAAGAAGGCCACTGCATACCCGGCCTGCATGGACGGTCTTGGAGATGCTGTGAAGTCTGAAGAAAAGGTTGTAATTGATGGAAACATTACTACAAGCCGTGGACTTGGAACTGCAATTGACTTTTCCCTTTCCCTGATTTCCCAGCTCCTTGGACAGGAAAAAGCAGACCAGATTGCAGAATCCGTAGTTTATAAGTAAAAAATATTATAAAAAACCCTAATTTTTTAGGAATAACAGGGAAAACCATAAAAAACACTGGCGTTTTTAATTTGGTTGTGCTATACTTCTACAATGACTGTAATAATAGGGGGAAACCCTGCGCATTTATAACCGCAGAAAGAATGCAGAGAGATATATATTAAGGAGGAACACGAAAATGAGTTTACAGGTGGAGAAATTAGAGAAAAACATGGCGAAGCTTACCATCGAAGTTTCCGCTGAAGATTTAGACAAAGCAATGGAGAAAGCTTACCAGAAACAGAAAAGCAGAATCAGCCTTCCAGGATTCCGTAAAGGAAAAGCTCCGAGAAAGATGATCGAGAGCATGTATGGCAAGGGTGTATTTATGGAAGACGCTGTTAATTCTCTTGTACCACAGGAATATACAAAAGCTCTTGGCGAGTGCGATCTTGAGATCGTTTCCCAGCCGGAGATCAATGTTACACAGATGGAGCCAGGTAAAGCTCTTATCTTCACAGCTGATGTAGCTGTGAAACCAGAGGTTACTCTTGGAGATTACAAGGGTGTAGAGGTTCCGAAGTCTGAGATCGCTGTAACAGACGAGGAAGTTGACGCTGAGGTTAAGAAAGAGCAGGATAAGAATGCAAGAACAGTTGCAGTTGAGGATCGTGCAGCTGCAAACGGCGATATCACAACAATCGATTTCGAGGGATTTGTTGATGGTGTTGCATTTGAAGGCGGTAAAGGAACTGACTACGCACTTACACTTGGTTCCGGTACATTTATCCCGGGATTCGAGGATCAGCTTGTTGGAGCAAATACTGGTGACCATGTAGAAGTTAAGGTTACTTTCCCAGAGGAATATCAGGCAAAAGAGCTTGCTGGCAAGGAAGCTGTATTCCAGTGTGACGTTAAGAAGATCGAGACCAAAGAGGTTCCGGAGCTTGACGATGAGTTTGCGAAAGACGTATCTGAATTTGATACTCTTGCTGAGTACAAAGAAGATGTTAAGAAGAAACTGACAGAGAAGAAAGAGAAAGAAGCAAGAACTGCAAAAGAGAACGCTGCAGTAGATAAAGCAATCGAGAATGCACAGATGGATATTCCGGAGCTTATGACAAAGACAGAGTGCCGTCAGATGATGGACGATTTCTCCAGAAGAATGCAGCAGCAGGGATTATCCATGGAGCAGTACTTCCAGTTCACAGGCCAGAGCATGGACAAGATGATGGAAGACATGAAGCCACAGGCTCTCAAGAGAATCCAGACAAGACTGGTTCTTGAGAAAGTAGCTGAGGCTGAGAACATCCAGCCATCTGAAGAAGAGATCACAGAAGAAATCCAGAAGATGGCAGATGCTTACAAGATGGAAGCTGACAAGATCAGAGAAGCTATCGGTGAGAGCGGACTTGAGCAGATGAAGAAAGATATGGCTGTTCAGAAGGCTGTTACTGTTATCGCTGATGCAGCAGTTGAAGTTGAGAAAGCAGCAGACGCTGAATAATCAGCAGGCAGATAACTGCACATCCCAAGAGGGAAAAATTATTTTGTTATGAAAGCGCTCTCTCTGGCGCATTATAATGCAGACCAGGTGGAGCGCATCTGATAAGAAAAGAGGGAATATATGAGTTTAGTGCCTTATGTCATTGAGCAGACAAGCAGAGGGGAGAGAAGCTACGACATCTATTCAAGGCTTCTGAAGGACAGAATCATTTTCCTGGGAGAGGAAGTAAACGATGTAAGTGCCAGTCTGGTAGTTGCTGAGTTGCTTTTTCTGGAAGCAGAGGATCCTGGAAAGGATATCCAGCTTTATATCAACAGCCCGGGTGGTTCCGTGACAGCTGGTATGGCTATCTACGATACCATGCAGTATATCAAGTGCGACGTTTCCACTATTTGTCTGGGAATGGCTGCCAGCATGGGAGCATTCCTTCTTGCTGGTGGTACAAAGGGTAAGAGATTTGCACTGCCGAATTCTACGATCATGATCCATCAACCATCTGGCGGAGCCCAGGGACAGGCTACTGAGATCCAGATCGTGGCAGATCACATTGCCAAGACAAAGAGAACATTAAATGAAATTCTGGCTGCAAACACCGGACAGCCTCTTGAGGTAGTAGAGAAAGATACAGACCGTGACAATTACATGTCCGCAGAGGAAGCATTGGCTTATGGTCTGATCGATGGTGTTGTAACCCACAAATAGGGAAAAACTGTAACTGGATAACCGAGTGTACACTGATGAAGATGTAGTATATTTGTGTATTTCCAGTATAAACTTTCCCGCCTAAACTGAAAACAAAAGAAATCCCCCTGGAGCTTTTAGAACTCTAATAGCCGGAGTTTTCTTTTGCATGCTACTGTAAGAAAAGACTCCTGAACTAACAGGAGTCTTATCTTGTAAAATGGGATAATTTTGTAAAATAGGTATATTTTACAGAATAATTTCAAATTTTAAGAAATAAAGAAAACTTTTTTCAGAATAGCTCTGAATAAGGTCGCTTTATTTAAAAGAAAGGAAAAGTTAAAGATTCATGGCTGAGAAGATAAGAGAAGGAAAAGTAAGATGTTCCTTTTGCCAGAAAACCGAGGATCAGGTCCGCAAATTAATCGCCGGACCAGATGGTGCCTACATCTGCGATGAGTGTGTGGGAATCTGCTCGGAGATCATGGAAGAAGAATTTGGAGGATACGATCAGGAAGATATTCTTGGATCTGAGATCAATCTGATGAAACCAGAGGAAATCCATGCAATTCTGGACGACTATGTAATCGGACAGGATGAGGCAAAGAAAGCACTTTCTGTTGCTGTATACAATCATTACAAACGTGTTACTGCTTCCAGGAATCTGGATGTAGAGCTTCAGAAGAGCAATATCCTTATGCTTGGACCAACTGGTTCCGGTAAGACACTTCTTGCCCAGACACTGGCAAGACTTCTGAATGTACCGTTTGCCATTGCAGACGCCAC
>OLNC01001449.1_pt1 | contig 12967 bp, 10 predicted proteins | sample 1672011 | NCBI WGS metagenome assembly OLNC01 (sample SAMEA3136636, study PRJEB25190) | human gut metagenome | biome: human gut; feature: human-associated habitat; material: faeces | place: Austria | collected 2013 | reverse complement strand
CTAATTCCATGAAGCTTCGTGAGATTATGGAGCAGAAGGAAAAAGCACAGGCAGAAGGGCTGTATCAGATCATCAGCGACGATGTGGATGAATCCTATTTTGCAGAGCTGAGAAATTTATCCATTCATCCGGAGATCATCAAAAAGATGGCAAAGGATATCAAGATTGTTTATACACCATTGCATGGAACCGGTCTTGGCCCGGTTAAGCGTGTGCTGAGTGATCTGGGATTTGAAAATGTATACATTGAGCCACAGCAGGCAGTTGCGGATGGCCATTTCCCGACCGCACCGTATCCGAACCCGGAGAATCCGGATGCATGGGAACTGGCACTTAAGCTTGCAAAGGAAAAGGATGCAGATCTGGTTCTGGCAACGGACCCGGATGCAGATCGTCTTGGAGTATACTGTAAGGATACAAAGAGCGGGGAGTATGTAACCTTTACCGGAAATATGTCAGCCATGCTGATCGCAGAATATATTCTGGGACAGAAACGTGCAAACAATTCTATGCCGGAGAATCCGGTACTGGTAGAATCTATCGTTTCTACCGATATGGCAAAAGCAATCGCAAAAGCATATGATGTGGAGCTGGTGGAAGTACTGACTGGATTTAAGTATATTGGTGAGCAGATGCTGAAATATGAAAAATCAGGAGAAAAGAATTATGTGTTCGGATTTGAAGAAAGTTACGGATGTCTTCCTGGCACTTATGCAAGAGATAAGGATGCTCCGGCAGCTGTATGTATGTTGTGTGAGGTTGCTGCTTTTTATAAATCACAGGGAAAGACACTCTGGGATGGCATGATCGATATGTACGAAAAGTACGGATATTACCGTGAGGGAATCGCAACCATGACACTTAAGGGTATCGATGGTGCGGCACAGATTCAGCAGATTATGGATCGTGCAAGACAGAGTACTCCGGCAAAGCTTGGAGCGTTTGATGTACTTGCAGTCCGCGATTATAAGGCAGACACCCGTAAGGATTTAAAGACCGGGGAGGTGACTGCTACCGGACTTCCGTCTTCCAATGTCCTGTATTATGAGTTATCCGATAATGCATGGTGCTGTGTACGTCCATCCGGAACAGAACCGAAGATTAAATTTTATGTCGGTGTTAAGGGAGATACCCTGGATGGTGCAGATCAGATGCTGGAAGAATTAAAAGCAGAAGTGTTAAAGCACTTTGAATAATCGGTAGACTGTTATGATGAAAATATACATTTGTCCGCAATGTGGATGGCTCCGTATGGTTTCCAGACGAAAAGATGTCGAATGTCATCAGTGTGGGAACGCGCAGATGCGGCTGACCAATCTCGACCTGGAGAAATATACTTCCATGTCGGAACAGGACCGCGTCAGTTATGCAGACGCATGGCTGTATATACACAATAGGCAAAAGGATTAAAAAAATGGCAGATAATAGAAGAAGAAAAAAGAGAAGAAAGAAAAAGAAGAGCAGAAAGATTGTATTGTTTGTATTTGAAATTCTGCTTCTCGCAATCCTGCTTGTCGCTGCGTATTTTATTGGCATGGTAAATCGTGTGAAATATGAAAATATGAGTGAGACAGAGGCAGGAATTAATGATGATCTCAGCAAAGATACCTTGGAGTCTTTGGAAGGATATACCAATATTGCAGTGTTTGGTCTGGATAACCGGAGTGCAAATAACTACCAAGAGGGAAATTCCGATGTTGTCATGATTGCAAGTATTGATAATAAGACAAAAAATGTCAAACTGGTATCGGTATACCGTGATACATTTCTGTCAGTCGGAGGCGGCACTTATTTCAAGTGTAACAATGCTTATGCCAGAGGCGGGGCAAAACAGGCGGTTCAGATGTTAAATTCCAATCTGGATCTGGATATCAAGGAATATGTGTGTGTGGACTGGGCAGCTGTCGTAGAAGTGATTGATGATCTGGGAGGACTGGATCTGAATATTACCCAGGGCGAGATGAACCAGATCAACAAGTACAAGAAAGATGTGGACGGCGTAACCGGAAAGAATACCCCGAATGTGACGCAGTATGGTCTGGTGCATCTGGACGGAACACAGGCAACCACATATGCCAGAATCCGAAAACTTTCCGGAGATGACTTTAAACGTGCATCCCGTCAGAGAATTGTGCTGCAGGCAATGTTGGAGAAAGCAAAGAAAGCAAATCCGGCAACACTTGTCAAAATCTGTAACAGTGTGGTAGATGATATTTCCACAACACTTTCGCTGGATCAGATGGTGAGTCTGGCGAAAGATGTAACCAAGTACAAAATCAACAGCACCACTGGTTTTCCAACAGATCTGACTACGAAAAACATGCCGAGATGTGGAGATACGGTAATTCCGGCAGATCTTGTGACGAATGTAAAAAAACTGCATGAATACATGTTTGATGATGCCGCGTATACACCATCACAGACGGTGCAGGCAATCTCTGAAACGATTGTAAATACAACCGGAATCACGGCAGATTCTGCAAAGATTAATACATCGGATTATAACGAGACAGTAGGTGCCACAGGCACGGATGAGATCCAGAAGGGATCAGAAACTACTGGCGGAACAAATGTACAGTAATCAATTGGGGAATAAGAGTAGACCAATCGGCATGATTGGTCTACTGTTGTCATTGGAGAGGGAAGTTAATAAAGATAAAGGAGAATGTTTCCATGAACGAACAGGTAAAGAAAAATATTATGGAGTATAAGCAGAAATATTTACAGAAACTGGCAGATGCGCAGGTGCCGGAGAAACTGGAAAAACAGCTGGAGGAAATGGACTGGTCCTGTCTGGAACTGATTCATCGGAAAAAACAGCAAAGAGGAACGTTTGCACCGCTGCAGGCAACCGAACTTTCCGAAATCCGAAAGAAGGAAGATCTGTATCGGGAAACGGGAATGAAAGCACTCCGGGAAGGAAAAGTCGGTGCAATTCTTCTGGCCGGTGGACAGGGCACCCGTCTGGGATTTGACAAGGCAAAGGGTATGTTTAATATCGGAGTGACCAAAACACTCTATATTTTTGAACAGCTGATTAAAAATCTGATGCAGGTAAAACATGAGGCAGGTGTGTGGATTCCGCTTTATATTATGACCAGCGAAAAAAACGATGTACAGACGCGGACCTTTTTTGAAGAACATGATTTTTTCGGATATGACAGCAGTTATGTGAAATTTTTTGTGCAGGAGATGGTTCCGGCGGTCGATTTCGATGGAAACATACTGATGGAATCGGAGGATTCTCTCGCGATGTCTCCGAATGGAAACGGTGGATGGTTTAAATCCATGCTCCGGGCACATCTGGATGAAGATATCCGGACACGTGGGATTGAATGGCTGAATGTTTTTGCCGTGGACAATGTATTGCAGCGGATTGCGGATCCGGTGTTTGTCGGGGCAACGATTTTGTCTGGATGTGTGTGTGGTTCGAAAGTCGTGCGTAAGGTTTCTCCGTATGAACGTGTGGGTGCAATGTGTCTGGAAGATGGAAAACCATCGATTGTCGAATACTATGAACTGACGCCGGAGATGGCAGAGGCTGTCAATGAAAATGGTTCGCTGCTTTACGGGTTCGGTGTGATTTTAAATTATCTGTTCCGTGTGGATAAGCTGATGGAGATTGTAAAAACAAATCTTCCGATGCATATTGTAGAGAAGAAGGTTCCGTATCTGGATGAAAACGGTCAGCTGCAGAAACCGAAGGAGCCGAATGCCTACAAATTTGAAACACTCATACTGGATATGGTGTATATGATGGATAATTGTCTTCCGTTTGAGGTTGAGCGGGAAAAGGAATTTGCACCGGTGAAAAATGCGCTCGGAACTGATTCGGTAGAGTCTGCCAGGGAACTGTTAAAGAAAAATGGCATTGCCATTTAACAGGGATTTACAAAATTTACAGAACTTTGTCACAATTTGAACACAGTTGACAGGTAGAATTCTCCTTAGAAAACAGGAAAGGAGTTTTTCATTATGGATAACAACTATTATAATAATATGAATCAAAATCAGAATCAGAGTACACAAAATAATCAGAATGGATACAATCCGTACAATAGTAACAGTCAGGGACAGACATACCAGAATACATCATACAATGCGTACAATCCGTATCAGCAGCCGACCGGAGGTCCGGCACCCCGGAAACCGCGTCGCAGGTCCGGATTCGGAGCTACCATTGGTAAGTGTGCGGCAGTTGCTCTGGTCTTTGGTCTGGTAGCCGGAGGTGTATTTACCGGAGTCAGCTATGTAGGAACCAAAGCGCTGGGAGTTTCCGGACAGAATGTAAGCAGTTCAAAGAGTTCTTCTTCCGCAAAAGTCAGCCAGACGAGTACCGGCAATGCAGCGGATCTTTCCGATGTTTCCGGAATCGCAAAAGAGGCAATGCCGAGCATTGTGGCAATTACAAATACCGGAACGGTATCCTATCAGACATTCTGGGGGACACAGCAGCAGCAGAGTGAGAGTGCAGGGTCCGGTATTATTATCAAACAGGACAGCAAATATCTTTACATTGCGACAAACAATCACGTTGTTGCAGATGCCGATTCATTGAAAGTGCAGTTTGTGGATAACGAAACCGTAGAATGTAAGGTGCAGGGAACCGATGCTTCGGATGATCTGGCGGTAGTCAAAGTAGCATTGAGTGATATTAAGGATTCTACATTAAAAGAAATCAAGGTAGCTACGGTAAACGAGGATACCGATACCCTGGAAGTTGGTCAGGGCGTTATCGCCATCGGCAATGCACTTGGTTACGGACAGTCCGTTACCAACGGTATTATCAGTGCGTTAGGAAGAACCGTTACCGTGCAGGATGAACAGACCGGAGAGACAGTGGTCAATAACAACATGATCCAGACCAATGCAGCAATTAACCCTGGCAACAGCGGTGGTGCGCTGCTGAATGCAAGCGGAGAGGTCGTTGGTATCAACTCTGCAAAATATTCTGATACGAGTGTAGAGGGATTTGGTTATGCAATCCCGATGTCAGATGCCATGCCGATCGTTGAACAGCTGATTGAAAAAGGACAGGTAGATCAGTCCAAGGCTGCGTTCCTCGGCATTCAGGGACAGGATATTTCTTCCAGTGTTGCCAGTGCTTATAACATGCCGCAGGGGGTATATGTATATCAGGTTGTCTCCGGATCACCGGCAGAAAAAGCAGGACTTCGTCAGGGGGATATTATTACAGAATTTGACGGCCAGACAATTACAGGTATGACGCAGCTGAAACAGCTGATCGCATCCCACAAATCAGGGGATGAAGTAAAAATGACAATGGAACGGCTGGAAAATGGCTACAAGGAAAAATCCATTACCGTGACACTTGCAGCACAGTCCGATTTTGTATCCGAGAGCAGTTCCGATAATTCCAATGATTCTCAGAACTCACAGGATTCCGGTAACTCCGGCGATTCCAGAAACTCGGAAAATTCCGATAATTCCGGCAACTCCGGTTTCTTTGATGGATTTGGTGGATCAAATAATTAATGACAAATTGCATAAGATGCGCTATAATAGATTGTCCGAACATAATTCGGGCAATCTATTTTGTATTTTAAAGCAACACTGCCTGTGGCAGCAGGATAATGCCATGGGGTAGTTGCAGTTTTAGAAACAGGAGTCAGACAAAAATGAATAGGATAAAAGATTTGATCATTCAGTTCTGTAAGTTTGGTGCGGTCGGTGGATTGTGCTTTGGCATTGATTATGGACTGATGATCTTTTTGACAGAGACACATATCATGCATTATTTTGCATCCAGTGCCGTGTCGTTTACCGTATCCGTTATTGTGAATTATATCCTGAGCATGCGTTTTGTTTTTACCGGAAAGGAAGACATGACGAAGGCACAGGAGATGGTTATTTTTGTGGCACTCAGTATGATCGGGCTTGTGATGAACCAGATGATCATGTGGTTTGCCGTAGAACATTTAGGAATGTTTTATGCAGTAGCAAAAATATTCTCCACCATGTTAGTTACTACGTATAATTTTATCTCCAGAAAAAGATTCCTGGAAGCATAAGCCGGGGTTGGAGAGTTAGGAGGATGTATGAAAAAGAAAAGAATTGTAATCGCATTGGGACATGAAGCTCTTGGAAGTACACTGCCGGAACAGCAGAAGGCAGCTGCGCGTACTGCAAAAGCAGTTGCGGATTTTATCCGCGAAGATTATCAGGTGGTTATTACACACAGCAATGGACCGCAGGTTGGCATGATCCATACGGCAATGAACGAATTCTGCCGTCTGTATCCGGAATATACAGCAACTCCGACATCTGTCTGCTCTGCGATGAGTCAGGGATATATCGGATATGATCTGCAGAATGCCATCCGTACAGAGTTATTAAATCGTGGTATTTATAAAACAGTTTCCACTGTTTTGACACAGGTTGTCGTTGATCCGTATGATGAGGCATTTTATCATCCAGCCAAAGTGATCGGTCGTGTGATGACAAAAGAAGAAGCAGAGGAAGAAGAAAAGAAGGGGAATCATGTGACAGAGGTGGAAGGCGGATACCGCCGTATTGTGGCATCTCCAAAGCCAATGGATATCGTGGAAATTGATGCAATTTCCGCACTGTCTGATGCCGATCAGGTTGTCATTGCCTGTGGTGGAGGCGGAATCCCGGTTCTGGCACAGAACAACCGTCTGCAGGGAGCCAGTGCTGTCATTGAGAAGGATCTTGCAGCCGGAAAGCTTGCAGAACTTCTGGATGCTGATATGCTGGTGATCCTTACGAGTGTAGATAAGGTTTGCCTGAATTATGGCAAAGAAGACGAGGTAAAGCTGGATACCCTTTCTCTTGCCGATGCAAAGAAATATCTTGCGGCAGGAGAATTCGGAGAAGGAACCATGGCACCTAAGATTGAAGCTGCAATTGACTTCATTGGAGAGTCTGCGATCCGCTCTGTTCTTGTAACCAAATTAAATAAAGAAGCAGGAGAGATTACCGGTGGTATGGGAACTCTGATCAAGAAATAGTAGTTTTTTGCAGGAGGCACAAAATGAATCGAATTAAGAGTTTTACAATCAATCACAATCTTCTGATGCCGGGATTTTATATTTCCCGTGAAGATGGGGATGTGATTACCTATGATCTGCGTACGCGCAAGCCGAACGCAGGAGATTATATGGACAATGCAACCATGCATTCCCTGGAGCATATGTTTGCTACCTATATTCGCAATTCCGAGATGGGAAATGAAGTTGTCTATTTTGGACCGATGGGATGTCAGACCGGATTTTATCTGCTGGTTCGTAACAGCAGAAGTCCCAAAGAAGTGTTTGCCATGACAAAAGAGGTTTTGAGACAGATTTATGATCATAAAGGAGAGGTATTCGGTAAGTCTGCAATTGAGTGCGGACATTATGAAAATTTATCTCTCGCAGCGGCAAAGGCAGAAGCGGCAACCTATCTTGCTGTGCTGGAAGAACAGACAAATATGGATTTTACATATCCGGAATAAAACAGATTGCAGGAGGAAAAGATACATGAGAATCGGAGTAATTGGTGCGATGCAGATTGAGGTGGATAACCTGAAAGCATCCATGAGCGATATCAGCACGAAGGAATACAGTGGCGTTACCTATGTGTGCGGAACCATTGGAGATAAGGAAGTGGTTGCAGCAGTGTGTGGAATCGGCAAGGTGTTTGCCGCAATCTGTGCGGAGGCAATGATTCTGGAGTTTCATGTGGATTATGTGATCAATATCGGCGTGGGTGGCACACTTTGCAAAGAACTTGGGGTAATGGATGTTGCTGTGGCAGATAAGGTAGTGCAGCACGATATGAATACGACACCTCTGGGAGATCCGGTTGGACTTCTTTCCGGTATCAACGAAGTGTATCTGCCGACAGACGAAAAAATGTGCAGACTGCTGGGCAGCTGCCTGGCAGAAAAAGGAATTCACTATCATGTCGGAACGATTGCCACAGGGGATCTGTTTGTCAGCACACCGGAGCAGAAGACAAAGATTCATGAGAGGTTTGATGCGATTGCCTGTGAGATGGAAGGCGGATCTATCGGACATGTCTGTTATGTAAATAAAGTTCCGTTTGCAATTTTACGTTCCATTTCGGATGGAGAGGGAGCTTCTATGGATTATGCAACATTTGCAGAGAAAGCAGCACTGCAGTCAATTCTTGTGGTGATTGATTTCATTCAGAGAGCGGATGAGCTGCAGGCATAAATTGCGTCTAAATTTTTGGAATGGTACATATACTCTACAAAGACATTTGATGGAGTTATTATGTTCAAAAAAATACATCGTGAATTAAAAAAAGAGTCATGCAGGAAGATCGGAAACGGTTTTCTTGTCATGGCTCTTATTTGCTGTCTGATGTTTGTCTCGTATCAGGCGACATCTGCAGTGATTACAAGTGCTAAGGTCGGGGATCGTGAACTTCCGATTTACTGTGTAGACACAACAGAAAAGAAAGTAGCACTCAGCTTCGATGCTGCATGGGGAGCAGAAGATTTTCCACGTATCATGGATGTTTTGGATAAACATAAAGTAAAGGTGACATTTTTTATGACCGGAGGCTGGGTAGAAGATAACCCTGATTGTGTGAAAGAGCTGGTAAAAAGAGGGCATGATCTGGGAAACCACAGTGAGCATCATTATGACATGACGACAATTTCCCAGGAGAAAAAAGACAGTGAATTAAAAACTGTGCATGATAAGGTAAAAAAACTGACCGGTTATGAGATGTATCTGTTTCGGCCGCCTTATGGGGCTTACGACAATGATGTGATCAAGACGGCGTACGCCATGCATTATTATCCGATTCAGTGGTCAGTGGATAGTCTGGATTGGAAGAATTATGGTGTGGATTCTATTATCACGACGGTTTGCAACCATAAAGCACTTGCACCGGGAGCCATTATCCTCTGTCACAATGGAGCAAAATATACGGCAGATGCATTGGATGCCATGCTGACCAATTTAGAGGAACAGGGTTACAAGATTGTGCCCATCTCGAAGCTGATCATGAAGAAAAATTATCATATGGATGCGACCGGAAAACAGATTGCGGATGATGCCGAAAAACAAAAGACGACGGAGGCGGTAATACATTGAGTTGTGTATTTCCCGGAGTTTTGGTTATTGAAACCAACAGATATACGGATTTCCCTTTGCGAAACATTTCTGTTCTACATAAAAACCTGCTGAAAGAACCAGACGGGACATATAAAGGATAAAGGTCGAAAAATATCCCAGTGAATAAGGAAAGTGGGACATATAGACAGGAGAGTGACAAAAATGTCCTGCTGTGGCAGCGGTATGGGACATATAGACAAAATGATAACAAAAAAGTCCTTCTGAAACAGTCAAATGGGACATATAGACGTAAAGGTGATAAAAAAGTCCTATTATGACATTTACAAGGGACATAACAAACAGTTTTTTTCGTATATGTCCTGACTGACGAGAAAATGGGGATATAATATAAAAATTTTCCTCTATATGTCCTGTTTTTTCATGAAACTCATATTCTAGAAGCCAGAGAAGGGATTATGGGCAGAAAATATCAGAGAACGTAACGATACATAATATTTGCTTCTGGATAAAAACGAATTTCACATTGACATATCTTTTCGGGGGGGTAGAATCAATATGTAAAAAATATTATTTAAAATAAGGAGGAAATGATTATGAACAAGCTGAAAAAAGCGGTGGTAATGGTTTTAGCATTGGCAATGGTTTTAACATGTGCCATGGTAACACCGGTGCAGGCTGCGGGAAAACTGAACAAGAAATCGGTTTCTATTTATGAAACAGAGACAGTTTCACTGACTGTGAAAGGAGTAAAATCCGTAACCTGGAAAACTTCCAATAAGAAGATTGCCACTGTTGATAAAAAGGGACTGGTAAAAGGCGTAAAGAAAGGCACCTGTACTGTTACAGCAAAGGATACAAAGACAAAAGCTGCATATTCATGTAAAGTTACCGTAAAAGCAGCAAAATCACTTGGAATTGCAGCAAAGGATATTAGTGTATTCACTGGTGGAGAAACTATTTCTTATCCGGGAGAGGAAATCAAGGGCGCAACTTATGTACTGGATGGAAAGAAACTCGGGAAAAAGGATTACAGTACATGGACAGATAAGGATGGAGAGCGTGTAGTTTCTTATGTTACACTTACAAAGAAACTTACAGATGGAAAACATACCTTTGCCATCCAGAAAAAAGGTTATAAGACAGTAACAAAATCCTTCAAATTTACAGCATTAAAGGTTGATGGAATGTTTCCGGACGGAGAAGAGCCTTGGGTATCTGACGGAACCCTGTACGTTATCTGTACACCAAAGCTGGATGGAAAAGATTTTGTGATTAAAGTAGATGGTACAGAAGTAAAACCTAAGGATGCTTTCTTAAATGGAGATGGTGTATTTGTTATCTGGGTGGATGCTACAGGACTTTCCGCAGGAGAGCATAAGGTGAGCGTTACCGCAGAAGGAATTCCGGATGGAGAAGCTTCATTTACAGTAAAATAATATATCTGAATTTCAAAGGATATGAATCATTGTCAGGAGGATGACTATGAAACAAATGAAAAAACTGCTTGCATTTGTACTGGCATTTGCGATGATCATCACGATCTATCAGCCATCAGCGGCATATGCAGCAACCCAAAAAACAAGATTAAATGCAAAGACAATGACACTTCAGGTGGGACAGAAAAAGACCCTGAAAGTAAAGAATGCAGGGAAAAAGGCCAAATTGAAGTGGTCCAGCAATAAGAAATCCATTGCAACCGTTTCCAAAAAGGGAGTGGTAAAGGCAGTAAAAGCCGGAAATGCTGTCGTTACCTGTAAGGTAACAACAAAAAATGGCAAGACAACCAAACTCACTTGCAAGGTTGCGGTTAAGAAAACAGCAAAAGTTACCAGCTTGACCGTTGGTTCTCAGAGCGAACTGGAAAAGGCTCTGAAAAACAAAAATGTTACAAAGATCACAGTTGCGACACAGGGAGCTGTTACATTTACGGTACCGCAGGGCAATTACAGTAAGGTGGATCTGGTAATCAATGCACCGAATGCGGATGTTGTGAACAATGGAAAATTCAAGTCTATTGATATTCAGGCAATCAAGCCGAATACCTACCGCGAGAATGCAAAAGGAAATGTTATTACGGTCAGTGCAACCGGTGATGCACGTGTGATTGTTGAAACCGGTGCTACCGTTGCAAAAATTATGGTTTCCGGGTCAAAGGGAAATGTAAAACTGGTGGTAGATGGAACCCTTTCCGGCATTACGATTGATGCTCCGGTGAATGTGACTGTAGAAGGAAAGACAACCGTAGCAGTACCTGTTACCGTAAATGAAAAAGCGGCAGGTGCAAATGTAACTTCCAGTACACCGGTAGAGGTAAAGGCAGCAGCGCCGATCGCACTGAACCTGACCAAAGGTGCAGAGGGAAGTAAGGTAGAGACCACATCTGATAAAGCAGAAGTAACCGTAAAGAATGAGACAACACAGGCAGTAACGGTTACGACTCCGGCAGGAAGCAAGGACGTGGCAAAGGATACCACTTCAAAAGTTGATAATGCAGGAAAAGTTACGGATGTAGCAGACAATACAGATGCCAATAATAATGGCGGTGGCGCAACAGGGGGAGGTTCATCTTCCGGAGGAGGTTCATCTTCTGGAGGGGGAATAACTCCAGTTCCTTCTATTGGAAAAATAGGGGAATTTTCTGTAATGGGAAGAAATAAATTATCTATTTATCCAGATGATGTGAAAATCGTGCCGGAAACAGTGGCAAATGAGAATATTACGGTTACAGATGCAAATGGCAGAAGTATCAGAGCAGCAGAAATCAAAAGGGATGCTGATGGAGAGGGTGGATATTATGTCACATTAGCGTCTGATATGGTAAACGGAACGTATACTTTTACTATGCTTTTACAGGGAAAAACTTATACACAGGAGTTTACATATAACGATAGTGTATGGAGTGTTATGGATGAGGCGCAGAAGGTTATAAAGGAGTATGAACAGTCGAAACCAACTGCTTCAGTTTCTGCTTTAAAGAATCCTAAGATTTGTCAGAAGGTTTTACTTGATGGAATTATGGAAAAGTTTAATGAAGATCCGGCACTTAAAACCCTTGATTTGGAAGTAAATTATGAAGAAAAGTATACAGTTAATGGATCCGAATTAACCGCTGCTATGTGGATTGCAATCTACGGAGATAATGATGCAAAATATGAGTTATATGATGATGTGACATTTGTATGTACAGAATCTGAAATTCAGGTATCTGCGCCTGAAATCAAACATATTTTGAAACATTCTCTGGTGGTAGCAGTTGAGCCAACTTATGAATATGCTTGTGTTACTAGCGGTACAGCAATTTCCGCTATAACAGAGGATGAGTGGGTACAAGGAAATGAGTCGGATGATTTTGGATGCTATGAAATGTCCGGTCTTAAAGAAAATACAGAGTATGTTGTATATAAGAGAATTATTGATGTAGATGAGTATTATGGAAGTTCAACAGCTACAACAGGTGGGGAAGAAACTATTTGTCTTGCGGAGGCTGATGAGAACGCAAAGAATGTTAATGTTGGAAATGTTAAGGCAGGTGATAGAATTTCTATTCCGCTGAAAGGATTGAAGGTTGTATGTTATGCAAAGCCGAAGGACGGTTTTGAACATGGAGACTTTGATTTTCGGTGTGATGATGAAATGAACAAGTTGCTTTGGGATGGCTATTGGTCGCTGAATTCTTATGATAAAGATAACAATTTGCTTGTTACATTTACTGTTCCTGAACAACTGGAATCAGGAAAGGTATATACAGTTAAAATATGTTATAATTTTGAGTGTAGTAAGGAATCAGATAATCCTGATGAGTGGGGAGATCTTATTGCACAAAGTGATGATTTGATATATACGGTTACGTTTACTGTAGAATAATTGAATAGGTGCTTAGTGAAAACTGTCCA
>OLNC01001448.1_pt1 | contig 12988 bp, 15 predicted proteins | sample 1672011 | NCBI WGS metagenome assembly OLNC01 (sample SAMEA3136636, study PRJEB25190) | human gut metagenome | biome: human gut; feature: human-associated habitat; material: faeces | place: Austria | collected 2013 | reverse complement strand
ATCTGAAACAAATGGCGCAGACCATGAATTACCTGTCAGAGAACAATCTGCTGGATTATGGGGAGCTGGCAGAAAAAGCGGCGGCTGTCACGGCACATCACAATGAACTTTCGGCGCAAATCAAGGCAGCGGAAAAGCGCATGGCGGAGATCGCCGTCCTGCGTACCCATATCATCAATTATGCCAAGACCCGCGAGACCTATGTGGCCTACCGCAAGGCGGGTTATTCTCAAAAATTCCGCGAGGAACATGAGGAAGAAATCCTGCTCCATCAGGCGGCAAAAAATGCCTTTGACGAGATGGGTGTGAAGAAGCTGCCCAAGGTCAAAGACCTGCAAGCCGAGTATGCAAAGCTGCTGGAGGAAAAGAAGAAAACCTACGCCGAGTACCGGCACTCCCGTGAGGAAATGCGGGAGCTTTTAACGGCAAAGGCCAATGTGGACCGGCTACTGAAAATGGACGAGGAACAGAAAAAAGAACAGGAAAAAGACCACGGCCAGCGGTGAGCCGGTCATGGTCCAAAGCGTTCGCAGAACGCGCAGCCGCAGAATGAAATTCTGCGTTCAAAGGGGTTTGGGGGCGCTGCCCTCAACAAGCAAAGCGGAGGGGAAAATCACGGCAGGATTTTTCCCTCTGCGGGCCGAGTGTATTAACACCGGCATTGCTTGCTACTTTCTTGCTGATACAAAAACAGCCAGCGAGGAAACTACGAATTTCACTCGCTGGCCTATTCTTTTTCAAGTTTCTTGGAAATTTCCTTTAGTTCCTCCGCAAATCCACGAGTATGGCTCAATAAGGTTTCCCGCATCTCTGGCGGACAGTTTAGATATAGTAGCTTCATCTCATTTTGCCCAGCTTCATCTGGTGTCAGCTCCGGCCTGATAAGCGAGTCGAGAGAAAAGTGCAAAACCTTCGCTAATGTTTTCATAATCAGGTAGGAGGGATTTCTTCTGCCTTTCTCAATATCGGCAATCTCTTTGATGGAAATATGCGATTCATCTGCCAGTTGCTGCTGCGTGAAATTTTTTTCTTTTCGTGCAGCTCGAAGCATATCCCCCAATATGGTTAAATCATCAATCGGCATTATCATTCACCTCAATAATATTGTATCGTTCCGGCATGATTTAAGGAATAACCTTATATTACCGGTAAATAGGTATGATAATACTGATTATAAATTTATTTTTGCTCTCCATGAAATCTTCAAAATTAAGGGGTATCCTTTTCTCATACCATTCAGGAAAGGATTTATAGATATGAATTTTATGTTGAGCACAACGAATCTCTGTAAAAATTTCAAAGAGCAAACCGCAGTCGATCATATATCGCTGCACATTCCCCGCAATTCCGTCTATGGCCTGTTGGGGCCGAACGGAGCGGGCAAATCCACCATTTTGAAGATGATTACCGGGATGTTACGCCCCACTTCCGGTGAGATTTTGTTTGACGGGCATCCGTGGAGCTGGAAGGATTTGACCCAGATCGGCGCGCTGATTGAAACGCCGCCATTATACGAAAATCTTTCTGCCTACGAAAATCTGAAGGCCAAAACATTGGCTTTGGGTCTGCCGGACAGCCGTATCCGGGAAGTATTGGAGGTGGTGCAGCTGACCAATACCGGGAGGAAAAAAGCAAAGAACTTTTCTCTCGGCATGAAACAGCGCCTTGGCATCGCGCTTGCGTTGCTGGCACAACCCAAACTTCTGATCCTGGATGAGCCGACTAATGGATTGGACCCCATCGGGATACAGGATCTGCGGGAGTTGATCCGTTCTTTTCCGGCACAGGGAATCACAGTGATTCTGTCCAGCCATATTCTGTCTGAAGTTCAGCAGATTGCGGATCACATTGGAATCATGGCCGCCGGGAAATTAGGATATGAAGCGGAAATTCAAAAAGATGTCGATTTGGAAGAAGTCTTTATGCGGGTCGTTGGAGCCAACCGAAAGGGGGAGTGAAGAATGTACGGAATGGTAAAATCGGAACTTATGAAGATGCGGCACACCTTCTCCTTGAAGCTGGTATTCTTTGCTCCCTTGGTAACACTGCTGCTGGGATACATTTTAAGCGGGAGTTATGTCCAGCTTTCCGCCTATAACTGGTGGTACACGATTATCCTGCCGGTTTTGGTTTCCATGTTGTCTGCAAGTATGATTGTGCGGGAGCGAAACACGGGTATGCAGAATATCCTCTGCCTGCCGGTATCCTCCTCTAAAATTTGGCTGGGGAAAATTTCGGCTTTGATTCTCCTTGTTTTTGGAGCAAATCTTCTGTTATGGCTGGTGACAACATCAGCAGGATTTGCAGCAAGCATGGAAGTGTCTCCTATGAACGGGTTGATGGGATGCTTGCTGCTGGCGCTAACTTTTCTGTGGCAGATTCCTTTGGTGATGCTGCTCACCAGCTTGATGGGATATTTTCCGGCTCTGATTCTATCTGTTGGAGCGAACCTGCTGCTTTCAACGATAGGCGCAGAAAAAAGCTGGTTCTTTCTGGACCCGTATGCAATTCCGGCGCGGGTGGTCTGCCCGTTTTTTGGAATGCACCCCAATGGCCTCCCGTTAGAAGATGGTTCCTCTTTGCTGGATGGGGCCGCTGCTGTTCCGGGCGTTCTGATTGGCTTGCTCTTGCTGGTTTTGATAGTCTGGATCGGCTCCCGTTTTTTTGGGAAAGGTGTGCGGAAATATGACTGAGTATTTTCGCTGTTTGAAAAGCGACTTTTACAAGCTGCGTCGCAGTGCGTTCTTTCCGGCACACCTGTTGTTTTCTCTCTGCGGCGCTGCGCTGATGCTGGTTTACGCCGGAATTTCCGGCAGTAGTGACAGCAACAAGCTGGCGGCTTTTGCACAGATCCACGCGATTGCATATCCCTTTGTCGTTTCAATCGTCTGCCAGATCGCCGCCGATCAGGAAATGCGGGCAGGACATTTTCAAAATCTTTTAACCCGAACCAGCCGAATAAAAGGGATTCTTTCCAAGTTGACCTGGCTTTTCCTTGCCGGACTTGCTTCCGTGGTCATAAGCGCCGTGTTGTTTGGCGGTCTTTTTCCATTTGTCACCGGCACACAGACCCCTGTGGGATTTTTCCTTGTCATTCCTCTGGTGCTTTGGGCCAGCAATCTTTTTCTGTATGGGCTGCATCTGTTTTTGGCGATTCGATTTGGCCGGAACCTGGGAATCAGTGTGGGGGCCGTGGGCAGCCTGCTCTCCGCCCTGATGCAGACCGGGTTGGGTGTGGGAATCTGGTATGTGATTCCTTACGGCTGGAGTGTTCGTTTTTCTGAGAGTTCTGTTGCATGGCTGTTCCATCTTCCAGCAGTAAACCAATCTGACCTGCAAGCGGGCATCCTTTACGGCACAGTCATTTCCTGTGTTATAATAATAGGGTGCATCGTTTGGTTTTCAAGATATAGCGGTGCGCATACGGAATGAGATAGGAGGAACGAAATATGGGATGTCTTGGAAATATTCTGTGGTTTCTGTTTGGCGGGCTATGGCAGGGGCTTTCGTGGACGCTTGCGGGCATTTTATGGAGCATTACGATTATTGGAATCCCCATCGGGCGGCAATGTTTCAAGCTGGCGTCCCTGGCCTTTTTCCCTTTTGGCAAGGAGGTTCAGTACGGCGGCAGTACCCTTTCGGTAATTGCCAACATCTTTTGGATGATTTTCAGTGGAATCCCTCTGGCGATTGCAGCCCTCTTAAACGGCCTGCTGCTGTGCTGTACCATTATCGGTATCCCGTTTGGGATGCAGTGCTTCAAAATGGCGAAGCTGGCGCTGTCACCCTTTGGGGCCGTTGTGATTCATACATAAGGAAGGAGGATGCCGATGGCACGAATTTTAGCGGTTGATGATGAACAGGCCATGCTCCAGCTGATCCGCCGGGTATTGGAAAAAGATGGCCACGCCTGCACGCTGGTATCGGACGCAGCGGCTGTTCTCAATATGAATTTCTCAAAATATGACCTGATCCTGCTGGATGTGATGATGCCGGGGGTCGATGGCTTTTCCCTGTGCTGTCAAATCCGTTCCCGCGTGGACTGTCCCATTTTATTTCTGACAGCGAAAACGCAGGAAAATGATATTGTGCAGGGCCTGGGATTTGGAGCAGATGATTATATTACCAAGCCCTTTGGGATGGCCGAACTGCGGGCCAGGGTCAATGCTCATCTGCGCCGGGATGTGCGGGAAAAGAAAAATTCCTTTTCCATTTCCGGTGTGGTTTTTCAGCTGAACGCCAAAGAAGCCCAGGCGGATGGGCAAAAGCTGCCCTTCACCAAGGGGGAATACGAAATCTGTGAATACCTGGCGCTTCATCACGGTCAAACCTTCACCAGAGAACAAATTTATGAAGCTGTGTTCGGCTATGACGCGGAGGGCGACAGCTCTGTGATTTCCAGCCACATCAAAAATATCCGCGCAAAGCTGGCTGCCTGTGGCCTGGCACCGATTGAAACCGTTTGGGGGGTGGGATACAAATGGGTGTAAAAAAACTCCACACTGTATTTTTGCAGTATGTATCCCTTCTGGCTCTGGCGGTTCTCCTGGTCATCGGGGTCAATCTGGGCGGGTATATCCTTTGCGTGAACAGCGGTTTGATTTTGCCGTTAAACCAAAAGAGCACCGCTGTTGAAAACGCAAAAGGGACGCTGCAATCTACTGCGGCGGTGGAACAGGAGGACATCCCTTCTTTTTGCGAATATGTTCTGTTTACCGATGAAGGCAAGTATGTGGGTGGCTCTATCCCGCAGCAGGAAGGTGCTTCCATTTGGGAAAATTGCGTAGAAAACAAGCAGGCAGCGGGGAAATCGCACCTTCACACGGTAATTGAACGGGAAAATGAAATATTGGTTCTGCGATATAGTTCAGCCGCCCAGTTTTCCAACCAAACACTGCGCCGTGTTTTCCCGTCGGCGGATTTGGTCCTGATTGCAGTTGTAGTCCTGGAAATTCTGTGTCTGCTGGTGGTGATCTCCTCCCTGTTCGGCAGGTATCTGGGCAAACGAATGGAAAAATTGTTGGTGGCCGCCCACAAGATTGAGCAGCAGGATTTGGAATTTACCGCTGAGAAAACAAAAATCGCAGAAATTGACCGGGTGCTGGATGCCTTCGACCACATGAAGCTGGCACTCAAGGAGTCCCTTGCCAGGCAGTGGCAGGATGACAAAATGCGGCAGGATCAGCTTGCCGCGCTGGCCCATGATTTGAAAACGCCCCTGACGATTATCCGGGGAAACACGGAGCTGCTTTTGGACTTGCCCCTTTCAGACGAGCAGAAAGAGTGTGCAGACTACATTGAAACCAGCGCCATGCAGATGCAGAACTATGTGCAGACCCTAATCGAAGTCACCAAGTCCTGGGAAAGCACACAGCTAAATTTGCAGAAGGTGGATGTTTCTTGTCTGTTGCAGGAAACGAAAAATCAGATCAGCGGATTGTGCGCAGTGAATAACATCAGGCTCTATTGGAATTGTTCGCAGTATCCTGCGGTGGTTACGGCAGACCATGACTTTCTCATCCGGGCGCTGATGAATGTCCTTTCCAACGCGGTGGAACACACGCCCCAGGGCGGCGAGATCACGATGGAGGTTTCTCAGCGTGAAAAAATGCTCTCTTTTGTTATCACGGACACAGGCAAAGGCTTTTCCGCCGAAGCACTGAAGCATGGGACGGAGCAGTTCTTTATGGAGGACGAAAGCCGGAACTCCAAGTCCCATTACGGAATCGGTCTGTATGTGGCGGCCTCTGTTGCACAAAAACACGGCGGGCGGCTGATTTTGGAAAACTCACAGGCAACCGGCGGCGCAAAGGTCACATTGGAAATTCCTGTATGATTTTCTTTCTACCAGCCATACACGAAGTTACTGCAATTATATGGCTGCAAAACTTGTTAACAGATAGCCGTTTATCTATGCAAAAGTATGATTACAGAATATAAAGGATTGGAGGTGAAGGATTGAAGCGCCTATTGATTGTTGATGATGATATAGAATTTTTACAGCTTTTGTTTTCTGTTTTAGAAAAGCAGTTTGAAGTCTATACGGCCACGGGAGTTAAAGTAGCTATGCAAGTATTGAACACATCTGTGATAGATGCTGTTTGCTCGGATTTTAATATGTGTGACGGAACGGGATTAGATATTCTCAAACAGTTGCGCAGAAATCACTCTGAAGTCCCGTTCTTGCTTATGTCTGGCGCTGATGATCCGAACCTTGTCCGCAATGCACAAAGCTACGGAGCTACATTTGTGAATAAAGCAGACAGCACTTTACTTGAAAAAATCAGGAATTTATAATTTCCTGCAAAAACATTTGAAATATCTGCCGCGCGAACGGCTAAAGAAAAAAAGCCGTCGCACAGCAGTCGCATTCACACGCCTATGAAGCGGCGGCTCTAAATTTGAGCCGCCGCTTCTTTTTGCCAAAAGGGTAACGACGACCCTATACCTTGCAATTTAGCATGGCGGCAACAGGAGGATACCGCCATGCACTATAAAGTGTTTCAACACAAAACGACAAGACCCGTCTTGTCAAAAAAAGCCTGAGTTTTGCCCGGATACATTATGCACCTCCACCGGCATTATCATGGCAGTATTTTCGGTATTATCATAGTGTATTTTGCTGCGCCAATTTCCTTCTATGGGAAACTGGCGCTTTTGTTTACTCTTTTTTAGAAAAACATCCTGGACCTTACCATTGCCGTTCACCGCCCTCCGAGAGTTTGAAAACCTATCCACTTTTCAAACTTTTCGGAGGTAATGGTTATGAGTAAAAATCGTGAAGAAAGGGCGAATTATTATCTTTACATAGATGGACAAGCTGTGCCGGTAAGCAAACAGGTTTACCGCGTATATCAGCACTACGAGCGAAAAGAAGAATACTTTTCCTACGATCTGAAAACGGAAAAGTTCCAGAAAGACACCGCAACTTTTCTGCCCAGCAGAGAAGATTCCTATGAGCGTCTGCTGGAACAGGACAAGCAGTTTGCCGCACCCGGAAAAAGCGTTGAACAGCTTGTATCGGAACATCTGGAAGCAGAACAGATACGCTTTTGTTTGGGGCAATTAACTCAGGCGGAACGCGAACTGATTTCTCTGCTTTTCTATCAGGAAAAGACAGAGCAGGAAGTTGGGAATATCTTGCACATTTCGCAGCAGTCGGTCAATAAGAGAAAACAGACACTACTGTTGAAGCTGAAAAAAATTTTTGAAGAATTTTTCTAAAATCGGTTGTTAAACTGCTTTCCCAACGGGGAAATAAGTGAGAGGGTCTATCTCCCTCATGCAGCTTGACAACTGAATAGACGGCATTTCCGGTACATAACCCATGTACGAGCGAATCAGGCGCGCCGCGAAGATGGACAGCCCCAGGAGGTGATGAACAGGACTGTTCCGAGCGATCAACGCCAGCCTAAAACCCGAAAGCGGCATTTCGGGACGCGGTGACTGCATGGGGGAATAATGATACTTCCTCACGGCCTCCTAAAGACTTGGGAGGAACCCTGCGGCGCACGAGTAAAACGACGCTGCGGAGTTATGACAGCCGCGCCAGCGGAGACCGGAATGTCCCCATCGTCAGGGGTGCGTGGCAAATGTGGCGAGCAATAACCAAACTACAATACAGCAGCCGTACCGATTGACTGGTTAGCATATCCCCTCAACTTTATCGGTGCGGCTGCTTTTTTATATGAATTGAGACAACCTGTTTCCTCATATCTTATGAAGAAACAGGTTTTTTGACTGGAGGTGCGTCAATATGGATCAGAGGAATACCCCTACAACCTCCTACAAAGAGGTGAAAATCGGGAAAACCATTTACCGTGTGACCAGCTTTTTTTCGGGCGAAAAGGAGCTGGGAAAGACTTTGGAGCAGCTGGCTGTCCGGCGCGCCATGTCGGAGGTTTCCACACCCGCCGGCTGCTCTGCACACACGGCCACATAGTCACACCATCCTCCCGGCATTGCCGCATTCTTGCGCGGCGATGGATTCTCCGTTACGATGTTCATGCAGGGACATTCCCTGTGGAGCCATCACGCTGCACGAGGTATGGAATCTGAATTATCGGGAGGGAAAATAAAGATGACTACAAAAACATACAACGTCGGCATTTACTGCCGTTTGAGTAACGACGATGAACGCGACGGCGAATCCGTCAGTATCGAGAACCAGAAGCTGCTGCTCCAGAACTATGTGCGGCAGCGGGGCTGGAATGAAATTGATACCTATATCGACGATGGATATTCAGGTACGAATTTTGACCGTCCTGGGGTCAAACGGCTAATCGAGGATGCCAAGGCCAAGCGGATCAATGTGATTCTGGTTAAAGACCTGTCCCGTTTTGGCCGTAACTACATTGAATTTGGACAGTACACAGACTACCTATTCCCATCTCTGGGCTGTCGGTTTATCGCTCTGAACAACGGCATTGACACGGAAAGCACCAATGGCAGCACCGATGTCATGTGCTTTTTGAACTTATTTAACGAATTTTATAGCCGCGATACAAGTAAGAAGGTCAAGGCAGTCAAGAAAGCCTGTGCCGAAAACGGCAAATTCATGGGAACCTACCCTGCCTACGGCTACAAACGGGACCCAGCGGATAAGCACCATCTGGTGATCGACGAGGACACCGCCCCGATTGTGCGCCGTATCTTTGAGATGCGGGCAGCCGGAACAGGGTTTCACGCCATCGCCGTTATACTGAACGAGGAAGGCATCCCGTCCCCCGGTGTGCTGTACTACCAGCGCAAGGGACAGACCGATCCGCGCCGGGTCAATCACAAATGGGCAGACCAGACGGTAAAAAACATTGTCCGTAGCGAGGTTTACATCGGCAACATGGTTCAGGGAAAGACAGGAACGCTGTCGTATAAATCCCGTAAACTCATCAATAAGCCGGAGGAAGAATGGATTCGTGTGGAAGGGACCCATGAACCGATTATCTCACAGGAACTGTGGGATACCGTAGTCAGCATTGACAAAAAGAAAGTGCGGAAATCTTCTTCCGCTGACGGTTACAGGAGCATCTTCACCGGCCTTGTGTACTGTGCGGACTGCGGCTTCAAAATGAGAAATCAGGTGGAGCGATTCACCTATAAAGATGGAACGCCGGGGCGGTACAGCTCCTTTATTTGCGGCAATTACTCCCGCAGCGGCAAGGGAGCCTGCACCATTCACACCATCTATGAGAATGTGCTGACCCAGCTGGTGCTGGAGGACATTCGGGAAAAGGCCCGTTTTGCAGAATATGACCCGGAGCAGCTGGTTCAACAGATTATCCGCCTAAAGGATAAGGAAGCAAAAAGCCGTCTTTCCTCCTGTGAGCAGGAGCTGAAAACATACACAGCGCGGCTTTCCGAGCTGGAACGGCTGATGCAAAATCTCTACGAGGATAAATGTGCCGGAACCATTCCGCAGACCGTTTTTCAAACCTTGATGCACAAGTATGAAGCGGAACGGGCAGAAAAGTCCAAAGCCATCCCGGAACTGGAACGCAAGGTCAAAAGCTATCTGGAAAACCGCACGGATGCGGACCGCTGGCTGACCATTATCCGCCAATACACAGAGATTACCGAGCTGGATGAATCCATTCTCTTTGAACTGGTGGACCGCATTGAGGTGGGAGAAACCAAAAAAATCAATGGACAGCGGATTTGTGACCTCCGTGTTTACTACCGCTATGTCGGAAATGTGGACGCGGCGCTGTCGCAGGAAGAAAGGAGGCAGCCACTTGAAGAAGCAATATAAGGTCGGCATTTACTGCCGCCTGAGCGTGGATGATGCCTCCAATTCCGCAAAGGCAAAGAACTATATCCCCGGCGATGAATCTGCCAGCATAGAGAACCAGTACGAAATCCTCTCCAAATTTGTCATGCTCAACGGCTGGATGGAGGTCAAGACCTATCGGGACGATGGGTACAGCGGTGGGAATTTTCAGCGACCCGGATTTTTGGAAATGCTGGAGGATGCCCGCCACGGCCTGATTAACCTGATCCTGGTCAAAGACCTGTCCCGCCTGGGACGTGACTTTGTGGAGGTAGGCCGCTATACGGATGTGATTTTCCCATCCCTGGGCTGCCGGTTTGTATCTGTGCTGGATTGTCTGGACAGCGAGGGTGACAACACCGATATGCTGCACTTCCGCAGTCTGATGAACGACTATCATCTGAAAGACCTGTCGGGGAAAATCAAATCGGTGCTGTACGCCAAAAAGAAAAGCGGCCAATACCTGACCGCCTATGCTCCTTACGGATACCGCAAGAGCGATGAGGATAAACACCGGCTGGTGGTGGATGAAGAAGCTGCCGCTGTGGTGCGGGAGATCTATCAGATGCGCTGCTCCGGCATGGCCTACGGCAAGATTGCGGCGGCACTGAACAAGAAAGGCATCCTTTCTCCCCGCTGGCATTGGGAGCTGCACTACGGAAAAAAGGGCAGCTGCAAATACTCTAAACTTTGGGCTTATGCCACGGTAAAAAACATCCTGAACGATACCCTTTATCTCGGCACAGTTACACAGAACCGTACCGGCTCCCGTTCCTACAAGGATAAGACCATGATCCAGAAGCCGGAAACAGAATGGATTTGCCAAGAGGATGCCCACGAAGCGATCATTGACCGGGAACTGTGGGAAACGGTTCAGGAAAAGAACCGGGCAGTGAAACAGCAGGTGGCAAATCATGCCGCCCCTATGCCCGCCCTATTCACCGGCAAACTGGTCTGTGCCGACTGCGGGCATCCTCTGGTAGCCACCCGTGAGACCCAGCGCAGGAAAAACGGGACATCCAAGCGATATGTTTCCTATATCTGCTCCCACTTTGTCACCACCGGACGCAGTGCCTGTTCCTGGCATCGGATTTATGAAATCTCGCTGAAAACGCTGGTGCTGAATGAAATCAGGGCGCACAGTCAAGCGATAGTGCAGGATGAAAACGCGGTGCTGGACAAGCTGAAACAGCAGATACTTTCCGAGAGCGCAGCCAGGCAGGAAGATTCCAAACTGGAAATCAGCCGGTTGCAGCGGCGTATCGGAGAACTGGAACACATGACCGCTAAACTCTACGAGGATAAGGTCAGCGGTGTCATCAATAGCGATACCTTTGCTGTCCTGATTCAGAAAAGTGAACAGGAGCGCATACAAAAGACTGGCCGCTTAGACACACTTCTGGCAGAGGAGCGAAAAGCCCAGCAGGAGGTTGAAAACATCCGACAGTGGGCAGGCATCGTCCGCCGCTACCTGAATGTGCAGGAGCTTGACCGGGAAATCGTTGAGGAACTGATTGACCATATCGAGATCGGAGAACGCTCCGTCATAGACGGCCAGCGTCAACAGGATATTAAAATCTTTTACCGCTTTGTTGGTGTGGTATAATGGGAAAAAGAAAAGACCCGGCTGCATCCGCAGTCCGGGCATACACCTGACAACATTCTATAAAAACGGTTTGCGATTGAACCGCATCGCTTTGTCGAAAAAGAGTGATTCAGCAGAACACCCTTCCCAAACAGCTTATGTTCTTTACCAGATTTTTAAATGGGAGCATCAGGGAATCTGACTCATTCTTTTTTCCTTCACTGTCATAGTTGTCATTGATAGAAATGAAACGGACACCCATAAATGGGAAAACACGCTCAATGTATTTTCCTACTTCAATATAATTTCTTCCGAAACGGGATAAGTCTTTGACAATCACGCAGTCAATCTTCTTTGCTTTGATGTCCTCCATCATCCGCAAAAAGCCAGGACGGTCAAAGTTTGTCCCTGAATAACCATCGTCATCGTACTCCGCAACAATTTCAATATCGCTGTATTTTTTCCCGTAATCCCTAATGAGTTCCGTCTGGTTGATGATACTGTTGCTTACCTCTCCCCTGCCATCATCCTGCGACAGTCTCTTATAAGCGCCAGCCCGATAGATTTTATTTTTCTTTTTAGCCATAAAAAAACCTCCTGTGATTGAGACATAGGATGACCCTCAATCATAGGAGTTCTACTCTTTGTTAATTCTTAAATTTTTTGACCTACATCCAAATTACCATAACTCCGCACATTTTTCAAGAGGGTATTGCGATAAAATTTTTTTACAGGTTCCGCGCATATTCTTCCAACCGTTCCTCTAAGGTAACGTCCGTATCCATAAAGCTGAGCTTTACCACTACACCATCATCCAGATAACAATATGGATTTTTAATCTGTTCTATAAAACTTAATATGCGTTCTTCCCTGCTTAATTCCGGATCAAGTTTCACGGTACTTCGCTCCACCAATATATCCCTGTCCACAGCCCGGATATCCGTCTGTGCCATTGCCATTAATTTTTCCGCCAGTGTTTCCTGCTCTGCTTTTTTCTCTACCATTGTACCAGCCCCTTTCACTAACCCCTTTCCCCAGGGACTGGAAAACAAGCTGTCACGGAATTTTACATCAGGAAATTTTCAGCTGAAATAGTCAAGCACACGTTCCCATTCCTGTTCTGTCAGACAAAGTTTCTCAGCTTCTCTTTTGTCTGTTACAAAGCGCCGGCAGCCCGGATACTCTGCATCTACGATTCCCAGTTTTAATAAACTTTCCACCACCTCCTGTGCTCCTTTTCTTCCAAGGTTTCTGCACTGGGTATTCCAATCTTCTCTTAACATCAGCCGTAGCAGCTCATGAACCGTATCAATGCCATGGCGCTTTAAACAGTTGTATGGTCTTATGGATAACTGCAAAATCTCAATACGCTGTCCTAAAATCTTATCTTCCACAGTAAACAGCTTGCTCTTTTTCTTTTCCATCGCCACACGGACATCTTCCAAAATGGATGCCTCATGTGCCGCAAACCCTTCCTGGATATATGCCATTATATAATTGATATTCAGTTTTAATATATCTTTGATGATGTGCTGTATTATCATTTAAGGAAATGATGTCAAAAGCAGTATCTTTCAAGGTTGCACTTCCTTGTGGCTTTGTATCGCCCGTTTCTAAATCTCGTTTCTGAATTTTGA
>OLNC01001445.1_pt1 | contig 13024 bp, 9 predicted proteins | sample 1672011 | NCBI WGS metagenome assembly OLNC01 (sample SAMEA3136636, study PRJEB25190) | human gut metagenome | biome: human gut; feature: human-associated habitat; material: faeces | place: Austria | collected 2013 | reverse complement strand
TCATGCCAGTTGGAGCACCTTCCTTCAAAGAATGCTTAAGATGGTGTGCAGAAGTATTTCACGCACTTGCTTCTATCCTGAAAGAGCGCGGACTTGCTACATCAGTAGGTGATGAGGGTGGTTTCGCACCTGCGCTGAAATCTGATGAAGAAGCAATCGAAACAATCCTTGAAGCCGTTAAGAAAGCCGGATATGAACCAGGCAAAGACTTCAAGATCGCTATGGACGCAGCTTCCTCCGAATGGAAGAGCGAAAAAGGCAAAGGATACTACAAACTTCCAAAAGCAGGAACAGAGTATACATCCGAAGAGCTTATCGAACACTGGGCTAAATTATGTGAGAAATATCCGATCATCTCCATTGAAGACGGTCTGGATGAAGAAGACTGGGAAGGATGGCAGAAACTCACTGCAAGACTTGGCGACAAAGTACAGCTGGTCGGTGATGACCTGTTTGTTACAAATACTGAAAGACTTGCAAAAGGTATCAGCCTTGGCGCAGGGAATGCGATCCTCATCAAATTAAACCAGATCGGTTCCGTATCCGAAACACTGGAAGCAATCAAGATGGCTCACAAAGCAGGCTACACAGCAATCTCTTCACACCGTTCCGGTGAGACAGCGGATACAACAATCGCTGACCTTGCAGTAGCACTGAACACCTGCCAGATCAAGACAGGTGCACCAAGCAGATCCGAACGTGTTGCAAAATATAACCAGCTTCTCCGTATCGAAGAAGAACTGGGCGCAAGTGCTGTATATCCTGGAATGAAAGCATTCAACGTAAAACAGGACTAAGAGATATCCCTTACTTCCATACATAAATAAGCCATAAAAAACGAAAATGCATTTCCCATCTGATTATTCAGTGGGAAATGCATTTTTTTCCTCCAGTTTTCCCTGTATAACCGGCTCAATCGTCTGTTCCATAAGTCTGTGCAGCAATTCTGTTGTGATATTATTAGCCCCCAGAAGAGAATGATACAGAAAATTTCCGGACAGTTCTTCTGTAATGGAACTAAGTCCCTCCAGGATCATTTTCCTGCCCGGCGTTTCGTTCCATCTGATCTCAATTTCACTATCTTCATGGAAGAAAATATGTGCTTTTCGTTTTACACATTCTTCAATAAAAGTAATTTCCAGTTTTAACACAGGAACATGATTTTCATCCTTTGTAAATTCTCCCAGAGTCGCTACAAGATAATGCTCCCCATGCAGGTCAACACACCCATTCTCAGCTTTACGGAATCCAACAGGAAGTTTATGGGTCACCTCGCCCTCAGTAAAAGAAACACAGAAAATTCCTGCTTCATATGCGAAAGAAACTTTTGAAATTCCATCTGTCATATTATTATGGAACACCTGAACAAACAGTGGTGCAATACCAATGTGCTGTTGTTCCATAACGTAAGTTCTGCCGTTTACCGCCTGCATAAAACTATGATAGTCGGATGGGAAAACAGCTGGTCTGAAAACACGACAGCTATATTTATTTCCAGGATTTTTTATTCTGGAAACAGCGTTTCTTTTCCAGCCTCTGTGCATAAAAGAGGCTCTGGATTCAGAAGGCATCTGATTCATGTTTTCTCCATTTTCCAGTTCTCCGCATAACCGTTTCAGAAGACCATAGGAGAGTGGATTTGCAGGTAAAACCTCAGCCGGATGATAATCTGCCGGGAAATATTTGCGGATAATGTTCAGCATAATACAGTCCTGAAACAGTTCTTTATTTCCCGCATTGGTAACAAGAACCATGTCGATATCCGGGTAAATCATAACATTCTGTCCCAGCATTCCGTTATATTCGAAACTTCCCGGACGCTGTTCCATCCAAATCTGATAACCGTATCCATAGGTATCATTCTGTGTTTTCTGATGTCTTGCGGTGGATATTTCCACCCAGTATTCAGATACCAGCTGCTGATCTTTCCAGTTTCCTTTCTGCAGGTAAAGCTGACCCAGCTTTGCCATATCTTCTGCACAGATAAATAATCCCCATCCACCCTTCGTAATTCCTTTCGGACAGGTCTCCCAGTAGTATTTTGTGATGCCAAGTGGCTCAAACAGCCTTGGTGTCAGATACTCTGACAAAGTTTCTCCTGTGCGTTTCGTTACAATTGCAGACAGCACATACGTATTCAGACTATTGTACTGAAATTCAGTCCCCGGTTTCCCATTTACCGGGGAATTCAGGAAACTTTCAAGCCAGTCATTTCCGGATACGATACCTGACTCATTAAAGGTTACACCGCTTGTCATAGTCAGCAGATTTTCTACTGTAACAACGGGACGGAAGATTTTTGACAGAACATTTACGTGTTCTGAAAAAATATCATAGATATTTTCATCAAGCTTTAATTTTCCCTCTTCAACCAGCATACCAATTGCCATACCTGTGATACTTTTACACATGGAATGTGTGACATGCCACATTCCCTTCGGATAAGGAGCAAAGTTACATTCACAGATCACCTTACCGTGACGCAGCGCCATAAAGTGATGCATTTCTGTATCCTTCGAAGCATCCAGTTCACGCAGAAGAGCGGCAAAGAGATCCGAAGAAATTCCCTGGCTTTCCGGTGTTGCGCGTTCAAATGCCTGCTCATAAGGTGCATCAAATGGAAAATCCGGTTTCTGCGGAAAATAATCTGTCCGTGTACCACCAGTTTTTCCAAGGATCATATTCAAAACCAGTTCTGCAACTGCAATCTGTTCTTTCGCCATAAAATCCCTCCTTTTGTAACTCTGAATTTCATGTATAGTATGTATATTATAAAGAAAACCGACTACGGAATCAACCGCAGCCGGTAATATTTTACAGATATTTTATCTTTCATCAAATGCAATGAAATCTGTATGATGTCCCACATATTTGTAAGCAGGACGGATGATCTTATTGGCATTGATCAGTTCTTCCAGACGGTGGGCACTCCAGCCAGGCATACGTGCAATGGCGAAGATCGGTGTAAATAATTCTTCTGGAATATCAAGCATGCTGTATACAAATCCACTGTAGAAGTCCACGTTTGCACAGACATTCTTGAACAGTTTTCTGTGTTCCATGATCAGCTTGCCGGCAATGCCTTCCACTCTGTCATAGAGTTCGAATTCCTTTGTCATTCCTTTTTCCTCAGCCAGTGCCTGAGCGAAACGCTTCAGGATCACTTCACGGGGATCGGAAAGTGTATAAACTGCATGTCCCATACCATAGATCAGTCCGGCATGGTCAAATGCTTCTTTATTCAGGACTTTCTGGAGATAATCGATAATTTCATCTTCATTATCCCAATGTTCTACATGTGCCTTCAGATCAGCGAACATATTCTGGACTTTCAGGTTCGCACCACCATGACGTGGTCCCTTCAGCGATCCGATAGATGCTGCAGTAGAAGAGTAGGTATCCGTACCTGAAGAAGTTACCACATGCGTAGTGAAAGTGGAGTTGTTACCACCACCATGCTCAGCATGAAGGATCAGCGCGATATCCAGAACTTTCGCTTCCAGTTCTGTATATTTCCCATCCGAACGGAGCATAAGAAGAATGTTCTCTGCAAGAGAAAGTCCCCTTTGTGGATTGCGGATAAATAAAGTATCATCTTTACGGAAATGACGGTATGCATGATAGGAATATACGGCAATTTCAGGAAGCTTTGCGATCAGTTCCAGAGACTGGCGCAGTACATTCTCAGGAGAAATATCCTCCGGGTTATCGTCATATGTATAAAGGGCGAGAACACAGCGCTGCATGGCGTTCATAATGTTTGCATTGGTACCTTTCATAACAACATCACGAACAAAGCGGCCACCCAGATCTTCCATATCGGACATCACATCCAGAAATCTGGCGAGTTCATCTTTGTCAGGAAGTTTGCCAAAGATCAGAAGATAAATCGTTTCTTCGAAGCCAAAACGTCTGCCTTTCAGACCACTGACAATGTCCTCTACATTGATTCCCTGATAGTATAAACGTCCATCAGCCGGAATCTGTCTTCCGTTGATCAGGTTGTAGCCATTAACATCAGAAATCTCTGTAAGACCTGTCAGGACACCTTTACCTGCGGAATCACGCAGACCTCTTTTTACATCATATTCTACATACAAATTTGGATTGATATGATGATTTTTGAGCAGTTCCTGTTCAAAGAATCTCATTCTTTCACGAAGCTGTTTGGAGTCTTCCAGACTCATCATTTCATGTTTTTCCATAATATCTTTCCTCATTTCCCCATTATTTATGTAAGTATATCTGCTAAAAAACACTGATACAGGAAAAGATGAGCAGCATCTCTGCGATCAGTGTTTTGGTATGGCGAACATTTGTGTTTTTACCTATTTAATGATTGTACAGGAAAGCAAAGGGAAAGGCAAGCTAAAGATTGTACTTTTTTCTGTACAATCAAAGTGGTAACACTTTAAAATTATACAGAGACAGTGAGGAATACAAGGAATATTTTTCTGTAATTATAACATAAAACCAGGAAATATGATATAATAGGCAACAGTAATTGCAGGAAAAAAGGAGTGTGAAAGAAATGTCAGAAAGAAAAATGAAACGTGTTGAGGACTCATTGACGGAACAGTCTCATTTATTAATGCCCAAATGCCTGAATGCTGCAGGCTATTTATTCGGAGGCCAGCTGCTGGCCTGGATCGATGAAACAGCAGGGATCGTTGCCAAACGTCATGCAGAAATGAATGTTGTGACAGTAGCTGTTGACAATATGTATTTTAAAGCCGGTGCCAAAGTAAACGACACGATCGTTTTGATCGGCCGCCTTACTCACGTAGGACGTTCCTCCATGGAAGTCCGCATTGATACTTACTGCGAAGCTCTCGATGGAACCAGAACCATGATCAACCGTGCCTATTTCACAATGGTGGGAACAGATGAAAACCAGCATCCTGTAGAAGTTCCGGGACTTATCATTGAGGGAGTCACACAGCAGATTGAGAACGAGGCTGCCCAGAAACGTGCGAAACTCTGGAAAGTCCGCAGACATGAAGGGTTCTGATCTGTTTGCGAAATATCAGATGTTCAAGTGGATATTCGCAATCCGCTTCGGTACGTGCTTGATTTGGTTAAATTATCGCATATACTGTTTTTTATATTTTGAATGTACAGAGTATAAATGACAGCATCAGAGCTGAAGACATCCAGGCAACCGGAATGGAACTTCCGGAAGAAGTCAATGCAAATAAAAAAAACTCTGCGAAGTTCTCGAGAAAATCCGTGGAACAGCAGCCTGGGCAAAATCAAAGTACCATCCGTAGCAGTCCAGAGAACTACAAGACGTATCATAGACGGTTCCGTTTATATCCGTAAATAAATGCATACGAAAATACCCCTCTGTTATTCTGACAGAAGGGTATTTTTCAGTTCATTAATCAGTATCTGTACAAATTCCGTCGTCTCTTCGCCTGTATACAATGTATTGTCATCCAGACTGGACAAATAGTCCATAAAAGTAGTAAGAATACTGGATTCATTAATTACCAGACAGATGGTACGATTATGTATATTATTAAACAGCAGGTAGCCGAAATTTTTATTTACACACAGATGAAGATTATCTGAAAGCTGATTTAAAGGATTTTTCAACAGACGATAAGTTCCATTCTGACAGCAGGGAAGAATCCGCTCCATCAGATGGATTCTCTCGTTTACAGTAAGAGGTCTGTAAAAACAGTCCGGAATTTCCTTGATACGTCCCTGTCTGGCGAATTCAGCCAATCCCCTCTTGGTAAAATATACATGAGCAAGACCATTTTCCATTTTGGTCTGATTCACATTCAGAAGTGCTGTCATCTGTTCGATTGCCATGTCTCTGTCTGGAAATTCCGGTATAATTGCTCCATTCAGGATCTGCCTGTCCACAAATGGCACCATACATGCCTCCGGCTGAAGTACATAACTTGGTGTTTCACTGTAAACAGGACTGCTGAAATCATTTCCATCCATAGACAGATATTCTGTAGCGCAAAATAATGGATGACATTTATCCTGATACGAATCATACAAACTCCAGAGCATAGAAACCACCGCTGGATTTCTGTGAAGGATTCCCATTGTATAATCTGAATTACAGGTAATAGCATATTCTGAAGATAATATCATACAGGAAAGACCATTCATACTGTAATAGTGGGCAAATATGTCCTCATAAAAAAAATATGGATGATAATCCATGTTTGAGAAATACAGTGGCAGGATTTTATTCAGATACAACAGATTATAGATTTCATGATTATCTGACATCTGATTCGTCTTACTCATACAAAATATATGCTCGATTTTTAAATTTCCATTGGGTTTCAGGCTGGAAAGCATATTCAGCAAAAAATCATAATCCGGCTGTAATAACAGAGCAATTTTTCCAGAAGATTTCTGTATTTCCAAAGAAACCATATAATACAGAAGATGATTTAATTCCAGATGAGTGGAAACTGCAATACAGTCAGATGTATTTATCATATCTATATTATAGTCATCGTCAGCCTTCATTTTCTTTAAAACATCCAGAAACAATACTGGTTTTGCGGAAAAGGTTTTGGGAAAATCCACCAGATAATTCTCTGTATACTTCCGCTTATAATAAAGGTCCCTGCCTATCTTTGAAATAGTATAGGCCTCTTTGAATTTTTGATATTCCGCAGGAGTCAGATGGAGAAATTCAGCTATTTTCTGAAATACTGCTTCTGATGTGGGATTGCGTTTTCCATTAATGATTTTATACATGGTCGAACGGTCAAGACTACAATATTCCAGGAGCGCATATACTTTGATTTCTTTTTCTTCGATATAGGAACTGAGCAGATCGGAAAATTCTGACATAGCTTTTATACACCTCTATTACTTTGTTTTCATTATCTGTATCATACCATTTTTTACCCAAAGAGGAAAGTCTGATCATAACACTATTTTGTATTAAATCAAGCACGTCAAAAATGCCATCTTTTTTATATCATAGGAATTTTCTATGGAATAAAATACCCCGGGGTAAGACTATAAAAAGCCTGTACCCGGGGTAAACTGTTCTTTTAATTATTCCATCTGTTCTGTATCATCTGTATTATCTTCCCAGGAGGTATCATCCTGACTGTTATCACTGCTATCATCCAGTGACGGATCTTCTGTATAATTTCCATCAGGGTCGTCTGTAGGATATGTTACCTGATCGGAACTGTTTCCGTCATCGGGATTCTCGTAATCAGTCTGGTCATCCGAAGTGTCCGGCTGCGTACCATCATATCCGGAATTATCATCATCGCTGTTATCCGTACTATCCTGATCACTGTTATCAGCAGAAGTATCACTGTTATCGTCACTGTAATCAGTATTGTAATCATAATTACTGTCCTGTGTATAGATGGGGAAATCTTCCTCCTGTGCCTCGGCCTGCGCCTGCGCCTCAGCAGCTGTCTCCGGAGCCTCTGTAAAGGTTGTTACGCCTTTTGAAACACTACTGTCCTTCGGGGCAACTACAGAAACTGCTATCATAGCACCACAAAGGAGAATGGCTGTTCCTGCTATCTGTAATTCGTCTATATATTTCATATCTCATCTCTCCTGTTAATCATATTCCAGACAAATTATAAGCTTGTATCTGATAATCTTTGTAAAATTAATTTTCTATCATAATAACATAATCTGAGAAAATATGACACCTGCATTGCGAAAAAAACTTTCCGGTGATAAAATAAATGTCAGTGACATTCAAAGGAGGAACGACATTTTGAAAACCATAAAGTTGAACGGAATCTGGGAACTAAGCGAAGGAAACGATCATTCCCTCTGCCAGGTTCAGGTACCCGGAACTGTATTGTCCGGACTGCTGAACGCAGGTAAAATTGAGGATCCATTTTACCGAACTAATGAAGAGCAGACCAGAAAATTATTCTGGAAAGATTATGTATTTGAACGCAGCTTTTCTGTGGAGGCAGATCTGCTCACGGAAGATCAGATTCTGTTGATCTGTGAAGGTCTGGATACTCTTACAGATATCTACATTAATGATCATCTTATAGCAGCTACAGATAACATGCACCGTACATGGAAATTTCCTGTAAAAGAGTATCTGAAAGAGGGCGAAAACCAGATTCGTATCATATTTCACTCTGTTCTCCGGTATATTGAAAACTATACTTATGCAGAACACAAGGAAATACATTATGTGCCCTGCGGTGGAATGAAAGGCAATCAGCTCCTGCGAAAAGCACATTCCATGTTCGGGTGGGACTGGGGTCCACAGACCATTGATGCAGGAATTTTCCGTGATATTTATCTGGAAGGATTCAGCCACCCACGTATGGAAGACATCATATTCCATCAGAAACATCAGGACGGCAAAGTTACTGTAACAGCAGAGATACAGCTTGGCAAAAAGAATATTTCCCTCAACAACTGCTGCGATCATACAGTTTCCAATACTGTCAGTCCGGACTATAAATATGAAAACTATACCGTAAATATTGAAATCAGCGGTCCGGACTATACCCGGAATCAGACACTGACAGCAGGCCAGAACGGTAGAGTAACTTTCACATTTGATATTGAAAATCCACATTTATGGTGGCCTAACGGATACGGCAAACAGCCTCTTTATAATGTAACCGTAACACTCCGAAGCAACACTGATAACATCCTGGAAACAGTCAACAGACGAATCGGTCTGCGCACTTTAACCATAAGTCAGGAGAAAGATCAGTGGGGCAGTGAGTTCGCATTCTGCGTCAACGGCCTGAAGATTTTTACCAGAGGCGGAAACTACATTCCGGAAGACTGCCTCTACACCAGAATCTCCCGGGAAACTCAGAAATATCTGCTGGAATCCTGCAAAAGAGCCAATTTTAACTGCGTCCGTGTGTGGGGCGGCGGCTATTATCCATCCGATCATTTCTATGATCTCTGCGATGAAATGGGGCTTATCGTATGGCAGGATCTGATGTATGCCTGCAATGTATATGACGTAACAAAAGCATTCGGAGAAAGCTGCCGACAGGAGACTCTGGATAACGTAAAACGTCTCCGTCATCATGCAAGCCTGGGCTTATGGTGTGGAAATAATGAGATTGAATCTGCCTGGAATCACTGGCAGGATTTCCAGACAGAGACCCCTTATCTCCGCGCAGATTACGTAAAATTATTCGAAGATATCCTGCCGGATGCAGTGAAAGAAACAGATCAGGATACTTTCTACTGGCCGTCTTCCCCGTCATCAGGAGGTTGCTTTGACAACCCGGATGATGAAAACAGAGGTGACACCCATTACTGGGATGTATGGCATGGACAGAAACCATTCACAGACTATCAGAAATACCATTTCCGTTTCTGTTCAGAATTCGGTTTTCAGTCATTCCCATGCATGAAAACAGTAGAAAGCTATACAGAAGAAAAAGATCGAAACATTTTCTCCAGAGTAATGGAAAGCCATCAGAAAAATGACGCTGCAAACGGTAAAATCCTCTATTATTTATCCGAGAACTTCCAATATCCGCATGACCTGAACCACTTGCTGTATGTCAGCCAGATTCTTCAGGGAATGGCAATGAAATATGGTGTAGACCACTGGAGACGAAACAGAGGCCGCTGCATGGGAACCCTTTACTGGCAGGTAAATGACAACTGGCCGGTAGCTTCCTGGTCAAGTATTGATTACTTTGGACGCTGGAAAGCACTGCATTATATGGCAAAGAAATTCTATGCACCGCTGGCAGTGAGCATGAGAAAAGATGGAGAAATTTTCAGAGCATATCTGGAAAACGAAACTGCTCAGACTCAGGAATGGACCGCCACAATTTCTGTCAAAAACATGAAATGTGAAATCCTTGATTCCGTACAGGCAGCCGGATCAACTACGCCTTTCAAAGCTGAAGAAATCATCCAGATTGATGTATCAAACTGGAAAAAACAGGAAGATTATGTATTTGTAGAAACTGTATTGAAGCTTTCTGACGGTACAGTTCTCACAGACACAGAAACACTGGTTCCATACAAATATGTGGAGCTCGAAACTCCTGAGATCAATATAGATGTAGAAGAGCAAAAAGATACCTATTTACTCAAAATAAAAGCAAACTGCTTTGTACCATTCCTGTCTCTGGACTTCAAAGATGCTGATGTAACACTCGAAGATAATTTCTTCCATATTACAGATACTGAAGAAAAAGTAATCCGTGCAGACAAAAAAGACATCTGGAATGGTTCATTTAAAAATGCTCAGGATATGAAAAACAGACTGGAAATTCTTACATTGATTCCTGTAAAGGACGGCGTTCGCAATTAAGGCAGGGGACTTACCTGATTTGGTTAAATATTGCATAAAACAGCCGTCATACTATAACAGCATTTTGTATAGTATAGCGGTTGTTTTTCGTTAATATGTCAATATGCTCCTGCAAAAGTCAGAAAAATCGAAAAAAACTGGATTCTGTCCGAAAAATCTGTTATTATAAAGACTGCATGAATATAATCAGGGTGCCAAAAACTCCCTGAAATTATAAATTTTTCAAACAGAGGTGTCATTTATGAGCTGGTATAACGAGGCAATTTTCTATCACATCTACCCACTGGGCTTAACCGGTGCGCCGAAACACAATGACTACAGTGCTCCAGTTTCCCGTCTGAACACATTACTTCCATGGATTGACCACATCAAAGAAATCGGATGTACAGCATTATACATTGGACCTTTATTCGAGAGTGTGGGACATGGTTACGAAACTACTGATTACAAGAAGCTGGATTCCCGTCTTGGAACGAACGAAGATCTCAAAAACTTCGTAGAGGCATGTCATGAAAAAGGAATCAAAGTTATTTTCGACGGCGTATTTAACCATACAGGTCGTGATTTCTTCGCATTCAAAGACATTCAGCAGAACCGTGAACATTCCAGATATCTCAACTGGTACTGTAATGTAAACTTCGGTGGAAACAATGAATACAACGACGGTTTCTCCTACGAAAACTGGGGTGGCTATAACCTCCTGGTAAAATTAAATCAAAGAAATCCGGAAGTACAGAATTACATCTGCGATGTGATCCGTTTCTGGGTATCCGAATTTGATGTAGATGGAATCCGCCTTGACGCAGCAGACGTTCTTGATTTCGATTTCATGCGTGCCCTGCGCCGTACAGCAGCAGAAGTAAAAGAAGATTTCTGGCTTATGGGCGAGGTCATCCACGGAGATTACAGCCGCTGGGTAAACGGAGAAACTCTTCACAGCGTAACAAACTACGCACTGCACAAAGCACTCTACAGTGGACACAATGATCATAACTATTTCGAGATCGCCCATACTGTAAAATATCTCCAGAATATGGGAAACCTGGATCTCTACAACTTTGTGGACAACCATGACGTAGAACGTATTTATACCAAGCTTTCCAATAAAGCACTTTTTGCACCTGTCCATGTATTACTCTATACACTTCCAGGTATACCAAGCATCTATTATGGTTCCGAATTCGGCATCGAGGGAAAGAAAGAGAAATTCTCAGACGACAGTCTCAGACCTGCGTTGAACCTCGAAGATTATGCAGATGCTGTACAGAAGAATCCATGCACTGCACTGATCGCAGCCCTTGGAAAAGTAAGACAGCATACACCTGCGTTAAGCTACGGAAGCTATGCAGAACTTCAGCTTACCAACCGTCAGTTCGCATTTGCCCGTGACCTTGATGGAGTTCGCGTGATCGTTACTGTAAATAATGATGACAACGCAGCAGACATGAACCTCCCGGCAGGAAACTGCGCAGAATACATCGGAACCTTAACAGGTCAGAAAGTATCCGTCCAGGGTGGCTGCATCAATGTAACAGTAGCTGCCAACAGCGGAGAAATCTGGGTTCCTGCAGGCGAAATGCCGGAATATACACCTGTAAAAACAGAAATTCCAACTGAAACTGCAAAAGCAGAAGAAAAAATAGCAGAGCCAGTTTCCATCCAGTCGGAAACTCCTGTACAGGATGTAAATCTCGCAGCTGCAGAAACCGCAGCAGCGAAAGCTGAAGAACAGCAGTCGGAAAAAACAGCTGAAAACCATACTTCTGAGGCAGCCGCAGTTCCTGAAGAACCAGTTAAGACAGTAACAGTAGATCCAAATAAATCTCCGGAAGACATGACTGTAGAAGAATTACAGCAGGCTATCCTTGCCAAAATGGCAAATAATGGTCCTGTTACAGACCAGATGAAGAAAACCGTATATGACAACATCTGGCATGATTCTCTGGTAAACTGGTTTAAGAGCTTCCGCTGATCAGATATCGTAAAATAACTCAACAAAACATATGATTTTATTCCCTTAGTTCAAAAGAGACTGCAGCCGATAGAAGCCGCCGTCTCTTTTTTCGAAGTCATTTATGCATTTGCTTTTATACATAAAAAATTATAATGTCACTTTATGCTTTTTATGGTATACTTCTTACATCTTTTTACACACACAGGAGCACCACAAATGAACAGGAAAATCAAAATTAAGAATCTGTATTTTGAAGAGGCAAATGTAACTCAGCACCGTGAGAAATCACTGGATGATCTGAAAGAATACTTTAGCATGTTTATGAAACTGGCAATGCACCGTTTGCAATGATCCTGGTAGAAATGACCAGCGATCTCCAGTACACCATTAAAGAAAAAATGAGTATGTGAATGAAGAACTTTCCAAAACAGGAGAGGATGTTCCGGCCGTTTCGTTAAGTGTAGGAGTAGCTTTCTCAGACAGACCAGATCCTGGCGAGAGTATTTTTAAAGATGCCGATAAAGCATTATACGAAGTACAGGAACATGGAAGAAATGGCTGTAATTTTTATGGCGGAAATTATGAAAAAAACTAAAAACTCTTTAACATAATATATAGCAAGAATTCTCCTTCCTCTACAGGTGGGAGATGAATTGCCAAAAATCAGAAAAGAACACTTGTTCTGCGGCGAGATTCATGGTATAATAGAATCAGTCGACAAGATAAAAGATCCAAAAAGGACTGGTTTTATGGAAAATATGGATCATAATGCACATTCAGTATATTTG
>OLNC01001444.1_pt1 | contig 13039 bp, 8 predicted proteins | sample 1672011 | NCBI WGS metagenome assembly OLNC01 (sample SAMEA3136636, study PRJEB25190) | human gut metagenome | biome: human gut; feature: human-associated habitat; material: faeces | place: Austria | collected 2013 | reverse complement strand
TTAGTACGACTGGGCAGTTACAAGCCCATGACCTTTAGGTCGTGGGTAGTTGACTCGTTGTCCCTTCTAAAATGCTTTCTATTGTCTTTTTTCAAGTCGAGCAGCCGCGAGACTTCGCGCGGAGCGTTTATCTCAGTCAGATATTGGACTCCCACTGAGACAAATTTGCTGTCACTCACCACCTGAAAGAGGTGGGATTCTTCTCGACTGAGATAACTTTTTCTTAAATAAACGCAAAAGCTACTCTTTTTAAAATTACTTCTTTGCCGCATTAAATGCCTTCTGGCATGCATCTTTGATTGCTTTAGAAGAACAGGTGGCTCCTGCTACAGTATTTACACCATCTGCATTTCCATTTGCTATAATTTTAGAAACCATTCCTTTCTTTGCATCATTTGTATATGCTTTATTCGTTGAATTTGTATTTGCGGTAATATTGGAAATTTCTGTAATTTTATCTTTTTTAATTGTGATATCCATGGAAATCGTATACGGATCAAAATCCTCATCTTCATCCGGCTCGCAGGTTATGCTTACTTTGTATGTTCCATTTTTGTAGTTTTTCCCTTCGTCTGGATTTTCTGTTGTTTCTTCTTTTTTCTCTGTAGTCGTTTCCTCTTTCTTTTCCGTTGTTGTCTCTTCCTTTTTCTCTGTGGTCGTTTCCTCTTTCTTTTCTGTTGTCGTCTCTTCCTTTTTCTCCGTTGTTGTCTCTTCTTTCTTTTCCGTAGAAGAACTGTTTTTCTTCGCCTTTGATAAAGCATCATTTACCGCATTAAAAATAGCATGGGAACTGTACGTTGCTCCACTGACAGCATCTACTCCGCTTGTTCCGTTTTTAGAGACAATAAGTGATGGAAGATTCTTAATCTCATCTCTGCTCATAAACTGTTTCAGGTTGGTTCCTTTTGCTGTAGAAGAAATCTCCACTGCAGAAATCTTTCCATTTTTAATCGTTACATTTGCCGTTACACTATATTCCTTAAACTGTTCTCCCGAACAGGCCGCACTTCCGGTATAGGTGCCGTCTTCATACCCCTCTGCCGGTGCTGCAATATTATTGTTGTTATTATTGCTGTTAGAACCACTGTTTTTTTTCTTATTTTTTTTGTTTTTCTTCTTTTTCTTTTTCGTACTGCTTTTCCCTGTTTCTGCCTTTGAAAGAGCATTTCTTACTGCTGTAATAATTCCATTGGAACTATAGGTTGCTCCGGATGCCGCATCCACATTTGTAGTCTGTCCGCTGATCATCTTTGGGATAATTCCTTTTGCCTTACTAAAATAGGAAGCAGTTTCTCCGGATGCGCTTGTTACATCAATCGCGCTGATTTTTCCATCTTTTACTGTTACTTTTACAGAAATAGTTCCACCAAATCCTTTGCCTGAACCAGTGTAAGTTCCATCCTTCCATGTACCGGATTCACTTACTTTAGAAACACTCGGGGCTGAACCACCTGCATTACCTGCATTCGCTGCTGTCGCATTATTAGACTCCGTTCCAAAAAGTGCATTTTTTACTGCACCGATAATTCCATTTGAACTGTATGTTGCCCCGGACACGACATCTACATCTGTACTCTGTGCCGTAAGCATCTCATCAATAACCCCCTTTGCACGATGAAAGAAAGAATCTGTCTCACCTGGAGCACTGACAATATCAATCGCCGTCATTGTCTTTTTGCTTACAGTAACATTTACTGTAACTTTTCCGCCATATCCGTTCGCAGAACCTTTATAAGTTCCATCTTTTACATCAATATCCCCCTTCTTTGTTGTATTCTTTTTCGTTGTTTCTGCCATTGCTGCTGTACTTTCCTTCGCAAGCGCTTCCTTAATCTGACTGATATCTTCTGTCTCTGAAGCTTCATACTTTTTTGCCTGTGGGGTTTTGTATCCGGTAAGTACCGTCACCATAAGAACCGCCAGGCAAACCGCCGGAATTATCGCTGTAATTCCTTTCACACCTGAAACCTTATCACCAAGACTTTTAAATTTTTCAACATATTTTTTCCACTTTTCTCTCATCATATCTCCCTTTCTTTTTGAATGTGCTCTTGTATTCCTGTACTCTTGTATTCCTGTACTCTTGTATTCTTATATTCTCGAAATCTTTTTGTACTTGATTTTATGAGAAATTTTTTGTATCATTATTTTTTTATTATCGTAAAATCAGACTCACTAGTAAAATAATCTGCAATTCCCTCTGAAACTAAAATGCTTCCGTCATCTTTTACAAGAATCGTGTCAAACTCATCACTGTGTTCTTTCCAGTATTTCTGTGCTTTTTCCGGTCCCATAATGAATAATGATGTGGATAAACCGTCTGCAAGTGTTCCGTCATCTGATACGATCGTAACAGAAGTCAGACCATTATTTGCCGGATATCCGGTAGCCGGATCAATAATATGATGATATGTTTTTCCGTCCTGTTTAAAATAACGCTCATATCCTCCAGAAGTAATCACTGCCTTATCCTTTATGGAAAGTACTCCAATATAACTTCCCGTATCTGCCGGATTCTCGACCGCCACTCTCCAGTCAGAACCATCTGGCTTTCCATTTAGTGTCTGTACATTACCACCAAGACTGATCACAGCACTCGAAATTCCATTTTCTTTAAAAATATCCATTACTTTTGAAGAAGTATATCCTTTCGCAATTCCACCAAGGTCAATCTTCATTCCTTCCTTATTTAAAGTGACCTCCTGTTTTTTCTCATCATATAAAACGTGATCTGCTCCCATCAGTCCCCTTAACTTCTTCAGCTCTTTCTTTCCGGGAACACGACAGTTCTCCGTCGGGAACCCCCACGCCTGCATAATCGGGTAAATCGTAATGTCAAACACTCCATTCGTGCTGTCATAAATCTCTTTTGAGCGCTTAATCAGATATCCTGTTGTTTCTGAGACAGAGCCTTTTCCATTCTCGTTAATCTGTGAAACTTCACTACTGTCAATTCCCGTAGAAACAAGCTGTTCAATATTGTTAATCTCATCAACCGCCTCATCTAACGCTTTCTTGGCATTCTTCCCGTAAGCCGTTAAAGTCATATATGTATCCATAGCAAAAATATCTCGTGATTCCGATTCGTCCTCTTCGTTTTGGGACTTACGATCTGTATCCGCTTCTGCCTGTGTTGTCTGCTCCACAGCCTTTCTACTATCATTCTTACTTTTCTCTGTATCTCCTGATGTTCCACATCCGGAAAGCATTCCTGCAGTGAACACAGCAGCCAGTAACATCGCAACTGCTTTTTTTCTAAAATTTATCACAACAATCCTCCATTATCTTAAAACTTACTTTCATTAGTTCTTTCTAACTTTATACATTATATAGAAAATATTCTGATAATGCAATTTTTTTATAAGCAAATGAGAGTTTTTTTCATTAATACATATACAGTTTGACATAACTAATAATAGTATATTATTATATTTTTCGTTAGAATAAGCTAACTCAAATGCCAATTATAATATAAGGAGGAACTTATGAGAAACAAATTACTTATAGCAGGTACTCTTGCTCTTGCAATGACTTGTACTACTGTATTTTCCAGTATTACTCCAGCAGTTGTAAAAGCAGCAAGTGTATCTACAGTACAGACACAGACAGCAGAAAATAGTGATGACTACGTTTACTGCTATGCAGGCCTGACATGGGCTGAATATTGGAAGGCAGAAGAAGTTACGGCTGCTGGAGACTCTACTTCTTCAGATGAACTTGATAAGAAGGGTGAAAAAGATAAAGGTGCCTTTGATGCTGTAACGAGAGCTACAAAAAATCACGGACTTCACCGCGGAAGTTATCAGTGTACTGCGGTTATTGAAGGTGAAAAGGGAACTTATAGTATATCTCACTGGACAGATGCTAATACTGCAATCCTCACTAATAGAGAAAAAATCACCTTTACTAGGGGCGCAATCAAAACCAGTGATGGCACTGAAGATACTATGAAAGATTATAAAGTTTATGGTCTTAAATATGTACCTGTTGCAGTAAAGTCTTCTGATTTTGAAGCTTTCAAAGCAAAATATTCTGTTGTAGAAAATAAGGATACCTTAATTGGAGGCTATGGAGAAAACAATCTAAAGGCATATGAAGTTACCGCATCTGTCGATAAGAATACCAATGGTCTAAAAACTGCCGAAAAGCAGAGCGATGGTTCCTTCGCATTTACTCAAAGAAATAATGACGGCTCTTCTTCTGGTATTAAAGGTCAGGCTCTCAAAACTGCTGATTTAAGTAACATGGGTGCAACTGTACAAAGTGCTAATGGAAGCTATGGCGAGTTTCTCCGTGTAGATTTCACAAAAAATTATGGCAATCTTGGTGCTAATATGCAAGCTGTAAAATGGACATACTATGGAAATGACAGCACACATTCTAATGCACTTGCTACTTACGGAACAAAGTTTGCTGCTGATAACTGGATGCATAAAAGTAATGGAATTCAGTTAGGTCTTACAGATTCTATTCGCTGTCAGCTTCCAAAAGGATATGACGGAACTGGTTACTGGAGCTTAACTATTTATGCCCTTGGATACGCTGATTCTACATATAACTTTAAAGCTACCGATGCAAACATTGTAAAACCTGACACAAATGCTGGCGACAAAACTAAGTTAAACGAACTTGTTTCTTCTGTTGAAGGATTAAATAAATCAGATTATACAGAAAAAAGCTGGAATAGCTTCGAAACAGAATTAAAAGAAGCAAAAGACATTTTAGCAAAAGAGGCTCCTACTCAGGCAGAGGTTGATGAGGCAATTAAACATCTTACAGACGCTAAAAATGCTCTTGATAAACTTTATGTATACGGAACAGCGAATCTTTCTTATGCAGATTTCTATTACGGAGAATTAAATGATGTGAAAGAGGATGCTGAAATAAATCTTGATGTTGAAGATAAAGCAGCTTCTTATCGCGAAAGAGGTATGTATGATGCAGTAAGTAGTGCAACAACTAATAAATACAAATCTTTCTTCTCCAGTACGTATTCAGAAGATAATACAAACGGACAGGGTGGCTCTATTATCGGTATGAAAGACGTAAATATCGCTGTTCCAACTTCATTATATGAAAATGCGAAAAAGGCTATTTCCGATAAGAAAGAATGCAGCAATAAATTATTAGAAATTATTAATTCTATGACGTTATCTGATACGACACCATCTGAATATAAAATCTTAAATGGTGATGGTACTTTAACAGCTATGAAATCTGAAGTTACCGAAGATACTTCTGATACACTTACTATCAAAACACAGTCTTCCTACGGACAATATGAAGTAGATCCTGTAACTTCTGAAAACAGCCCTCTTTCTAAGTTAAGTGCTAAAGATTCCTTACTTGGTATCATTGTTGAAGACAAAGATGGTAATAAATACGGTATGGAACATCTGGAAAACATCTGGGTTGGAGGAAAATTCGCCTTTGCCGTAACAGATGGATTTAAAGAAAAACACGGAAACACAATTGATTATAAGCGTCATGAATCTTTACAGGGTAAAACAATTAAAAAAGTTACTTATCTTGTAAAAGACGGTGCTGATATTGTGATCAACACTAACTTAAAATGTAAAACTTTAGCTGTATCCGACAGTATTAAAGCTACCGCCAACGATAACTTTAAAGATGGCGCAACCGTTTCTGTTGATACTACTGCTGTTCCTTCCGGTTCTAATTATACTTTAAGCAGCGTAAGTATGGGAAAAACTGTCCTGACAGAAGGTGCAGATTATACATACGCAAACAATACTCTGACGATAAAAGCTACAGATCATACTGGTGTAGGTTCCTATTCTATGGTATTTACAGATAATACTTACTCTGATATTGTAGCCTCCTTCACATTAGAATCTGGCTACAAGACTGGAGACATCTCCATTAATAAAAATAATCAGATTACTCTTCCTGCCGGTGTCAGCTTTGAAAAATATGTAAATAATATTACATCTATTAAAATTAATGGGGTAGAAAAAACAGGAAAAGGCGGAATTAAAGCTACTGATTTATTTGATGCAGACGGAAACATTAACTTCAATGCAGCAATTAAAGGTAAAGATGGTTCTTCTACACCTGTATTTGCAGACAAATCTGCTTCTTACACAATAGAGCTTACATCAACCGGTTACCCATCTGTATCTGGAACTGTACAGCTGAATACTTCTACCCTTGAAGCTTCTATCAAAAAAGCAGAGGCACTTGATAGCAGCAAATATACTGCCGAAACCTGGAAAGCACTTCAGACTGCTTTAACAGAAGCAAAAGAAGCAAAATCCGCTAACACACAGGCAATTGTTGATGCTGCAAACACAAAACTTACAGAAGCTCTTTCAGACTTAAAAGAGAAAACAGTTACTCCTTCTAAACCTGCAACAGAAAAGAAAAATAACACGACACCAGCATTAAAGAAAGCAAATGTAAAACTTTCTAAACCTGTTCTTAAAGTTGGAAAAACAACAAAGAACAAAGCAAAAGTTACATGGAAAAAAGTTAAGAAAGCTACCGGTTATGAAATCCAGTACACAACAAAAGGATTCGGTAACAAAAAAGCTACAAAAACAATTAAAGTTTCCAAGGCTAAGATCACATCTGCTCAACTTAAGAAACTGAAAAAGAAAACAAGATATAAAGTCCGCATCCGCGCCGTATATACAGAAGCCGGATATCAGACAGCTACATCAAAATGGTCTGCAATAAAGACTGTGAAGACAAAATAATAATTGTAGATTTCGTGTAGACGAAAAAAGAAATACTGGCATATCCCATCTGCTCTATAGTCGCTGTGTTTAAAATGCTCGTTCGCATCTTAAACACGCTCCGAAGCCGCATCTGGGATATGCCAGTATTTCTTTTTTCTGACTATTTTTTTCTCGCTGATTTTCTCCTGCTATTTTGAAACTACAAATTCCCACAGAACACTTAAATTCAAGGATTCTACATAGTCTTTCTCTGTATTAACACAACCGTCTCTATATGACCAGTCGAAGGGAACATATCTACAGGCTGAATCTGTCTGACACTATATCCATTCCCTGTAAGATGTTTTAAATCACGAGCAAGTGTTTCCGGATTACAGGAAATATAGACAATTTTCTTTGGCTTTAAGCGAAGAAGTGAATCTAAGAATTTTTTATCACTTCCGGCACGCGGAGGATCCATAAATACTACATCTGCTTTTTCTTTATGTGATGCCATTTTTACCATGAAATCTCCGGCATCTTCTTTATAAAAACGAATATTTTTTACTTTATTCTGCTTCGCGTTAAAGACAGCATCGCGGACAGCATCTCCATTTAATTCTACAGAAATGACTTCTCCGGCATGATCACTTGCCACCATTCCAATCGTACCAATTCCACTGTAAGCATCAATCACTCTTTCTTTTCCGGTAAGTCCTGCAAATTCAATCGCTTTATTATAAAGTACTTCTGTCTGTACTGGATTTACCTGATAAAATGACTTAGATGAGATACGGAAAGTCTTTCCACAAAGCACATCCTCGATATATCCTTTTCCGTAAAGAATCTGCTGTTTATCACCAAGAACCATACTCGTATTTCTATTATTTACATTTGCCACGATTGTCGTAATTTCCGGATGTTCTTTTCTAAGCGCTTTGACAAAATTATTCTTTGATGGGAATACCGGAGATGCAGTAACTAAAACAACCATAATCTGTCCGGTGTGATAGCCGGTTCGAACTAAAATATGACGTAAAAAGCCATATCCGGTATCCTCATTGTAAGGACGCATTTTAAATGACTTCATAAGAGAAGTTACTGTATTCATAATAGCATCTGCCTTCTGATTCTCGATCAGGCAGGAATCTACACGAATAACACGGTGGCTTCGATTCTCATAAATTCCTGTAAAGCAGTTTCCATGACGGTCTCCTGCTACAACACCATGCACTTTATTTCTGTAATGCCATGGATCTTTCATTCCGATGATCGGCTTTACTTTTCCAAAACTGCTTAAAAGTTTATTCGTCTCTTTCTGCTTCTTTTTTAATTGTTCTTCATAAGGCAGATCAATATACTGACAACCGCCACATTTCTTTTCATAAGGGCATTTTTTACTCATCATATACCTCCAAGCTGCATAAACGAAAAACGCTCGGAGAGCTTACACCCTCCGAGCGTTCATTCAAGAAATTAAATATTGGAAAAATACAATTATTTAACTGTAACTTTAGCTCCAACTTCTTCTAACTGTTTCTTGATGTCCTCAGCTTCTTCTTTAGAAACTGCTTCTTTAAGTGCCTTAGGAGCACCATCAACTACAGCTTTAGCTTCTTTTAATCCTAATCCTGTGATTTCACGAACAACTTTGATAACTTTAACTTTCTGTCCGCCAACTTCTGTTAACTCAACGTCGAATTCAGTCTTTTCTTCTGCTGCTTCTCCAGCACCTGCTCCTGCTGCAACTACAACACCTGCTGCTGCGGATACACCAAATTCTTCTTCACAAGCTTTTACTAAATCATTTAATTCTAATACGGATAAACCTTTAATAACTTCGATAATTTCCTGAGTTGTCATCTTATTTCCCTCCATAAATCTTTATATTATAATATTAATTATTCAGCTGCTGCTTCGGATTCTGCAGCTCCACCATCTTTCTGCTCTGCGATCTGTTTGATTACGCGGGCAAAGTTTGTAACTGGGGACTGAATGCTTCCCATAAATTTGGCGATAAGTTCGTCTCTTGATGGGATAGTTGCGATTGTTGCAATACCTGCTGCATCGTAGTAAGTACCTTCTACAACACCGCTCTTTAACTCACAGCATTTTGCTTTCTTAATAAAGTTAGCAACGATTCTTGCTGGAGCTGTTGCATCTTCTTTGGAAATTGCAAATGCGTTTGTTCCTTCCAAATCTTTTACAACGCCTTCGAATTCTGTACCTTCTACAGCACGTTTTACCATAGTGTTCTTATAAACTTTATAAACAACACCTGCTTCACGACACTGTTTACGAAGTTCTGTTACATCAGCTACGGAAATTCCACGGTAATCTACAACTACCATAGATTTCGCTCCGTCAAGCTGAGCCTTAATCTCGTCAACAATAGGCTGTTTTAATTCTACTTTAGCCATCTTCCTGGTGCACCTCCTTAAATATTTGTGTGTACCGCCGTCAGATCATCTTTCGATGAAATAAAAAAACTCTCTGTCCAAAGACAAAGAGCAGAAATATTCTAAGAATAAAAATATCTGAATATAACTTCCTCGGCAGGTGTTCTCACTTTATGCCTTACGGCACCTGCTGTCTTCGGCGTTCATACTTTGGTATGATAGCATGGGTGAAATGAGATGTCAAGTGTTTTTTGAAAAAAAGAGACGAAAGTTAAAATCTGCGATATTATAAAATGCTTCGTATCACTTCGTCCAAACTGCTCAACTGCAGTTTGAACTTGCTCTAAGGCGCATTTTTATAATATCGCAGATTTTAACTTTCTGACTTTGGATACAGAAAAACACTTTTTATTTAATAATTATTTCCAAAGAAATAGTCATATGGATTCATATAGCCGTCACTGCTGTTTCCACCATTGCCATTGTCATATCCATAACCACCATTACCGGAATTGCCATTGCTGTTTCCTGAATTTCCGTTATTGTTTCCATTATTGGAGTTTCCGTTAGAATTTCCATTGTTAGAGCTATCGTCGGACTCGCTGCTGTCACTGGAATTATCCGTTGTTACATTTTTGAAATCACTCTTTTTACCAAGTGTTACTGTTACTGTTTTTTCTTCGTAAGTTCCGCTCTGATTTGCTCTCTTAAATGTAATCTTAACCTTTGTATTTGCTTTCTTGATCGCAAGCTTTTCTTTTAAGCCAGACATAGTAGAAACGTTGTTACCCTCAAACTTCACAATAACATCTCCTGCTGAGATTCCTGCCTTTTCTGCCGGAGAACCGCTTACTACCTGGGATACGTAAATTCCGCTTGGAATTCCAAGGGCACTTGAATAAGATTCGTTAATATCACGTCCTACTACTCCAAGGAATGCAGCATCCTTTGTGCTTACGCTGCCGGCATTCATTAAGTCTGTTAAAATTGTCTTGGCTGTTGTGATCGGGATGGCATATCCCATACCTTCTACTGATGTATCTTCTAGTTTGGCGTTGTTGATACCAACTACCTGACCATCCATGTTGATAAGTACACCACCGCTGTTACCAGGGTTAATTGCTGCATCTGTCTGTAAAAGATTCATTGTGCCATCTGTTAAAGATACTTCTCGATTCTTTGCACTGACTACACCTGTCGTAACAGACTGGCCATATCCTAATGCATTACCGATTGCTACAACTTCTTCTCCTACTTTTAAATCATCAGAACTTCCAAGTGTTGCAACTTTAATCTTTGATGCAGTAGCATCTTTGATATCTTTTATCTTTACAGAAATAACTGCAAGGTCTGCACTGGAATCTGTTCCTACAACTGTAGCTTTTGCTGTTGTATCATCTACAAAGCCTACAGTAAGAGATGTTGCATCAGAGACTACGTGATTATTTGTCGCGATCATAAGGGAATCTTTTGTCTTTGCAATAATAAATCCAGAACCGGCTCCTTCTGATTCCTGTGTTCCAAATCCATAGTAGTTTGAAGACTGAATCGTACTTGTAATAGATACAACGGATGGCATTACTTCATTAACTACACTTGCAACATTCTGGCTGTTTGAACCACTTCCGGAAGAAGTCTCTTTCTTAGAACTTGTTGTTCCTGATGTTGTCTCAATCTTATCTGCAGTGGAAGGATAAAACTTATCCTTTACTACAGAAACACCAACAAAGCAAGTTCCTGCTACAAGACCAAAAATTGCTGCGGAAGCAACCAGCTTTGCAATCTTTTTACCTATTCCACTTCCATTTTTATTATTATCGTCATTCTTTCTTTTTCTTCGTCTCTTATCCGGTTCCGGTGGAATGTTACTATAATAATTGCTGTTATTATTGTAAGTATTGCTATAATTGTCATTATAACTATCGCTATAAGAGTTACCATAATGACTGTCATCGCCATAATCATATCGACTGGAATTTCCGCCGGTTCCCTGTTCTTTATAAGAATATCTATGACTTTCTGCCTGCTCATGTACTGCCGTTTCTTCTGTCGGTGTTACATCTACAGTAAGCTCTCCGTTATTATATCCTCCGTTACTATATTCTTCATTACTATTTACTTCATTTATCGGATTGTTCTCTACATTCTCATTATGGAATCCGTTATTATTTTCAAATTCGTTCATAATGTTTTCCCCTTTCTCTAAGTTTGTAACCTTATATTAGCAACGATGTGTGATGAATTTGTGTTGTATTTATGGCAAAATTATGGATTTATACCCTTTTTGTATGTTTTCACACTTTTTTCGTAAATCGGCGAAAAGAATTGACCTTGTAGAATGACTTATTCTATTGTATAATAAGTTAGAAAATTATCCCAGTAATATATATACATAACTTTACTGGTGATGGAGGTACACTTTTATGATTAAAGAGAATCAAAAATATCTTAACCGGTTTCACGTTGTCTTAGACGCACTGGTTATTTATTGTTCGTTCTGTCTTAGTTACTATATTCGATATATATGTCCTCTTTTCAAGGATATTTTTCCTCGTTTTGGTTACTGGAGACAGCTATGGCAATACCAAGGTATACTTCTCGTTCTAATTCCTGTATACCTTATTTTATATGCAAAGTTTAACTTATATAAACCAAAAAGATTTCAGAATCAGACTGCCGAGTATGCCAATCTTGTTAAGGCGAATTCGATCGGAATGGTTTTCTTCTTTATATATATTATATTTATGAAGATTCCACACGTCTCAAGAAGTCTTCAACTGATGTTCTATGTACTTTCCATGCTTCTTACAATTGCAGAACGCGCAGCGATCCGTTATGCATTAGAAAGGACCCGCCGGAAAGGATATAATCTTAAGCACGTTGTTGTTATTGGATTCAGTGCTGCTGCAGAAGCTTATATTGATCGTATTAAGTCCAATCCGCAGTGGGGATATACGATTCATGGTATTTTCGATGATAATCTCCGATCGGATTTTTCTTATCGTAATACCTTCTGTATTGGTAAATTAAAAGATGTTGAAAAGTTTTTGCAGAATACTTCCATGGATGAAGTGGCTATCGCATTAAGCCTGAAGGAATATTATAAGCTTGGGGAAATGGTTGCTGTCTGTGAGAAGTCCGGCGTGCATACAAAGTTTGTCCCGGATTATTATAAGTTTATTTCCACTAACCCAGTAACAGAAGATCTGAATGGACTTCCGGTTATTAATATCCGTAATGTTCCTCTTACAAATACAGTGAATAAGTGTATCAAGCGTCTGATGGATATTGTCGGATCTCTCGTATGCATCATTCTCTTTTCACCGATTATGGCTATTGTTGCCGTCCTTGTAAAGAAGAGTTCTCCGGGCCCGATTATTTTTTGCCAGGAAAGAGTCGGTCTTCATAACAAACCTTTTAAAATGTACAAGTTCCGTTCTATGGGTGTACAGTCTGCTTCAAAAGAACAAAAGGCTTGGACTGTTCATAACGACCCTCGTGTCACACCGGTAGGAAAGATCATCCGTAAGACCAGCCTTGATGAACTTCCTCAGCTTTTTAATGTATTAAAAGGAGATATGAGTCTGATCGGACCTCGCCCTGAGCGCCCTCTTTTCGTTGAAAAGTTCAAAGAAGAGATTCCACGCTATATGATAAAGCACCAGGTTCGTCCCGGCATGACCGGTTGGGCACAGGTTTGTGGTTTTCGTGGAGATACTTCTATTGAAGGACGTATTGAACATGATATTTTCTATATTGAAAACTGGACACTTTCTTTTGATATCAAGATTTTATTCCTTACTGTATTTAAAGGATTTGTCAATAAAAATGCTTACTAGTGTACTGTATCATTGACAAACATTCATGACGCAGCCGTACACTAAGCCTAGAAAGGACGCATATTTATTGTCAACTACCCACGACCTAAAGGTCATGGGCTTGTAACTGCCCAGTCGTACT
>OLNC01001442.1_pt1 | contig 13048 bp, 10 predicted proteins | sample 1672011 | NCBI WGS metagenome assembly OLNC01 (sample SAMEA3136636, study PRJEB25190) | human gut metagenome | biome: human gut; feature: human-associated habitat; material: faeces | place: Austria | collected 2013 | reverse complement strand
CGCGTCATCCCTGCCATCGGCAAGAAGGTCGGCGAAGAACTGAACTTCGGCGGCCTGCTCGGCTGCGGCCCTGTTATGGAAGTCAATACGAATTCCCCGGCTGTGTTCGTCAACCGCGGCGGCCGTATCCCCGCCCCGCTGCAGAGCCTTAAAAACTAAAAAACATAAAATTCAGTTTTTCGTTCATACTATCCTCGGTGAGCAAAGCGTTTTGCCTTTGTTCTCCGAGGATTTTTTATCGCCTGCGTTCGATTTTCGCCATCGGTCGGGTGCAGGCAAATGCAAAAAGGAGCAGAGTATATGCTGGACGTCATCGCTTTGATTTTGACGGTGATCGGCGGCATCAACTGGGGCCTCATCGGCATTTTCCAGTTTGATCTCGTCGCATGGCTTTTCGGCGGACAGGGCGCCGTTTTGAGCCGCATCATCTACACACTCGTCGGCATCGCCGCCGTATGGTGCATTTCCCTCCTGTTCAGGGACAATGACCTCATTGAAAAGTAAATGCACCGCAAAAAGCCGAGACACTTCGTTTGAAGCGCCTCGGCTTTTGTTATTATATACGTCGGTTAAAAGTTCTGTCTGAAATATGCACATGCGCCGAGCAGGCCGGCGTTATTGCCAAGTGCGGCGGCCTCCACCTCAAGGTCTTTTGCGAACTGCTCCATCGCGCCGTTCAAGATCTTCTCGCGAAGCGGGCGGATAAAATGTTCGTCTTCTCTTGAAATACCACCGCCGATGAGCACCATTTCCGGGTTGAAAATGTGCACAAGACCGATGATTCCAAATGCGATGCTGTCAATCCAGCTGTTCACCGTCGCGCTGACGTCTGCGTCATCGAGGTGGTCAAAAATCACCTTGCCGTTGACGTCTTCTGTCGGTACACTCAGCTTTTCGAGCAATGCAACATTCTCCGTAAAACGGCGCACAAGCGCGCCCGTAGAACCGTAGCGCTCAAAGCAGCCGCGGTTGCCGCACGGGCACTCCACACCGTCAAAATTGATGATATAATGCCCGATTTCGCCACCGATGCCGCGTCTGCCCTGAATGAGGCGACCGTTTTCGATGATGCCGCCGCCAATGCCGGTGCCGACCGTAACGACAAGCACGTTCTCCTTGCCCTTTGCGCGACCAAACGTCTGCTCGCCGAGCGCCGCTGCGTTCGCATCGTTGATGACGGTTACAGGCAGATGAAACCGGTCTTCCAGAATTTTCTTCACCGGGCTGCCGAGCCAGTCGCCGAGCTGTGCACCCACGCCAATAACCGTGCCGGAGTTCACATCAATCTGCCCCGTTGCCGAAACGCCGATGCCCTCGATTTTCACGGGGCTCTTTTCGAAAACTTCCCCCGCAAGGTTCGCAACCGTCGTCATAATCGACGTTTTGTAGCCGTCAAAGCTGACGCTGCGCGTTTCGGAAAGCAGAACTTTGCCGTTTTCGTCCACAACGCCGATCTTCACAGCCGTGCCGCCGATATCAATGCCTAAAAGCGTACTCATGAAATAGCCTCAACAAATCTGCGGGTGATGTCACGCGGGCGCGTAATGGCCGTGCCGATGACCGCCGCGTGCACCGGGTAAGAGAACACCTTCTGCAGCTGGCCGCGCTCCCAAACACCGCCCTCCGCGATGACCGGCACGTTCAGCTCCGTCGTGATGCGGGAAAGCAGATCGTAGTTCGGAATATTCGTGCCCTTCGTTTTTGCCGTGTAGCCGCACAGCGTTGTGCCGACAAGGTCAAAGCCGATCTCCGCCGCATGCTTACAGTCTTCATAGCAAGAGCAGTCCGCCATAAAGAGCTGATTCGGGTACTTTGCACGCGCTTCCTTGAACAGCGTGTCGAGATCAAGGCCGTTCGGGCGCGGACGGTCCGTTGCGTCCAGCGCGATAATCTCCACGCCGGTCGCCGCCAGTGCATCGATCTCCTTCATCGTCGGTGTGATATATACATCGCTGTCGTCATATACGCTCTTGATGATGCCGATGACCGGCAGGTCAACTTCCTTTTTGATGTCCACAATATCCTCGCAGGTATTGGCACGAATACCCACAGCACCGCCCTCTTTTGCGGCAAATGCAAGGTGGCCCATAAAGTGGTAGCCATAAAGCGGCTCATCCGGCAGCGCCTGACAAGAGACAATTACGCCGCGGTGAATCTGGTTTAAAATTTCCTGATTTGTCATAAAAACGCGTCCTTTCGTTTTTGAAAACATCCTGTATCTCTATCTTAGTCCGCTTTGTACGTTGCCTTGAGCCCAATTTCAAACATACGGCTCCACGGCAGGAAAATATCTTCCACGGTTACTTTGTCCGCAACGGACGTCATTTCCGTCTTTACAAACTTGCGCAGCTCCTCCAAAACGGCGTTGGCCGCCTTGCCGCGCTGCTCTTCGCACCAGAAGTACGTCATGCCCCACTGCGGCAGAATGTGCTCCGTCACGTAGCTGCGCACGACCGCACCGTAGCCGAAGTCCTCGATAAAGCGCTCCACAAGGAAGTTCTGCTTCGCTTCGGTATTATTCTGGTACATATTGTTCACAATCATCGCGAGCACTGTGCCCATGGAGTTTGCAGAGGTGTTCCAGCCTGCATAACCTGCAAGCTTCATCAAAATGCCCTGCTTGTTGAGCACGCGCAGAAGCTGTAATTCGCCGCCGTTCGTGTAGGCATTGTCGAGAATCGCCGTCGGAATGCCGCGCTTCAAACAATCGTTCACAAAGTACAGAAACTCTGCCATATTGCGCTCCACATCATAGTTGATATTGTTCGCCGGCTGATTTGCGGCTTCTTCCATCTCGTTTGCCGGAGCAGTGATGCCCATCACAACGTCTGCATCGGCGAGCGACGGCACAGCGATGCAGCCCGCCGCCATGACGTGGTACTTTACGGTCTCATTGAGACTTCTGTCCTCGTAGTTCGGGATCAGCTGCGGCGCCAGCGTGGACGCATACTTGAGGTATACGCGTGGGGTGTTATTCTCGAGCGCGTTGATGGCGCGGGAGACAAGCACCATGCCGAGCTCATCGGCGCCCGGGTACAAGATCACACGGTCATTGAGCACCTTCTCGTCAATCTTCGCGCGCACGGTCTTCTGGTCCATTGCGGTGTAGCCGTACTTTGCGGAATCGTCCTGCGGGATGATGAGAAAATCAATCGTGCCGTCCTCCACAAGGTCGAGCGTGCGGATATTAAAGCTGCCGTTAAACGCGCGGCGGTCAAGATAGTCTTTAAGCGCCGCTGGGTCTACCTTGGCTTTCAACTCAGAAAGCTCGTCCGCGTCACCCATGCCGAGCTTTTCGAGGTGCGTCAGACGGCCGATATGGTGAATCTCTTTGCCGTAAAGCTCATAGTAATCCGGCTCCTCATCGTCGGAGGAATATTTCGGGCAGCGCATGATGCACTGGAACGCGTACAGCTTTACCTGCGGGTTCTTTTCGCGCAGTTCTTTTAAAAGCATCAGACGCTCCAAAACCGTCTCCTCGGAAAGATGGTGCAAGCGCGAGGGAATCAGGCCGCCGTACAGCAACGTATCGATGGAAATGACCGCCGCGTCTGCCTTTTCGATATTTGCAAGCAGAAAATCATGGATGAATTCATAAGACGCCGGGGTCTTCTTCTGGCCGAGATGCTCCGGGCGAATGATCGTATACTTTTCGCCGTTGAAAATTTTGGATGGGAAATCAAAGTTGCAGGGGCGCTCGTCGAGCGGCAGCAAAATAATATTTTTCATGGTAGTCTCCTTTTATGCGTGGATGATCTTCCACGCACGTGTGTTGATGTTCTCCAGCTTCACGTCCGCACCGCCGCCGATGTACAGGCCGCAGTCCTCCGGCACTTCAAAATCGACCCTGCCGGGTGCGAAGTCAAACACATTGCCCTTGAGCGACAGGTTCTTAGACGGCTTACGGGTGAAGTCAATGTTTTTGAGCTCCACTTCGCGGATGTTGCCGTCCACGCCGTAAATGCCCATGGCGTTCTCGCCCATGCAGGTCACGCCGTCAATGTGCACGTTGCGGATGGCGCAGTCGGTCTCGCGGTGTGGGTCCTGCTCTGCCGGGATATGGTAATCGTGCTTTACAGCCATCATGAAGATTGGCTCTCCGTTGCCCCACCAGTTGCCGGCGCGCACACGCGTGTCGACAATCATGTTGCTGATGCGCACGTTCTCCACAAGTGCGGACGTATCGTTGCACATGAAGCAGATGCCGCGGTTGCTCTCCTCGATGATACAGTTCGTGATGGTCACGTTGCGGATATGGCTGTAACTGTAGCCGATGACAATTGCCTTCGAGCAGGAACGCAGCACGCAGTTCGTGATGACGATGTCCTCGCACGGTTTTGCCCAATCCGTAATGCCGGAAAGCGCAATGCAGTCGTCGCCGCTCGAAATATGGCAATCGGCAATAATAACACCTTTACAGCTCGCAATATGGATGCCGTCGCCGCTCGGCACATTGAGGCCGGTGTCAATCGTAAGGTCAAGCAGCTTTACATTACCGATATATTCGGTGTAACAGACATCTTAAATCAATTTCAAGTTTAAAAGTAAGAATAATGAAGCAAGGGCGCAGGACCTTTTGCGTCCTGCGCCCTGCATTCAAATCATTATTCAGGTTTCAGAAGATCAATTAGCCTTCCGTGGTACCCTTTGCGATCTCGAGTACGTTCGGGTTTGCATCCAGATAAGCCTGGAACTGGGTTCTGTACTCTTCCATGTACTTGTCGAGGCCAGCAGCCTTCAGCTTCTCGATAGCAGCGTCGATGTTGTCCTCATAGGAAACCATACCGACCTTAATCGGGTAGATGGAGGAGATGATCTCGGTCTGGAGGTTCGTCAGCTCGCTCTGTACGTTGGAAGCATCAAAGATGAAGCCAGCAGCCGGAGAGATGACGTAGTTCTCAGACTTATAGGTCATGTAATCGATGTGGTCGTCCGGAGCATCGGAAGCATAAGCCATGTACGGCAGGTAGCCTGTCATCCAGGTATCCATGTTGTACAGCGCGTTGCCGTCGTCGGCCTTGACCTGCTCAATTCTGTGATCGCCGGTCTTCGTGTAGTGCGTGCCCTCAATGCCATAGTGGAAGAGGTCATGGTTCTCTTCGGAAGCATACAGCCAGTTGAGGAACTTGAGGCCGGATTCCGGATCCTCGGAAGTAGCGGAGATAGCGTTCAGGTTCTGAACATAGGTGTAGATCATGTCCGGAACATCGGAGCCGTAAGCTTCAACCCACTTAACCTCAGCGCCTTCAACGCCGTTCTGCTGCATGGTAACACCGGTAGCCGGGTCAAACGTCTGAGACGGGAGCATTGCGCCGAACTTAGCGTCGTCGTACTTCTTCTGAGAGTCGCGGTTGAGGATATCCGGGTCGATGAGACCGGCCTGATACATCTCATAGTAGGTGTTTGCGTCCTTCTTGAATTCTTCAGACTCATAGAAGGAATCAACCGTACCGTCCTGACGGATGAGGCAGAGACCGAGGGAGTTCTCAACATAGAACGGATAGGTGTCATAGCTTCTGTGGAGCCAGTGCGCCGTATCCTGGTTCTGGTGGAACCAAGTGTAAGCCTTCGTGCCGGTTTCGTTGAGAATCTCTTCCTGAGACTTCTTCATGAGGTCGATGATGCCTTCGGTCGTATCCGGGAACTCATCGTAGCCGACCTTCTCAGCGATGTCGGAACGGTAGTTCATATAGGACATAACGTTGTCGAAGGATCTCCAATAGCACGGTACTGCGTACTCTTCGCCCTTGTAGAGGGTGCCCAGCCAGTCTGTCTCGGAGAACTTGTTGTAGAGATCCGGGTAGTTCTGGATGGAATCGTGGATGGAGGAGATAGCACCCATACCTGCGATAGCGGAGAGGTTCTTAACGTCCTGCATAACATGCAGCAGTTCGAACTCTTCACCGGTCGTCAGCATGAGGTTCAGTTTCTCGGCATAAGCGTCCCACGGGATTCTTGTGACGGAAACTTCAATGTTTACGCCGTCTTCCTTCAGCTTCTCGTTGACAGCTGCCATACCTGTCTCATAGTCAGAGCAGAGCGTACCGGGCTGTACGATACGCATCGGGTGAATGGTGCCGTCGTCCTCTGTTGCCGAAGATTCGTCAGATGTGGAAGCATCGGACGAAGTAGAAGCCTCAGAGGAAGCAGAAGATGTGCTGCTGTCAGCACTGGAAGTGTCGTTGTTGCCGGAGCAACCTGCAAAAGCCGTAACGACCATTGCAGCTGCCAGAGCCATAGCCAGCAGTTTCTTCGTTGTCTTCATTTCTTACTTCAACTCCTTGAAAATTGATATATGTGTAACCGTCTTCCACGGTAAACACCGAATTAAAATGTGTGCGGGCGATTAACCCTTAACGGCGCCAACAACCATGCCCTTAACAAAGTACTTCTGCAAGAACGGATACAGAATGATGATCGGGCCCATGGTGATAACGGAGGTCGCCATCTTAAAGCTTTCCTTCGGCGGGTTTACGTTGACCGTTGCGCCGGCGGAAAGTTTGCTCAGCGAGGTAATCTCAGACTGAATCTTGAAGAGGAGCATCTGCAAAGAATAGTACTTCTCATCGTTCACGAGCATAACCGCGTTGAAATAGTTGTTCCAGTAGCCAATGGCATAGAACAGAGCAATCGTAGCCAGAACCGGCATGCAAAGCGGGAAGTAAATGCCGAATGCAATCTTTACTTCGCCGGCGCCGTCAATCTTTGCGGATTCGTTCAGCTCGGCCGGGATACCGCGCACAAAGTTGCGCACAAGGAACATGTTAAAGGGATTGAACATTAGGCTCGGTACGATAAGTGCCCAGATGTTATCATAGCAGTTCAGCACCTTACACATCATATACCACGGAACAAGACCCGCAGAGAAAACCATGGTGATGTAGAAGTAAAGAGACAGACCGTCTCTGTAACGGCAACTACGGTTTGCAAGGGTGTAGCCTGCGCCGAACGTGATGAACGATGCAACGACGGTACCAAAAACCGTAGAAATCGTCGTTACAAGGTAAGACTGCGGAACAGCAGAGGACGGCAGAAACAGCATCTTATAAGCTGCAGCCGACCATTCGCTCGGCCAGAAAGAGTAACCGTTGATCGTAATCGATTTCTCACTGCTGAAAGAAACAATGATAACGAGAACAAAGGGCAGGACGCATATCAGTGCGAATAGAGCAACGACGAGATAAATCAGAAAAGTACCGACATTCTCCCCCGTGCTGTGTTTGATTTTGTTGTTGGTGTTAGACGGCTTTGTAGCCGCCGCAACCGTGCTGTTCATGAGCTTGTCTCCTTTCCCTGTATCAGAACAGTGCGCCATCCGGGAACTTCTTTCTGACGATCCAGTTTGCTGTGAAGACCAGAATGAAGCCGACGATGGACTGATAGAGACCGATAGCCATGGAAAGGCTCGGATCACCTGTGTTCTTAAATGTACGGTAAACGTATGTATCAATAACTTCTGCAATCGGCATCAGCGAGCTGTTGTCGCGGATGATCGCATACAGCATACCGAAGTCGCCGTAGAAGATGCGGCCGACAGACATCAGGGTCATGATGCAGATGGTCGGTGCAAGCAGCGGGATCGTGATATAGATGATACGCTTAAAGCGCGTAGCACCGTCGATGTAAGCTGCTTCGTAAAGGCCTTCGTCAATGCCGGTGATCGCTGCGAGGTAAACGATCGTGTTGTAGCCTGTGTTCTTCCAAATGTTGAGAATCAGAAGAATCGGGTACCAGTAGCCGGGGGTGGAATAATAATTGATGCGCGTACCCATCAGATTGTTGAGCAGGCCCGTCTCTGTACCAAGGATACCCTGCAGCATGTAGCTGACGATAACCCAGGAAATAAAGTACGGAAAAAGCATCATGGACTGAGAAACCTTAAGGAACTTCTTCGCCTTGACCTCATTGAGGACGATTGCCAACACAACAGAGCAAACCGTACCGACGATGAGGAACAGGATGTTGATGACGAGCGTGTTGCGCGTAACGGTCCACGCCCAGCTGGACTTGAAGAAGTATTCGAAGTTTTTCAGACCGACAAACGGGCTAAAAACACCCGTCTTGTAGTTGAACTTCTCAAATGCAATTACGATGTACGGCAGTGTCAAATAAGAAAAGATGAAAGTGTAAACGACCGCGGGCAGCGCAAGCAGGTACAAAAACTTGTTTGTCCACAGCTCTTTAAAAGGATTCACTCTCTTCTTGCTGACATCAACCAAAGCTGACGCCTTACTCATGTTTGCGATCATCCTCTCCGAATAATGTGTCTCTTCTATATAAATAATATAAGGAAGAGTTTTGTTCACCTCTGCACAGCCGCACATATAAAGTAAAGCTTATTTGCTTTATATATTGACTCTGCAAATGCGAACCCGGAATATCGCTATTCCTGCTGAAAACAAAATGCCGACAAAACTTGGTGTTTGCCAAAGCGTGTCGTTTTGCAATCACAGCACACCGGGCGCCCTCCCTCATGGGTCTTCCCGGAACCTCTGCCCCGTGCAGAGATACTGTTTTTGCAAACCGCTTGTTTGTTTTCGATGAATAAACTTTAACACGTTGTGAACGATTTGTAAAGTATTCTTTTTGCGATAAACTCCAAAATTTCAAAGCAACTTTGCATTTTGGCAGTTTTAAGGCACTTCACAAATTTCGCTTTTCTCCATTTTTTGAGAATCGAATCACTTTTTTCGGCTTTTCGCGATATGAAACTACGGTTTTTTACGATTTGAATCAATAATCTGATTTTTCGCTTGCGTTTAATGCCGAAATCCGTTATCATAGAGTTATACGAAATCTAAATCGTGTTTTTCGTTCTCTTTCTGTATTTGGAGTGTTGTATTTTGTTTAAAAAAGTAAAAACCCGGCTGTTCAACCGGTACCTTTTCAGCATTTTCTGCGTGGTGGCCATAGCCGTTATACTCGTCACGCTTTTAATTTTCACCATCTACGCAAATTTGCAGGTCAGCTCTGCGCGCACCTATTCTGTGCATCAGTTGGAGCAGGTCTGTCAGATGACGGACATGCTCTACAGCCAAATGCATTCCGTTAATAATCAAATTTTGCAGAACAGCAATACGAACCGTTGCCTCTCCTCCAATACCTTCAACCGCCTCATCGAAGCCGACGCAGGCATCAAGTTGCGCGAAATCCAAACGGCGCAGAGCTATACGCGCTATGTTAGCCTTTATAACTCTGCCTCCAACCGTTTCGTCTCCAGCTCTACGGCAGATTTTCTCACGGATGACGATATTGCATACTATTATCGTAGATTGCCCGATAATCCCGGCGCCGACACCTGCCTTCTGCGCATGATCGGTGCAAACTACGCCACACAGCAGCTTAAGACTCGTTATGTCTATTCCTTCGTCTTCCGCGTACAGCTACGCAAAGGCGGCTCGCCCGACCTCATCATCGTAGACGTGGACGAAGATTATTTCAACGATTCCATATCGAGCCTGCGCACCTCAAACGGCTTTCAACAGGTCCTGCTTTTGAACCGTTACGGCGAGGTTTTCTCCACCAATATCGCTGAAGGTGATTCGCAAACCTTCACGCATGCAAAATACGACAATACCATTGTCTCCGTGGAGGATTTTCCGGAATTGACCGACGATTCCGGCTCCTTCTCCTACACCTGTGCCGATCACACCGAAGCGCTCGTCACCTACGCCAAGGCATCTTCCTCCGGCTTTACGATCTTCAATATCGTGCCGTACTCGAATATTTTCAGCGGGCTCCCCCAGCTCGCCATCATCACACTGCTCACGGGCATCCTTGTGCTCTGCGTCGGCATGTTCATCTCGTTCCGCACCAGTGCAAAGCTCTCCGCGCCAATCGAAGTGCTCTACAACAACTATGTCAAAAAGCCGTCGAACGACCATGCCGGCAATGAGCTCGACCAGCTCAGCAAGGCGTTTTCCGATATGTACATGAAAGCCGATAAGCTGGAGCAAGGCCTCATCTCCTCCTATTCCGATTCCAAAAAGCGCAACGTTCAGCGACTTATGCACGGCGAGTGCGGACAAATTCCGAATTACATCGAAGTATACCAAAGCTACGGCATCGACCTCACCGCGCCGTATTACTCCATCGTCATTATCAGTGCAGCCTCCAAAGAGTTGCGCTTCGGCCCAGATGACCCAAACTATTTCATTTACAGCTACGCTCTCGAAAACCTCGCCACCGAAGTTTTGGGGCAGTTCGGCAGTGTCGTACCGTACCGCAATTCGCACAACTTTCTCGTGATGTTGCTCCCCCTGCAAAAGAACGCCTACCCGGAAAAGCTTGTGCCGGAGCTTGAGCGCGTGTGCGAGGTCATGCAGCGCGAGTTTGCCATGAACACCACCATCTGCATCGGCGCCATCGTGGAGACAGCCGTCAATATCAACCTCTGCTATGAGGCGACGAACATCGCACTGGAATATTCCGCCATCCGTAATCAGGGCAAAATTTTCTTCGCCTATGAGACCGGCCAGAATATCAATCTCAACTCATACCACAACAAGCTCCACATGAAGCTTGCCGAGCACACCCGCGCAAATGATCTCGATGCCTGCTCGCATGAGTTCGATCTCGCGCTTTCCTACATGTCAAACGTCAGCTTCAATACAGCCGTTACGTATTTCAACCACGTCATGATGTCGCTGCTCGACGATTTCTCCACCACTTTCACGGATGACGACACCGCTTATCCCATCTTGATGGATAAACTGAATGAAATTGACCGTCAGCTACCGAATGTCTATATGCTGCGCAAGCGCTGCATGGAGTTCATCACCATTTTGGCGCATCATCAAAGCATCAACCGCAAATACGGCAACGAGCTTGCCGCCGATGCCGCAAAGGAATACATCGACAAAAACTACGCAAATCCTGATCTTTCCCTGAAAATGCTCGCCGGCATGGCAGGCCTTTCCTCCGCCTACTTCGGCAAAATTTTCGCCACGCAGATCGGCTATTCGTTCAGTGATTACCTCAGCAACACCCGCATGAAAAAGGCCGAGCAGCTTCTGCGTGAGACTAAGCTGCCCATCAACCAAATCAGCGAAGCCATCGGCATTGTAAACACGAACTACTTCTATTCTATCTTCAAGAAAAAGTATGGCATGACACCGCTCGCCTACCGCCGCACGCGTTCCGGCGAAGCGGAAGATACAAAATCCGAAGAACAGGACGAAACGGCAGAGTAATTCACCCGGTTTTACGGACCGTTTACGAATTGTTAGCAGTTGATTTTCATAATTTTTCGGAAAATGAATTGATTTTTTGTGCATTTACGCTTATAATGTGTATAGAACATTGAAAGGCGGCGAGCAAATGCGCATCCGTAAAAAACCACTTGGAGACAAAAACTTAGTCGGCGCACGTATTGAGAGCATTCGCCGCAATCGTGGCATGAAACAGAAAGAGCTGCTCGCGCAGCTGCAGGTGCGCGGTGTTGACATCAACGCCTCTGCCCTCTCTAAGTTGGAGGGTCAGCTTCGCACCGTCACGGATATCGAGCTTTTAGCCTTTGCCGAAATTTTAGACGTCGATGTCTTCTGGCTCCTCACCGGCAAATCCCAACAGATCTAAAACCAAAACCGGGTAGCACACCGCACGGCAGCTTACCCGGTTTTCTTTTAGCTTTTTATCGTTTATTTATTTCTATCCCCTGCACTGCAAAATGCGCCCTATACAAAAATTCCCGGAGAGCACACAGCTTTCCGGGAATTTCACTCTGTAATAGAAACGCTTGCTTAAAAGCAGCTCGGTCAGATTACTTCTTGCTCTTCTCGCCCTTATGCACAGCCCACATGGTGTACAGCGGAGCCGCAATGCACAGCGAGGAATAGCAACCGACAATCGTGCCGACCATCATCGGCAGTGCAAAGCTCTGTACAGAGCTGATGCCGTAAACCGCCGCAACAATGTAGATGACAAGCAGCGCCATGAAAGTGGTCAGAGATGTCAGAATAGAACGCGTCATTGTCTGATTGAGGCTCTTGTTGACGATAGCCGGCAGTGCATCCGGGCTTTTCGTCGGGGAGAGCTTGCGGTTCTCACGAATACGGTCGTAAATGACGATGGTATCGTTCAGCGAGTAGCCGAGGATTGTCAGGATAACAGCGATGAAAATATCGTTGATCGAGAAACCGAAAATTACAAACGCGAAATACACAAGCAGCACGTCATGCACAAGTGCGATGAGCGCCGTAACGCCGGCGGAAAGACCGCCGATTTTCTTAAAGCGCAACGCAATGTAAACGAGCAGGATCACGAATGTGATGAGCAAGCAAACAAGGCACTTCTGGAAGAACTTCGCGCCCATGGTCGGGTCAACAGAGCTCGATTCCACCACGTTGAACGTGCGGTCAGCATACGCATCAGATAGGGACTGCGCGATTGCCTGCTGCTCATCGAGCGTCACAGCTTCGTTGCCCGCAAAGGACAGCGTCACTTGGTTCGCGTCCGTGCCGAACGTCTTACTCAATGCAACGGAAACGTCGCGGCCTGTCTCTTCTTTTACGAGGGACGCGATTTCATCCGTATCAACTTCGCCGTCTACGGAATACTTAATCATCGCACCGCCGACGAACTGAATGTCCATCTTCGTGCCACGAATGAAATTGAAAATCAAGCCGATGACCATCAGACCAATCGAGATGCCGAACAGAATTTTTCTGTTCTTATAGAAATCAAAATCAAATTTTTTCATTACTTATCCGCACCTCCAAACAGCCATTTCTTACGGAGCGGCTTGAAGCCGGAAAGCGATTTGATCATCAGACGAGAGCAGAACACGCCCATGATGAAGTTGCCGATTACGCCGACGAGCAAAGTGTAGCCGAAGGAGTAGATCGCACCGGCCGTAGATTCGCCGAAAATCTTAGAGAGAATGTTAGACGGGCCGAACACGCCGATGAGCATGATGGCAACGATCAAAATCGTGATGTTGCCGTCGATGATCGACCAAAGGCTGTTGGAGCAGCCCTTCTGAATGGCGCCGTCCAGCGTTTTGCCGGTGCCGAGTTCTTCCTTAATACGGCTCGCGGTGATAATGTTC
>OLNC01001427.1_pt1 | contig 13260 bp, 11 predicted proteins | sample 1672011 | NCBI WGS metagenome assembly OLNC01 (sample SAMEA3136636, study PRJEB25190) | human gut metagenome | biome: human gut; feature: human-associated habitat; material: faeces | place: Austria | collected 2013 | reverse complement strand
GTACAGACTGCTTCTTGTATTCCCGGACTGAACGTAAAAGTTTCTTATTCATCTTTGTCGATGTCCTCCTTAATTATAAATTTTCTGTAACTGTTCAGCAGTCCGCTGACTGCAAATACTGAACAGTTACAATTTTTTACTGTCATTTTTAGAATCGCAGCCTTGTTTTCGCTGCAGTTCTTCCAGATTCTTGTGCATCATCCACAGCACCTGTTTACACAGAGTTATGTCTTCTCTCGGAATTCCTTTTTCCAGCCAGTGCTCTGTCTTATCAATGTGCTCAAGGATCGCCGGAAGAATGTCTTTCGCCTTATCTGTAGGTACGATCCGTTTCAGACGTCCATCCTGCTTTGCACTTTCTCTGTAAATAAAACCTTTCTTCTCCATCAGCTGAAGCATACCTGTAGCAGTTGATTTCCGTACCTGAAATTCCTCCTCGATATCCTTCTGATAAAGGTCATGGTGCAAAGTTTCCAGAAGAATAAACTTCAGCACATGTTTCTGCAATGCAGTCAGTTCATCTGACTCCAGCACAATCGACGGATTATTTCCATTCCGCATCATCTGATGGGAAAGAATCCCGACCAGTCTTCCCATATGCATATCCTCTACTTTAATTTTCAGCTCTTCATCCACACTTCACACCTCCTTTAAGCTGATAAAATCCCACCTCCAAAACTCTGCATACAGACAAAATCTATGGGTGGGAAATTTCATAACTTTTTAATTAGTTAGCATTCTAATAGTTCGTATCCTAACTTTCAACTATTATAGGGATGTATCTATGAATTGTCAACTTCTTTTTGAGAAAGATTTTTTTTGAAATATATTCACATAACATTTGATATTATATCGCTACAGAAATATAACACCAGTAATTACAAATATTACATCTATCTTCAGGGAGGATCTGTATGTCTATAATTTTATATCATGGTTCAGAAAACATTATCGAACATCCGATGTACGGAAAAGGCGCCCAAGAGCGTGTTTGAAAAAGGCTTTCTGCAAGATGTGCGTCACAATTTGTGGGAGATTTTGCACGGATGAGGGCGCCGTAGCGGGCTACGGCAACTGAATTCGGGTGAAACATCCCACAAAGTGGGGCGTGCAGATTGTAGGAATGATTTTTCAAACACGCTCGAGGACATGAAGACTATCTCAGATATTCTCAGCGAATATCAGGAGATCTGCTGTTACTGTTCACTCCGTTCACAGTAACGATCTGCTGGAAATCCAGCATCATATCTTATTTTAATAATTGCAACCCCAATAAGAATATGTTAAGATAGTTTCATTAAGTACAGCGATAAAATGTAAAAATCATCAATATTACCGGGTGCAGGATAACCCCGTAATAACAGCAATCAACAAAGGAAACAAGAGGAGGAACTATCATTATGTATATTACATGTCTTGACGTAGAAGGCGTATTAGTACCAGAGATCTGGATCGCATTTGCAGAAGCAAGTGGAATCCCGGAATTGAAGAAAACTACCCGCGATGAGCCGGATTATGATAAACTGATGAAATGGAGACTTGGAATTCTGAAAGAACACGGACTTGGTCTGAAAGAGATCCAGGATGTGATCGCGAAGATCGATCCCCTTCCAGGTGCGAAGGAATTCCTGGATGAGCTTCGTTCTTTCTCTCAGGTAATCCTGATCAGCGATACCTTCACACAGTTCGCAGCACCTCTCATGGAGAAACTTGGCAGACCTACTTTATTCTGCAATACACTGGAAGTTGCAGAGAACGGCGAGATCACAGGATTTAAGATGAGAGTGGAGCAATCCAAGTTAACTACTGTAAAAGCTCTCCAGTCCATCGGCTTCGACACCATCGCAAGTGGCGATTCATACAATGACCTTGGCATGATCCAGGCAAGCAAGGCAGGATTCCTGTTCCGCAGCACAGAGAAGATCAAGGCAGACTATCCGGAGATCCCGGCTTATGAAGAATATGATGAACTTCTGAACGCCATCAGAAACGCTATGAAATAAAAATCCATATACACTAAAACCCGGCAGCCCTTATCTTAATTCGATAAGACTGCCGGATTTTCATTTATTCCGAAAATTTTCTTTTGTATTCTTACTCAAACGCTCTCCTGATGCTGTCATAATGTAAAAATTTGCCCGCCTCGCCCAGCTCTCTGATCTCATCAGCTGTGGCGAATTTATATCCATCTGTTTCTTCTGTCTGAAGATGCACATCTTTCTCATCAATATCCATGACAAAGCGGTACACATCTACGAAATAATTATCTCCCTCACCTGGATTCTCTCTCTGATAGGTAAAAAGATAACCTCCTTCTGCATTCCGCGCATCCAGGCCTGTTTCCTCTTTTACTTCCCTCAGTACAGCCTCATAGGATTCCTCTCCTGCCTGTGCTGCTCCACCGGATACTTCCCAACAGCCCGGCGCCCATGCCTTGGTCATCACACGCTTGGTAATAAGAAAAGTTCCGTCCGGTCTGGCAATCACTCCAAGTACCGTCAGATGGTACTCGCCATCCTTCAGGCACCAGTCATTCCTCTTCATAGTCCGTCCTGTAGGCTTCTTATCTTTATCATATATGTCCCAAAATTCCATTTCTTTTCTCTCCTCGTATCAGTTTCTTCTTGTTTATTATCTTCATCCAGTCTCCCAATATCCATATTCTTCGGCAGAACACAGCTTAATACTACTGCTGCCACGAATACCAATGTTATAACCTTTTCCTTTCCGAACAGGCCTGTACCATGTCAGCTGTTCTCTGTTGTATCTATATTATAAATTGTTTCTCCTGATTAGGCAACTTGATGTTTTTTATTACAGTTTTTTTTATTTTCCATGATCCTTGCATTGAAATTGAACCTCTTTTTCAGTATAATTGCTGTATAGAGGATCGTGATTACTGCATTGCTGCTGGTCAATAAGATCGCAGATTATATGGGAGATAACCACACTCATTTTTAAAGGAGGAAGATTATTATGGCAACTTGGAAAAACCTGGACACCCTGAATTCCTACGGAAAACTTGCCGGTCTGAAAAATCATGTGAATATTGCTGATGCAATGTCCGGTGAGAAGGGCGCAGAACGTGTAAAGAATTACAACACACCTATGGCAGCCGGCTTAAATTATAATTATGCTGCCAAGGAAGTAGATGAAACTGTTTTATCTGCTCTGGCTGAACTTGCTGATGAGGCACAGCTGATCGATAAATTTCAGGAATTATACAATGGCGCAGTGATCAACACCGGAGAGAAACGTATGGTTCTTCACCACCTTGCACGTAAACAGCTTGGTAACCCGGTAGTAGCAGACGGTGTTGACAAACGTGAATTCTACGTTACACAGCAGAAGAAAGCTGCAGACTTCGCTAATAAAGTCCACGCAGGCGAGATCACCAATGAGAACGGTGAGAAATTTACAACTGTAGTACAGATCGGTATCGGTGGAAGTGACCTTGGTCCACGTGCTTTATACATTGCACTTGAGAACTGGGCAAAGGCCAACAACACATTCAAGATGGAAGCGAAATTCATCAGCAACGTTGACCCGGATGATGCAGCCGCTGTTCTGGCATCTGTCGACCTGGCCCATTCTCTTTTCATCGTTGTATCCAAATCCGGAACAACTCTGGAAACACTGACCAATGAAGCATTCGTTAAGAACGCACTTACCAAAGCAGGCCTGGATCCATCCAGACATATGCTTGCTGTAACCAGCGAGACTTCTCCTTTAGCTAAGAGTGAAGATTATCTTACAGCAATCTTCATGGATGACTATATCGGCGGACGTTACTCTTCTGTATCCGGAGTAGGCGGAGCAATCCTTTCCCTGGCATTCGGACCGGAAGTATTTTCCCAGCTTCTGGAGGGCGCTGCTGCTGAGGACGAGCTTGCCACCAACAGAGATCTGTTAAAGAACCCGGATATGCTGGACGCACTGATCGGTGTGTATGAGCGTAATGTACAGGGCTATCCTGCTACAGCAATTCTGCCGTACTCTCAGGCATTGAGCCGTTTCCCTGCACACTTACAGCAGTGTGATATGGAGTCCAACGGTAAATCTGTAAACCGTTTCGGTGAGCCTGTTGACTATGTGACAGGACCGGTGATCTTCGGTGAGCCAGGAACCAACGGACAGCATTCCTTCTATCAGTTATTGCATCAGGGAACTGATATCGTACCGCTTCAGTTCATCGGCTTCAGAAACAGCCAGCTTGGCGTGGATGTAGATATTGAAAACAGCACCAGCCAGCAGAAACTCTGCGCTAACGTAGCTGCCCAGATCGTTGCCTTTGCATGCGGAAAGAAAGATGAGAACCTGAACAAGAATTTCAAGGGTGGACGTCCTTCCAGCATCATCACAGGCGATGAGCTGACACCTGCTTCTCTGGGTGCATTACTTGCACACTTCGAGAACAAGATCATGTTCCAGGGCTTTGTATGGAACTTAAACAGCTTCGACCAGGAAGGCGTACAGCTTGGTAAAGTCCTTGCGAAACGTGTTCTTGCACACGAAACTGACGGAGCACTGAAAGTTTACAGTGACCTTCTGAACATCTGATAATCCTTATGTCCGGCAGGCAGCACTGCCGGCATAATGAATAACGTGAAACCAAAAATGGGAGATATGCAGTGAGTATGCATATCTCCCGTTTTAGTTTCATAATATTTACTGCTTTTTCCGAAGCATTTCTATGTACACATCTTTCGGCTGTGGACGAGCATAATAGAATCCCTGTATATTATCGCATTCCATCTTTCTCAGAAGTTTCACCTGTCCGAGAGTCTCCACACCCTCTGCGATCACGTCCATATCCAGGCCGTGGGCCAGATTGATCACCTGCCGTACTACTTTTTTACCTTTGTCCTGCTCAATATAATCGATCAGACTCTTATCAATCTTCAGAGTAGTAAACGGCAGCTCATTTAAAGTGATAAGAGACGAATATCCGGAACCAAAATCATCCATATGAAGCCGAAATCCTTCATTCACCAGCATATCTGTAAATTTCCTGATCTGTTCATTATACAGAGTTGCCGTTTCTGTCAGCTCAATGGGGACACAGGAAGGCGGAATGCCATATTCCTTCACGATCTCCACATAACGCTCTACGACTCCGCTGTGATGAATGCTTGCCCTGGACAGATTCACAGATACAGGCAGAAGTTCCTCACCCCGCTCCATGGTATCTCTCTGGAATCTGCATACTTCACGAAATACATATTCATCCAGTCTCACGATCAGGCCGTCCCTCTCATAGAGCGGGATAAAATCTCCCGGCATTACCATAGAACCATCTTTATTGATCCAGCGCACCAGTGACTCTGCACCTACGATCTTGTCTGTTTTTACATCATATTTCGCCTGGAAATAAACTACGAATTCCCTGTTACGGATCGCTTCTTCGAATCTGTTCTCCAGAACACGGTTCTGATTCTGCTTCTCATTCATCTCCCGGGTATAATAGGCTACATTACATTCATAATTATCCCGGATACTCTTCAGCGCCAGAAATCCTCTGTCACAGAGTACAGAGATTGGCTGAGATTTATCTATATTCTCATAGATTCCACATTTCACCCTTACATTGGGAACCGGCGCATCGGCAGCGATCTTTGCCAGAGATCCTTTCACATTCGCCGGTGACAGGTCAATATTTCCATAAGTCATGCACACGAACTGGTCACTTCCATATCTGGCGATCAGTCCCAACTTGTGATTTTTGTTAAAAGCCCTGCCCAGATAACAGAGCATCTGATCTCCTACTTTCTCTCCATAGCTGCTGTTGATCTGCTTGAAATCCCTGACATCCGCCACTATCAGATGGAAGTTCTCCTCCGGTTTCAAACGTATCAGTGTTTTCGCATGGTAGAAAAATGCCTGTCTGGTGTACAGCCCGGTCAGCTCATCATGCTCCACAGCAGTCAGTGTCTGTGCAGATTCTTTCAGCTTGATCACACTGTTGATCCTGCCGATGACCACTCTGGAATTATAGGGCTTCGCAATGAAGTCCGATGCTCCCAGATCCAGGCACTGTATCTCCACATCCTGTTGATTGCTTCCGGTAGTCACGATCACAGGTACTGAGGCCAGCAGAGGATTGCTCTGACTCCTCTTCAGGAATTCAAAGCCGTCACAGACCGGCATACAGATGTCCAGCAGTATTACAGACAGATCCCTGTAATGCTCTGCAAGAAGCTTCAGTCCCTCTTCTCCATCCTCTGCCATAAGTACTTCGAAATTCTCAGACAATACCGAGGAAAGGATTTCACGGTTCAGTTCATTATCCTCTACGATCAGCACTTTACGCTTGGACGCTGTGCCGCCTGGTTTCAGAAGTTCACTCAGCTCATTCCTGCGCACATCTATATCTTCATTGGCAAATGCAAATACAATGCTCTCGAAATCATCTGCATCTCCAATTCTGGCGCATTTCATATAATAAAACTGGATTTCGCCGTTTCTTCTTACGCGATAATGTACTGTAAACTGTGACACCCTGGTGAGATGTTCACAGACCGCAGCCAGATTCGTCTCCATACTCATCTTGCGTCTGTCCTCAGGCACTACTTTGTTCTCTATGTAGGAAGTCATGGCTGATTCATAAGGTTTTTCTTTATACAATTCTTTTTCTACATCAACGTCCTGGTTTCTGTAGCGGTAGATCTCTATCTGCTGAGTTTTTCTGTTTACCAGATAAATATTCGTGTAATCATCACCCAGAATATTGATCAGTCCCAGAAGCTGTGTATTTTTTTCCCTGTCAGAATCTGTTCCCATCAATCTCCACCGCTCCTTTCTGATATTTATCTATAGTATAAAACACCCCCGCTTTTGTAACTGTCGGGGTGATATGTTTATATAATCATACAATTAATGATATAATTCTACTCCTTTTCTGTAAGTGTTTCAAGCCTTCTCTCGTCAAATCAACGTAAAAATCAGGCTAAAAGCATCCCATGCCCTCCAGTGCTATCACTACTTGTTTAATGCTTCGTTCAGTGCCTCTACAGAATTGGCTTCTTTGAGGACCGGAAGATACGCAGATTCACATCCGAATTCCAGATTCTGCTCTTTCTGTGTGAACCATTTCAGGAAAACACAGGAAGCATATCTTTGTTTTCTATTGTAAACTTTTTCTCGGATTTTTTCTATCTGAACACACCCGAAAATCATATTATCTGTATTCATATTGTTATCTGACAGATAATTGATGTTCTTTCGGGTGTGTTTTTATATTTTGGTTTACTGGTTCAGACATTTTTTACGTTCCAGTACACTGTATATTTCATCTGATTGTAAATAACATTTGTAAATGAAATATCATAACTGGTTCCCAACCCTGATACTGTGTTGTATACTACATCCTCTTCTTTCATAGAATTGTAGACAGGTTCATAATCTGCCAGTCCTGGCTTTTTCGCAATGGTATCCTCGGAATAACGGCTTACGATGATCTCCATAAAAGCATCACAGGCAGAAGCTGTATTTCCGCTGACTGTTACATTACTGATTCCCCTTGCATCCACTGCAAATGCCGGTTCCGATGCTGTGGCAGATTTGATATTGGTAAACGTATTATTTTTGATCGTTGAATTCTCCCAGTTCTGGGCTCTTATGGCAAATACTCTGCAGGAGCTGAATGTATTATTTTCTATGCGGATATTCCGATGGGGATGTCCCGGTGTATACATATGGGTTCCTACACCTGCTGCCAGATTTCTGAACACATTATCATGAATATAGATGGTATCGTCGGCCGTTTTGTCCATGGTACTTCCTCCCCAGGTAAATCCTCCTGTGGCAGCATCCGGCACATCCAGGTTGATGGCTTCCTTAACTCCCGTGGAAGTACATCCACTGAATGTACAGTTCTTTATTTCTACATTATAAGAGGCATCCATTTCTATGAAATGGGAAGTTTTCCCGGACATATTGGCGAAAGTGATCCCCTGGATCAGGATGTTCTTCGTGTGTCCCATCAGAATGGCGTCACTTCCACTGTATTCTTTGTCAAAAATTACTGTTCCCTTGCCAATGAATTTCACGTCGTGTACCCCATTATATCCGGAGTATTTTACTCCTGCACGGGCATCATTATTATCATACAGGACAAAAAGTCCTGCCTTTTTCAGGCTTTTTATGATTACGCCGTCTTCGAATACCAGGGTTACGTTAGATGGAACATACAGGTTATAGGCCAGATTGTAAACACCTTTCTTAAGATGCAGTTCTCCCCCTCCGATGGTTGAAAAATACTCCATATAAGAAAGAAGAACATAATGAGACCGTGTCTTCTCTGTGAAAGCAGCGGTTTTAATATATCTGTTCTGATATGGGTTGGATTTCGGAGTTACCGTAAATACTCTGGGAACCGGAGTAGGTGTGAGCGTAGGTGTGGGTGCCTTTTTCTTCGGTATGGTGATCTTTACGCTGGATGAATAGCTACTGTACACAGTCTTTCCGCCAACTGTTTTATACGCCCGGATACGGAAATAATACTTCTGGCCGTAACTTAGATTCTTGATCTTCAGGGAACTGATATTTCCTGTTTTCTTTACTTTTTTGTAAGATGCAGAGCCTTTTTTCTGATAGACCACATATCCTTTAGCTCCGGAAACTTTCTTCCAGGTAAGCTTTACTTCCCTGGCGGCAGTTTTCTGGACTTTAAGTCCGGAGGGCTTCTTCAGTGACGCCGCACTCACAGGATATGCTCCCAGACACAGGCTAAGCAGGAGCACCAGCAGTAATGGCAGGACTGGCAGTTTATTCTTTCTCATAGACATGATCTCCTCTGATTTTCATCTGTTTTATTTTTATATGTTTTATTTCCATGTGTTTTCGGTCGGATGCAGGCTTTTCCTTCGCTGCAGCGGTATCTTTGTATAACAGTATTATATAATTAATGAACTGTATAGATAACAGAAAACCCAATATCCGATGTTAATACAACGTTCCTACATACCCTTCCGTTTTTTGTTTCATATAACACTCATTCACCTGGTCAGATTCCATAAGTTCCAGCACGTATTCCATCCCTGTAGCCAGTTCACGTTTTTTCAGTTCTTCTAATGGAATCCAGTATACTTTTCCCTCTTCAGAACTTTTTAACTCGCCTGAAAATTTCTCTGCTTTATAGAGAAAAAGTACATTATGAATGCCATCCCTATGCCAATGATATACCCCTCGCAGCTTCGGGCTTTCTATTTTTAATCCGGTTTCTTCCCAGACTTCACGGATTATGGAATCATTGAATATTTCGTTCTTTTCTACATGACCACCAGGAAAGGTCGTTCCTGTGTAGCTGTCGTTTACTTTATCCAGTGCTAGGACATTTCCTGCATTGTCGCAAATCATGCACATATTCATAAAGCAAACCTGCTCTATACGACTGGCCTGCTTTTCATTTGTACTCATTTTTTCCATTCTCTACGTTATCCTCAATTTATTCTATATTCTGAATATAAGGCTTCCAATATTAAACGCCTGTTTCACTTCTCTAAATATCAGCGCAGACAGAATCACACTGCACAATGGATTGACAAATCCAAAGATTGCAACTTTCGAAACATCATTCCATTGTAAACTGCGTTCCACTCAGCACTACCGGAGATACTCTTCTGGAAAAAAGATTGATCACCACAACTCCGGCAAATCCCAGAACACATCCTGCGATTTTTCTGCCTGTCATCCGCTCATTTCGGAAGACCAGACAAGACAGCAGAATGGCAATAAAGTTTCCCAGTCCGGTAATGATGCTTCTACTGATACAACAATAACTGTTTTCCCGTTTACCGTCTACGGCTCAATATTTTCGATTCCCTGGAAAACATAGTATCTTCTACCATTCTTTCACTCCTAATCTATACTCGCACCACTGGTGCGAGTAATTCTATTTCCAGAATAAGAACTCTCTGGATGCTTAATAATTATTATACGGTCCATTCATCACTTTCCGCAAGTAAGAAAAAAGAAATAATCAATATATAAGGTTTGTCACAACATCCACAAACTTTAACTATTGTCCTTAAAATACAAATTATCTTTCTAGAAAATAACACAAAAAGGATGCACTACGGTAACTTCTCCATTACCTTGGCACATCCTTCGTATTATTATTTTTTGCGCTTCTTTTTTTACAAAAAAGGTAGAACACTCTCTTAATTTCGAGAGTATCCTACCCTGTTTCATTTTTATTTGGCAAGCTTATCGATCCATGCAAACAATTCTTCCAGATCATAATCTCCGCTATGCGGTAATCCCCACGGCAATGAAAAATCCACTTCATAACCTTTGTTCTTTAACATTGTTGCCAATATTACAGGAATCGCAATCGAAGTATCTCTGTCAAAAGCTCCATGACGGATTCTCCAGTTTTTTGTCGTATCACATTCTCCGATGAATTTTGTCGGATTCAAAAGTTTTATAATCTGCTCGTCCGCTTTTACTCCACCTACTTTGGAATGTTTTTCAGCAAATTCTGTAAAATGTCTTGCCATTACTTCATCATCACCAAATTCTTCGTTTTCCGGGCTTTCTAATGAAAGTGCATCAAAAGCTGGAGTTGGTTTCATTCGTGTGATTTTTTTTACATATGCATCTGTATCAATCTTTTTCACCTGATTTCCTTCAAATGTAATGTATTCCTGTTCATCTATATCGCTTCCCGGAACAGCTAGATCTGACAATCTTACGCTGGTATCATGTGTTTCTTTTTCTTTTTTAGCAGATGCAGATACAAAGCTCATGACATAGTCTTTAAAATTTGTGATGATTTTTTCTACGTCTCCTGGTACTGTTTTTGCGTTATGTCTCATATAGCGGATTGCCGCTTTCATATCTACAATTAATGCCGGCGCACGTCCACTTCGTTTCTCCTGATTTTCTGTGTTTTCTTTTCCTGTTCCACCTACAAAAAATTCTTTGGAATGCATACCTGTATTGCGGCCTCTGATTCCTGCACACATTACAACATATCCATGTAATAAAGCTTCAAATGCAGAATTTGGTTTGTGATTAAATCGATCAATTCCCACTTCCATTGCCGGACCTTCCATATAGCCACCTACCGTATTCGGTGCAAAAATCGGTGCTGTATTTAATGAATATCCATTTATTGTTTTCCCACTATAATACTCTTCCGGTACATAGATGTTCAATGTCTGAATTTTACTTGCAGGATTTGCACAATAAACAATATGTTCAAATGCCCTATATGTAATGCTCCGGTTTCCCAGCTCACATGTTTTTATTTCATATTTTTCTGGATCAAATGTTAAATCGTACATAAATATCCTCACTTTCTAGTCGTTGTTATATTGATCTGCATATTTCTCAACATCGAGTAATAATACAATTATAAGAATAATAATTCCAAGGATTGCTCCCATCCATATTCAAAATAGGTACTTTCCTTTTTGTTTCCATATTAAAACCTCCCTGAGTTTTTATTTATTTGATACATTTATTATATTGTTTGCTTTGTTGACAAATAATTCTGCTTCTTTTAAAATTAAGTCAGAATCCGACTTAAAAGTAATAGGGGCTTATTATGAATACAGAATATTTGAAAGAATTTGTCGTCCTTGCAGAAACAAAAAATTTTGGGGAAGCTTCTGACCGCCTGTATATGAACCAGTCAACCTTATCCAAACATATTAAAAGTCTGGAAAATGAGCTTGGGATCAATCTGTTTTTACGCACTACCAGAAGAGTGGAGCTTACTAATTATGGTCAGACATTTTTACCTTACTTTGCTTCCGGACTAGGAAATGGTATGATTAATATGATCAGTGCAGCTATCCGTCAGTTAGTTTTGCTAATTCCGTGCCTATGGTTTTTAATAAAAACTCTTGGTAGCACACACGGCTGGTATGCATTCTGGATTGCAGAGACAGTTGCCTGCATATACAGTTACTGCATATCACATAAATTACTAAAAAACATTTCACAATAACGATTGGAGGTTTATAAAATGAACGAAATATTTCACAGAACAAGTATTAGAAAATATCAGAACAAATCCGTTGAGGACGACAAAATCGAAAAAATTCTACAAGCAGCTATGGCGGCACCATCTGCTGGAAATCAACAGCCTTGGGAATTTTATGTAATCAAAGATAAAACTACGCTAGATAAATTATCAAAGACCAGCCCTTACGCATCCTGCTGTGCATCTGCACCTCTTGCTTTTGTTACATGTTACCGCATTAACTGCACAATACCTGAATATGCACAGATTGATATGAGTGCTTCTGTAGAAAATCTCTTACTGGAAGCAGACGCCCTCGGACTAGGTGCTGTCTGGCTTGGAATTGCTCCTCTGAAAGAACGAATGGAGGCTGTCCGTACAGTATTGAACGTGCCTGAAAATCTGGACGTTTTCGCTATTATTCCATGCGGCTATCCGGAAGCGGTTCATGCTCAGCAGGATCGTTTTGACAAGAAGCGGATACACTATGTTTTGTAATGACAAAGGCATGAACTCCTGATAGAATTCATGCCTCTTATTTTTACTGTTTTTCTTTCTTTTCATAATTTTTAAAGCCAACAAGCTGAAGAATTAAACATACAGCCGCAAGTATCAGCAAAAATATAAAACCATATGTAGATCCTGCTGCCGTTTTTTGCTCATGGCTGAAAGAATTATTCTGCATCTGCGCTGCTACCACCAATGCCGCACAAACACTGGTTCCTACCGCCATAGGCATAATCATCAACCACCTTTCTGCTGCTATTATATCAGCAAACAGCGGTACATACATAACACCTATTTTATATGATTATCCATAGCCTATGACTATGGATTGGCTGGAGCATATTTCCGTAATTCTTCCAGATAGCTTTTTCCAAGTTCACTTAATTCCTGATTTTCATTCAGCACATATCCAATATGCATTGTTTCATTTTCTGCAAGCGGAACGGAGATGATATTTTCTCCGTTCAAATATTTCGGGAAAATGCCACTTGAAATAGTATAGGCATTCAGTCCAAGCATGAAGTTGACAATAGCCCCTCTGTCATTGACCCGAATTTCCTTATCCACCGGGATGGAGCTGAATAGTTCCTCTGAAAAATAGACAGATTCATACTCTCCCTGTACAAAGTTTAGCCGCGGATAAGGTGCAAGGTCATGGACGGAAACTACTTTTTTCGATGCTAATGGGTGATCTTTTTGTAAAAAAACATGAGGCTTTGCTGAAAATAGCTCGGTAAACACCAGATGGTTTTCCTCTATCACTTTCCGCATGACGACTTCGT
>OLNC01001418.1_pt1 | contig 13330 bp, 11 predicted proteins | sample 1672011 | NCBI WGS metagenome assembly OLNC01 (sample SAMEA3136636, study PRJEB25190) | human gut metagenome | biome: human gut; feature: human-associated habitat; material: faeces | place: Austria | collected 2013 | reverse complement strand
TTGGGTTTGTGCGCCTTTTTGGGGAATGGTACTCAAATTTTAATGTTTCAACCTTTAATCTTCTCCATCTTCAAAAAATAATTCTATCTTCTGCTACTCGCTTTAAATGTTCACCATATGGAGATTTTCCGTAGGCTTTCGCAGATTCAAGCAGTTTTTCTTTATTTATCCATTTCTCATGATAAGCAATTTCTTCTGGCGCAGAGATTACCATATCCTGTCGATTCTGAACGGTCTGAATAAAGGTAGATGCCTCCATCAGACTATCCATAGTACCAGTATCCAACCACGCAAAACCTCGTCCTAAAATTTGTGCTTTCAATTTTCCCTTCTTAAGATACATGTCATTTAAGGCGGTTATTTCAAGTTCTCCTCGCGCAGAGGGTACAACCTGCTCTGCCATTTCAGATACACCTGCAGGATAGAAATACAAGCCTGTAATACAGTAGTTTGACTTAGGATTCTTAGGCTTTTCTTCAACAGAAATCACGTTTCTATTCTTATCAAATTCCATTATGCCAAACCGCTCCGGATCTTTTACATAATAACCAAAAATAGTGGCATATTCGTTTTCCGCGTTATGTACTGCATCAGACAAGTTCTTTCTGAACCATCCACCATAGAAGATATTGTCACCAAGCACCATTGCGCAGGCATCATTTCCAATAAATTCTTTTCCAATGATAAATGCCTGTGCTAAGCCATCAGGATTAGGTTGTACAGCATACGATAAGTTTATTCCCAAACGCTTTCCATCTCCCAACAACTCCTGAAATTTTGGTGTATCTTGTGGCGTAGAAATAATCAAGATATCTCGAATTCTCGAAAGCATTAAAGTTGACAACGGATAGTAAATCATCGGTTTATCATATACTGGCAGCAATTGCTTACTAGTTACTTTAGTTAACGGATAAAGACGTGTACCAGAACCTCCTGCCAAAATAATTCCCTTCATTAGTTTCCCCACTTTCTATGCTAATCACAAACTATTTTTGTTTTTTTAACGCATTTCTGCCGTAATAATATTACACCTCCTACCGCTCACCACGCAGAAGTATGCCATTTTTGAGTCACATCGCCTACACATAAAAGTGTGCAGGCGTTCCTGTCTATTTTGATTGTGTACTACTTTTATACTTTATTTCAAAATGATGTTGCAAATAAAGTCAACATCTTTCAATGCCAAATCAGCATACAGTGGCAATGTCAACACGCGCAATGCTAGATGTTGTGCCACAGGCGTTTTCTCAGTGCCGACAGTCGGATAATTTCGATAGCACTCAAAGCTATTAGTCAGCGGATAGAAATACTTTCTGGCCGTAATACCCTGCTCAGACAGCATTTCATAAACTTCATTGCGAGTATACTTATATCCATCGAACACAACCGGAAAGTAAGCATAGTTGCTTTCCACATTTTCCTGTACCGCACTAAGCTTAATGCCTTCCACACCAGACAGCCGTTCACGATAACGCTCTACAACGTTCTTTCTCTTTGCAATTTCATCATGCAGATGGCGTAAATTACAAATCCCCATTGCCGCCTGAAATTCATTCATCTTCGCATTGCCACCAACAAAGCATACTGACTCTGGGCCATGAATACCAAAATTCTTCTGATCATTCAGCAATTGAACCCAGCTATCATTTTTGAAGCAGACTGCTCCGCCTTCAATGGTATTGAATACTTTTGTAGCATGGAAGCTGAACATTGATGCATCACCAAAGCATGCAGAAGATACACCTTTGAATTTTACAGCGAAAGCATGAGCAGCATCATAGATGACTTTCAGGCCATACTTCTTTGCAATTCTATCAATTTCCTCTACATCACAAAGATTTCCGTAAACATGTACAGGCACAATAGCAACCGTACGATCCGTAATAAGGCTCTCAATCTTTGTGACATCAATAGTATAATCTTTCTCATTAACGTCACAGAAAACTGGAACCAAGCCATTTCGAACAATTGCGTGTGTAGTAGATGCAAAAGTAAACGGCGTGGTGATTACTTCGCCACCCTGCGGCAAATTTAATGCTGCGATGGCGTTTTCCAACGCCAAATGGCCGTTCGTATAAAGGGACACATGAGGGACTCCCAGATATTTCTCAAGTTCTGTCTGTAGTTCTTTGTGCTTTACGCCCATGTTAGTCAGCCAGTGGCTATCCCAAATCGAGCGAATTTCTTCAACATATTCGTCCAAGCTCGGCATAGACGAACGAGTAACAGCAATTTTATTGTTCATTTTTAGTTACCTTCTTTCTAAATGCTGTTTTACAAACTACTAGGCAAAGTGCTGCAAGTAACAAAAGAATCACACTATAGAAAACACCTATGCCTTTTAGAACGAACATCGGTGAAAACGAAACCAAAAACATATCCATAAAGGAAAGGAAAATCCATGCAAATCCGAAATCTTCCAGCACACCTGATTTGAATTCCGGATCAGTCACTCGAAGAAGAATTACACCTGTGGCCATAACGCCCGTAGACAGCCCAAAGATATAGATACCTCTTTCAAACCAATAGTCTCTGAAAAAACTAGGTGAAACAATCCAAAACCAAGTTATAACAAAAATAAAACCAATCACCGAAAGTACAATAATTGGAATAAGATATTTTACCACAACACTGATATTAATAGATGCCACCCCAAAAGCAACCAAATAATCTGTTGCACTGCTACCAATATGAGTAACGATTTTCTTATCAACATATTCATCGAGATTGACTATCTTCAATATTCCTTGCAAAACAATACTACACACTAGTGCAAGACCATATACTGGAAAAGAAACCGAAGGCAGCAGCATTTTCAATATTGCATTTACTCCATATGCCATACCCACAGCTACCAAAATTAATGAAAAATGCCATGTGAGCGTATCAATCGACATTGCATTAACAGTATTCTGGCCAAACTCACTTCGGTTATTTTCCTTCACTAAGCCTGTCAGCATTTCTTCTTGAAGATCTTCTACGCTTTTAATAATCGCAGTATTTCCTTTGCGAGCACCAATGTTAATCATTGTTACGCCACCAAGAATACCGCCCAGCAGACCAATCGTTGCAAATGTCTGTCCGATACTTGTCGCGTCAGTCCATCCACTGTCTACCAGAACACTGCCGATAGCAGCTGCCGTTCCATGTCCTCCCACAAACCCCGCGGGAAGCATAAGACCAAAAGCAGGGTTAATTTTCTTAAAGAGAATGGGAAAAACTACAATGCCAAGTAAAATAAATAATCCAAACTGAGCAATTTCAGCTGCAGCATTTATTAAGAAACTATCACCAACAGAGCTAAACATCCGCCTGAACGAGACCTTTGCCTTGTTACCAATAAACATCGAACCAAAGACAAAAGCAATTAAAATGCCTGCATAGTTTGAAATTTCGGAGCTGAACGGAATCACATTCAAAAATTGTTTTCCAGCAAGCAGCCCCATAAAACCTGCAATTAATGCAGAAGGAATATAAAGTTTCTGAATAAAGCTAATTTTGCTTCGTATTACCTTTGCAATTAACATCAACGCAGACATCCACGCAATATCATATAATAAATTTAGTGCTGAAAATTCCATTTGTTTCCCCCCTCTTTTCAACAATTAATGGCAAGTATTTTGATATTCCACGTCCACATCAACAGCGGTAATATATTCTTCATATTTTCTTGCAATTATCATGCTATGTTTAAAATGAGCATCTTCAATTTCCTTACCCATAAAACACTTGATATGATTTTCAATATAATCATACCCACTCATACAAGAGAACTCACAGCCTGCCGAAAAACGTGGATTGCACTCTACTAAATGATACTTTCCGTTCTTATCAAGGATATACTCAAAGTTTACATCGCCCCAAACGTTCAACTTATCAGCCAAAATTTTTGAAGCTTCTTCCAATTCTTTATCTTGGTAAATGTAGACTGTAGTTGAGCAGCCGTGTAGCGTTGAAATTAGTTCTCGGCGTGTCGTAGCAATCACTTTGTGAGGCTCAATTTGTCGAACAATCTCTACCATTACCAAAGGTCCCTCAATAAAAGGCTCAACAATATATACATCTTTATCTGCTGTCGATATAAATTCACTCCACTCTTGCTGATTATGAATATATCTTAACCCTTGACTACTGCGGCCGTTATACGGCTTGCATACAACTGGAAAAACCCACTCCAGGTTTTGAATATCCCGCAACATCTTTGTTGGAATCGACTGAGTTTTGGGACACTCTCTTGCAACAAAGTCTGCAAGTTTCTTTTTATTACGAATAATATCTAAGGATTCTTTCGGAGACATGCAAAGCGTAACGTCATGTTCTTCAAACCATTCGCGATTACAATTTAAAAGATCAAGCTCATAATCGATCATCGGAAGAACATACTGAATTGACTCCTCAATGCAAAGTTCTTTCATAAATGCCATATATTTATCTGCATCAGATATCGGTGGCGATTGATAAAACACATCCACTTCACAAGATTCAACGATCCACTCTTTAGGATAAATATTACACCCAACGACACGAAAGCCCATACGTTTTAAACTTTTTAGTGCAATATCTGCTGCAACAGAACCTGTAGAAGTAATTAATACTGTTTTCATTTAAATCACTCTTTCGTTTGATAATTAGTAACTCAATAATCATTTTCTAAAATTCGCTATTGATTTCTCCAATTTAATAAATGGTTCCAATTTCAGAATTGCTGAAATCAAAATATATACGGCCATTCCAACCACTATCTGAATTACAAGTGTTAATTCAGTTCGAAAGCCAAATCGTTCCATACTAATCACAATTAGGAACATCAATATTGACAGCAAGAAAGATGGCACAATATCCTTTATTTGTTCAAAATAGGAATATCCAATCAATTTCTTATTTGGATAAGCATTTATAATAATATCAACAGGGATACTTATTATTCCAGTCATTGCAATTGCTTGAGGCGAAGAAAAACAAAATACAGCTACTACAAGTAATACTAACCCCACAATTTTTTTAATGATTTCTATTTTAAGAAATATACCGCTTTGCCCCATTGCCTTAATCGCTTGCAGATTACTAGTATATACCGGATAAAACGCAAAACTTATACAACAAATCTGCATAAAAGGAACGCATTCAAGCCACTTATCGGTTAGTAGCAATTTTACAAAAGATGATGCAATTCCCGCTAATCCAGCCATCATCGGGAAAATAATATAGGAACTCATCATAACAGAATTTCTTGTCATTGATTTAACTTTCGCGGCATCATCTTGTTCCGCCGACATAGCAGGCAACAGTACACTTTGAACTGCACTATTAATTGCATTAATACCATACTGTGGAAACTGTTTGCCACGATCGTAGTATGCAAGCGTATCTGCGTTATATTTTTTTCCAATCATTAAGCTCTGAATATTCTGGTACAAAGTATCCATTAAACTTGATACCAACAATTTCCATCCATAGGAAAACAGCACCTTTACGCGTCTAAAATTTATTACAAGCCGTGGATACCATTTTACCGTAAACGACATTACAACACAAGCTACAAGAGTATTTAAAATCGTCTGAATTACCAACGCCCATAAACCGCCGCCTGCCTTTGCTACACCAATTCCAACGGCTCCCGCCAAGATAATTCCCGCAACATTGCTATAAAAAACCTTTTTAAAATCCATCTGCCTACTAACCTTAGCTAATTGAACAGAATTATAAGCACCGGGAAACAACATTAAACAGAGGACTCGAAAAGGTGCAACCAAATTCGGCATATGATAAAACTCAGCGATAAGCGGAGCAGCAATATATAACCCACCGTAGATAATCGCCGCGATGATTAACGACACCCAGAAAACAGAAGAATAATCCTCCTCTGTTACATCTTTATTCTGAATCAGAGAAGTATTAAAACCGTTTTGTATAAAAACATTTGCTAAAGTGGTGAAAATAACCATCAAAGACAATACACCATAATCTTCCGGTGTCAAAAGACGTGCCAATATCACTTGAAGAATAAATTGAACTCCAAGGACACCAAAACGTTCAAGCAATTTCCAAATTAATGCTCTTTTCATCATATGTAAAATTCCTTTTAAAATCAGTATAAATGCAACGCCTTATTTTTACTATATTTTCAATATTTATCCTGCAAAGTGCTTACATACCATGCTGCCTGTCCAAAAAACGGCGCCAAGCTAAATATACCTTTCGCATAAGCATCGGGTATCTTTTTGCTAGTCTAACAAAACTCTTTTGCTTATTTGTTAGACTTCCAAAATAGTCTATATTTTTCATTTGAAACATCTCTCTAGCTGTGCCAGACATCACACATGCGAGTGCCATCTGTTTTCCTATTCTTTCCACAAAAATGTCATGATATTGCTCATTGGTATATTGATCAAATTCTTTATACACATTCACCATCAATTCATGATGCAAAGCCATCAGTTCTACATTTTGATTGCGCTGCATAGCGCTCCAACTTCCTTCTATTCCACGCCTATAACACGACATTACACGATCAATGTAATATACCCCACCAAGTTGCCCAAAGTAGAGCATATATAACTCATCCCCTACATCACATTGTTCAGCAAATTTAGGCGGCTCACTCTTATACTGCCAAAAATCTATAGCGCAGAACATATAACTACTTGTGTGAAAACTATACACTTTACCTATTGAAAAGAACTCTCTCGATTTGATGATTCCAGTTTCAATTTTGGATGCTGGAAACATAGTACCAGTTTTTGTACCATCTCTGGATACCTCAGCTACTGTATGAACCGCCATCTTACAATTTTGATTATTCTCCATTGCATTAACTTGCAGCTGTAGCTTTAACGGGTCAGTCCAATAATCGTCACCTTCGCAAAGTGCCACATACTTTCCTTTTGCATGCGCCATAAGCACCGTCGCCATCACATCTATTCCTTTAGTGTACTGGTTTTCTCGTTGGTAGAATCCCTTAATTATTTCAGGATAGTTTCGTTCATATTTTCGAATAATTTCTGCTGTTTGGTCAGTCGATGCATCATCATGAACCAAAATCTCATATTTAAAATTAGTTTCCTGTTTTATAAATCCATCAAGTGCATTTGCTATATACTTTTCATGATTAAATGCCAAACATAACACAGTCACTAAAATAGGATCTTCCATTATTTCACCTCTACACAATATTGATTCAATTTTTCCTTTTAATCTTAATTTTTTGAATATTATACTTTATTTTTCTTGCTAACATATGCACCCCTCCATCAACATTTAAAAGCCACATTATAACCGTAAACAATGTGTATGAAAGAACAAAATCCGTTCTAACCATCGGAATATTTATGAGTTGCAGTAACAATAGCACTGCCATCAATATGTTAATTGCTGATCCATATTTCTCGTAAACGGATGAAGAGAACGTAATTAGGCCTGTTAAAAGCCCCGGATAAATTAAATTCCCAAAAACACCAAAATTCATATATGCTTCTGCAAACATACCAGTATTCGGTGACGGAATTTGTCCTCCAAAATACACTTGGCTTATTATTTCTAGTGGTGATTGCGTATATTCACCTTGAATAAGGTTTTGAAGTATAAATGTATTTTGCGACCATAATATCTTATCATGTACACTAAAGTAATCATAATATATTGTATTCAGCCACGCTGGCAAATACATCTCACGTCTTACTAATATCGTAAATATCGTACTTTTTCCTCTAATCAAAAACTCCAATAAACACAAAAAGAGCATTCCTAATAATCCTAAATATAGAATTCTTTCTGTATTTTCCACATTTTCAAGTAATTTTCTTTTTTCGCAAATAAGCAATACTACTACCACTGCAATCACAAACAGATTTCCCTTTCCTGAAGTAACTGCAAATAAAGATAGCATACACATTGTCGCTAAAAAAGCATACAAATATTTTTTTTGTACAAGTGAAAAAAGCAAGAAAAAAGGAGCAACAATCGATGCAAGATTTCGTAATATAGATATGAAATATGCAAAAAGGCTTCCAGATATTTGATCTAAATACTCCTGAAGGGCTGCGCGTGTTTTGTAAACACTATCACTTGCAACAGACAAAGAAAATTCAAACCCGTTATATGATATTTTGTAAATAATAAATCCGATACAAAGCGCCAAACAAAACAAATTTACTTTTATTTTGATTTTTGCCTTTATAGCATTCGTACAAGTTGTGTTTTTTTTTCCTTTTTTTGAAAAAAAAGAGAGAAAAACGAACAACACTAAAATATAACAATGACTACTCAAAAAATAGAACATCGAACAATCATTAAGACCTATAGACGCGTTTACCGGAATAAAATATACGGTATAAATGAGTATCATCATTAATTGCGTAAAGTTGTTCCGCGATTCAAGCTGTAAGTATACAAATGTAATTATCACGAAAGCTACGATCGAAACAAATTCTTTCCAAATATTAAAATTAATCCCGTAACTGCCATGCCCGACATACCATTGTTCATTCAGCATTAAATAAGCAAGTAAAGTATAAATGATTCGTATCAAAATTATCTCCACAAATTTTTCTCTTTTTTTAGAATCATCTGTGATACGCTTCCACATATTCTGAATATCAAATTTTTGGCATATAACCATCTTTTCAAATTCTCCTTACAGACTATAATTTCATATCGTTTGCAATGCTCCACTTCTCATCTTTTTATATGCACTCCATGGTTTCATGTTGTATTGCGAGCTATGGCGAATTACATCCTGCATGCAAAAAAGAAACCACAGTTTTCGAAACATTGTTTTATATAAAACTCCTTGATCGCGAAGATACTTTTCATCATACCCAGAATTCCAGCTAGATTTTCTTTCCTCGGTTAGTTCTGCAATAACAGCCGGATTCGAATACACATGCAATCCTCTTTTTAAACATTCTGCCAAAAATAAATTATCTTCTCCATGGCAGTGCTCTGTTCCACCACCAAAACACTGGTTAAAATAAATTCCTGCCGCCCTAATCTTTGCTGTTCTAACTGCAATTCTTGCAGTTCCATACCGAAGAAAATTCCAATATGAAACTCTCTTTATATTTTTAATCATAAAGCGCGAATTCGTTGGATCATGCAAATTAAACACCACAACATCTGCATCCGGATTATCCTTAAACGCACGTATAACCATTTCTTCATACTCGTCTATATAACGCATATCATCATCCGCAAATAAACATATATCTCCTGTTGCGCGCATCAAAGAATTATTTCGATTCAATCCAACGCCACGTTCTGCAAAATTCAAATATGTAACTTGATGATTTTTCCATTTGAATCTTTCAACCAAGTCTTGATCACATTGATTTCCAATAATTGTATCGCTTGATATATTCATTTTTTCTAACAGTGAATGATCCTTCTGCCTCATTGTTGCAACTAAAACCTGAACCGTCATAACTTTCCTCTTTTGTCATTATTTTACTTTCAATGCTTTTATTACACACCAATAACCAATGTGGAACAACGAACGTAACACGCCTAAATGCTCAATCTCTCGGTACAGAATCCAATGATATTTAATCACTTTCAGTTTATTATTAGAAATCGATCCGCTCCGAATTCGATATTGCATCAAAACATCTTGCATACCATAAATATACTGTTCTTTTTTCAACATTTTCAGCCAAAGCGCATCGTCATTTCGTTTTCTAATGTTGGGCACTTCAAACTTTCCCATCTGCTTTACCGAATAGACGACTGTCGAATTCCCTACTGGACAATCTAAAAGCAACCGATTGTAATCAGTTTTTGAAATTGTTTTAATCACTTTGCCAAGCAATTCACCATTTTCGTCAATCTGTTCATAGGCTGTACAAGTAAACGCATAGCCATTATCCTTCATAAATGCTAACTGGCTCGTAAGTTTATTAGGAACCCATAAATCATCCGAATCAAGAAATGCCATATATTCTCCATTTGCCAATTGCATCGCTTTTGTTCTGGCAACAGCCGCACCAGAATTTTTTTCAAGACAAAAATACTTGATTCTATCATCTTTTGCTGCGATTTCAGTAACGATGTTTTTAGTTTCATCTTGAGAACAATCATCTACGATTATCATTTCCCAATTATTATAATCTTGATTCTGCACCGATGCAATAGTTGCACCAATAAACTTTCCGCAGTTATAAGTCGGTGTAATTACAGAAACTAATCCTTCGACCACTTTTCTACCCCCTATTATCTCTTAATTAGCTACCTACACAATACTATTACAATCGTATCCCACATAATATAAAAATCATGGCTTAATCTAAACTTCTTTAACTCCAACAAATTATATTTCATTTTTCCCGGCAGGACGTCTTGGATGTATGTGGCGTCGACGTCTTCGGCTGCATCCAGTAAGGCAGCTTCGTCTTTATAGCGGATACTGGCTTCAGATGTTACGCCGGCAGGCAGCAGCAGTGTTGCCCACATCTCCGATGTGTATTTTTCTACATATTTCGGCACTTCCGGGCGCGTTCCTACAAAGGTCATAGAACCGCCAAGAATATTAAGAAGCTGACCGATCTCATCCAGACGACATTCACGAATAACTTTGCCCACACGGGTGATCCGGCTGTCTCCTCCAACTGTGACTTGAGAGCCTATTTTATCTGCATTATTGACCATAGTCCTAAACTTGAAAATACGAAACTCTTTTCCGTATTGCGTTACGCGCACTTGCCTATAAAACACAGGACCTTTGGAATCTAGTTTGATCGCAATAGCCAATACAAAAAAAACAGGTGATAAGATCAGCAGCATAATAAGGGATACGACAATATCAAACAAGCGTTTAAATATTAAACTGATCTGTTTCTTTTGAAGAATTTCATAATACGGTTTAACGGCTTCCGTTTGCATCTGTGGCGGAAGTTTTTCCCATGAGATCATTCTCACTTATAAATACTCCTTCAAAATCTCTGTAAAGTTTTCGATCACATACGCAACGTCTTCATCGCTGAGTTTCGTGTGCAGCGGCAGCGTAATCTCATTTGCATAGTGCTTATACGCATTCGGATAATCCTCAATATCAAAGCCAAGCGTTTTATAAGCAGTCATCATCGGAAGCGGTTTGTAGTGAACATTGCAAGCAATTTCGCGCTCTGCCATTTTTATAATGATGTCATTTCTCTGCTGTTCCGTGATATTTGGTACTCGTGTAATATAAAGATGGCCGGAACTCCGATAGTCTTCACCAAAATGTGTAAGTGTTTCGACGCCAAGCGGCTGCAACGCTGCATCATAGCGACGGATGATCTCTGCGCGGCGCTGAAGCAGGCCAGGATATCGTTCCAGCTGTTTGAGTCCGATAGCCGCCATGATATCAGTCATGTTGCATTTATACCAAGGGCCAACGATATCATATTCCCAAGCGCCCAATTTGGTTTTTGCTAAAGCGTCCTTAGACTGACCATGGAGGCTCAAAAGCTGATACTGATGATAAAGCTCATCATTGTCTACGCCCGGGATCGTTTTCCAACAAGATGCGCCGCCTTCTGCCGTAGTAAAGTTTTTTACAGCATGAAAAGAAAACGATGAAAAATCGGCCAACGCACCGGTCATTTCCCCATTTTTTTCCGCACCCAGAGCATGTGCGCAATCTGCCACAACAGCAATTCTTCCCATTGCTTTTTGAATTTCAGAATTCGGTCTGAAAAGGTCTTTCTTTCTCTCTACCGCTTCGTAAATTCGATCATAATCACAAGGTATACCGCCAAGGTCGACCGGAATGACCGCTTTAGTCTTTTCGGTAATAGCAGCCTCCATTTGGTCATAATCCATTTCCAGAGAGTTTTCTTGGCAATCGATAAATCTCACGGTTGCGCCCGTATGGATTGCGGCCGAAGCAGAAGCCGTATATGTATAAGCAGGGACCAACACCTCATCTCCGGGACCGATGCCAAGCACGCGAAGGTTCAATTCTTCTGCTGCTGTTGCTGAGTTGAGACAAACCATTTTATCGGTATGACAATATTGAGCAAGCTTTTGCTCTAATTTCTTTGTTCTGGGACCGGTAGTGATCCAGCCGGAGCGCAGTGCTTCACATACTTCCTGAATTTCAAGCTCGCTGATATCCGGCGGGCTAAACGGGATCTTTCTCATCAATAAAAGCCTCCAAAAAACATACTTAATCTTCTATATTGACAGCATAAAATCAAGCACCAATGCTTAACTAGATATAATGTTAGTATACAACATTTTGCACTATAAAGCAACTCTGCAAAGGTCGTAAAACTGCACAATAATTCTCAAAAACAATTTATAGCGCCTATTGTTCTTTCGTTTTCGCTTCTTCCGCAATCTGCTCGGATCGTTTTTGCGTGAAGCCTTCTGTGGATTCAGGGACGAACATGATTTTTACGGTCAGAAGAATTAGTTTTAAATCCATAAGAAGCGACTGTTTTTCGATATACTGAAGGTCGAGCCGCAGTTTATCGTAGGGGCTCGTGTTGTATTTTCCGTAAATTTGGGCATAGCCGGTCAAGCCGCCTTTGACGCGCAGGCGGTAAGAAAATTCCGGTATTTCTTTTGTATAGGCCTCTACATGCTCGACTCTTTCGGGACGTGGACCGACAATAGACATATCGCCTTTTAAGACGTTGATGATCTGCGGGAATTCATCGATACGTAATTTACGGATGACGCGACCGACATGTGTGATGCGGGGATCGCCCGTACGGCAGGGAATGGTCTCGCCGCCTTTTTCCGCATCTACGATCATACTGCGGAACTTGAGAATTTCAAACACTTTTCCGTTTTTGGTGCAGCGCTTTTGCCGGAAGAAAACAGGGCCTCGGTCTTCGATTTTGATCAGCAGTGCCGTTAAAAGAAGCAACGGCGACAGTATAATCAACGCGATCAGAGAGAGCAGGATATCCCCTATACGCTTAGCAAGGTTGTACCAGAAGCGCTCGCTGCGGTATTCATATTTCATCATGGGTGTATCGATCAGATGGCGCGCTCCAAAGCCTTCCATGGTGATCTCACCAAGCTGCGGCGTGACATAGAGGCTCTTGCGGCTCTGCATGCAGTACCAAATAACCTCCGCGCGCTTTCTGGACGAGACTTCGTAGAAAATGATGGCGCGGTACGGATCCACTTCTTTTTTCCAATCGCTTTTAAGAATATCCGCGGAGACTACCTTTTCTATTGAAAAAATGTGCTTGATCTTACCGAACTTTTGCAGGAACTCATCAACATCGTCCGCGCCGGAGATGACGAGGGTCTTTTCCGGTTTGCCGAAAGCAATGGTGAAACGCTTGCCAATCAGAGCCCAGCAAACGGCTGCCAAAAGCTGAAAGCCGACCGTCATTATGCC
>OLNC01001416.1_pt1 | contig 13348 bp, 9 predicted proteins | sample 1672011 | NCBI WGS metagenome assembly OLNC01 (sample SAMEA3136636, study PRJEB25190) | human gut metagenome | biome: human gut; feature: human-associated habitat; material: faeces | place: Austria | collected 2013 | reverse complement strand
AAATATTTCCACTCATTTCCAGTATCCATGCAAATGCAGTTCCGAGGATACTTGCATAAATTCCCTGCACGATATTTCCATGATAGATGCCAAAGATCAGTCCGGAAATTACTGCTGCAACCGGCATCTTCAGCCAGTCACGCAGACGCAGATAGATCAGCCAGCGAAAGATCATTTCCTCTGCTGCTGGTGCAACGATTCCCATCCAGAAGATCATCATAAGAAGCGATTTTCCTTCTGTGATCCTGGTCATGCTGTCTTGGTAAGTACTGCTGTTAATAAATGACTGAAGTATCACCATCAGGAAATTCCCATATTGCGCAAGTCCGGCTCCTGCCAGAAATAAAAGAATTACCTCTGGCAAAGAAAGCGTTACTTTTTTCTTAACCGGTATCAGGCCACCAGCGATTCTTCTCACTTTATCTTTTCGATAAAAATACAATGTCGGAATCATAACCAGGATTCCTGTAAGACCTGTGAGAAAAATCGTGTAATTGTAATACCTCTCAGCTGCGTTTGCTGCAGTTCTTGTAAATATTGCCAGTGCCGTTCCTGCAACAATCTGCGAAATTACAAAGTGGATTCCTACCGGATATCCTGCCCTCCAGATTTTAGAAACAATGTTTTGTTTTCGCAGAGGGCTCAGACGAAAAAATTTACTATTTCTTCTGCAGAATCTACGATTTTCAAAGGTTCTGCCTGTTTCAGTTCTTCTTCTGTTCCATAGCCGAAAGAAACTGCGATGCATTCCAGACCTGCTTTGCGGGCTCCGTATACATCGTGCTCTTTGTCACCGATCATAATGACCTGTTCCCCGTGTTTCTCCATATGCAGGCGGTGAAGAACATCCTCGATCACTTCTGTTTTATTTGTTTTTCTTCCATCCATTTCGCTTCCCCCGATTTCTGTGAAGTACTGGGTAAGTCCGAAATGATCCAGGATCTGTCTTACATATACTTCCGGTTTGGAGGATGCTACCGCGAGAATATAGCCTTTATTCTTTAACTGCGCCAGCATATCCTCAATTCCCGGATATATCGCGTTCTCGAAGATTCCTGTTACAGAATAGCGTTCTCTGTAGATTTCCACTGCCTGTTTTGCAGTTTCTTCGTCAATCTGTGCGTATTTCATAAACATCTCCATAAGCGGAGGTCCTACGAAAACTTTCAGTTTCTCAAGATCCGCTTCAGGCTTGCCGATTCTCTCCAGTGCATACTGAACAGACCTCATGATACCCTCGCCGGATTCTGTTAATGTTCCATCTAAGTCAAACAAAATTGCTTTGTACATAGTTTCCTCCTGTTTCAGAAAAAAATTAGTATAACAGGATAGATTATATCATTGTTTTCATGAAGCGTCTATGCAGAAAAAATCCAGGGATCCATTTTTATCAGCTTCCCCCCCTGTGAAACAGCCAATAACTCTATTTTATTTTGATCTCCATCTGCCTCCGTATCAGATACGACTTTGTCTTCTTCCCAGTGCCAGGGACATTCTGTTCCGTTAAGGCAGACGGATAGAATCTGGACGGAACCCTGGGATAAGATCTGAATTTGTGGGATGTGGGGATTGTCTGGATTTTGTGTACACTGGAATGTTACAGGTTCATCTTTTGCGTGTGCGTATTTAACGGTGTCTAATTGCGCATCTGTATTTTGAAGTTCTTTGGAATTATCTGTACTCTTGTTTTCTATTTTCTTTGCTTTATTCTGTTTCTTTTTATTTTTCTTTTTGGATGACTTAAGGGTTGGTGTTTGAGTTGGTTTGGGCGTTTTTGTTGGCTTTGGATTTTTCGTGGGCTGGGGCGTTGGCATCGGTGTTGATGTTGGCGAGGTTTCTTCCGGTGTTTTAACAGGGGATCCACTATCTGTCTGAGGTGCAGTCTGTATCTTGTTATCCGTTTGAGATTGATCATTCCATGCAGAATTATTATTCTGGATATTATTGTCCTGAGCATTATTGTTCCGGGAATTGTTATATCCCTGAGAGTTGCTGTCCCATTGATTACCATTATTCCAGTCATTGCTGCTCTGCTGTATGTCGTTCCATTGCTGTGTATTATCCTGTGTTCCGTTTCCTGTATCAGAATTATCCTTATACCTGTTATCCTGCATCTGATCGTTCTGTTCAGTAATTTCTGATGCGTTGTCACCAGTCTGCCAGCTGCTTTCCCAGGTGTTCTCCCAGCTGCTCTGATTCCAGTGCTGTTCTTCCTGCCATTGCCAGCTGCTGTTTTCTCCATTTTCCATGTTAATATCAAATCCGCCTATCTCCATGGCAGAAATGGTTGATGTCAAATACAGGCATAAACATCCCAATACAATGATCAAAAGTCTGTTACTGCTTTTCTTCAATCTCCGTCATCTCCTTTTCCCACAATCTTAGATTTCTGCTGACTGTATCGTCTAACATTGTTTCTTTTGACTTATATTCCGACCATAGTGTCTGACTGGCTTCCTGTTGTCCGGTGCGGAGCAGGAACATTCCATATTCACCGTATCCGGCTCTGTAAGTTTCATCGTAGAAAAGCATCTGTTCAAAGTAGAGTCCGGCATCTTCGTAACTTTTCTGATATTCGCTGTTTACTGCCAGAAGCTGCAGGATCTTTCGGGATTCTTCTTTTTCTGTGCATTCTTTTTGTAATTCCCGCAGTCTGGTATCTGCCTGTTTGCAAATTTTTTCCTGATCCGCTTTACTGCCATTTTGAAATTCTTCCTGATAATAGAGGTCTGTAACAGCAGTCAGTTCTTCATAGAAATTAAATGGTTTAGAACCAGATACGAAATTAGAACTGAATAGAAGAAAGACAACTATTACTGCAAAAACAATGCTGCTTCCTGACAAAACCAGCATGTTTTTAATTTTACTCTGGTTTTGTCTTTTCTGAATCCTGTTTAGTTTTTTTTGTACAGTCTGCATGTTCTGATAACGTATTCCTGGTTTCTTCATGCAGCATCTGAAAATAAGCCAGAATAATGACATGTTTCGAATAAACAACAGATAATCTGTCTTTTTACATAAAACAGATAATGTTTTTCCAAATGTATAAATATCCGTTGCTGCGTTTATCTTTCCTTCATACTGTTCCGGTGCTGCAAAGCCATTTGTACCTGTGCATACTTTATGCTGATATTTATATCCATTTACAGCGCCGCCCAGATCGATCAGGTATAATCTGCCATTCTCGCCCAGCATTAGATTGTCAGGTTTGAGATCTCCGTAATAAACTGGCGGTTTCCGGTTATGAAAATAGGAAAATACTTCTGCAATCTCCATTCCATATTTAACGATTTCATTTACAGAAAAGCGTTTCCCGTCTCTTAAATATTCACCCAGAGATTTTCCCCTGACATATTCCATGACAAGATAACATTTCCGGTCATCCTCTATGTAATCTATCATCTTTGGCAGAGATGGATGAGAAAGTTTCAGAAGCATCCGGGCCTCACTTTTGCCGGATACCGGTATTTCTTTTACCGCCCACAAAACGCCCAATTCCAGGTCTCTGGCAAGGTAGACTTTTCCTCCTCCGCCTTTTCCAACGGACTCCAGAATACAGTAGCGCCCTTTTAATACAGTTCCAGATAAATTCACTGGCGCACCTCCTATTCAATTGTCAAACAGATATTTATCAAATAACTGTTTCCCAATTTATTCAGTTAAATTAAAAATGGAAAATATGATGAAAGAATTTCATCACAATAGATTCAGATAAATATAGAATAGCACACTTCGTTCTTTTTGAAAAGCCCCATTTACAAATACAAGTAAATGGGGCTTAAGTTCATTGCTGAATTTCATTTCTTTAATTTATACATAACTCCTGTCAGAATACAGGAAGCAAAAACATATATCCACACCAGTTTCGTGACATTCTTACATTCTGTCCGGTGCGGAGAATCCGAGAAGATCAATGCATGTCTCCAGAACTTTCTTTGTAAGTTTCAGTAACTGGATAAAGGAAGCTTTCTGTATTTCGTTCTCTTCACTGAGGATCTTTGTCTCATGATAGAAGCTGTTGAATGCGTTGGATACTTCGTAAATATATGCACAGATCTTATGCGGTGCTTTTTCTTCGAAAGCATTCTCTACAGTTGCGCCGAAACCAGTCAGCTGAAGCATCAGGTTCTTTTGGCTGTCGTTTACAGGATCAAGGATCACACCTGCGTCAAGGTCGCCACCCTCTTCCACAAAACGGTTCAGGATGGATTTGATACGAACAATCGTGTAAAGGATGTACGGGCCTGTATTTCCTTCGAATGATGTAAATCTGTCGATATCAAAGATATAATCTTTAGTAGCCTGGTTGGAAAGATCACCGTATTTGATCGCGGAAAGTCCTACGATCTCAGCTGTTTCTTTTGCATCTTTGTCCTTTACGCTACGGTTCTCAACGATCTTGTTAAACATCTCTTCGTTGATATCCTTGATGAGAGTTTCCAGACGCATAACGCCGCCCTCTCTTGTCTTGAACGGTTTGCCGTCTTTTCCGTTCATGGTTCCGAATCCGAGGAAAGAAAGCTTTGTACCATCTTTTACAAGGCCGGTCTTTCTTGCGCAGCGGAATACCTGGATGAAGTGAAGTTCCTGACGTTTGTCTACCACATACAGGATCTCGTCCGGGTTAAATAATTTCATACGCTCTACGATTGTTGCAAGGTCTGTAGTTGTATAAAGAGAGGCTCCGTCTGATTTCAGAAGCATACATGGAGGAATTTCCTTTGTATCATTGTCTTCTTTTACATCTACTACCAGTGCGCCCTGATCTACATAGGCGAATCCTTTTTCTTTCATATCCTCAACCATATCCGGAATATATGGCTGTGCATCAGATTCTTTTTTCCAGAGGTCAAAAGATACGTTTAATTTGTCATAGTTACGTTTCAGGTCTGTAACAGATACATTCATGATGTGGTTCCAGAGAGCCATGTATCCCGGTTTGCCCTGCTGAAGAAGATGAGTTGCTTCCAGAGCTTCGTTTCTGTATGCTTCATCTTCTTTGGACTTGCCGCTTGCGCATGGATAAATCTCTTCCAGTTCACTGATCGTAAATGGTGCTTCCTCCGGATATTCTCCTGTGTAGGAATCATCAAAGTAAACCAGCTCCGGTTTTCTGTGTCTCAGTTCTGTGATGATCAGACCCATCTGCAGACCCCAGTCTCCAAGATGAACGTCACCGATCACTTTATGTCCAACGAAACGGCCGATTCTCTTAATGCTCTCTCCGATAATCGCAGAACGAAGATGTCCTACATGAAGAGGCTTTGCAACGTTTGGTCCGCCGTAGTCGATGATAATTGTTTTCGGCTCTTTTGCTGCAGATACAGAAAGCTTCTCGTCTGCTGCCATTGCCTTTAAGTACTCTGCAAGGAATTCACCTTTTACTTTCAGGTTGATAAATCCCGGCTTTACAACTTCTGCCATGGAGAAAACCTGGCTATCTTTTAAGTATGCTACTACGTCATCAGCGATCATAAACGGTGCTTTCTTATATGCTTTGGCTCCTGCCATGGCACCGTTGCACTGAAATTCGCAAAGGTCCGGTCTGTTAGATACGGTTACTTTTCCGTAGGATGGGTCGTATCCGGCTTTTTCAAATGCTGCGGAAAGTTCTTCCGCCATCTGTTCCATCAGTTTCTTCATTCTTTCCTAACTCCTCAAATCGTTCTATTTTATAAATCAGTCCACTACCACTTTTCTTGAACATGCAACTGCGATCGCACCATATCCGATGTGGCATGCAACACTTAATGATAACGGATTCTGCACGATCTCAATTCCAGGGAATGCTTCTGCGATCTCTTTCTTGAATTCCAGAGCTTCCTCTTCATTTCCCGTATATGCAGACTGCAGGCTCATCTCGCCGCGTTTTACATATTCTGCGAAACGGTTCTCCCAGTCATTCTGCATGGCTTTCATCATGACACGTTTGGCCTGCTTCTTGCCTCTTGTCTTGGAATATGCGTCCAGCTTCTCACCCTGGATCTGAAGTACTGGCTTTAAGTTCAGAACTGTTCCGATAGCTGCTGCCGCAGGAGTGATCCTGCCGCCTTTCTTAAGATATTTCAGGGTTTCCAGGGTAATATAGATACTGGAATCAAATTTCTGTTCCTCCAGAACCTGTTTGATCTGTGCTGCATTTCTGCCTGCATCTCTTAATGTAAGAGCATCCAGTACAGACTGTCTCTGTGTAACAGAAATTCTTTGGTTATCTACTACCTGCACTCTTCCATCATATTCCTGAGCCAGTCCCATCGCTGTATCGCAGGATGCGCTCAGTCCGCTTGACATTGGAATGTGTACCACTTCATCATACTTTTCAAGAAGTGTATTCCAGAGTCCACACACATCTGCCGGTCCTGGCTGGGAAGTGGAGATCGTCTCATCGCTCTTAAGCCGCTCATAAAATTCTTCCTGTGAAAGGGTGATCCCCTCCAAGTAAAGTTTCTCGTTAATATAAAAAGGCATTGGAATTACGCTGACTCCAAGTTCTCTCGCCTGATCCTGTGTTATGCCGCTGTTACTGTCTGTGACAATGGCAATTTTTCCCATATTCATATCTCCTTTACTTCTGATTTCTTATGTATCAGTTATCTTTTCCTAAAATTACAGACTATGTTTAGTTTATCATATTTTTTTATGTATCACAATCAGGAACAGAAAATTTATTACAAAAAAATTCCGCATGGAACAAATCCATACGAAATTTTCATTGTCAGTCTCTGTCAGTTTATACAAGAAAGAATCCTGCCCGGAGGGCTTTTTATTCCATTTCTCTTACGATCTTACGAACCGGAAGAACAAATGTCGGAGATACGGACAGTTCGTCGATACCCATCTGTACGAAACGCTCTGTCATAGTTGTATCTGCACCAAGCTCACCGCAGATACCTGCCCAGATGCCCTCTTTGTGAGCATTGTCGATTACCATCTGGATCATACGGAGTACTGCCTCATGGTGGGAATCATAAATGTTGTCCAGTTTCGCATTCTGACGGTCAATTGCCAGTGTGTACTGTGTTAAGTCGTTTGTACCAATACTGAAGAAGTCAACTTCTTTTGCAAGAAGATCACTGATCATAACAGCTGCAGGTGTCTCGATCATTACACCCTGCTCTACGTCATCCCTAAATGGTACGCCCTGCTCTGTCAGTTCTTTCTTCACTTCTGCAACGATAGCTTTGATCTGTTTTACTTCTGTTACGGAAATGATCATCGGGTACATGATGGAAATATTTCCATACATGCTTGCTCTGAACAGTGCACGAAGCTGCGTCTTAAATACTTCTGGTCTGTCCAGGCAGATACGGATCGCACGGTAACCCATTGCCGGGTTCTCTTCATGTGCCATATTAAAGTAACCGATCTGCTTGTCCGCACCGATATCCAGTGTACGGATGATCACTTTCTTTCCTGCCATATTCTGTGCTACTGCTTTATAGATCTGGAACTGCTCTTCCTCTGTGGGATAATTGTCTTTCTCCAGATAGATGAATTCACTTCTGAAAAGACCGATGCCTTCTGCATCGTTAGCCAGTACACTTGCTACGTCTCCTGTGCTTCCGATGTTTGCATAAAGATGGATCTTATGTCCGCTCTTTGTCTCAGTTGTCTTACCTTTTAATTCTTTGAGCATTGCTCTCTGGCGTAATTCTTCGTCCTTCTGATCCTGATATTTCTTCAGAGTATCTGCATCCGGGTCTACGATAAGAGAACCGTTCTTACCGTCTACAACTGCCATCTTTCCATCCATGCTCTCATCATATTCGATATTGATCAACGCCGGGATGTTCATGGTTCTTGCAAGGATTGCTGTATGAGAATTGGAAGAACCTTTTCTTGTAACAAATGCGAGAACTTTACTCTTATCCATCTGTACGGTCTCACTTGGAGCCAGGTCCTCAGCAACAATGATGGATGGTTCTGCAGCATCCATATCTCCGTCATCATGTCCGGATAATACGCGAACCAGACGATCTGAGATATCTTTCACGTCTGCAGCTCTTGCTTTCATGTAGTCATCATCCATCTGTGCAAACATATCTGCAAAATTATCGCCGGTTGTTGCTACTGCATACTCTGCATTTACATTCTCTGTACGGATAATGTTGTCAATAGAATCCAGATAGTCCTCATCATCCAGCATCATCTGATGTACTTCAAAAATGGCAGCCCCCGACTCTCCTACCTCCTGGAGTGCCTTGTCATACAGCTTCTGAAGCTGTGCAACTGCCTTTTCCTTTGCTTCCTGCACACGTGTGATTTCTGCTTCCGGATCTTCTACCTTCGTACGTTTTACACTTGTGTCTGCTTTCTGCAGAATAGAAATTCTGCCAATGGCAATTCCGGAAAATACAGACTTTCCTTCTAATACTCTCATTGTTCCTGTTCTCCTTATAAAAGATTATTTTTAATAATGTTCCATAAAGTTTTCATATATTATAGCACAGCCTGTATGGAATATTCCATCCTTATTTTTACATTTTTTCCATTATTTAACCACTTTTTTTGATTTAATTTCCAGATTTCGTGATTTTTCTCCTTGAAATCAGATACAGAAAACATGAAATCGTTCCCATAATAACTATTTTCTCCCAGAATGATCTGCCTGGTCTGTTCTGCTGATTTGGGAAGCATCAGATAAAGTTCAAATTCCGTCAAAGCAGACACTGTTTTTTCTTTCCAGAAATGACCGCCAGCATTTCGGCCTTGGATTATGCATTGCCTATGAGATCATCGCTCTTCATAAAGGCTCTGTTACCATACAGGATACCCCCGGCGGAGGTTCCACTTTCCTGATCTTTCTGCCTGACATTCTTAGTGCCTGAATTTAAACATTATAAAACGGACTCCTTATACTATTTCTATCGTATATTGAGTCCGCTCTTTGTTTTCTTTTTATAGCTTCCTGTTTATTCACTTCTCAATGCATCAATCGGGTTCAGATTAGCTGCCTTCACAGAAGGAAGCAGTCCAAACACCACACCGATCACTGTAGAAAATAATACCGCGATCACAATGGACGGTATGCTGATCGCCGTGGGTGAACCTGTCACCTTTCCAACCACCTTCGACAACCCAATTCCAGTCATTACTCCAATAATTCCTCCGATGCTGGTAAGTACGGACGCCTCTGTCAGGAACTGCCCAAGAATGGTTTTCTTGCGGGCACCAATGGCTTTTTTCAGACCGATTTCCTTGGTACGCTCCGTAACAGATACCAACATGATGTTCATAACTCCGATTCCTCCTACAAGAAGGGAAATACTTGCAATCCAGATCAGCTGGTTATTGGTACTCTCGCTTAATTTCTGCATGTTTCTTACCTGCTTCATGATATCATCCGCTTTATAACTCATGCTGGATTTTGAACCATTGGATGAAACAGGAATGGCTTCGTTCATGGCATCTGCCGCTGCATTTCCTGCAGTACTCATATTGTCTGTGCTGTCCGCTTTGATCACTGCATTCTGCGGCACATCAAATTTAAAGGAAATAGGCCAGCAGGTATCTGGGATCATTACACTTCCCACCATATTCTCCATGTATTGATAGTACTCATTGATATCACTGATGGTGGGCTGATAATTTTCATCCTGCCGGATCACCCCTACCACTGTATAAGGTTCCTCATTGATCTCCACCGTCTTGCCTACAGGATTCTCCGATGGAAACAGATTCTGCGCTGCATTATCATCGATCAGTGCTACTTTACTGTAATCCTTATAGTCATTCGTTATAAATCCTCTGCCTGACTGAACCACATATCCGCAGGTGTTCAGATAATTCACATCAATACCATAAACACTTCCACCCTGCAGACTGTTATTGTTATTATAAATATTAGCACTGCTACTGCTATAGAAAAATGTTGCATTTTCCACATGATCCAGGTCACGTACCGATTCTTTCACATCATCAGAAAGGATTGGTGTTGCACTGGAAGATGAACCATAATCTGTATCATACTGATTATCTCCATCATAAAGATAAATATTTACTGTATTGGATCCTGCACCGATCAGGTCTTCCTTGATCTGTTCACTGGTTCCCTTAATGGTAGAAACAATGGCAATGATCGATGCAATACCAATGATGATTCCAAGCATGGTCAGGAAGGATCTCATCATATGTGACCATATTCCCTGAAAAGCCAGGCGTATATTTTCAATCATAAAATTTCTCCCTTCTCATCAATAGCCATACATCTCGTCGATAGTAACTTCTTTGGTCTTCGCACCCTCTACCACATCTTTTCCATAAGGGAACGCCAGAAGATCATCCATGCTGATTCCGCCTTTTACGATCACATTGTATCCACTATCTACAATAGAACCAACTGCGATTTCCTGTTTCTTCAGAACACCATTGTCATCTTTGTACACATAGTTCTTACCATTTTCACTGCGGACAAATGCTTTCTGGATCACCATACTGCCACTGTCTGCAGATGCCTGATAACTGATGGACACATAGTCCTGATCTTCAAGCTGAAGGCTCTTGTCTATCACTACCGCTGTAAATGCATAATAGGATACATTCGGATTGCTGTCATAAGAATAACTGTTGGAATTAACCGGATATTCGGAAACATCCATCACCTCAGCTTCGAAGGAACCGCTTGTATAGCTGGTACAGTTCAGGATCGTTCCCTCTTTAATATCATCAAGCATCAATTCACTGATGGATCCTACTACATAGAAACCATCTGCACTTTTTACCTTGATCAGTGCTTTTCCATCTGTAGTTGTTCCGCTGGTCACATCTCCCACATAGGAAACGGTTCCATCCAGCTTGCTGCTGATCAGTTTTTTCGCTGCTTTCTTTTCAAGCTGAGCAATCTTGATATCACTTTCCTGAATATCCAGCTTCAGACTGGCGATCTGGCTTCTCTGATACTTAATGGCATCTGCTCTGGAAATGGTGGTTCCCGGGTCATCTGTTGTGCCCGGATCATCGGAAGGATCATCATCTGAAGGGTCATCTCTGTCATATTTATCCGCTTCATCCAAAGTAAACTCTACTTCTGAAAATTCATATACAGGATTTTCAAGAAGACTTCCATTGATCAGATAATATCCTGTACAGGATTCCTTTCTGTTCTCATAATCTGCAATCGTATCATTTTCATGGAATTCCAACTGATACCAGTATCCGCCTTCATGAACGATCCGTGTACCGTCAGGACTGTATCCTGCAAGTTTATTGAAAAAGGAGCCTGTTACGGTTACTTTTCCCTTCGCACTGCTACAGAGAAAAACATATGGATCATCCTTTTTCCCGGTTCCTGTAAATGGAATGGATTCTCCGTTCAGTTTCTGATAGAATGGTTCATTGCCATCTGTGAAATTCGGATCTCCCTTCTTATAGTAGGGATCGAAACAGCTGGTATGATCATCCAGTACTGGTGTAGGTGTAGGTGACAGCTGCGGTGTATCATTATTATCTCCTGAATTAAAGGAATTGTTGTCCTGTCCGTCTCCAAATTCACTGGCTGACGGATCTGTATAGGACGGTGTCTCACTGATACTGCTTCCATTTGTATCTGCAGATGGATCATCCGTATTTCCTGTATTATCTGCATCTGCTCCGGATGAAGCCGCACCGGATGTATCTGTTTCTGGATCATCTGATGTCCCATCTGTAAATGCAGCCAGCAGATACGGATGAATCGCTGCTGCCAGATAATTTCCTGAAAAGTCAGCGGCAGATGACATAGCACTGTCCGGTGTCATATCATCATCGCCTTCACTATCTGAACCTGTTGTAGTATTCAGAGTATTATCTGCATCTGTTCCACTGTCAGATTCCTGCACAGGACCGCCATTTAACAGACTGTTCAGTCTGTTTGCTGCTTTTGTCAGATCCTGCTCCTGTTTCTGTTTTTTCAGCTTCGCAATATTTAATTCCATTTCCACCAAAGTTGTATCAAATGAGATCAGAGGATCATCTTTCTTTACATTGTCACCTTTGGAAACAAATACCTGGTCTACCACAAGATCCTTATCACCGGTAACGGTCTGTGTGGCACTGGAAGCTATCTGCCCGTCCAGATTCGTACTCTGCTGATAATATTCCTGAAGCAGTCCGCTTACAGGAGTAACTTCCACTTCTTTCTGGCTGTTTTTCCTCAGCTGCATCAGCCCTGCGCCAATTCCCGTTCCGGCTACTGCCACCACCAGAACACCGGCGATGATTTTCTTTGCCTTACCCATGGAATCACCTCTTTTCCTGAAGGATGCCGTCTTTTATGGTAACTACTCTCTTCGCATGAGCAGCTATGTCGGCATCGTGGGTGATCATCAGGACTGACACCCCTTCATCATTCAGTCTCTGAAAAAGCTCCATAACCTGAGCTCCTGATTTACTGTCCAGCGCACCGGTAGGTTCATCTGCCAGAAGCAGTTTGGGATTATTTACGATCGCCCTTGCAATGGCAACCCTCTGCATCTGTCCTCCTGACAGCTGGTTGGGCTTAAAGTCTACTCTGTCTGCAAGTCCTACTCTTTCCAGTGCTTTCAGAGCTCTTTCCCTGCGTTCCTTCTTCGGCACCCTGGCATAATTCAAAGGCATCTCCACATTAGCCAGTGCACTCTGTTTCGGAAGAAGGTGGAAACTCTGAAACACGAACCCGATCTTATTGAGACGGATATCCGACATATCATTCTCTGAGCAGGACATGATATCCTGCCCATCCAGGAAGAAAGTACCTGAAGTCTGTTTATCCAGGCAGCCTATGATATTCATCAATGTGGTCTTACCGGAACCGGAAGGTCCCATGATTGCCACATATTCTCCCTCTTCCATAGAGAAATTTACATCTTTCAATACCGGGACTTTCATTTTTCCCTGCTGGTACTCTTTATAAATTCCCTTTAAGTCCAGTATCATTCAATCCCCTCCGTATCTTCGTCCCCGCTCATACCAGGTGCCTCATCCATCGGAACCAAGTCCTCATTGGGGTCTAATGTATCATCTGAATCATCTGTAACATCTTCGGTGTCCTCACCTGTATCCGATGTCATATCTACACTTGAACTTACATCCGAATCGTCTGTGCCGTCATATCCATCCATTCCATCAAGACCATCCAGATCATATCCATCAAGATTATCTGCACCAAGAGAATCATCCCCGCTGAGGGTCTGTGTAATATCTCCTTCTTCCGTGGTCTCGCCTTCCTGAAGCGCATCAGTAGGAAATGCAATGCTGTCCTTCTTGGTCAGGCCGTCAACAATCTCGTACTCCTCCAGATCATCGTCATGCTTTCCAAGGGTAACATACCGTTTCTCAAGTTTCTTCTTATCATTGGCAGCCCATACATACGGTTCATTGGTATCTGCATCCA
>OLNC01001415.1_pt1 | contig 13381 bp, 12 predicted proteins | sample 1672011 | NCBI WGS metagenome assembly OLNC01 (sample SAMEA3136636, study PRJEB25190) | human gut metagenome | biome: human gut; feature: human-associated habitat; material: faeces | place: Austria | collected 2013 | reverse complement strand
AGCCGAGGAAGCATCCGACTCCAGAGAAGGTTGAAGCAATAAAGGATGCATTGAAACATTTTGAGGTGATTTAATGACAAAGCCGCTTGCTTATTGAATGGGTAAGCGGCTGCTTTATTATAATTAGTGTAATATAATAAAGCTTGTTCGAGAGTAAAGGGAGAGGATACGTATGAGAAGAACGTTATTCAGGTACAGGTCATTTAATACGGAAAAACTGAATGATTATAGCTATATTCATCAGAGGATAATTAACATTGAAAAATGGAAGTTTGAAGCTTTTGAAGGATTAGTATATCCATCATCACCACTTTATTTCAACGACCCCTATGATTGTGAATTTTGCTTTCAGTCAGATGCATTGGAAGGTGTACTTGATAGAGAAACATATATACATCTTTTGGAAAGAAGATTTTCACTTAAACAGGAAGAAAAAAATAGAATTCTTTATTCTGACAATATTGAAAGGGCGATGCAAATAGTTTTGCAGGCTCATGGAGGAAGGCTTTCTGACTCTTGGATGAATATTTTGCAAAATGGATTAAATGATTGTATGAGTACAATCAAGGATGCTGTAAGAGTTGTCTGTTTATCTGAGGTGTATGACTCTATGCTTATGTGGAGCCATTATGCTCAGAATCATACTGGATTTTGTATAGAGTATGATTTTAAAGAAAGTGATATGCTTTATAAACATTTATACCCAGTAATATATACAAAGGATAGATATGCTGTTTCTAAAGCAGATATGTTAAGTGAAAATACAGAATGGATTTATAAGACGACTTGTCGTAAATCCGATGTTTGGTCGTACGAGAAAGAATGGCGAATTGTGACGGCTAATTTCAATAAAGTAATGCCAGAAAAATTGAAATGTCCAAATGGAAAATATGTCTTGGATTTGAAAGAAAATATAAAAGCGTTTTATTTAGGAGCGAAAATCTCTGAGAATTTTAAAGAAGAGATAATTCAATTTGGAAAAAAGAATAGTATTGATATTTATCAGATGGTTTTATCACCCAGTACATATGAGCTAAATGCAAAGAAAATCATATGATTAATTATGGAATAATGGTATAATTTTCTTATTATACAAACAAGATGGATGGTGAAAGAACATATATGAAATTTGAAAAAGTAGTTATTAAAAATTTTAGAAATTTTGATAATGTTGAACTTGACTTATCAAATAAAAACATATTTTTTGGTCTAAATGATGTGGGGAAAACAAATTTCTTGTACGCTCTACGATATGTATTTGATAAAGATATTCGTAAACAAAACCTTTTAGATTCGGATTTTCATAATAAGCAGCTTGATAAACCAATTGAGATTGTTGTTACTATAGATATTAGTGATGTTGCTGACAGCGATTGTCAAAAACTCCGTGCACAGCTAAAAGGTGCATTGCTAAGTGAGCATAATAAGGTATATATAAAGCTTTTTGCAGAATATAGCAAAACAGAAATGCTCGCTCTACCGATATTATCGTGGGGTGGCGATATTAATCATCTTTACGAAATGAAGCAAAGAGGATATCTATATGAAATAGACTATGTATTTAATGTCATTTATATTGACTCTTATGTTGATTTGTATTCCCTATTTAAAAAGAATGTGAGCCAGCTTGTCAGAAATGAAAAGGACGAAGATAAAGATATTCTGGCAAAAATTCAAAATACAGTTGATGATTTGAATGGTCATATTGCTTCTCTGTCTGGAATTAAAGAATTTGAGGATAAACTTACGCCAGAATATCAAAAATTCCATGATGAAGGGATATCTGTTTCAATAAAATCCGAAATCGCAGTAAAGGGATTGTACTCAAATATTATCCCATATATTAAACAAGATAATGATGATAATTTATATCCTACTGCTGGGGAAGGTAGGAAAAAGTTATTGGCATATTCAATATACGACATACTGTCAGATGAAAATGCGGAAAAGAAAATCAATTTGTTTTTAATTGAGGAGCCTGAAAACCATCTTCATAAGTCTATGCAGATTGCATTATCACAAATACTTTTTACCGATAGCAAATACACATACTTGTTTGTAACAACTCATTCGCCTTTTGTTCTTTATGAAATGGATAATGTAAATTTAGTTCGAATATATAGTGAGCGAAAAATCAATAGTATTAGCACATTTTATAAAGTGCCTGATGCTTATGAGAAAAACAGGAAAATGTTAAACCGTTGTTTGTCAGAAGCAATCTTTGCTAACAAAGTACTTTTGGTTGAAGGACCATCTGAATATATGCTATTTAGCAAAGTCCTTTCAGTAGTGCATCCTTTTTATGAAGTAGATGGAATATATATTTTACCAGTTGATGGTGTGGGATTTGAAACATATTTTTCTATCCTGGATGAACTTGAAATTTTTAATGTGGTAAAAACTGACAATGATTTGAGAGCGGTAACAGGAAAAGGTACATATAGCGTTTTAGGCTTTTCACGCTGTAATAATTATATTGGGGAAAAGCGTCTGCCTACTAAACAAATTCAAGAGAATTCTGTTTCTGCCAAGAGGAGTTTATATAATTCAAATATAAATACTTTGGATAAAATACGAAGTGACTTTCATATTTTCTTATCAAAAGTGGATTTAGAAAATGATTTAGACGAGTTTTTGCATGATAGATTATCAGCTTTATTGGATAATGATAATCCTGTTAAATATTTACAAGATGCAAAGCACTATCATATGGTGGAGTTGATTGAGAAACTTTCGGATACAGATTGCAGAACAATCTATAATCATTACAACTTTGCATGTTTGAAGGAGGTTGCCGAATGAAACTATCTCCAATTCAAGAGAAAATAGTAGAAACTCCCGGTGACTTAATAGTAAGGGCAAGTGCAGGAACAGGAAAAACCCATACAATGGTTAATAAAATTGCTAAGGAAATTGATGATAATCATACACATAAAGTTATTGCTGCAATTACTTTTACAATAAAAGCAGCACAAGAAATAAAGGATAGATTGTCTGTCGATGTAGTTCAACACTTCATTGGAACAAATAACAGTTTCGTTATTGAGGAAGTTATAAAGCCTTTTATGAAGGATGTCTATGGTGCTGATTTCGATTTGGACATGAGTACGGACTATTCAGCTAAAGTTGATACTTTTCAAGAAGCTATTGAAAAAATAAGGAATGAAGGTATCCTCTGCTCATATCGAGATAATAAAAGGAACTTTATTTTTGATTTGGCTCAAGAAATTGTAGAAAATTCTTCGGCTTGTAGGCTTTATCTTCAAGCAAAATATTTTAAAATATATATCGATGAATATCAAGATTGCGACAAATCAATGCATAAATTCTTTATGTATTTATGTGATGAATTGAATATCGAAACCTTTGTTGTGGGAGATGAAAAACAATCGATTTATATATGGAGGGGTGCTTATCCAGAGGCTTTTAAAAGCATCTGGAACAAACCCAATTTTAAAAAGATATTTATGGGAGATAATTTTCGCTCTTGTCAACAAATACAGAATTACTCTAATCTATTATGTGATGAGACAAGAAGTCTTTACAATCCTACGGAAAATATAGATAATATTGTGTGGCTTTCTCCTACAAAGGCAAATTGGGCAACAGAAGTATTGTCTAATATTGTTCCCGATAAAAAGTCAGCATTATTGCGGTTTTCTAATGATAACGCACGAATAGGAGCAAGCGAATTAACAACAAACGGTTTAGAGTATGTTTATATCCCACAGACTCCTATTGCTGATATTACAACAGATACAGCGTGGCTTTATACAGCAATTGCTAAATACCTTATAATTGAAAAGTATTCTGCATATGATGTAATTTCAGAAATACCTGTTGAGGGAAATGAAAGTCGCAAAACAGTATCTACCGTAAAAAGATTACTCAAAAGAATTGAAGAGACTATAGATGATGAGCAGTCTTTCGGCTTGTGTGTCACAGCATTGGCTGAATATCTTGGATATGATACTCGCCCTGAACACATAGACAAATTATTCAAAACAATTTCTGATACCAGTTTTCATGTGGCGTTTGAAGCGGATAAATACAAACACATCGCAATTACATTCCACTCTTCAAAGGGATTGGAGTTTGAACAGGTAATTGTATTTGCAGAGGATTATCGACTGTCTGATATGTCGAGTATATACAACCATTATGTAGCGGTTACACGTGCAAAAAGCAAATTGATTATCGTTAAGTTAAACAATTACAATGCGAATTGTTTTCACAATAATTTACAAAAGATATTTTCTGAAAGCGGTCGTAATATAGAAGATGTCGTTTTATTTTGAACAGAATAGATTATTTATAAACCAATAATACAGGCAGCTATCGCAAATAGGTAGGAGTTCTCTTTATTTTCCTTTGAATTGCCGCTTAGTTTCGAGCAGGCAGCAGCATATCGAAAGGCTAACGGACAGTATGTAAGGAAAAATCAGTGGAGAGATACCACTGTAAGGGTATTCATAGACCTCGATTAACAGTTAAATATGATAAGCGTATCATTAGAAATAGTGGTATGCTTATTTTTTTGTTCCTTTTTGCAGATTTGTCCTTTCCCCTGCTTTCAAAGTAAACGGTGAAAACTGAGTACCTTGAAAAATATCAGGCTGCTTCTGCAGCCATGCTATTTTTCATCCGTTTTCTCTGGTTTTCGTATATTTTCGGGAAGTGTTTCTGACCAAGGCAGAAGCTCTTCTAGAAAATTGCTATTTTTATCATCCATATGTTTTGGTGTCTCTGTCAGCAGATATTCAAAATACTCATATGGTTTCAGCTGGTTTGCCTTCGCTGTTTCGGCTATGCTGTAGATGATCGCAGAACTGGTGGCTCCATTGACGGTATCGATCATTTCCCAGTTCTTCTTGTTATGTTCTACAGAGCATAACAAGAATTATGCTGTGAGCAGAATTATGTTCTGTAGTGCCGCATAATTCTTTGAATTCACTACACGGCGCTGTTTTTACAAAACATAATTAATGTCTCTGCCCAGTGATTATTGATATCATGTATCTACCAAATAAAAGGAGGTAGACACATGAAACAGGAAACTATTAACCAATTCCATGACTATCTGAAGGATCAGGGTCATGTAAATACTACAATTGCTGGTTATATACGGACGATTTGCGACCTTGAGGAACCACCTGATACCACCGATCCGCTTATACTGCTTGTTTATGTTGATCGAGCCATAAAGCTTAAAAGACAATCATTAAGTCGTGCAAACTTTGCATCAGCACAGGCCGCTCTCGGTTCTTTTTTCTTTATGAAAGCCGGCATACGAATCAGAGATTTCCGTAAACAGTGTGCGGCAAAAGATCAGTATGACCCTTTAATGGCACAATACGCGGATTTCTTACATCTTTCAGAGCCAGTAACACTGGCAGCGGTACGCGAGACTAAAAAGTTTCTGAAAGCTGTAGTTCCCGATATACATGACATAGCGTGGACTAGCATTACTGCCAATGATGTTATCAATTACCTTTCGAAAGAGCGTAATGACCTGTGTACTGCGAGCATTGGAGTTACCGTGACCGCACTCAGACGATTCTTTCGTTTTCTGCAACATCACGATATTGTAATTCATACTTCTGTATTGAATCTGCCTTTATCTGTTCCGGCATGGAGTAAAGGGAGCATCCTTCCTATCACACTGACAAAAGATGAGCAATCGCGACTTTCGAACTATTCATTTCCCAGTACTCCAACAGGACTGAGAGATTATTCAATACTGCTCTGTTTCACAGAGCTTGGTCTCAGGTGCAGTGAAGTCGCAAACCTACAAATCGGAGATATTGAATGGAACCGGGGAACTGTAATCGTTCGAAAAACAAAAACACACGCTGAGCGCGAACTGCCCATGTCAGTCAAACTTGGAAAGGCACTGGAGGATTATGTGATGAACGCCCGTCCCATATCTCTAGGATCTCCATTGTATTTCAAATCTGCAAGACGAATGTTGGAGCCAGCTTCTACAGACAATATAAGAAGTGTAATCCGGCAGTTATACAGTAAAGTCGGTATTACTGGCTGGCATGTAGGAACTCATGCATTAAGGAGAACTGTAGGATCTTATTTATATAACGCAGGTAATGATCTAAAGACAGTTGCTGATCTGTTAGGGCATACTTCTGTTTCAACAACAAAAGCATATGTGCGGATTGATGTCGAATCACTTCGTGAAGTAGCATCATCATGGCCAGGGAGGGAATCGATATGAGCAATAAAATCACCTCCTTGGTAACGTCATACTTGGACTATAAACGTGGTCTTGGCTTTCAGATGACAGCCGAATCTGTATATTTGAATGCTTTTGCCAGATATACGCAGGATCTAGGATACACCGGTGCATTAACACGCAAAATAGTCTTCCAATGGTGTGAAAGTGGTGACGATTCATCACTTGTGACGAAAGGGCGCCGATTTGAACCATTAAAAGGACTGGCCGACTATGCGGGTGCCTTTGATCCAGATTCAGAATTACTTCCTAAACTTCCTTATGGTAATCCTCATAAACGTGTACGTCCTCATATTTATACACTGGATGAAACCTGTAGGCTGATGGAACAGTGCGATCATCTTTATTCTCCGGACGGAATCCGTTCACTGACAATGAAGACTGCCATTGGACTTCTATGGGCTACAGGACTCAGGACTTCAGAGCTTGTAAATCTAACAATCTCGGATGTTGACTTTACGAACAACCTGCTTAATGTTTGTAGCAGTAAGTTCAACAAGGACAGGATCGTACCATTATTGCCAGAGGTATCAGATCAGTTAAGATCCTATCGAAGCCAAGTGGAATCCATTTGCAATAAAGTCCGTCTTGGGAATGAGTTTTTCATAACCACTGGTGGCAAACCTTTTAAACGGAATGCATTTGAATACGCATTCCAAACGATTCGTGACATCATTGATGTCAGTGATTCTGGATACCCACACGCTCGCCTTTATGACTTTCGGCATACCTTTGCGACCAGAACCATAAAGAACTGGCTTGAGCAGGGAATGGATGTAAATGCAAAGCTTTTCCTCTTATCTACGTATATGGGACACATCCATCCGGAAGACACTTACTGGTACTTGTCTTCAACGCCAGAACTGATGGACATAGCTTCTCGAAAATATGAGGATATTTACGGAGGAGATGCCCATGAATAAGAATGATTCGCTCACTGCTGCACTGAAATTTGCCCCTCTTTTGGAGAAATATTTCCTGACATACCTGATAGCACAGAAAAAATCGTCTCCAAGAACAGTTTCCACTTATCGAGACAGTTTCACGCTTTATCTTAGATTTATGGCTTCTGTATACAGCATAGCTCCTGACAGAATCGAGATGAATCATTTTTCAGCAGACCATCTGTCGGCATTTGGAACATATCTGGAGACAAGCCGAAACTGTAGCCCATCAACTATTAATCTCAGAATGTCTGCTATAAAGTCATTTTTGAAATATGCTGCGGTAGAGGCGCCAGAATACTCTGGAATTATCCGTAAATCCTTATCATTACCAGCCAGAAAAGCGGATAAACAGGTGATGTCATTTATCACCAAGAATGAGTATGAATCAATGCTTGAAGTATGCAATAACCCGGATGCATTATCGTTAAGGGATAAGATGATACTCATGATTCTGTACAACACAGGATGCCGTGTATCGGAACTGGTTAACTTATGCGTGTCTGATATATCTATTGAAACAGATGGGACATCATCTATTCGATTTTTGGGAAAAGGCCGAAAAGAACGCATAACTCCAATATGGAAATCAACAGCTGCATTTATCAACAATTATATCAAGATGCAGAATTTAAACTGCGACAACCGCCTTTTATCAAACAATCGAAAGGGGAATTTAACACGATCAGGCGTCGGACAGCGGATAACCACGCTCACAGAAAAAGCTGCGGAACTGTCCCCATCGCTAAATAAGAAAAATGTCACACCCCATACGTTCCGCCATAGTGCTGCAATGAATTTGCTGCAGGCTGGTGTAGATATATCTACAATCGCCATCTGGCTGGGGCACGAAAGCATTGAAACGACTCATAAATATATGGTGGCTGACATTGAGATCAAACGTAAAGCTATGGAGAGACTTGATGAAACATCAAATAGTTCATTCAACTACAAACCGAGCAAATCCATTCTCGCATTCCTGGCTTCTCTGTAATAATTATGTTCTGTAAAAACAGTGCCGTGTAGTGAATTCAAAGAATTATGCGGCACTACAGAACATAATTCTGCTCACAGCATAATTCTTGCCAATACAGAATCCGCGGATGGCATGTTCACTGGCGTTATTATCCATCGGGACATCCACATTTTCAAGAAATACACGCAGATACCGTTCCTGGTTCAGGGCATAGGTAAATGCTTCCTTTGTCTTGCCGCTTTTGGGTACCCTGTCTGAATTCTGTTTCAGGTACGCAAAGAAAGCATCCACCAGTGGTTTTACCACCAGCTGACGCTTGGCAGTCCGTTCATCTGATGAAAGACCGGAAAGTTTTCCTGTTGTGATTGTTGTGATAAACTATAGTTGTAACATTGGTGGCTGATAAGATATACTAACGATTAGGAGTGATTTATTATGCCACAAGTTTATGAACCAGAGTTTAAAAGAAAGCTTGTACGTCTTCATTTAGAAGAAGGACGTTCCTACAAAAGCCTTACCCAGGAATATGGCGTGTCTAAATCCGCCATTTCCAAATGGGTCGAATTATTCAGCAATGAATGCCAGAAAAAAGTAAATGCCGATCCGACAGCGTTAAATGATGCTGATCTTATGAAGGAGAATCTTCGCCTTCGCAAGGAACTGGAAGAAGCACGGAAAGAAAATCTTTTTCTAAAAAAGCAGCGGCATTCTTTGCAAAGGAGATCGGTTAACGGCGTATCGGTTTATTGAAAAATATCATCCTGTTTTGGGTGTCCGATGGCTGCCCAAAAGACTGTCCATTTATCCAAATGCCTATTATAACTACCTAAAACACAGGAAGTCTGTTTACCATGCCAGAAAATCTCAGATAAAAGATCAGATTCAGTCGATCTATCACGAACATGGGGGCGTTGACGGTTATCGTCAGATGAAAGTTTATTTAAAACGTCGGAATATCAATCTCAGCGCATTGACCGTACATAGATATATGAATAAAGAAATGGGATTAAAATCGATTGTCCGCCACAGAAAACCTGGATACACGAAAGGGCATCCCTATAAATTATTCAGAAATATTCTTGAACAGGATTTTACATGCGATGAAATCAATACAAAATGTTGTACAGATTTTACCTATCTGTATCTATCAGATGGAAGCAAGAGATATAACTGTACAATTATAGATCTGCATGACAGAAGTATACCAGACAGAAGAAGCTTTGTATACAGCAATAGAAGAATTTGCTTACACAACGTACAATCATAGAAGACCTCATTCTTACAATAACTATAAAACCCCCTTTGAAGCACGAAAAACAGCATGATGCCATTTGAAAAAGGGGCATCGTCATAATAGGATTTTTTTAGCCCTTAGTGTTACAAAAAAGCTTGACCACAACAAGGATACCATGTACGATGTCCTGCAGCGAAATGTAGAGGCGGTGCTTACGGGAACAGACGGTATTTCCCTTGACGAGATTGACACAAGGCTGGAAGAATTGCAGAAAGAACTGCTGAATGTGGCAAATGCAAAAGGAAACTACGACAGCATTGTCGATGAGATTTATAGGCTTCGTGAGGCAAAGCAGAATGCCTAGGTGGAGGGAGCGGAGCGTGAAGGCATGAAACAGCGAATCAGTGAAATGCAACAGTTTCTCGCAGAGCAGACGCAGGACATCACTGAATACGATGAGCAGTTGGTTCGAAGGCTGATTGAGAGAATAACGGTCTACGATGAGAAAGTTATCGTGGAATTCAAATCCGGCACAAGCGAGGATATCCACAGGTGAATACAGTTCAGATTATTGGCACCTCACTTCGGCGGGGTGTTTTTTGTTACAAAAAATTCATTGTTGATTCATCTGCGAATATTGTAATTTGTTGGGTTCTATAGTATAATAAATTATCTTATCTGTGTTAGAACTAACAAGGTTTACGAGCAGGAGCGGCAAATAAATGATTAAGAACAATATTGAAGTAGATGTAAAAGTCAAATGTATAGAGAACGGAACCACCCAGGCACAGCTTGCGGAAACCATCGGAACGACAGGTCAGTATGTCAACCGCATTATCAAAAAGCAGGATGGTGTTGTGAATAGGACTTTTGTGCAGATGCTTGAGGCTTTGGGATATGATATTGAACTGACATATGTAAAAAGAGGTGCGGAATAATGGCAAATGAATTACAACCGCTTTCTTTACTTTTTCAAAACAGACTTTTTAGAATTCCGGACTATCAGAGAGGCTATGCTTGGCAGCAGTCCCAACTTGCGGATTTTTGGGATGACCTGATTAACTTACAACAGGATAGATATCATTATACAGGACTTTTGTCTTTAAAATCACTTGGACGAAAAGAGACAAAGGATTGGGGTTCTGACCTCTGGATGGTAGATAAAGGATTTAAGGCTTGTCACATTGTCGATGGTCAGCAACGTTTGACTACTTTCGTGATTTTACTGAATGAAATAATTTGCTTTGTGAGAGAACTGGATGAAAACAAAGGAAAGAAAGACGATGAAATCGTACTTGGATATGACACCCTGAAAGATGTAGTGGCTAAATATATCTATCAAAGCAGACCACCAATGAACCAGATTACAACGTATTTGTTTGGTTATGAGGTGGACAATCCGAGTGCGGATTACTTAAGGTATAAGATTTTTGATGAGCCGTATTCCGGTACTGTCAATGAAACCTACTACACAAAAAATCTCAAATTTGCAAAGAGTTTCTTTAGGGAGAACTTAACGGCTCTCTATGAAAACGAGGGGATTGAAGGAATCAATAATCTTTATTTGAAACTCACATTGAAATTGATGTTCAATATACATGAGATAGATGATGATTATGATGTTTTTGTGGCATTTGAAACCATGAATAATCGTGGCAAAAAACTGACGAATCTGGAGTTGCTGAAAAACAGGCTTATATATCTTACTACACTGTATTCAGACGAAAAATTCGATGAGATGGAGAAGTCTCACCTGAGAAAACAAATCAATGATGCGTGGAAGGAAGTATATTTTCAACTTGGCAGAAATGAAAATGTTCCTCTTTCTGATGACGATTTTTTAAGAGCACATTGGACAATATATTTTTCTTATTCCAGAAGAAAGGGAGATGACTATATTCGTTTTCTGCTGAATAAGTTTTCTGCTAAAAACATATTTGAAAAGAAAACTGTTCTTATGAGTGAATTGCCAGATGGATATGTTATGGACACAGATTACGAAGAGGAAAACGATGTAGATGATACAGAAACGGAAACCATAGAAGTTTCAAAATTAGCACCTACTGAAATTGCAGACTATGTAAATAGCCTTAAGAATATGGCTAAATACTGGTACGATACTTTCTTCCCTGCTCAGAGTGAAAATCTAACGAAAGAGGAGCAGATATGGATAGATAAGTTGAATCGTATCGGTATTGGACATTTCCGGCCATTAGTAACTGTAATCATCAGCAGACGTGATTTTAGTCCAGAAGAACGAATTGAGTCCTTTAAGGCAATCGAGCGTTTTATATTTATCTGTTTCAGGCTTGGAAATTTTAATGCTTCGTTCTGTAGCAGCGAATATTATCGTGCATCAAGAAGTTTGTACTTGAATGAAATGACACTGGAAGATCTGGTGGCAGATATTGTTGAAACCACAGATGCTAATATTGAATATGCAATTCCGAACTTTGTAACAAAAATTGAAAAGCATTTTTCCAATGGCGGAGGTTTTTATTATTGGAACTCTATTCGTTATTTCTTATATGAATATGAAACGAGTCTTGCGCAGAAAAATAATATTGACCGTATAGGCAGTTGGGAAATGTTTACTAAAACGGAAAAGGATAAAGTTTCCATTGAGCATATTCTTCCCCAGACCCCGTCAAAGTATTATTGGCAAAATCAGTATCGACAGTTTACTGATGAAGAGGTGGAGATGCTGGCGGGTGCTTTAGGTAACCTGCTACCGCTGTCACAGAGTGTAAATTCCAGCTTGCAGAATGACAGTTTCTATGACAAAAAAACTACAAAAGCCGGAAGACGCGGGTATGAAAATGGCTGTCACTCTGAAATTGAAGTGGCAAAATATAATGACTGGACTGCTGAAAACATTTATACACGCAGCAAGGAACTTCTTGAGTTTATGGAGAATCGTTGGGAGTTTAGTTTTAATAATGAGCAATTGGACAAGCTGGTATATGTGAATTTTGCAGTTGATGGCAGAACTGTTCCAGAAGAATTACCAGTACCTGAAGAAAAGCCGATACAATCAAAAGAGGATACGGATACTCATGAGTATAGTAGTCTTGACGAGCAACAGAAAGCTTTCTGGGTTAATTTTGTAAAGTATTGCAATGACCACGATAGAGAAGATATTGTAGGAAGAAAGCCACTTGCTCAGAATTGGTATGATATTCCTGTCGGTGCCAATGATTTCCTGCTACAGTTTACCATTACTCGCAGTAAATATGTCTCTCTTGTTATTTACGCTTTTGATGGCGAGACCTTTAAAAGATTGGAAAGCAAAAAGAGCGTGATTGAGAAAGTATTCGGTAATAAGTTTGATTGGTATTCCAGCCGAGAAAAAAGCACCGCAAAGCGTATTGTGTATAAGCATGAGGCCGATGTTTTCAATCCTGGAAAACAAGAAGAATTATTTGATTGGATGATAGAAAAATTTGATTTATTGGTGGACGCACTTGTGTCTGCTGATGAGTTAGATAATGAAGAACCATCCGGTGAGAAGTTTTCAGAAATAAAAAAGTATTTGGAGTCATGTGGTAAAAGCAAGATTTCCTTGACCTTTGCAGAAGTCGAAAATATTATCGGAACCGAACTGTGCAGATCAGCATATACTTACCCTGTTTACTGGAAACCATCGAAAACGCATACTATGGCAAACACAATTGTTGCAGCGGGATATGAGGTTATATCGGTAGACTTGACATCAAAAAAGATTGACTTAGAAAAGAGAAATTGAATGATTGGAGGTGTACCACAGTGCCAGACATGAAACAGATACATGATTTTGCTGTCAAATGGTGCGATAAATTTTGTGATCAGAACATTAATTATATAGATTTGGTTGACCACTTTATGGCTGATGATTGTGCTGCTCTTGGTTTTGAGATGGACTGTGGCCACGCTTTGTGGAGAATATTGACTTATGAAAATACATATTATTGGTTGCAGTGGTTCTGGAAAAACCTATTTAG
>OLNC01001410.1_pt1 | contig 13499 bp, 16 predicted proteins | sample 1672011 | NCBI WGS metagenome assembly OLNC01 (sample SAMEA3136636, study PRJEB25190) | human gut metagenome | biome: human gut; feature: human-associated habitat; material: faeces | place: Austria | collected 2013 | reverse complement strand
GCACGTACGGTTTTGTGTAGGGATATGGGGAGTAATCCCCATATCTACTAGAGAAGACAACTGGGATAGATAGATGAAGCCTATCCGTTCCGGGCAAAATGTTAAACTACGAAGAGTAGTCGTCCTAACCTTTACCAGAGAGCAGGATGACTACTTTCTATTTTTCATAGAATGGAAAGCTGTCCCTCCCAGTTGCCTGGGTAAATATATTATGCAGTTTAGCAGTAGGAATGAAATGTGCCGAAATGGCCAGAAATATTTTTATAAGCATCCGCCCTGTATCTACAGGGCGGATTTTAAAGGCAGAGAAGCCTTGACTTTTTCTACTCCATCGCCGATGATTGCCTGCGTTCTGGCGGCAGATTCATCGGCCTGTTCTTTGATGTCTGCTATCCCTGTCTGTTCCTCCAGCTGTTCGGTGTTGTCAACCGGAAGGACGACAAATGTGGCGCCGTTTTCGCCTGCATAGCGGTGGGTCCACATCGGTGTGAAGGTGACATCGGTGAGGCTGACCTTTCCTTTATCATCGCTGGAAAGGGAAAGTGATAACAGATAGCTGTCTTCCGTTTCGCCTGTGGGAAGCTCATCCTGCATGTATTCAATCTGCTGATTGGAAAGGAAGTTTCCAATGGCATAGGCGCAGAGCATCTGATGTTCTCCGTCAGAGGAAGTCAGCACATCGACCGGCTGGATCACATGCGGGTGACTTCCGATCAGTGCATCTACACCCAGGTCGCAGAACTCGCCGGCGATCTCCTCCTGCTCCTCGGACTGCTGAGTCTGATATTCTGTACCCCAGTGCATATAGGCGATGGTATATTGTGCGCCATCTTCCTTCATGCCGGCTAAGGCGTCCTCCATTTCTCCATAAAAGGTATCCAGATCATTGTAGTCAAAAGAATTAATAAGAGGTGCCATCTTATCCGATACCGGAAGAGCATTAATGGAGGTTTCTTCGCCGTCTTCGGTAGTCTCGTAGACATAGCTGATCACACCGATCTTCATACCATTGACATCGACGATATCATAGTTTTTCTGAGACTCTTCCGGCTGCGTTCCAAGGTAAGAGAGCTTTTTCTCGGTCAGAACATCCATGGTACGTAAAAGGCCCTCGTCTCCGCCGTCCAGGAGATGGTTGCTGGCCAGGTTGACCATATCGATGCCGCAGCCAGCCAGAGAGTCAGCCAGTGCATCGGGCGCGCGGAACATAGGATATCCGCTGTAGCCTGCCTCCTCGCCAGCCAGAGATGTCTCCAGCGTGACGGTTGAGACATCAGAGTCACTAAGCAGAGGGCTGCAGTAATCAAAAATTGGCGTATAGTCGTAAGTGTCCGTCTGAGGATTATAATAAGCCTCTGAGTTCATGATCGGTCCGTGGAAAACAACATCGCCGGCGGCAGTCCAGGTAACGTCAGTCGCCTTCGATGTTACAGCTTCTGCCGCATTTGTCTGCTTTTTATCTGTGGATGGAAAAATAAGTGAAGTCAGAGCCGCAAGCAGGATGCCGAAGATAATAAGTTCAAATAACAATATGAAGAAGCTCTGATCACTGTTGATAGATACTTTAGAATGTCCCTGGCGGTTCTGGTGTTCCAGGGCTTTTTTCCTGTGTTCTTCAAATTCAGACATATTCATCTACCCGACCGATTCCGGGTGCCAGAATCAGCCATCCCCCTCTTTTGTATCATAAAAATATTGTAACTCTATATATGGACAAAAACAAGCGCAATCTTTGGTGATGTATCCTAATAAATCTTTGGTGATGTTATCACAGAAACCTGTGACGATACGGCTTATAATACAGAAAAAACAGTAAGCAGCATGGAAGGAGAAATGAGATATGAAATTCAGACTAAATGACCGTTTAAGGCAATATATGGAAGAAAACCACCGCAAGGATATTTTGATCATACCAAGAATATGCCATACCTGAGGCGGATCTGTTTTTGAAGTGTCAGCAAGGTTTGTTGATTTGGAAGAAGCAGCCCGTTTAAGAAAAGAAAACTTTCACAGTTTTCCAAATGAGATCGGAGAGGTGTTCATTTCCCGGATTCCGCAGAAATTTGAAGAGACAGTGGAGCTGGGAATGACCCGGTTTTTCAGGAGAATCACCGTGGAGGGCATTTATTCCACATAAAAGGGCAGGATTGAAAAGAGATAAGGACGGAGGCTTTTATAAGGCCTCCGTCCTTTGCGAAGATGTATTGGTTTTTACGATAAATACGGAAATAAAAATCGCTGCACAAAAAATGCAATTCAGCGCCATACCAAGTTCCAGGCCTAAAAGATCGCTTGCGATTCCGACGATCCAGGGGCCGAACATACCGCCCAGTCCTCCGAAGGCCAGGAAGATGCCCAGAGTCCGCCCGGGATGCCCCTCTGAGATTTCCGAAATGATAGCGGTTGAAGTCGGAAAGATGATAGAGTAGCAAAAGCCCGTGATAGATGCAAGGATGGCAAAGGCATCCGGCCCGAATACGCCGGCAATGATACAAAAAGCCGCGCCTACAGATGCAAAAAGCACACTGCGCATATGTCCAAGGCGGTCTACGAAAAGACTGCCGCCAAGGCGTCCCAGGGTAATGCCGATGTAAAAAAGGGAAAGGCTGGTGGAGCTTTCCATTACGGAGAAATGCTTCACATTCTGGTAGAAGTCCACCAGCCAGCTGGCAGTTCCGATCTCGGCTGCCATATAAGCGAAGTTTGAAAAATTCATTGTCCATGTCCCCAGGCGGCGGAAGCGGACGGAAACGGCAGGCGTTGTCTTTGCTTCCCTTTGAGTGATGCCGGTGTTTCTGGAATCCGGGGGATTTTTCAGAAGAACGAAATAAATAGCGACCGGAACCGCAATGAACAAAAAAATGCGGTAGATCACTCTCCAGGATATCCCCTGGTCCAGAAACAGCCCGGCGATCATAGGGGTAACAAATGCGCCGCATCCGGCGATTGCAGCAAGGATATTTAAGTAACGGCCCTTTTTCTCCTGGTAGAGAGCGGTGATGATATTGCAGCCTCCAAGCTCCAGAGATCCCAGGCCGATCCCGATAAAAAAGATAAATGCGATCAAAGGGAGCAGTCCGGAAGAAGCGGAATACCCGCCGACTCCAAACACAAGACTAAATGCGGCCAGTACCAATGTAAATTTAGGGCCGATCCGGTCTGCCAGGATGCCGACCAGCAAGGTTGCGGCGAAATATCCGGCATACTGTCCCATAACGATGGTCCCGCCGGAGGCATAATTGAGCTGAAGGTCACCAAGGAGCGAGGAAAGTGTGGCTCCGCGCATACTGTCATAGATGCCGAAAAGCAGATAGCTTAAAAATCCGCCCAGGGTAAGTATGATGAGCTGACGTTTTGTGATCTTATTCATTTTTTGATCCTCCAAGAGTGTTGATTTTTGGAGAGGTCTTGTAAATGTCTCCTGCGTTTAGTATGATTATATCAGCAAACAAAGTGGATAAATAGCAAAATTCAGCCAAATAATATGACAATATCGTCAGGAAGGAGAAAAACATGATAATCGAGGGAGATACCATCGTTGATGAGCATGGTCATGAAGATCTGCAGCATTTCTCTTCAGGATTTCTGGTGGGATGCTATTTTGATGATCTGGAGAAAAAATCGATTCCCTGGCACTGGCACGAGGAGATGGAGACCGGCATTGTCATGGAAGGAATGGTCATGCTCCATACGCCAAAGCAGGAATGGAAATTACAGAAGGGCGACGGTTTTTTTATCAACAGCGGGATGCTGCATGAGATGAAAAGCTGCCAGGAAGGGCCGTGCAAGGTCCGTATCCTGGCATTTCATCCCAGGCTTGTCGGAACGGAAGAAAACAGTATTTTCTGGGAAAAATATGTGCGCCCGGTGCTGGAGCATCCAGAGATAGAATCCCTGAGGCTTGATCAGGATCTGCAAAGTGCCAGGAGAGATCTGATCGAGGCGTCCTGGCTAAGCTGCAGGAATGAAGAATACGGATATGAAAGCCAGGTGCGGGAAAATCTGACCAGGCTCCTTCTACTGATCGGGGACGGAAGGCCGCAGATGCTGATGGAAAATGCGGAGAAATACAGAAGATATAATGAACGGACAAAGCAGATGCTGACCTTTATCAAACGCCATTTCGGGGAGGAGCTGTCGGTGCGGGATATTGCAGACAGCGCGTCCATCAGTGAGAGTGAGTGCCTGCGGTGCTTTCGGAAGATCCTGGATACATCTCCCATTGCATACCTGAAGACCTACCGCCTTCAGAGAGCGGCCGAGCTTCTGGAGACTACCTCAAGAAAGGTTTCGGATATCGCCGCTCAGTGCGGATTTGGGGAGATGAGTTACTTTGCAAAATCCTTTCGGGAGATTTACCGGTGCACGCCGTCTCAGTACAGGAGCCGCACATAAAAGTCCAAGTCGGCTCCTGGTCTGTAAGATGTTTAGACGGAAACAGCAGTCAGATAGAGGGCCGCTGCCCCAAAGGCAGCATAAATGCCATTGATGGCTGTGCAGATTGTCATAACCGGATTTTTGATCTTCCAGCGGATGTAGACAAGGATAGAAAACACACCGGAGAGAATCATAAAAAGAGCATAGGCGATAATGATGATCCTGGCAGCCGGCAGTTCTAAGGCCCAGTCAAAGGTCCGCAGAGGAAAGATGGTCCAGGGAAGAAATACGAAGACCGCGGCAATCAGAGTACATAGTTTTTCTTTCATAAAATTATCTCCTTTCTGCCTGCCCGAAACGAAGGCAGGATATAATGAGGCAGATGACAGTGATGATGACAGCAGCGGGGATCCATGGGAAAAAGTTCCATTCCGCAGGGGAACCGCTGCAAAATTCGCCGTATTTCTGGGTTACGATATAAAAAGGATAGCAGGGCGGGTACAGGTACCATATCTTCACGTTGATCATCAATACAGTCGGCACCATGGAGGCAAGCCCTGCGGCAATAGAAAATACCGGAGTCTGCAGGCAGACGCTGAGCATCCAGTAAACAGCCAGCATAGGCAGGGACGATAGAAAAATATCTCCGGCCAGCATAAGGACGGTGGATGTATCTGCCATCAGAGAGACATTTAAGGACCGGGAAACAACCGTGGCGCAGATAAAATAGAGTCCGGTCATCAGTGCGCACTGGAAAAACGCCAGTGCAAGGAGTACGATCCATTTGCAGAGGGCCAGAGCAGAAGGGGAAAGCGGCAGTGCCAGCATTTTTAAGATGCCTTTGTGTCCGCGCTCCAGCTGCTGCAGGAGAACGGTGCAGACGATCATGCAGGCGGGATAGATAAACCAGGCAAAGCCCATGAAAGACTGGATCAGAAAGTTATGCTCCGGTGTGATACCCTCCATGACAGGAGTAAGGCTCATTTCGGCGTTGACAACATTGGGAAGCCAGAGTATGACAAGAGGCAGAAGCAGGAGAAGTAAGATCCTGGAGTGCCGGAGCTTCCGGAATTCTGTAAGGGTCAGTGTCAGATATTTCATAATGTATACCTCCGTGTTCTGGCAGCCGGTATGGCTGCGATGATTAGAATGATAGTCTCTGCCACAGCGCAAAGAAGCAGGTTCTTCAGATCGCCGGAGAAGGTATCCCCTGCAGCAAGAACTGTGCAGGTTTCTTCAAGTCCGGCGAAGGGAGTCAGGAAAGGCACTAGCTTTAGTGCAAACGGGCCATCTGTCAGGACCGTTGCCATGGACAGAAAGGTGATGCCGATTCCCAGGGATACCCACATGTTTTCGTTAAGCAAAGCGATCAGCAGCATGAAAAGGATCGTGGGCAGGCTTAAAAGTGCAATGCTTCCAAGGTACCTGATAAGCTCCGGGAAAAAGTCTTCCGAAAGTCCAAACCAGCGGGAGGCACAAAAAGTCAGTCCGGCAGCTTCTAATGTAAGGAGCAGCAGAAAGCAAAGGATCAGGATAACCGCCTTTTTGAAATACAGTCCTTCAGGCCGCAGAGGGAGCGCCAGCATATGATTCAAGGCCCGGCCTGCATATTCGGTGTGGAACATCGTGCAGGCTCCGCATATCACCAAAATCAGATGGAGCAGCAGGATCATCTGGGCATTGGCATCAAGGAGGATAGAGAGTACCGGGCCTGTCTGGCTGGTAAAGGTGTCCGGACGGGCCGCGGTATTGAGGATGGGAATCAGTGCGGCCAGGATGCCACCGATCACTATGGAGGGCAGAAAACCTGTGGACTTCAGTTTGCGAAATTCTATGGAAAGCATTATGCCAGCCCCCTTCGTCTCAGATTGTCTTCATCAATCAGCGCCAGGAATGTTTCTTCCAGATTGTCAGTGGGAAAGCCTCTCAGGGCGGCATCCTGACGAAGCTCTTCCAAACTTCCTTCAAATAGCAGCCGCCCATGATTCAGGATACCGATGTCATCTGCCATGAGTTCGATCTCTGGCAGAAGATGGGAGGAGACCAGCACCGTACAGCCAAACTTTTCCGGAAGGGAGCGGATCAGTGTACGGATTTCATGTATCCCGGCTGGATCCAGTCCGTTGGTAGGCTCATCCAGGATCAAAAGCTTTGGTCTCCCGATCAGAGCGCCGGCAAGACCCAGGCGCTGCTTCATGCCTAAAGAATATTTCCTGGCAGGGCGGTCGGCCGCATGGGAAAGTCCGGTAAGAGAAAGGGCATCCTCCACAGAATCTTTTGGAAGATCCAGGATTTTGCGGATGATGTCCAGGTTTTCCCTTCCGCTCAGGTTCCCGTAGAACGCTGGTTCCTCGATGAGTGATCCGGTCCTTCTAAGAATTTCCATCCGGTCTTTCGGATACTCCATACCGGCAATCGCAAAGGCTCCTGCGGTGGGCCGGGCAAGACCCAGAAACATTTTCATGGTTGTGGACTTTCCGGCTCCGTTGGGCCCCAGGAATCCATAGATGGTGCCTTTTCGTACATGAAGATTCAGACGCTGGACAGCAGCAAAATTTCCATATATTTTTGTAAGATTTTTTGTCTCGATCATATACATGATGGATACCTCCTTTGTTTTGATGGATTCATCATACCGCGGTTACCTTACGCCAGCATTTCCGCTGCCTTACAATTACCTTACATTTTCGGCGCCGGGCTGTTTCCTTCCCTGCGCGCGTGATATAATGATCGCACGGGTGCGATCCGGGCCGGCGGGCCGGCCCGCCCTGCTATGCAGGGATTATATCGGCAATCCACGGCTTGGGAAGCAAATGTTTGCTTACGCAACCGCTTCCTTCCCTGCGCACGTGGTATAATGATCGCACGGGTGCGATCCGGGCCGATGGTCGGCCCGCCCTGCGGGGGAATCGTAATGAGGAGGAATGGAAATGGAGAGAGATTATCTGAAAGAAAAGAAGATCCTTCTGGTCGATGATGAGCAGGAGCTTTTGGATATGGTATGCTCTATTTTAAAAGAAGAAGGATATCAGAACCTCTGCACGGCTTCTTGTATGAAGGAAGCTATGGAAAAGACAGCGGTTTTTTCACCGGAACTGGCAGTGCTGGACGTGATGCTGCCGGATGGAAGCGGCTTTGAATTATTTGAAAAACTGAAGCAGATGGGGGATTTTCCGGTGCTGTTTTTGACAGCCTGCGGAGAGGATGAAGATAAATTCCGGGGCCTGGGACTGGGAGCGGATGACTACATGGTCAAGCCCTTCCTGCCCCGGGAACTGATTTTAAGGATCGGGGCGATTCTTAGGAGAAGCTATAAAAATGAAGAGCCGCAGGTGAAGCTGGCAGACAGTATTGTTGATTTTTCCAGGGCAGAGGTAAGGCGCGGCAGCCAGACCATTCCTCTGACTGCCAAGGAGTTTGCTCTGCTGTCGGCACTTTACCGGAATGCCGGACGGATCGTGACCATTGACGCATTGTGTGAAGCGGCATGGGGGGACAATCCTTTTGGCTATGAAAATTCGCTGATGGCTCATATCCGGAGGATACGGGAAAAGATCGAGGCAGAGCCTTCTCATCCCAAATCACTTCTGACTGTGAAGGGACTGGGATATAAGCTTCTGGTGGAGGGAAGATAAAGATGAAAAATGCGTTGAAGCTGCTTCGCAGGATGGTGCTGGGGCTTTTGGGAGTCATGGTGCTTCTCCCGGTCGTGAATATCTTGATCCTGATGTTTACGCTGTGGGATGTGCATGGAAATGGAGGACCATATTCATTGGCGCAGGAGACTGCGGATGCACTGACAAAGGATGGAAGCGGATATCATCTGAGAACAGATGTACAGGAGAGGCTAAAGGAGGAAGGAGACTGGGCGGTTCTGCTGGATCCATCCGGAACAGTGGTATGGCAGACAGAAAACCTGCCTGCTGAAGTTCCAAAGACCTACAGCCTTACGGCGGTAGCACAGCTGACCCGAGGATATATCGCCGATTATCCTACGTTCCCGGCAGAAGATGAGAATGGGCTGCTGGTTCTGGGATGTGCAAAGGACAGCTACTGGAAACACCTGTATCCGGCCTGGGATTATCAGCTGATCTCGAAAGCGGTCCCTTATGCAGGGATCGCAATCTTAATCAACGTGGGCGTGATCATTTTGATTTATGTGCTCACGGATATGAAGATTTTAAGATCCGTGGGGCCCATTATGGACGGGATCCAGAATCTGTCTATGGGAAAAGAAGTCTGTCTGCAGAAAAAAGGACTGCTGGCAGACATTGCCGGAAGTGTAAACCGTACATCTGAAATCTTAAGAGAAAAGGAGTGCGGGCTAAAGAAGAAAGAGACGGCAAGGGCCAACTGGATCGCCGGAGTGTCTCATGACATCCGCACACCCCTTTCCATGGTGCTTGGGTATGCCGGACAGCTCACAGACAGCGAGAATCTAAGCGAAGAAGAGCACCGGAAGGCAGAGGTGATCTGCCGTCAGGGACAGCGGATCAAAAATCTGATCAATGACCTGAACCTGGCATCTAAGCTGGAATATGACATGCAGCCGCTGCATATGGAGCGGGTTAATGCCGTCGCACTGATTCGTCAGATCGTGGCGGATTATATGAATACAGAACCGGAGGACGCTTATCCCATCTGCTGGATGACAAAGGAGGATATAGGTGTGTGTATGATCCAGGCGGATCCGGGACTTTTGAAACGGGCAGTCGGGAATCTGATCCAAAATAGTGTCAACCACAATCCTTCAGGCTGTACGATCTATGTAACAGTAGAACATATGGAAGATGTCTGTCAGATTCGGGTGGAAGATGATGGAGTCGGCATTTCCAGGGAGGAGTTAAAGCGGTTAAATGAGACGCCTCATTATATGCTCTGCGATGAAAATGTGACAGATCAGCGCCATGGCCTGGGGCTTTTGATCGTCCGGCAGATTGTAGATGCTCATGGAGGAGAGGTTGAGGTCGGCCAGAGCGGATATGGAGGTTTTCTGGCTAAAATCCGGATAAAGATTCAGAAAGAAGCAGGGAATGCCCCATCTTGACATTCGGCAGTATCGTAGTTATAATTATCAATGTTGATTACACAAATTTATATTGGAAACATAGAGTGGACGAGAGTTCATGAAGGGGTGCACCACCGCGGGTGTAGTTCTTTGTGAACTCTTTTTTTACTCTATCTGGAAAGGAGGATATATGATCAGAGTCAATGGACAGGAAAAGCCGCTTGACGCAGAGCTTCTGCTATCGGATTTCCTGGAGCAGGAAGGCTACTTAAGAGCGCGTATTGCAGTGGAGCTCAACGGGGAGATCATTCCGGGAAGTCAGTACGGGACGATGCGCCTTAAGGACGGTGACGTGCTGGAAATAGTAAGTTTTGTTGGAGGAGGCTAATGGGATGAGGCTGACGAGAGAAGAGATACAGGAGGCGCTTCGGGAAAGACATACCAATCAGATACAGGACCGTCTGGAGCAGGGAAAAGTGGCGGTGGCCGGACTTGGGGGCCTGGGATCGAACGTGGCATTTTCTCTGGCCAGGATCGGAGTCGGCCATCTTCATCTGATTGATTTTGACCGGGTGGATATCTCGAATCTGAACCGGCAGCAGTACCTGATGCGCCATATCGGGATGTATAAGACAGAGGCGTTAAAGCAAGAACTTTTAGAAATCAATCCTTATCTGGAAATCCGGACGGATTGTGTGCGCGTGACGGAGGATAATTTAGAAGAGCTTTTCAGGGAGGATGAAATCGTCTGTGAGGCCTTTGACGTCCCGGAATGTAAGGCTATGCTGGTGAACGGGATCCTGGAGCGCTGCCCCGGGAAAACGATCGTCAGCGCCTCTGGAATGGCAGGGTATGGGAGCAGCAATGCCATACATACAAGGAAAATAACAAAGCATTTTTATCTCTGCGGGGATGAGGTCAGTGATTCGAGGGCGGGCCTGGGGCTGATGGCGCCCCGGGTGATGATCTGTGCCGGACACGAGGCGAACCTGATCACGCAGCTGATCATAGAAAAGGAGTAGATGAAATATGACAGATTTTGCAAATGACACACTGGTTTTGGGAGGACACGAATTTCACTCCCGTTTTATCCTGGGTTCCGGGAAATATTCATATGAGCTGATAAAGGCTGCAGTGGAAAACGCGGGAGCCCAGATCATTACCATGGCTCTTCGCCGGGCGAGCCAGTATGGGGATAATATCCTGGACTATATCCCGGAAGGGATCACGCTCCTTCCGAATACGTCGGGGTCCAAGACAGCAGAGGAGGCGGTGCGGACAGCCAGACTTTCCAGAGAGCTTTGCGGCAGTGATTTTGTAAAAGTGGAAGTGATACCGGATGCGAAGTATCTTCTGCCGGACAATTACGCCACGGTGAAGGCCACGGAGATCCTGGCAAAGGAAGGGTTTGTCGTTATGCCCTATATGTATCCGGATCTAAATGTGGCAAAGGCGCTTCGGGACGCTGGAGCTGCCTGCATCATGCCGCTTGGCGCGCCGATCGGATCCAATAAAGGGATCTGCACGAAAGATTTTATCCAGATCCTGATCGATGAGATCGATCTTCCTATCATCGTGGATGCTGGTATCGGAAAGCCTTCCCAAGCCTGTGAGGCTATGGAGATGGGAGCGGCGGCAGTCATGGCGAATACGGCGATTGCCACGGCAGGAGACATCCCGGCGATGGCGGCGGCCTTTAAGAGCGCCATTGAGGCGGGAAGAAGAGCATATCTGGCCGGCATGGGACGGGTTATTGACCGGGGAGCCAGCGCTTCTTCACCGCTTCAGGGAGTAAGCGAGAAATAAAAGCGGAGGAGCGGCCCATGTATGAAGAGATAGATTTTAAGAAAATCATAGCTGTTTCCAACCGCCATGTAAGCCGTCTTCCCTATCTCGCGCAGGTAGAACGGATCGTAAGCTTTCATCCGAGGGCTTTCCTTTTGCGGGAAAAGGATCTGCCGGAAGGGGCCTATCTTGAACTGGCCGGGAAGGTACAGGAGATCTGTGACAGAAATCAGGTGCCGCTGATCCTTCATTTTTATCCGGAGGCGGCAAAGCAGCTGGGACTTCCGGTGGTACATCTTCCTTTGTGGAAATTCGCAGAGGCGGGAGAGGATGGTAGCCTGGAAACGGGTGTGTCCGTCCATTCTGCGGAGGATGTAAGAAGGGCGGAGAAGCTGGGTGCAGCCTATCTGACAGCGGGACATATCTTTGCCACCGACTGCAAAAAAGGGCTTGCACCACGGGGGCTTTCCTTTCTGAAAGAGATCTGTGAACAGACGGAGCTTCCGGTATATGGGATCGGCGGCATCCGGCTGGATGCGGAGCAGATCCGGACAGTTCTGGAACAGGGGGCTGCCGGAGTGTGCATCATGTCACAGATGATGCGGATGTAAGTGCCTGGGATGTACAGACGTAAAATAGATTAAGAAGAGATAAGAAAAGAAGCCGTCCGTATAAAAAACGGATGGCTTCTGCTGTTGTAAATCAAATGTGAGAGTAAAGTGTGGCATCCGGGGCTAATGGCCCCAGATGCAAACTTTATGAGGGGGGAGATAGTCGAAACATATCAACTATCTGATGCTTATTATAAAATGGAAATGTGACCAAAGTATGTTCAAAATCTAAAAAAAGCGAAAATTTCTTAATTCCTTGTCATTTTTCTTATTATGAGATATAATGATTAAAGCAAATTTTTAGGAATTGGAGGAAATAAAAATGTTAGTATCAGCAAAAGACATGCTTGAAAAAGCAGTTGCAGGCCACTACGCAGTTGGACAGTTTAATATCAACAACCTGGAATGGACAAAATGTATCCTTCAGGCTGCAGAAGAGTGTAAGTCCCCGGTCATCTTAGGTGTTTCTGAGGGAGCAGGAAAGTATATGACAGGTTTTAAGACTGTATCAGCTATGGTGTCCGCTATGATCGAAGAGATGGGAATTACCGTTCCGGTAGCTCTTCATCTGGATCACGGTACCTATGATGGATGCATGAAATGTATTGAGGCAGGATTTTCTTCCATTATGTTCGACGGTTCCCACTATCCGATCGAGGAGAATGTGGCAAAGACAAAAGAGCTGATCGCAATCTGCCGTGAGAAGGGAATGTCCCTGGAAGCAGAGGTCGGAGCAATCGGCGGCGAAGAAGATGGTGTTGTTGGTCAGGGCGAGTGCGCAGATCCTGAAGAATGTAAGATGATTGCTGACCTGGGTGTAGACATGCTGGCAGCAGGCATTGGAAACATTCATGGAAAATATCCGGCAAACTGGGCAGGACTTAGCTTTGAGACTCTGGATGCGATCCAGAAGCTGACCGGAAAGCTTCCGCTGGTACTTCACGGTGGTACAGGCATTCCGGATGACATGATCAAGAAAGCCATTGATCTTGGCGTTGCAAAGATCAATGTAAATACCGAGTGCCAGTTAGTATTTGCAGAAGCTACACGTAAATATATCGAAGCAGGAAAAGACCTGGAAGGTAAGGGCTATGACCCGCGTAAGCTTCTCAAACCGGGCGCAGAGGCAATCATTGACAAAGTAAAAGAAAAAATGGAACTGTTTGGTTCTGTAGGAAAAGCCTAAGTAAAAGGCGGAAAGATAAAGAGAATAAAGGCGTTCCAACCGGAAGTTGGAGTGCCTTTTTCTGATATAGGATGATACGAGAAGGAAGAAAGGAAATGCGAGAATATGAGTGAAGCATTTAACGTGGCGGACATCTTTGGCGAGGATGTTTTTAATGACACTGTTATGCAGGAACGCCTGCCCAAAAAGGTATACAGAGATCTGAAGAAAACCATCGAAGAAGGAAAAGAGCTGGATCTGGCGACAGCGGACGTGATCGCTCACGAGATGAAGGAATGGGCGATCGAAAAGGGAGCCACCCATTATACGCACTGGTTCCAGCCGCTGACAGGAGTGACGGCGGAGAAGCATGATTCTTTTATTTCCGCACCTATGCCAAGCGGTAAGGTGCTGATGAGCTTTTCCGGAAAAGAGCTGATCAAGGGAGAACCAGACGCCTCATCCTTCCCTTCCGGAGGACTTCGCGCTACCTTTGAGGCCAGATCCTCCGGCATAAACGCAAGTCCCAGATTATGGCTGACAACAGGCAGCA
>OLNC01001408.1_pt1 | contig 13517 bp, 10 predicted proteins | sample 1672011 | NCBI WGS metagenome assembly OLNC01 (sample SAMEA3136636, study PRJEB25190) | human gut metagenome | biome: human gut; feature: human-associated habitat; material: faeces | place: Austria | collected 2013 | reverse complement strand
GCCGGAAGCAGCGGTTCTGGATCTGTGTACCGGATCCGGGTGTATTCTGATCAGTCTGATGAAAAAATGTCACGGACTTACAGGAACCGGCTGCGATATATCGGAAAAAGCGTTAAAGACTGCCAGAGAGAATGGCCGCAGGCTTCAGGTGGAAGCATCCTGGATCCAAAGTGATCTTTTTGAACAGATTTCGGAGCGTTTTGACCTGATCGTGTCCAATCCTCCCTACATCCGTACCGGAGTGATAGAGGAACTGCAGCAGGAGGTCCGCCTCCATGATCCATGGATCGCATTGGATGGGAAGAAGGACGGGCTGTATTTTTACCGCAGGATTATTGCAGAAAGTACAGGCTATATCCGGGATAATGGAGCGCTGATGTTTGAGATCGGCCATGACCAGGCAGAGGATGTGGTACGGCTGATGGAAGAGGCCGGATATACACAGATACGGGTGAAAAAAGATCTGGCGGGTCTTGACCGCGTGGTGACAGGAAGGTACAATAAAAGATAGTGTCTGAAGAGGACTATGAGCAAGGAGGAAGAAGCATGTTTGATAAATTAGAAGATCTGGTTGTCCGTCTGGAAGAGATCTTAAGCGAACTGCAGGAACCGGATGTGGCAAATGACCAGGAACGTTTCCGCAGATTGATGAAAGAACAAAATGATCTGACGCCGATCGTAGAGGCATATAATGAATATAAATCCTGCAAGCAGGCAATCGAAGACAGCCTGCAGATGCTGGAGGAAGAATCTGATGAGGAGATGCGGGAGCTTGCCAAAGAAGAACTGAATACCTCAAAGGTAAGAGTGGAAGAGCTGGAGCATGAACTGAAGATCCTGCTGCTTCCAAAAGACCCGAATGATGAGAAGAACGTTGTCGTAGAGATCCGTGCAGGTGCCGGCGGAGATGAAGCTGCCCTGTTCGCCGCAGAGATCTATCGTATGTATCTTCATTATGCGGAGAGCCAGCACTGGAAGGTAGAACTGGTAGAATGTGAGGAGATTGGTATCGGCGGCATGAAGAACGTGACCTTCATGATCAACGGGAAGGGAGCTTATTCCGTGATGAAATACGAGTCCGGCGTACACCGGGTACAGCGAGTGCCTGAGACAGAGTCCGGCGGACGTATCCATACCTCTACCATTACCGTGGCCGTAATGCCAGAGGCGGAGGACGTGGATATCCATATTGATGAAAAAGATATCCGTATCGACGTTATGCGTGCATCCGGAAACGGCGGACAGTGCGTCAATACGACTGACTCTGCGGTACGTCTGACCCACTATCCGACCGGTATCGTGATCTACAGCCAGACGGAGAAGTCACAGCTGCAGAATAAAGAAAAAGCCTTCGCACTGCTGCGTGCAAAACTCTATGATCTGGAGTGCCAGAAGCGCCATGATGCAGAGGCAGAGGCAAGAAAAAGCCAGATCGGAACCGGCGACCGTTCCGAAAAAATCCGTACCTATAATTTCCCGCAGGGCCGTGTCACCGATCACCGCATCGGCCTGACCCTGTATAAATTAGACAAGATCATGAACGGCGATATTCAGGAGATTATCGACGCCTGCATCGCCGCAGATCAGGCCGCAAAACTCGCAAATATGAACGAATAAACGGCGAACGTGGCGGGAGAAAGAGAGGGTACTGTAAGCTTGCTTGCAGAACCCTCTCTTTTTAACGACATGTGAGTGTAAACGAACACCGAGATGGAGCGAAGCGGAGTCGAGGTGAGCGTTCCCCGTTTATTCGAAGGCGAAGATAATCTGATTGACATATACCTGGACAGCCTGCTATAATTCATTCATATCAAAATTTCTAAAAGTTTCAATTTTTATCACCCGCAGAGTCTGCGGAACATTTCAGCGAAAAGAGTAAACATGCAATGAAAAGTCATGGCTTTCTAAGAGTCTTTGTTTTCTTAAAATCTCCTTGGCTTTTCAGACAAAAAGCAATACAATGAAAGGAGAAACGAATGGGAAAAAAGAATATTGAAGAACTGAACCTAATGGATGATTTCCTTATGGGAAGTGTACTGAGTTATCCGGTGGTGGGCCCGGAGGTTTGCCGGAAAATGATATCTATTATTCTGAGCCGGGAAATCCGGGAGGTCCGGATCGTTCCGCAAAAAGCATATTTCGGAGCTGATACGGACAAGCACGGGATCCGGCTGGATGTGTATGCCGAGGAAACACGGGAAGGAGACGTGGACACGGTGTATGATATTGAACCGGATAAAAGCAGTAAAGGAGAGATGCGTCTTGCACTCCCCAGACGGACCCGCTTTTATCATGCCAAGATTGATGCGGACAGTCTGGCGTCAGGGGAAGACTATGCACAGTTAAAAAATGTTACGGTCATTTTTATCTCTCCCTATGATCCTTTCGGGCTAAAGCGTATGGTATATACGATAAAAAATACCTGTGTGGAAGAGCCGGATATGCCATACGAAGATGGGATGCAGACGCTGTTTCTTTATACAAAAGGCAGCAAGGGGAATCCGCCGGAGGAGCTCCAGAGACTTTTACGTTATCTGGAAGATTCCAGAGAAGAAAACGCCCAGGATGAGGATCTTAAAGAAATCCACCGGATGGTTCAGCAGGTCAAGCGGGACAGGGAGGTGTCACTGGAATATATGAAGATTTATGAACGAGAGCGTATGATTAGGGAAGAGGGCCGTGAAGAGGGCCGGGAAGAAGGATATGCGAGCGGAGGGGAAGCGGCGAAGATCGGGATCATCCGCCGAAAAGTGGAAAAGGGGTTTTCGGCTCCAGAGATTGCGGAAATGTTAGAGACAGAAGAATCGTATGTCAATGAAGTGATGCATTTGTTGGAGAAAAATGAAGGAGCATCCGATCTGGAAATTGCCAGGAAAAAGCTGGGGATAGAAGAGGGCAGATAATGAAATTAATGTGTTTTGAAACAAGGAAGCGATAGCAATTGTTTGCGGTCGCTTCCACCCCAAGTAAAAAATAAAAATCTGATGATTCTAATTATTATCTTATTGTCATTTCTGAGCATCCGCAGAGTCGCGGAATATTTCAATTAACAAAGGAAACATGTAATGAAAAGTCATGGGTATCCTAAGAGTCTTCATTTCCTTAAAATCTCCTTGGCTTTTCAGACAAAAAGCAATACAATGAAAGGAGAAACGAATGGGAAAAAAGAATATTGAAGAACTGAACCTAATGGATGATTTCCTTATGGGAAGTGTACTGAGTTATCCGGTGGTGGGCCCGGAGGTTTGCCGGAAAATGATATCTATTATTCTGAGCCGGGAAATCCGGGAGGTCCGGATCGTTCCGCAAAAAGCATATTTCGGAGCTGATACGGACAAGCACGGGATCCGGCTGGATGTGTATGCCGAGGAAACACGGGAAGGAGACGTGGACACGGTGTATGATATTGAACCGGATAAAAGCAGTAAAGGAGAGATGCGTCTTGCACTCCCCAGACGGACCCGCTTTTATCATGCCAAGATTGATGCGGACAGTCTGGCGTCAGGGGAAGACTATGCACAGTTAAAAAATGTTACGGTCATTTTTATCTCTCCCTATGATCCTTTCGGGCTAAAGCGTATGGTATATACGATAAAAAATACCTGTGTGGAAGAGCCGGATATGCCATACGAAGATGGGATGCAGACGCTGTTTCTTTATACAAAAGGCAGCAAGGGGAATCCGCCGGAGGAGCTCCAGAGACTTTTACGTTATCTGGAAGATTCCAGAGAAGAAAACGCCCAGGATGAGGATCTTAAAGAAATCCACCGGATGGTTCAGCAGGTCAAGCGGGACAGGGAGGTGTCACTGGAATATATGAAGATTTGTGAACGAGAGCGTATGATTAGGGAAGAAGGATATGCGAGCGGAGGGGAAGCAGCGAAGATCGGGATCATCCGCAGAAAAGTGGAAAAAGGATTTTCGGTTCCGGAGATTGCGGAAATGTTAGAGGTAGAGGAATCGTATGTCAATGAAGTGATGCATTTGCTGGAGGAAAATGAAGGAGCATCCGATCTGGAAATTGCCAGGAAGAAGCTGGGAATAGAAGAGGACGAATAATACATAGAAGATAATGAGAAAAAGTGCAAATTTAGCAAAAAGTGCATGATACGCACAGTAATCTATGAGTATCATGCACTTTCTGTATGTTTATAAATCATCAAATATAAAGGTTTCATTTTCGTGATTTATTTTTACAATCTGTTCTTCATAAGGAGCGCCCTGCGGTGATGCAAGGAACCGGTTCGTGACAGAATAATCCTTCCAGAAATGCATGGGGAAAGCGTGGGAGGTCCGTGTGTTTTCCAGGATGTACAGCATCCCCTTATCATACCATTCTTCCTGCCTGGGGTCTAAAGGGAGGAAGGCGGCATAAAGATCCAGTCCCAAAAGCGGACGGGTATATTTTTTGAAGTTTGCAGTCATATTATTGTTATACTGTCTGGATTCTTCCTTCCATACCCACCAGTTCAGGTCTCCGGCGTGATAGACCCATTTTTCGTGAAAGCGGATCAGAAATGCGACGCCGAAATCTGTGGAGCGCAGGGTATGTATCTGGAAAGTCTCAGAACCTGCCCGGAGCGTCAGAAGCTCATCCGGGCGCATGGTATAGAGATTTTCTGGAAGGAATTTTGGTTTCCGGTGGCGGATCACATCGTGAGATAAGATATAATGGGTGCCGGCAGGAGCCTGGAGCCTGAAGATTGCCGGGTTGAAATGATCCGCATGAAAATGAGATACAAATATGAACAGCGGCTTATCTTCCGGAATGTCCGGGAGCGTACCTTCATAATAGTCAAAGAGCCAGATGCATTCCGGCCATTCAATGAAGAAGCTGCTGTGGCCGACATAGGTTACTTTCATAATATAAACTCCTCGTACGGTTTGTATTTGAAAAAAGTATAGCGGCACTTTGAAAGGATTGTCAAGTTTATTCAGGCAAAGCTCATCTGGAACAGGAGGAAAAAGATGTGTACCTGTATTACGTTTCGTGCAAATGAATTTTATTTTGGGAGAAATCTGGATCTGGACGTGTCTTTCGGGGAAAAGGTTGCTGTTACGCCGAGAAACTATCCTTTTCATTTCCGGTATCTTCCGGATCTTTCGGAGCACTACGCCATGATCGGGATGGCAAATGTAACAAAGAATTACCCGTTGTATGCAGAGGCGGCGAATGAAAAAGGAGTATGCATAGCCGGGCTGAACTTCCCTGGAAATGCATGCTATCAAGACTTTAAACGTAGGAAAATAAACATAGCATCCTATGAATTAATCCCATGGCTGCTCGGAAAAAGCGAGAGTGCGGATGAGGCGGCCCAGATGCTGAGAGAGGTGAATATCACAGGAGATGCATTTACAGAACAGATGCCGCCTGCACCCCTGCACTGGATGTTGGCAGATCAAGCCAGCTGTTATGTGGTGGAGGCGGTGGAAGAAGGGGTAAAGATTTATCCCAATCCTATTGGCGTTCTGACCAACAATCCACCGTTTCCTTTTCACCTGGACTATATCCGGAATTTTCTGCATTTGTCACCGGAAACGCCAGAAAATCAGTTTGCAAAGAGGCTGGAAAGCGCAGGCTTTCAGGGAAAATGGGGGCTTACTCCTTATGGAGAGGGAATGGGAGCCATCGGGCTTCCCGGAGATGTTTCGCCGGCTTCCCGGTTCGTGAGGGCTTCTTTCCTGAAGTGGAACTCCGTGTGCGGCGAAGATGCAGAGGCGGAAATCTCTCAGTTTTTTCATATCCTGGACGGTGTCAGTATGGTGCGGGGATCCGTACAGACGGGGGAGGGAAAATATGAGACCACTATTTATACCTGTTGTATCCGGCCCCGGGAAGGGATATACTATTATAAGACATATGATGATTCGCAGATCTGCGGAGTGGATCTGTTTCAGGAGGATATAAACGGGAGAACTCTGTCTGTTTATGAAGTGAAAAGACGGCAGCAGGTGATCTGGCAGAATGGAGGAAATAAGAGGAATGAAGGATAAAAGCTATCTGTTTGAGGCGGCGGTTACAGAGCTTACTATGAACGTATTGGATTCCGGAGAGGGATTCCTGGCAGGCGAGGGGGAATATCCGCTGCCGGGAAGGCTTGCGGTGCTGGCAGAAGGCTTTGCACAGGAGATGGATCTTGAACAGGTGAACGAAAGATTGAAAGAGGAGGGCTTTGAAAGCCTTTATGCAAGGAGCCTTTATGAGGCGGGGCTGATTTATGCCTTCAGCCATGGCCTGTCCTATGAAGAATGGAAGAAGCTGTACCATGATTATATGGAGCGTTATCGTGGAAAGATTGATCCATCGAAGCAGATATTTTCAGGCGGAAAGATTACATTAAAACAGCTGGAGGCTTATGTCAGGAACAATTCATCTTCTGATGGCCTGGAAACAGAGATGCTGACCCGTTTCATGGAGACAGGGATCGTTGAGAGCAAAAATGATGAAGATTTTTACCGGTTCATGGATCAGAACGTAGAAAATTTTTCGGCAGTGAGGGAAAAGGCACGATATTATTTCTGCAAATATCTGGATCTTTACATACGGCAGAAATGTGAAAATTATTATGAAAGCTGTGAGACATCCGAGCGGATGCTCCGCCAGTATGGCAGTGCATTGGATAAAGATGAGCGTGGCTATCTGGAGCGGCTGGCTCTTGAGGAGTTAAATTTTCTGAAGCCACTGACAGCGCTGAAAAGGGACGCGCAGAAAAGCAAGGGACGGATGAGCCTGGAAGAAAAAAGAGAACTTTTGGAAAATACCGCTCTGACACCCGGAGGAATCTTTGACGAGTTTAACTATTTTTATTTTGGCTATGTGTCGGTAGACTGGCTGGAGCTGGTTTTCGAGTTGTATGGCCCGGTGGAGGACTGGCCGGAGAACCTAAAGATTCGTATCGCCCATTCCCTGGGATACTGCACAAGAAATCCAGGCGAGAAGGAGAAGCAGGAAGCGCTAAAAAAGCTGCGTGAGAAGGAAGAAGAAGAGGCAAAAAAGGAAGAAGCGCAGAACCAGGAATATGAAAGGGACGCGAAGAAGGCGGCAAAGCTCTACCAGAGAGGGCGGTCCGGGGAGGACTTCTTCCGGGAATTTATTACCGGAAAACGGGATATCAACCGGGAGACTCTGATTACCTTTCTATTGTTTGTGAAGATGAAGATTACCCTGGATGATGATAATAAGATCACGCTGATGCGGATGAACCGGATCCTGGAGAACTGCGGATTCGGACAGCTGAATCCAGGAGTGGGATTTGACCGGTTTGTCATAGAGTTTCTCCGCAGTAAGGATCCCTTTGCTGTGTTGGAAGAGCATGTGGATCGGCAGGTAACCAGAGGGCAGAATTTCTATCTGTATAAAGTATACCGGGATGCTTACTGCCATCAGGAGGAACTGGCGGAGTATCTGGGGAGGAAATAATGCATGGAGACAAAGCGTTGTATCTTCTGTATGCAGGAAATGCCGGCAGAAGAAAAGAAGTGCCCGTCCTGTGGGAAGGGGCCCTGGCAGTACCAGTGGAAGCCGGGATGGATCCGGCCATATACCCTGCTTCATGACCGCTACCTGATAGGCGCGGCGTTGGGAGAAGGGGCCTTTGGCGTCACCTACCTTGCATGGGATGAAAAGGCCGGAGAAAAGGCGGCTATAAAGGCCTATAAGAAAGAAACGCCGGGCAGGGAAGCGGAATTTTTTGAAGCAGCCGGAGAAATCCCGGGGCTGGTAAAGAAAAAAGAGGTTTTCAGGGAAGATGGACGTGAGTATCTGGCGCTGGAATATCTGGAGGGCGGAAGCCTGAAGGAATATCTGAAAAACCATCGCACGATACCGGCGAGTGAGGCAAAAGATCTTTTGCTTCCGGCGATGAAGGCGGCGGCAGGCTTACATAGCAAAGGGATCGTTCACTGTGATATCAGTCCGGACAATCTGTTGTTTGCGGCAGACGGAAAGCTTTCTTTTATCGACCTTGGAGCAGCGGCCAGGAAAGGCGGAGTGCGTACAGAAAAAGAATTAAAGCCCGGATATGCGCCGATGGAGCTTTATCAGGAAAAAGAAAAGATCGGACCATGGACGGATATCTATGCGTTTTGTGCCGTGTGGTATGAGATGGTGACTGGACGGAAGGCGCCGGCTGCGCCGGACCGGATGAAAAAGGATACGCTGAAGCCACCGTCAGAGTATGTCCGTGTGCCGGCGGGAATGGAAGAAGTGTTCCTCAGGGGATTGTCTTTGGAGATCCAGAGACGGTATTTCAGTATGGGGAATTTGCTGGCGGCGCTGGGAGATCCAGAGAGAGAGAAGGATGAAGAAGACCGTAGGATCTGGGGAGAACTCTGGATTCAGATTACCACAGAAGTGGAGAGAGGTAGTGCCAGAGAGGAGAAAAGGAGCAGAGTATGGCGCTGGGTAAAACGTGTAACAGTCATGCTGCTGGTGCTTCTGGGAGTCGCAGGAGCAGGTGCGGGAGGTCTGTGGATCTATGGCAGGACACACCCGGAGAAGGTGCTGGCGTATCGGTTAAAGCAGGACCGCGCCGAGATGCTGACCAGTGAGTGGAAGACCGTAGAGATGAGGGGCAGCAAAGAATATGAAGAGGCGATTGCTTACCTGGAGGAACACGCTTATGAGGTAAGTGAGTATGAGAATGGGACAAAGGACTACAATCTTCTGCAGCCGGCCATGGAAGACTGGGAGTACAGCGAGGATCCAGGAGAATGTTTCGCGGTAAAAAATGACACTGCGGCAATGGCGGTGGAGACTTATCTTGGAGAATATGAAGAGAAGGAGTCCAGCTTTTATGGTGCGGTATACGTTTCCACGCTCCCTTCTTATCCCATATCAACTACGGCACAGCAGACAGATACATACCGGTATGGCGACAGGAGTGCAGAGATTTGTTTTGACGAGAAGACTGGGTGGGTGAATGAAGTTTCTCTGCGTATCGAGAAGGGAGAAATTGAGAAACTGCTTCCGAAATTTCTGTATGTCCTGGCTCCTGAGACGGCGCTCTCTGACGAAGAGATCCAGGAACTGTTGGCATATCTCAAGAAAGAGGAAGATTCGGTATACATTGAACTGAATGCTAATTGTTATCTCAGCTTGTATTTGTCGGAGGAAAATGTGGTATTGATGGATATCAGATCCAGATAGGAGGCACACATGGCGGTTCGGAATCTGAGGGAAGGAACAGTTTTAAAAAGTAAATACAGAATCGGACAGGTGCTTGGATTCGGAGGATTTGGCATCACTTATCTGGCGAGAAATCTGGAACTGTCGCAGACTGTGGTGATCAAGGAATATTTTCCCATAGATCTGGCATACCGGGATGCAGAAAAGGGAGAGGTAAGCCTGACACTGCCCAGAGAGAAAAATGACAGGAAGGTTTATCAGAAAGGAAAGAAAGATTTCCTTTCTGAGGCACGGAGAATGTCCGCCCTGTCAGAAGTGCCGTCGGTAGTAAAGGTGCTGGACTGGTTCGAAGAAAACGAGACAGCGTATCTGGTGATGGAGCATGTCAGGGGAATGGGACTGGACCGGTATCTGGAGCGTCTGGATGAGCCACTTTCCTTTCAGGAGGCCTGGAAGCTGATGCTTCCGGTATTGGATGGACTGGAAAAAGTACATGAAAAGGGGATCATTCACCGGGATTTTAACCCGTCGAATCTGATGATGCAGGAAAACGGGACTCTTAAAATGATTGATTTTGGGGCGGCCAGGGGGTACCTGGATACGGAAAAAACGATGACTGTGCTGGTAAAGCGAGGGTATGCACCGCCGGAGCAGTATTTAAGACATGGGCCCCAGGGCCCCTGGACGGATCTCTATGCCGTCTGTGCGACCCTATACGAAATGATGACGGGAGTGCGTCCGCAGCCATCCATAGAACGGATGCAGAAAGACCAGCTTTATCTTCCGTCTGCCTATGGCGCCGAGATCACGCCGGAGGAAGAAAAAGTCCTTTGCAGAGGTCTGGAGCTGACGCCGATCCACCGATTCCGATCCGTAAAGGAATTGAAAGAGGCCTTTTTGGAGGAGGAACCGAAGGGAGAAAAAAAGGGAAAGAAGAAAATGATGATCATCATAGCCGCGGCGGTCGTTGTCTGTATTGCAGCAGCCGGAGGCATTTGGCAGTACAGGATTGCGAAAGAAGAAGCAGTTCTTAAAAGTTATGCCGGCAATTATGGGAAAGAGACGGAAAAGTATCAGGAATTTCTGACGTTTGTGAAAGACAATGCTGTCGCGGAAGAAGAGACAGAACCAAATGAGTTTTTTCCGGAACAGGGAACATCCATGGTATATACTCTTCCGACAGAAGCAGTGGAGGAATGGGGAGAACCCTGCAACCAGTTCCGTCTGCACGAAACCAGGGACGGACTTCTGGAATGGCTTGAGAAGAACGGACAGGAACTGAAGCTTCAAAATGAGAAGGATACCAATACAGTAACAGTGGAAAAATATGGTGCTGTTCTGACGAAGTTTGTGCGGGAAAGTAGATATCAGAATCCAAACGGACAGGTACTGATCCTTCAAAGCGACGTAGTTGATCAGGAACTGTTTTCTGTTATGGCAGCCGGAGATGGAGAGAATGAAGAAGAGACCGAGGCATTGGCGCGGTCAGTGGCCTCCTATCTGACAAGAAAGGAAGAAGAACCGGAACTTTTTGAGGAATGGACGAGGGGAAATTCCTGCTACAATATTGGAAAAGGAGAGACCGAAGACGGGCTGAAGGGATATGAGTTTTATCCGCATGATGCCGGCGGATATACGAAAGGCCCCTATTACTGGCCTTTGAGGGTAGGAGAATGAGTCGAGAACGATGTGTTTTTTGTATGGAAGAAATAAAAGAAGGAGCAGTCTGTCCTGCCTGCCACAAGGGTATTTGGGAATATGACTGGAAAGAGGAGTGGCTGGAACCCTATACCATATTGAAAGAAAAGTATCTGGTGGGCGCCGTAAGCATGGCGGGGACAGATTTTGTCCGTTATATCGGGTATGATCTGATACTGGAGCAGAAAGTGTGGCTGCGTGTATATTCAAAAGACGCCTGGAAGGAAAAGGGGGAAAAAGAGGCAAGGCTCCTGTTTGGAAAATTCGGTCTCCCTGGGATTCCCGGCGTCAGAGACTATTATGAATCGGAAGAAAGCGGTTATATGGTCACAGAGTATCTGACAGGACAGACGATGAGAACCTACTGTAAAAAGAATGCCAGGATGTCGCAGACAAGGGCAGAGTCTTTATGGCTTTCTCTTTTGGAGGGACTGGAACAGATGCATGCTCTGGGGCTGATTGCAGGGAATCTTTCGCCGGATACGCTGGTGGTAACCGAAGAAGGCAATCTGGCGGCTCCAGGGGCGCCGGCTCTGGAAGGGGAGGGGTCGCGTTACCTTGCTCCGGAGCAGAGAGAAAAGGAAGGGGTCACGGGCCCCTGGAGTGATGTTTATGCTGTATGTGCCATGTGGTATGAGATGTTGACAGGACGTCCGGTGCCGGAAACAGAGGAACGGGAGAAGACCGGCAGGCTGAAAAAACCGTCCCGGTATATTAAGATATCGGCAAATGTAGAAGAAGCCCTGCTGCAAGGTCTTGCCATGGAACCGCAGCGGAGGTTTTTCAGTATCCAGAATATGAAAGAAAGCATGGGACTTTCTGAGACTTCGGAGGATGAATGGATGGGAGTGACCCGTCATATCTGGGGAGATGCGTGGCTTGAAACGGCCGGAAGCTTTGGCTCGTCCGGCAAGAAAAGACACAGAAGATATCTGCTGAAAAGACTGGCGGCAGCAGCTGTGATCCTGGCAGCGGTATGTGGGATTACGGCGGGAGGATTCTGGATCTATCGGGAGACCCACCGGGAAGAGGTGATCCTGTGGCAGGTGAAAAGAGACAGAAATGAGTATGAAGACCGGATCAAAGAAGAGAAACTGACAAAAGAGTCTCAAGCATATGATACCGTGCTTGATTTCCTGGAAACCTATGGAGACAAAGATGATGTAGCTAGTGGAGACAGACAGGATTATTATGAATTAAAAGAAGAGGATCTGGAACATTGTCCGGAACTTTATGGGACAGAAAAGGGATTTTACTTGGATGTCAATACAGCGATGGAAGCATTGGAGTATTATATGGATCTGGAAGGGAGAGCAGATCTTTCAACGGAACATTGGAGTGGAACCGGTTCCGTTAATAAGGCTGATGAAAAAGAGATCATTATATATCTGTCAAAGGCGGAAGAATATTATATAAGAGAATCGGGAGAAAAGGTGAACGTGCATTTTGATCCTTCTGATAATCAGCTACAGTATATTTCCTTTCAGGGATCCAGAGAACGCTGCGCTAGGTTTTTGGAAAAGATGATACCGGTTCTCCTTTCTGAAACCTATCTGACGAAAGAAGAAGCGGAAGGGATGACAAACCTGGATTTTCAGGTGGAAGAAGCAGTTGTATTTGGAAAAATGTACAGCCTGACGCTTCCAGGTGGATATGAAATATTACTTTCCGTGCCGACAGAAGTGATATCTGCTGCTCAGAGAGAGAATACCCGGAAGAACATCCCGGATCTCTTAAAAGTGTCGATTTCCGGCAGGAACAGAGGAATGCAGGTTCTGGAAGAAGGCGTGACCTATGCGGGGAATTACCCCAGGGGTAGTAAGCGGTATCAAGAGTTCCTTGCCTTTGTTAAAGAACATGCATCCTTCAAAGAAGAAAACGGGGATGAGGAATCAACCCTGTTAGAAGACAGGCAGAAAACTGTTTACAGATTAGAGAAAGAAGCAGTGGAAGAATGGGGAGAGCCGTGTAATTTTGTTCGTTTTCTGACAGACAAAGATACTTTTGTAAACAAGCTGACAGATAGAGGGTATGAGATGAAGCTTCTGGAAACAGAGGAAAACAATCAGGTGGAAGTGAATGGATATGGAGGAATCAGTACATCTTTTGTTCACAAGGAACGTTATCAGGTTTCTGACGGAGTTTTCCTGACTGTGAATTCGGATACGGTTAATCACCAGATGCTGGGAGTCGCAATCTACCGGGAGAAGGGAAGCAACGCATCCTTAAAAGAACTGGCAGTGTGTGTGACGGCTTTTATACAGGGAGCGGAAGTTGAAGAGCCTTCGGAGTTGCCGGAAATGCTGGATGAAGTTGAAGCAGATATTGAGTATGCAAAGGATAATACATTTATCGTAAGCGACGATGCTGCCTTAATGTTTTCCGATAGTGAGGATTCTGATTACGAGATTACGATTGTATCTCAAAATGTATATGAAAACAATCCATATTGGCCATAGTAATTGGGGACGTACACTTATGCAATAAGTGTACGTCCCCAGTCACGTAATAGTTTACAATGTATATTCAAATGTGTCGTCCTTTGTGAAGGTATGGCTGATGCCATAGCTGCTGATCTCTACGAGTGAATCGTTCATGACGTCGTACTGGAAGTTTGCGAAAACTGTGGAGGCAGGGTCTGTGGTGTTGTGGAAGGACAGGTATCCGTTTTCGTAAGCTACGTCCAGGTATC
>OLNC01001406.1_pt1 | contig 13535 bp, 17 predicted proteins | sample 1672011 | NCBI WGS metagenome assembly OLNC01 (sample SAMEA3136636, study PRJEB25190) | human gut metagenome | biome: human gut; feature: human-associated habitat; material: faeces | place: Austria | collected 2013 | reverse complement strand
TACTTGAATTATCAATTAACAACAAGCTCAATAATGAACATGAAGTCAAAAAGAGTGAAAGAGGAAAGAGAGGTTACAGAAAGGGCATTATGAACAAACAGGAAATCAATGAATCTATTGAAAAAGAAAATTCGGAGATAAAGAAATTTAATTAAGCATAATGTAGACGGTGTGCTATAATTGCTGACAGTAGACATCAGAAAAGAAGGGACAAAATATGCAGATCAGTTTATTACTAATGGAAGAGATTGCAAAGCTTTTTGCGATCATGCTTATGGGATATGCGGTTGTAAAAGCTGGACTTATGAAGTCATCGGAGAGTAAAGGTATATCTGTAGTCATGGTTTATCTGGTTATTCCATGCGTGATTATCGACGCATTTCAGGTGGACTATACAGCAGATGTAAAAAAAGGATTGCTTCTGGCATGTGTAGCAGCAGTTCTGGTACATGTTTTATTTCTGATACTTACCACAATATTAAAACAAGTATTACAGCTGGATACGATTGAGCGTGCAACTGTTATTTATTCAAATGCCGGGATACTGGTAATTCCGCTGGTACAGGATTTGCTTGGACAGGAGTACGTTATTTACTCCAGTGCTTATATTGCGGTACAGCTGATTCTGATCTGGACACACTGCAAAAATATGCTTTGCGAAGAAGATAGATTAGAGTGGAAAAAAGTATTTCTGAACGTAAATATTATTTCAATCATAGTAGGAGTGATATTGTTTGTCTGCAAAATCCAGTTGCCTTCAGGTATGCAGGATGTCCTGGATATGATGAACAATATGATTGGTCCGATCGGTATGCTGCTTGCCGGAATGGTTATTGCGGATGTACCTCTTAAGACTGTATTTACTAAAAAAAGAAACTATGTTTCGACAGTATTGCGATTGGTTATTTATCCAATATTTATATTGATTTTAATGAAAGTGATTTATACATTTGCGGGAATAAATGATTCCAAACAGATTCTCCTGACTGTGTATATTGCATCCATAACACCTGCTTGTGCAACTGTGACATCCATGGCGCAACTATATGATAAAGATGCGGCATATGCGAGCTCGTTGTATGTGCTTACGACACTGCTGTCAATTGTGACCATGCCAGTGATGGTGGGAATGTATGAGATGTTTGTGTGAGAGAATAGAAAGATTGAAGAAATGACAGAAGAGACACTGACTGCGGTTGGTGTCTTTTTTTATGTAATAGGAAATTACTCTGTAATGTTCCTATTACATAAAAACGCTCCGCGAGGATGCGACCAGATGCATGAGGAACATGTCTGCTGAAGCAGACTTGTCCGCTTTGTTCTTGGTTGTCGGGATTTTTGTACAGTCATTTGCTATAAAATGATAACATCAAAAAAATCCAAGGAGGACTGGCAGATGAAAGGCTATGACACAAGCAACGGATATATGGGATATGTAGAAGGCAAATACATTCTATTTGCCAGTGAACAGGAATATTTCGAGTTTATGGAAGATTAAGAGGAGGAAGGGCAATGAGTAAAATTTATGTCACACTGACGGGAACAAATCATTATTTCGGAAAAGAATTTCTGAAAAAAGGAACGAAAATCCGCTTAGAAAAAGAACCAGACAATGAGTATGACAAGGAAGCAATTAAAGTAACTTATGAAGGTCTGGGAAAGATCGGATATGTAGCAAACAGTTTCAATACCGTGCTCGGAGATTCCATGAGTGCCGGAAGAATATATGATAAGATCGGAAAGACGGCAAAAGCAAAAGTGGTGCTGGTTACAGATCACGGAACAATCTGCAGTATCAGCAAGAAGAGCCTTCTGGATAATCAAAAGAAGGTTAAGAAAGCTGAAACAGAAGTTGAAGAATAAAGAAATCTGAGGGAGGAAAAAGCATGTTTGGATTTGATAAGATGTTTGATTTTAACAGAGACGGGAAATTGGATAGCTTGGAACGTGCTATACAGTTTCAGTTCATGGACGATATGTTGAAGGAAGATCACAGCAGTTCTGATTTTGACGAAGATGAAGCAGACGTTTTCGGTGATGCTGGACTTGATTATGATGAGTTGGAATTTATGGATCCGGATGAAAGAAGAGAAGTGTTGGAAGATGCAGGATTGGATCCGGATGAGTTCGATTTTTGATACTGAATGATACAGCTTGGAATAGCTGAGGCTGATTATAGTCTCGGCTATTTGATTTGACTGAATGGAAGGATACTAAAGAAACAAGGAAAGCAAGAAAATACGGAAAGTTATTTATGACAATTTATTATATGTAAGGTGACAAACTATAAACAGTCAAGGGGGTTTAAAAAATTTTTTAAATTGTAAAAAAGGGTAACCTTAATAAGCTATCTGAACATACGGTATTTCAGATGGATGTAGTCAACTTTGAAGAGTTGGATTTAATGAAGCTTTTGAGTATTAAAGTCTATATCTATCTTTGCTGAAGGATGGAAGCCATGGGTGCCATAGAGATGGGTCTTGCGAAAGAAGAATTGCAGCCACTGGTGGATTCCTAGAGAGTAGCTAATCCTAATATCGTGAAGTTCTGGTGGAGTGTTGACCGTGCGGTTAAGACTGCAGTGAAGCAGAAAAAGCAGGCTGATGTAAATGGTATCAGATTTTTTTGCCAGAGTGGGATGTTATTCATTCAGCTTCCCTCGGGAAGAAGGCTGGCATATGTAAAACCAAGGATGGAATTAAACAGATTTGATTCGGAATCAGTAACCTATGAAGGCGTTGGTGGTACCAAGAAATGGGAGCGGATTGAAAGTTATGGTCCGAAGTTCGTAGAGAATATCGTACAGGCTATTTCTAGGGATATTCTCTGTTATGCCATGAAAACATTATCACATTGTATGATTTGTGCTCATGTGCATGATGAACTGATTATTGAGTGCCGGGAAGATGTTTCCCTTGATGCAATCTGTGAACAGATGGGCAGGACTCCGCCTTGGGCTGAAGGCCTGATTCTTCGTGCGGATGGGTACTGCACGCAGTTTTATAAGAAAGATTAAAAAAGTGGCACTTCCGAATTGATGGGAGTGCCATTAAATGTTATTGATTATCATTGTTTTTTTAAGCTGTTTCTGCAATGCAGCAATTTGTTTCTTTAGCTCTCCGTTTTCGGATGTGACTTCATTTAAGACAGTATTTTTTTTCCTTAGCTGTTCTTCCTGTGAAACTGTTTTTTGCTGAAGTTGATTATAGTCATAGTAAAAACTTGGAAAATATTTTTGTAAAACTAGCTGTTCAATCTGCTTATATGTATCAGAGCCAGGAGATATCATGCCATTCTGCTGATAAAGGATACGGTTGATACTGACAGTTCGAATATCATTCAGTTTTAATACGGAATCATGGTTGATGAATGAAAATTCACTTGATTTCAATAAAAACATATCACTTTTGGAAGCAGGATTGTCTGTGGGATGGTAGACATCAGGATGTTTAGCAGGATCATAGGAAAAAATCGGCAGAACATAAAGTAATTTCTGCTTTACCCCGATGACAAGACCTCTGTGCTCATAGGACATTTCAGGTTTATAATTCTTACCAAACTCAAACTGATAGATTTCACCTTTTTTTACCTGTCTGTGTCGAAATTGTTTTGTTCTGTTATCAGCCCAGCGAAAATCAGATGCCGAAAAACGATCGAGTTCATTGCTAGTGAAGCTATTGGCAATGATTATTTCGTTGGTTTTGTTTTGTGCCTTCAGATATTTGCTCAATGGCCTGTCTCCTTAATTTTATATATAAAAAAGGGTACGGCGCTAACCATACCCTACTCTGGAAAACCAGAGAGACCTCGTCGGTCAAATTATCCTTTCAATGGTGGCTTCGTCAGCCAAAAAACACTTGTTAGCAAGTGTGAAAGTGCAGTATTCATATCTCTGCTTACTTATATTATACACATTTTTCAGAAAAAATCCACGGGTAATATTTACAAAATATTCTTTCTGAATCAAATGTTGGATCTAATCATACAACCTTAAATAGTGAATGTCAATTAAAATAAAATTAATTTTAGAATTTTAGGGGAGGTTAAAAACTCCCTGATTTTTTTTGCCTGTGACTTGAGGAAATACCTCACAAATATTTTTTCAAGGAGGTAATTCAATGGAATTACAGATTTTTAAGAATGCGGAGTTAGGCTCAGTACGCAGCGCAATGATCAATGGAGAGCCATATTTTGTCGGTAAGGATGTAACTGAGATTCTTGGATACGCAGATCCTAACAAATTTATTGCGATGCATGTTGATGAGGATGACAAATTTAACGACAAATCAGCGTCGAGTTTGGGACAGAGTGGTGGATGTTTTATCAATGAATCTGGTCTTTATAGTCTTATCTAGCAAGCCTCCAACGCCAAAGAGATTCAAGAGATACATTATGTGGTTTTGTATCAGACAAAGAATAAATTTGGGGCTGATTTGCACTATTGAGTAGAATGTGAGAGCCTTAGAATAATTTGGCTAAAAAAATATAACAGAAATTTTTAATAAAAAATTATATATAATATACAAATATTAAAAAAATAACAAAATACTATTGACAAATATGCACAACATATATATGATAAAACCATCAGTTGAGAACGTTCTCAATTATCAGACAAGAACGACTTAACTTTTATTTTTAAAGATATTTGAGAACGTTCTCAAATAACTGGGGGAATAAAATGGGTGATGATAGAACGATTACTATTGATGATGTAGCAAAATTAGCAGGTGTTTCCAGAGCAACCGCAGGACGCGTTGTAGGAAATTATGGAAGTGTATCTGAAAAATCTAGAGAAAGAGTTTGGGATGCTGTAAGACAATTGGATTATCAGCCAAATCTTATAGCAAGGGGTTTGAGATCTCAGACTACAAAAACGATAGCAGTTATAGTCGGAAGTATCAGAAACACATATTCCACAGCATTGGTATATGCAGTTGAAAAGGAAGCTCAAAAAAAAGGATACAATGTTTTGGTATGTACTACTCATGAAGATATTGAAAAAGAATTAAAACATCTTAAAGATTTAAGCAGCAGAAAAGTCGATGGAGTCATTCTTATGTCCGCATATCGGGCTGATGCCAACATGGATAAAAACTATAAAGAATTTTATATCAGTAAATTACCGATTGTATTTGTTGACAGAAATATTCCAGGAATAAACAGAGATGTAATACAGAGCGAAAATTTTGATGCATCCTATAAAGCAACAAAATATTTGATGGATATGGGGCATAGAAAAATTGGCATTATCGCAACTTCAAACTTTTCTACTGTTCAAGAGCGTATCAAAGGATATAAAGCAGCTTTTGCGGATGCAGGGATTGAATACGATGAATCATTGATTTCAAGTGTGGATGAACTTTCAGATAAAATGAGTAGGAAAGTATGTCATGAATTTTTGGAAGAACATCCAGATATTACTGCATTATATATTTTAAATAACAGTCTTTGCAGTGGAGTTTTATTGGATCTTAAAGAAAGAAAAATGAAAATTCCACAGGATATTTCGCTTCTGGTGTGGGATGACGAAGAATACAATGAACTTTTGGATATTACAACAATTGAACAGCCAATTACTGAAATAGGAAAACAAGCTACAAGACGTTTATTTGAATTAATTGGTGAGCCAGAAGAAACAACTGATTATGAATGTAAAAAGTTAGACCCAGAACTTATTATTCGTAAATCATGTACATTGCCAAAGCATAGAAAGTAATTCCGTGAGGATTACACATAAAAGAAATTATAAAAAAGGAGGAAAAAAAATGGATTTAATTATGGGAATGAACAGCGGTTCCTCGTTTGATGGAATCGATGTTATCCTGGCTGAAACGGAAATGGCTGAAGATGGATTCCCAAAAGCACCGCGTTTTATTTGTGGAGGATCTTATGAGTGGCCAAAAGAAGTTGCTGATATTGTTCAGGATGCATTTGTCAATAAGGTAGATATGGTTGGCTTAAATCGTCTTAATTATTTATGTGGAGCAGTATTTGCCGAAAAAGCAGCTCAGTTTATGAAGGAAAACAATATTGATTCCAGGAACATAAAAGTACTTGGATTAGATACTCAGACAATTTATCAGGAACAGCCTAATCATGCAGCAATTGCAAAGATGACAAAAGAGGAAAAAGATGATTGGGTAGGTCGTTGGTTGTCTGGAAACTATCCGTGTGGAACGCAGATGGGAGATACGTCAGTAATTGCCAATTTGGTAGATATTGATACGGTTACACATTTTCGTCCGGCAGATCATACTTCCGGTGGTGCTGCGGCTCCGTTAATGCCATATCTGGATTATATTCTTTTTAGAAATAAGCCAGGATATACAATGACATTAAATATTGGTGGAATTGCTAATCTTCATGTTGCTAATGCTGATAGACGAAGAATGTTTGGCTTTGATACGGGCCCAGGAAATATTATTTCAAATTATATGTGCAAAGTATTGTTTGGATTGGAATATGACAAAGATGGGGCAATTGCAGCATCTGGAAAAGTAAATGATGAATTAATGGATTATTTCATGCAACATCCATTTTGGGATAGACCAGTGCCACGTTCTGGATGGTCACAGGATTATAGTGAAGAATACATTAAAGCAACTATCCAAAAATTCAGCACTTTACCAAAAGAAGATCTTCTTGCTACTGCATGTGCATTTACAGGTGAAGCTGTTGCAAGAAGTATGAAAGAAAATGTGCCTGAAGAAATTATCAAATCTACCGATAAACTTTATGCAAGTGGGGGTGGGGTTAAGAATCCACAGATTATGAAAGAAATTCAGAAAAGAGTTCCGGGTAATATTAAAGTAACAACCTCTGCTGAAATCGGCATTCCACCGGAATACAAAGAAGCAATAAAGTTTGCGACTATTGCTTATTCAACGATTCATTGCGTACCAGGCAATATTCCAGCAGCAGGTCATGCATCACAATATGCGATTCTGGGAAAAATCGCAGTGGCACCTCATCATATCAAAGGTGGTCCACAATTGTAAATACATAATTATCATAGCATGTAAATAGAAAATAATCTATGGAATTATTATAAATCGGAGGAATAAAAAATGAAAAGAAGATTTGTTAGTATTTTATGTGCAGCAACTATGGTAGCATCTCTTATGACAGGCGCAACAGTTGTTTCCGCAGCGGATAAAGATGTAAAAGATATTTCAATCGGAGTATCATTTGGACAGAATGTACATCCTTTCTTTGTAGCAATGCAGAAGGGCATTGAACAGGCTTGCACAGATCTTGGAGTCGAAAATTGTAATATTCTGGCAGCGGATAGCTCTCTGGAAACTCAGGTATCACAGATTGAAAATCTTGTTACTAAAGGAAGTGATGTTCTTCTTTTGAACCCATATGATTCAGATGGTGTAGTAAATGCAGTAGAAGCAGCAACTGAAAAAGGTGTAGGTGTATTCACTATGGATGTTGACTGTGAAGGTTCTACATCATTTGTAGCTTCTGATAATAAGAAGGTTGGTGAAATGCTTGCCGATGCAGTAATTGAGCAGTTAGATGGAAAAGGAAAAATAGCTATTATTGATGGTATAACCGTAACATCCTTAAAAGATAGAACAGATGGATTTATGAATAAAATTAAAGATACAGATATTGAGGTTGTAGCAGAACAGCAGACTGCGCATGCAAGAGATACAGCACTTGCTTCAGCAGAAAATATTCTTCAGGCTCATCCAGATATTGACGCATTTGTAGGTGTTAATGAAAATTCAGGAATGGCAATTTTAAGTGCGGCAACTTCAGCAGGATTAAGTGATTTATATATAACAACAGTAGATGCTACTGCTGAAAATATGTCAGCTATTCGTGATGGAAAAGTTGCAATTGGAGTATCTCAGGATCCATATAAGATGGGATATACAGCAGTAGAACAGGCAATTAAATGGTATCAGGGAGAAGAACCGGAAGAATTTATTGAAGTTCCGGTAGAATACATGGACAAAGAAAATATCCAGGATTTCATCGATCGTGAAAAAGGTTATGGAGTTGAAGTGGAATAGGATATTCTCATGCAAATAAGAAACCATCTGCTATATGCAGATGGTTTCTTAGAAAAAGGGGTGAAAATTAAATGACGTCTCAGACAATCGTAAAAATGGAAGGTATATCCAAAGCTTTTGCAGGAATTAAAGCTTTGGATAATGTGCAGATAGATCTCCGACAGGGTGAAATACATGCATTGATGGGAGAAAATGGTGCAGGAAAATCTACACTTATGAAGATTATGACTGGAGTATATACCAGAGATAGTGGCAAGATGTATCTCCAGAATCAATCTTCAAATCAACTGGAAGAAGTAGAGATTAAATCTCCTTTGGTAGGACAGAAATTGGGTCTCAGTATGGTGTTCCAGGAATTTAATCTTCTTGAAAATATGAATATTGCGGAAAATATTTTTATAGGTAGAGAACCTTTAGGCGTAGGACAGACAGTAGATAAAAAGCAGCTTTTGCAGAATGCGGTTGAAGAACTGAAAAAAGTAAACCTAGATATAGACCCAAATACAGAAGTATCAAAGTTGAGTTGTGGACAGAAACAGTGTGTAGAGATTGCGAAGGCATTGTCTTTCAATGCAAGAGTAGTGGTGTTTGATGAACCAACGGCAAGTTTATCTGAAAAAGAATCTCAGACTTTATTTAAATTAATTAAAGAGCTTAAAGCTAAAGGTGTTTGTATTGTTTACATCTCACATAGGATGGAAGAAGTTTTTGAACTTTCCGATCGAATTACAGTGTTCCGAAATGGAAAGTATATTGACACAGTAAATACAAAAGATGTACAGGAAAAAGACATCATTTCCATGATGATTGGCCATGAGTTAAATATAGAAAAGAAATCCGGAAGTGAATTTGTAAATAAAGATAAAGTTGTTCTTGAAGTGAAAAATGTAGAAGTATTTCCAGGGGCAAAACCGGTAAATTTTAAACTTTATGAAAAAGAAATTCTTGGATTCTTTGGTCTTGTAGGGGCAGGAAGAACAGAGCTTGCAAGAGTAATCTTTGGTGTAGATCCAATTGGAAGTGGTAAAATCTACGTAGAAGGTGGAAAAGTTAAAATATCTAGTCCCAAGGACGCGATTCAGGCAGGTATAGGATTGGTTCCAGAAGATCGAAAGGGGCTCGGTCTGATTCTTGGAATGAGTATTAAGGATAACATGTTAATTTCAAAGATTGGACAGTTTAAAAGTTCACTCTTGAATAAAAAGGCCTTGAAAAATATTACGGGAACATTTATTTCAGATTTAGGAATTAGTCTTCGCAATGAAGAACAGGAAGTTAAGGAATTGAGTGGTGGAAATCAGCAAAAAGTAGTTATTGCAAAGTGGCTTGCGATGAAACCTAATATTCTAATTATGGATGAGCCTACTAGAGGAATTGATATTGGAGCTAAGAGTGAAATTTATGCGCTGATGCGTAAAATGACTGAACAGGGAATGAGTATTATTATGATTTCTTCAGAAATGTCTGAAGTAATGCAGGTAAGCGACCGTATTCTTGTTATGCATGAAGGAAGCATTTCAGGAGAATTGACAGCAGAAGAAGTAACGAGAAATAATATCATGCAGGCTGCATTTGGAGGTGTAAAAGAATGAAGGAAAAGAAAATAAATATTAATGGCTTAAGAGAGCTTCTCTTAGTAGGTGTGGTGCTTTTACTTTGTGTAGTATGGACGATTATGAATCCGCAATTTCTTTCTGTTAATAATATTACCAATATTTTGAGACAGGCTTCTTACACTGCAATTGCAGCAGTAGGAATGACAATGATTATTATCATTGGAGAAATTGATTTGTCAGCAGGTTCACTTGTCTGTGCGGCTGGTCTGGTAGGAGCAGTAGTGTGCAAGAATACTAATAACGTGTTACTTGCAATTTTGGCAGCAATTCTTGTTGGTGCTTTAGTTGGTCTTTGCAATGGAGTTCTTTGTGCTGTTGGATGTTTGCCTGGCTTTATTGCTACACTGGCAAGTATGACAATCCTCAGAGGTTTGGCATATATTATAACTGGTGGGAATTCAATTGTATGGTCAAATGATAATTTTACAAAAATTGGAACTGGTTATATGGGACCAGTACCGATTCCAGTTATTATTATGATTGTTGCAATTATTTTTGGCGTCATGCTGACCACAAAATTTCGTTTTGGACGTTACATTTATGCAGTTGGTGGAAATATGGAAACAAGCCGTTGGTCTGGAATACCGGTAGTTAAAGTGAAAATTCTCGTATATGTTATAATGGGAGTTCTTACCTCAATTGCTGGACTGATTGTCACAACAAGACTTGGCTCAGGACAGCCATCGGCAGGACTTAACTTTGAAATGGACTGTATTACAGCATCTGTTGTTGGTGGAACTAGTATGTCAGGTGGACGCGGAAAAGTAATGGGTACAATAGTCGGTGTACTTCTTCTTACAGTTCTGACAAATGGTATGACATTAGTCGGTATGAATACATATTGGCAGCAAGTATTAAAAGGAGTAATTATTGTAGTATCTGTTTTAGCTGATACAAGGGGTAAAGCAAAATAAACGAACAAATAGAGGACGATGATTTTGTTTAAAAAAGCTACTTTTTGAGGAATTCAAAGAGTAGCTTTTTGTTGCTAGGGTTACTTATCAAGGTCCTTTCGTATAAGTTACTGTAAGAATAGTGGAAAAACAATGCATAAAACTATTAGTTATTATTTTGTTAATTACTTTAATGAAAAAATAATATAATTCTGGTATGGTATAATAGTAAAGACGAAGCGGAGTAGTTTAGAATATATTAAAAATTTGTCCATATGAGGAGAGGCTGTTATGTATCATATTTGGGGAAAAGTTTTTTTTGTATTGTTGGGAACACAACATTGATTTTTATGAGGTGTTTTGTACATTAAGAACGTAAATGGTAAAGCAAATCGTAAGGGACATTTTCTTTTTAGGCCAGCCATCCGAACCAGCTACGAAAGCTGATATTCAGGTTGGAAAGGATCTGCAGGATACGTTGCAGGCAAACCGGGAACGGTGTGTTGGTATGGCTGCAAATATACGCGGTAGCAACGAGCCAAGCAGACATGCTTGCATGGATATTTGGCGACTGCTGCGACTGAGTGCGTAGCACGAAGTGATTGGTGTAAAGAAGAATATTATCATTGTGAATATGGGATTTATAGATGTTGTGATGTTCAATCCGGTGATTGTTTCAAAGCGTGATATGTATGAGACAGAAGAAGGCTGTCTGTCCCTGGACGGTGTTCGTAAGACGACCAGATATCAGGAAATTGAAGTAGAGTATTATGACTTCAACTGGAAGAAAAAGCGCCAGAGATTGTCAGGATGGACAGCACAGATTTGCCAGCATGAAATTGATCATTTGTCTGGAAAGATTATTTAACCGCATGCGGATTGCGAATATTCGCTTGACTCAAAGCGGATTGTGAGGTGACGGATATGCTGAAAAACGTACTGATTGTGGTAGATGATATAGAAAAATCCATAGAGTTTTATAAGGACTTATTTGGACTGCAAGTGATTCTTCAGAATGAAGGTAATGTGATCTTATCTGAGGGACTTGTTTTGCAGGATGCTGATGTGTGGGGGAAAACATTGAATGAAACTTTTACGCCATTCAATAACATGATGGAATTGTATTTCGAGGAATTTGATATAGACGGATTGCTTGCAAAATATGAATCTGGTAAGTATTCCGTTCGATATGCCACTGAACTGACAGAAATTGCAGGTGGCCAGAAGCTTGTAAGACTGTATGATCCGAGTGGTAATCTCATCGAGGTTCGTACGCCATTTACGTGTAATTGAGGAAGAAGATATGCAGATTTTTGTTGATGCAGATGCCTGTCCGGTAGTTGGTATTGTTGAAAAAGTTGCTAAAGAGCACGATCTTCCGGTAACGTTGTTGTGTGATACCAATCATGTGTTAGCTTCTGATTATAGTAAAGTGATCGTAGTTGGAGCCGGAGCAGATGCAGTGGATTATAAACTGATCAGCATTTGCCATAAAGGAGATATTGTCGTATCACAGGATTATGGAGTGGCGGCAATGGCACTTGGAAAAGCTGCGTATGCGATTCATCAATCCGGGAAATGGTATACCAATGAGAATATTGACCAGATGCTTATGGAACGTCATCTGAATAAGAAAGCACGAAGGGCATCCGGAAAGAATCACTTAAAAGGACTACGAAAACGAACAGCAGAAGATGATGAGCATTTCAGAGCGTCTTTTGAAAAAATGATACATATGGCGATGGACAAGGAGAATTAATTTGAATATACAGATTTTTGGGACAAAGAAGTGCAATGATACAAAGAAAGCAGAACGTTTCTTTAAGGAACGTGGGATCAAGTTTCAGTTTATTGATATGAAAGAAAAGGGTATGAGCAAGGGCGAATTTAATTCAGTTGCCCAGGCAAATGGCGGACTGGAAAATATGATCAACTGGGAGGGCAAGGATAAGGATCTGCTTGCGCTCATTAAGTACATTGCAGAGGAAGATAAACTTGAGAAGGTGCTGGAAAATCCGCAGGTGATTAAGACACCGGTTGTCCGTAATGGAAAACAATCCACTCTTGGATATCAGCCGGATATCTGGAAGGCGTGGAAGTAAGAGTGCCGGCAGATTTTTGACCAGGATAAAACAAATGATTCAACTGAAAGGCAATGAAATGACATTCAATTTTGACAGAGAATTTCAATCTATGATGCAAGTGAATGATTTAAATACCGTGATTCTTCTGGGACACTTGAACCCGGATGGCGATGCTGCTGGATCGGTGATGGGACTTGCACATTATATAAAGGTAAACTATCCGCAGTACAAAGTGATGCCATATCTGGCAGATACATTGGACAAAGGACCGAAGAAGCAGGTAAAACTGGATAAGGTCTTCAATCCGTTTGAGAAGCCGGATGTAAAAGAAAAATATGCTGTTATCGTATGTGATACTGCAGTTTTAGCAAGGATGATCGGCAGGGAATACTACGAGAGTGCAGAAGCAAGTATAATAATTGATCACCATGCAGAGAGCGAGGCAGAGGGGATCAGTTATGAGGATATCCATCCAATCAGTGGATTCCTTAGAGACTGCGAAGACATTCAGCTTGGTTTTACCATGTATGAGGAAGAAGAAAATCGCTGGCGTTGTTCCTTCCGGTCTGATGGAAAATGGATCAATGTAAATGAACTTCTGCAGGCATTTGGCGGAGGTGGACATGCTGCAGCAGGTGTGCGCAAGCGGACGAATGATGTAGAAAAATTCAGGCAGGAAATCCTTGAACGGATTGTTGCGATGAGAAAGATTTCCGGTCAGGATAAATAAGAATTAGAAACGAAACACAGGAGAAAGTGGAGGTGTAGAATGATGGAAAAGAAAAGAATCTATATTGCAATCGATCTTAAGTCATTCTACGCATCTGTGGAATGTAAAGAACGAAATAGGGATCCTATGACGACCAATCTTGTGGTTGCGGATAAAAGCAGAACAGAAAAAACAATCTGTCT
>OLNC01001403.1_pt1 | contig 13558 bp, 9 predicted proteins | sample 1672011 | NCBI WGS metagenome assembly OLNC01 (sample SAMEA3136636, study PRJEB25190) | human gut metagenome | biome: human gut; feature: human-associated habitat; material: faeces | place: Austria | collected 2013 | reverse complement strand
TGGGACTTACCAAAATTGGAAATTATCTGTATATGCTTGCAGAAGACCATAAAGGTTACGGCGGTTCTACAACCATCGTAAAACTGGATACCAAAGGCAATCAGCTCGGTACGTACAGTATCAATGAAATTTGTCCAAAAGGCGCATTAGGTATCACTGCTGCTGACGGAACTAACGAGAAATTTATCATTATGCATTACGCTGACAAGAGCAATGCTGGGACATTAGCTTTCAGTGTTGTAGACTGGAAGGCTGCTGAAGCAGCAAGTACATTCACAGTTACTAACTCAGGTTTTGGTTATACCACACGGCTTCAGGATATTTACTATCACACTTCATTTGGATTATTTATCCTGACAAATAACACTTTTTCAACACTTCAGAACCGTATTCTGGTAGTTGATTATCATCTTACTGATGATAAAGGTAAAAAATACACTCCATGTTCGGTCATCAATGTAAATAAAACAGGTGAATATAAGCAGTACAACCTTGAATCAATCTGTATGAAAGCCAATCACCTTGTGCTTGCATCCAATGTTATAACATCTGATGGAACCGCAGAAGATAAATTCTCTGTGCTGGAAGGCATTACCTACTCCGGTAAAACCTATACTTTTGCATGCGGTTTTAAAGCAGGAGCCCGTGTACCTACCAAAGTAGATCCCAACTATGAAACAACTAATCTGGGATGTGTATCCTTTAACGGAAACAATACTCCATATTTTATAAAACAAAGTCAAGATAAAGTCGCTGTTCTTGGCTACTGTAAAAATTATATGAATACAAGCGCAGGTGTATCTCACTTTAAAACATTCACTGACGGTTTATTAGGTCATGCCAACGGTATGAGCTGTTTTAACGGAAAATTCTTTGTTGTCGCAGGAAATAACAAAGTGGTTGCTATCAGCAGTAACAAAGAGGATGAGGAAATAACATATACAGTAACTCCCAACGATAACGATAAATCATTTGCTCTTAAAGCAATTAATTATTTTTATGAGGCAAATACAGCTTTATTATTGTCCGTTGTTGACGGAACATTAAAGCTCTATAAATGTACATTTGAAAATGAAAAAAATGTAAAAGCCACTTATCTTTGTACACTGGTAAACGCCGGTCAGCCTACATCCCAGGATATTTTCTATCACAATAAATTAGGGCTTTTTGTCGGAACCAGTAATCCACATACTGTAAGTGGAGTAACGACTAAAATCACAACAAAAAACACCTTGCTTCATTATAATCTGAAAAAACTTGATGATAGCAAACTTTTATATCCGGATTTCGGATTTGTTACAGATATTCCTGCTAAAGATGCTCAGGGCCGCACATATAACAGTTTTGAACTGGAATCAGTGGCTCTGGATCAAAATAATAAATTAATCGCTGTGTGCAATGTCAATGTCAAAGATGCTACCCACACCAGTGGTTTAGCATCCACTGACGGCTTCTTTCAGTATAATACGCTTGAATTTATTACAGCTTGATTTCGCTACATCAATAACAGCATAAATTTCCATTATAAAAAGCAGGCAGTTTTTCGCCTGCTTTTTATAATTCCAATTTTCTATTTAACAACAACTTTTTTATTATCTGACCATACGCCAAACTGTTTAATACCATTCAACAACGTATATGCATGCGCTTTCAAATAGTAAACTCCCGGTTTTATATTTTTAAAAGTAACTGTATTTTTCTTTTGATTTTTTAATACAATATTTTCTCCTGAATCTGCATTCTTAAGTACGCAATCAAACCCATCACTGTATTTTAAATTTCCAAACTGTGCGGTTACTGTTTTCTTTTTCCCGGTAATTTTTATTAATTTTATATTATCCTTATTTAGTTTAACAGGAGGCATACGCATTTCATTAGACCACCTGCTATAACTTTTTTTACCATTTTGAACAGTATAAGAACGGACTCTGGCAAATCCCATAGTCGGCACTTTTTTTAATATACAGGTTGTGTTTGCAGAATTTTTATTAGCTAATACCTTAGTACCATCATATATTTGATATTGATATCCATCTGCATTCTTTACTTTTCCGCTCAAATCAATTGTAACATAGATTTGTTTGTTTACTATATCTGAATCAACAGATTTTATATACGGACGATTTGTTTCTGGTTTTGAAGCAGTTCCCTCACTTACAAAAGGAATACCATTCATCTTACAGTAATAGTATGCATATGAATTTTTCTTTCCATGAACTGTTAGAGAATCACAATTTATGAACGCCTCAGCACCTATCTCAGTAACTGTTTCAGGTATATATAACGTTTTCAGTTTTCGACAGTCAGCAAATGCAAAAAAATCTATACTTTGAAGATTTTGGGGAAGTTTAACACTCGTCAGTTCACCGCAGTATATAAATGCACTTTGTCCAATTTTTTTCACATTATCAGAAAGTATTACCCTTTTAAGCTTTGGACATGTGCTAAAGGCAAAAACTGGAACAGTATCTACTGAAGCCATCCACTCTACTTCTTCTATATTCAAATTATCTTCAAAACAAAATTTTTCTACTTTAGAAACCGAAGGAAGAAGTGTTATCTTCTTATAATCTCCAGTTGGGTATTCTCCATACACACGGCTCTCTGAAATTTTCAACTGTTCATACTTATTTTTACTTTCAATGGTTATCTGTGATTTCATAGCAGCTTCTGCTGAGACAGATGCAGAAATTGCTACACACGTTAAAGCAATCAACAATATTTTCTTTACTTTCTTTGACTTCATAGAATCTCCTCCAATCAATAATATTCATCTATTATCATAATATATCACTAACTATAAAAGATCCTGTATTTCTGGTATTAAAAGTATTCTAATGACCCCGAACCAAAATGCAAATTTAAATTAATCTGTTTCTTCCAAAAATATTCCATATCTTATCAATTTAATTCCTTTTAGAATCCTATTCATTCCTTCGTCAGTCGTTATGTCTTTTGGATTTCTACAATTAATTTATATTTTTTCTTGATCTTTCGGAATCAGTCTGCGTACAATCCCAAAATGTTTCTGAGCATATTCCATCCATTCTTCTTGTCCTGTAAGTTCATATAATAGCAGGTATACATACACAATTGAGCTTTCACCATCATAAAGTCCGGTTGTCAACGGTTCAGAAAAGTTCGGTTGTTTCCAGCACATATCCGTATACTTTTTTAACTTCTGAACAGCCAGTCTATAAATTTTTTCCACATCTTCATTATAATATAGATTAAGATATTGAGCCAGGAACAAAACAATTCCTGCAATACCATCATAAAAATACATGCCACACGGTTTCAGACTCCAGTATCCGTTCTCCCAGAAATGCAGGCTTGTCCATCCAATATCATTTTTATTGATCACTGCTGTTCTGCAAATCCAGTTTACAATTTTATCTACATAAGAAACTCTCGATATTCTTTCCTGCGAATGTCTTTCACCTATATATCCATGATTTAGCATTCCCATAGACAATCGTATGTAATCGCATTGTTGTTCCATGTCTTTATAGCCCAACTGTTTCATATGTTCCAGCCATGCTTCATATGGCGTACACGGCAGATATTCCGGATATTCTTTTCCATTTCCATCAAAAACAGACCTGCTGTGTCCGTCAATTTCAAAGTATGGAATATCCAGTTCCAGCAGACTCTCTATCTCATAGTCTCTTAATTCTTTTTGAAGCAGACTTTCCCCTTGTTTATGCAATACCTGTAAAAGTTCCTTTCTCTGCTTCCTGTCCTTCATATAGTCTGGATGAAATGACGCAAACAAATACATATAATATTGCTGTGTATGACGCAAGATCACTCTGGATTTTCCTTCAAAAAAAGGGTTCAACATACTTCTTAATGTTTCATTTTGCAAAATCTCTGTATAAGCCATCCGAAATCCCCGGATTATTTCTCCCGTATATTCCTCTGAATGAACCACCTCCCCATTTAATCGCACAATACATTCTTTTAATTCAAATTCTGCCTGTTCATACTCTATATGAATATCTGATGTTTTGTCATCTTTAATCACAGGCATTTTAAAGGGAGTTCTTATCTTTCCATGCATATTCACAGCACTCATAAGAACTCTCTGGTTACCGCTTCCCCATGTAAGAACCGGCAGTATTCCCGTACTTAATACGGATGTCATGATTTTTTCCCTGATTTTTCTTTCTGTTTTATCTTCTGTACTACTTCCGTTACTTTTTGTGATATAGCCGGGATATGTTTCCATATCTATGATCACCGGATATTCTCCATGAGCAACAATATTCTCACCATGAAGATCTGTCGCTCCCAGGGCATATCCGAGAAATAAATGGATACCCAGTCTGAAATAATAACGTTCTACTTCTTCTTTTGTGTTACATGATTTATTTTCTATATTTTCTTCCCAGCCATATGTCCGTCTCGATAAATACTTCACCTCCCGGCAGGATATTCCTGCTTTCTCACATAAATGTTTATATAATTTCTGATATTTCATATTTTTATCTAAGCTATGAGGTTTATAATACAATATACTGCCATCATCGAATTCCATCTTTGATACGCTCTGACCATTTTTATGTATATCTCCCTCTCCTTGATTCAGTTCTTTAATCCTGTCAATGCTTTTACAAAATTTTCTATGTATTTCTATCTGATCTATATTAATTTTTTGTACTATTTCATTTCTTAATGTTTTTTTATATCTTTCCTTTAACTTTTCTAGTCGATCTCCCTCCACATATTGCTTTGCCAAATAGTTTTTATAAGTCTCATTGTTCCAATAATGTTGTATGTAAAAATCATATTCTTCTGTTTTTGTAGTACCATATAGTTCATGATTTTTCTTCTTTTCCTGAATTTCAGAAATTAAAATTCGAATGTAATTATTCTCAATCATTTTACCTACGTTCTGCGGATCCATGAGGAGAAGAGACAGGCAGTCCTGCCAGAGATCCCTCCATCCCCGTCCACCGCGGCCGTAATCATGGTGCGGAAGGAAGGAACATCCGTAGATCCTGCGCAGATAAGGCTGGAAGCAGACCCATTTCATAAACATATCCTGGTCCGGGTTCCCGGTATGGAATGTAACGTTTACCTTTTCTGCCCAGTATCGGATGGTTTCGTCCAAATCAGCCTGTATCTTTTCGACAGATGAATATTCTTCATATATTTTCCGGATTTCATCCCGGTCTGTATCGGCGCCCAGTAATATGGCGTATTGGATTCCCTGTCCTGGGTCAAGGGAGATCTCCGGGAAAGCAAAAGCGCCGATGGCTTCTTTGCCGGCGACAGAAGTTCCGCAGGGAACACCGTTAAAGGACTCATAGACAGCACGCGGATGAGTGTAACTTCCCCCTTCTCCGATAAATTTTTCTACAGTGGGATAAAATCTTTCCGGCTTTTGTCCAAGGGAACTGAAACCATATACATAGTAAACGGTGTGGTTCTTACGATGTCCCCGCTCATCGAAGGACATGGTAGGGCAGACTGTGATTCCGTTTGCTTCTGTTTCGATTCGGTGGAGCATGGAAGTGACATTTCTATGATCTCTTAGATTGTCAGCGCTTCTGCCGTAGATGGGAATTGCGGCATATGGAGTGAGATTCTGCACTTTCTCGGATTGGTTCTGTATGGCAATATGCATGATCTCCACGTTATTGTTCCAGGGAACAAAAGAAACGATTCTTAATTTCAGCGCCGGGGCAGAAGAGGTCCGTTCCAGGCAGTGCCACATGAAGCCGGCGTGTAAAATACATTTTTCCTGATCCGGTGTGAATTTTCTACTTTCCTGTTCATCAGAGGCGCCTGTAATGGAAGTAATTCTGCCGTCGTCAGATTTCAGCCAGAAATTCCTGGTGGCGCGGTTGCTGTGCAGGTTTTCTGAACTGACCGGTTCAAGCAGGAAGGTTTCCTGATCGAGTTTGGAATCGCCTCCGAGGATAGGCGTGACACAGCTTTTTAATCCTTTTTCCGAAGCCAGTGGAAAGTAAAGATAACTTGTATTCTCAGGATGTTCTACAGAGAAGCTTCCGTTATTATCCGTAAATTGCGTATGCTTCAATTTCATGACTCCTTTCTCTCTATATTTATTTTATGCTATGCATTATATAGAAAATCTCATATGCTAAAAATCAGAAAAAGGGATAAAAATATCAGAATCATGACATGAAATCGTCTGTTTTCTAAGATGTGTCATGAATCTGATATTTTGCAGAAAATCTATAATATATCGAATTCGGGAGATTGGGATATAATCATCACAACACAGGCGGGAGGAGGTCCTGCTGGAAATATGATATAGGAGGAATAAACAATGAGAAAGAAAGTAATTGCATCTCTTTTAACAGCAACAGCTGTTGTAGGAATGCTGGCTGGCTGCGGCGGAAGCTCTGATTCGGGTTCCGACACAGCAGCATCCGGGGAAGAAGGAAAAGTTATCAACATTTATAGCTGGAATGACGAATTCCGCACACGTCTGGAAGCAATTTATCCGGAGGTTGAAAGTACATCTGATGATGGAACGGTAACAACTCTTAAGGATGGAACAGAGATTCACTGGATCATCAATCCGAATCAAGATGGTGTATATCAACAGAAATTGGATGAAGCATTGTTGAATCAGGCTGATGCTGCAGCAGATGATAAAATTGATATTTTTCTTTCAGAGACGGATTATGTATATAAGTACACGGATGCCGATGCTGATGTAGCAATGCCGCTGGAAGATCTGGGAATTGATCCGGATACAGATCTGGCAGACCAGTATGAATTTACGAAGACAACCGCTTCGGATCAGAATGGTGTACAGAGAGGATCCACCTGGCAGTGCTGTCCGGGACTTCTTGTATATAGAAGAGACATTGCGAAAGATGTTTTTGGAACCGATGATCCGGCGACAGTAGGAGAGAAAGTAAAAGACTGGGATACTCTTGCAGCAACAGCAGAAGAATTGAAAGCAAAAGGATATTATACTTTCGCATCTTACGCAGATACATTCCGTCTCTATGGCAACAGCATTGATGAGCCATGGGTGGAATCCGGTGAAACAGTAATCAATATAAATCAGAACATCATGGACTGGGTTGATGATTCAAAAGAATGGCTGGATGCAGGATATTTTGACAAGACTGTAAAAGGCCAGTGGAATGATGACTGGAATAAATCCATGAGTTCATCTTCTAAAGTATTTGCTTTCCTGCTTCCTGCATGGGGAATTGATTTTACCCTTAGCCCGAACTGGGACGGAGAAGATGGGGCATGGGCGGTTACCAATCCTCCGCAGGAATATAACTGGGGCGGATCTTATATCCATGCCTGCACTGGTACCGACAATCCAGAACATGTAAAAGACATTATCCTGTCTCTTACAGCAGATAAAGATAACCTGATCAAAATTTCCAAGGATTATCTTGATTTTACCAATACAGTAAGCGGAATGCAGGAAGCTGCAAAAGATCCGGAATTTGCTTCTGAATTTCTGGGCGGACAGAATCCGTATGAATATTTTGCACCGGTAGCAGAGAACATTCAGATTGCTCCGCTTTCCGCATATGATCAGGGTTGTGTAGAGCTGATCCAGAATTCTTTCAGCGATTACTTCCAGGGAAATGTTGATTATGACAAAGCAAAATCTAATTTTGAAACAGCAATTATCGAAAGATATCCGGACATTACAGAAGTTGCATGGCCGGAATAAGTTTGAAACGGCTGCCGTATGAAGAGACCTCATACGGCAGCTGACGAATAGAAAGGAACAGTAGTTTATGAAAAAGAAATCAAAAAGCGTCAGTTACGCGAAATGGGGATACGTATTTATCATACCGTTTTTCCTCTGTTATTTCATTTTCTCTCTGATTCCGCTGGTTGATACGGTGCGTTATAGTTTTTTCGAATATTACCGTTCGGGAATTAAAGAAATAGGACCGAATTTTATTGGAATGGAGAATTATGTCAGTCTTCTTCAGTCGGATATGCTTGATTATACAGGAAATACCATCATTTTATGGGTGATTGGGTTCATTCCTCAGATTGTTATAGCGCTGTTGCTGGCAAACTGGTTTACCGATATAAGGATGAAGATCCGAGGCAAGCAGTTTTTTAAGGTTGTAATCTATTTGCCAAATCTGATCATGGCATCAGCATTTGCAATGTTGTTTTTCGCGCTTTTTTCTACAAATGGACCGATTAATTCCATTCTGACATCAGCTGACCTGATTGAAAAACCGATTGATTTCATGGGAACTGTATTTGGAACCAGATCATTGATCGGATTGATGAATTTTCTGATGTGGTTTGGAAATACAACCATTATGCTGATGGCTGCTATCATGGGTATCAGCCCGGATGTATTTGAAGCCTGTGAGTTAGATGGATGTACCGGAATTAAGAGATTCTTTTATATTACACTTCCTCTGATTCGTCCGATCCTGGCGTATACGCTGATCACATCCATTATCGGTGGATTACAGATGTTCGATGTGCCGCAGATTCTGACAAACGGACAAGGTAATCCGGACCGTACTTCAATGACTCTGATTATGTTCCTGAACAGTCATCTGAAGAGCAAGAACTATGGAATGGCGGGAGCATTATCTGTATATCTGTTCATCGTCAGCGGTATCCTGTGTTTCTTTGTTTATAGAATGACTAACGGAAATGAGGAGGAAGCGGCGAAAAAGGCTGCAAGAAAGGCAGCGAAAAAACAGGCAAAGAAAGGGGGAGTTCGGTAATGAAATCTCAAAAAACGCCTCGTTTGAGAACAATCGTGGCATATCTGGTATTGATATTGTTATCATTCTTATGCCTGTTTTTCTTTTACATTCTGATTATTAATGCTACACGCTCCCATGCGGATCTGCAAAAAGGATTTTCCGCACTTCCGGGCGGTTATCTGCTGGAAAATCTGAAGAATGTAGCGAATGACGGAAGCTTTCCGATGTTTAAAGGTATAGTTAACAGTCTGATCGTTTCTACCAGTACGGCTGCACTGTGTACATACTTTTCTTCATTGACAGCTTATGGATTATATGCGTATGATTTTAAGGGTAAGAAAATTGCATTTACATTTATTATGGCAATTCTTGTAATGCCGACACAGGTAACGGCGATGGGATTCCTGAGATTGATCACCAATATGGGAATGTATGATTCTCTTCTTCCGTTGATCATCCCGTCCATCGCATCTCCTGCAGTGTTCTATTTCATGTACAGCTATCTGCAGTCCTCACTGCCTCTGTCACTGGTAGAAGCTGCCAGGATTGACGGCTCCGGTGAATTCATGACATTTAACCGGATTGTATTGCCGATTATGAAACCGGCAATTGCGGTGCAGGCAATTTTCACATTCGTGGGAGCATGGAATAATTACTTTGTTCCGGCACTGGTAATTCAGTCGAAGGACAAAATGACAGTTCCTATCCTGATCGCCACATTACGAGGAGCAGACTACATGAATTTTGATATGGGTAAGATATATACCATGATCATGGTGGCTATCGTCCCGATCATTATCGTATATCTGTTCCTGTCAAAATACATCATTGCAGGAATTACACTGGGTGGTGTAAAAGAATAAGAAATACCGTCATAGAAGAATCTGCGCGTGTACAGATTCACCTATGACGGTTTTCGTATGTAATTGTCAGAAAAGGAGAAAACGATGATACAGCAATGGAAACACAGTGGAAGGCTGACAGATACGCCGTCCTCTAAGGAAATCGAACATGGAAAACTAGCGCGAAGGGCAGCGGCAGAAGGCTGCGTTTTACTGAAAAACGAAGGAATTCTGCCCCTTCGGATCTCGGATCCGATTGCCCTGTTCGGCGGCGGTGCGGGAAAGACTATAAAGGGAGGTATCGGCTCCGGAGATGTGAACAACAGAAAGACGGTATCCATATATGAAGGGCTTATGGAAGCAGGGGCGACCATTACGAGTACATCATGGATTGAGGATTATCAGAAGCGTTACAGTGATGCCAGAAACACATGGAAAGAAGTGATTCTTGAAGCAGCCAGACATGTGGAAAATCATTTTGATGCTTACGCTGCACATCCCTTTATGATGCCGGAGGGCAGAGATATTTTGGAGAGCGACCTGTCCGGAGCGTCTGCTGCGATCTATGTGGTCAGCAGGATTGCGGGAGAGGGAAAGGACAGAAGACTTCAGGAAGGCGACTATTACCTTAGCGGGAAGGAAAAGGAAGATCTGCTGTTCCTGAACAGATGTCATATTCCGACGGTTTTGATTATTAATGCGGGCGGTCCGGTGGAAATCACAGATATTCTGGAGGAAGCAGTATGCATTAAGGCAGTCTTGAATGTTTCACAGCCCGGGCAGGAAGCCGGACATGCAGTAGCGGATATTCTGTTTGGCAAGATCAGTCCGTCTGGCAGACTGACGTCCACCTGGGCCAGACGTTACTCCGATTATCCGTATTCGGATTCATACAGTTATCTGAATGGAGATCTGGAAAAAGAAGAATATAAAGAAGGTATTTATGTCGGATACCGGTATTTTGACAGCTTTGAGGTAGAACCATTATTTCCTTTTGGATATGGACTTTCTTATACAGAGTTTGATACGGAGTTTCTGGATATTGAAATATCAGATGGAAAGATCAGAGCCAAGGTAAGAATAAAGAATACAGGAATGAATTATCCAGGAAAAGAAATAGTCCAGATCTACATCACCCTTCCTCAGAACGGGGAGGCAAGAGAATATCAGAGACTGGCCGAATTCGCGAAAACAGATGTGCTGGCCCCCGGAGAGTGTCAGGAGCTTACGGTAGAGGTAGATCAAAGCCAGCTGGCGGTATTTTCTAAGAAGGCGCAGGGGTGGATTGTAGAGGCAGGATATTATGGCATATGGACGGGAAAAAGTTCCGCAGATAGGAAGCAGCAGGCGTTCCTTGTTGTTGAGAAAGAGGCTAGGCTTTGTAAAACGTATCCTATCGGTGAAAAAGAGACGGATTATGGAGAATTACTGCCTCCAGAGAGCCTGAAAGCGAGGGCAGAACAATGGACAAGAGTTGGAAAACAGTTGAACCTCCCGGAGTACGGATTTCTTCCGGTAAAAGAGGTGATTACACAACAAGAATGTGCTTTGGCGGATGAAACTTACCGGACGGAGGATCTGATCCCGCTGTTGTATGGCAATGTTACAAAAGGAACAAGTACGCTGGGATCTGCAGGAACCCGCGTCCCAGGTTCTGCGGGCGAGACATCGGAGGAGTTGGAGAAGTCTGCGGGAATCCGTTCGTTGATTATGGCAGACGGTCCGGCAGGCTTAAGACTACGGCAGTGTTATCAGGTTGATCGCAAAACCGATACCGTGTATGGCGTGGGCGTGCTGGGGACGCTGGAAAACGGTTTTCTGGAACCCATGGAGTACCATGAAGATGCGGATACCTATTATCAGTTCTGCACAGCGTTTCCGGTAGGAACGGCGCTGGCCCAGACCTGGAATCTGGAATTGATCGAGGAATTCGGGCGGGCTGTTGCGGAAGAAATGCGGGAATATTATGTAGATCTCTGGCTGGCGCCGGGATTGAATATTCACCGGAATCCTCTGTGCGGCAGAAATTTCGAGTACTATTCCGAGGATCCGTTGGTGTCGGGGCTGGTTGCCGCCGCAGTTACAGATGGAGTCCAGAGCATGTCAGGATGCGCAGTCACGATCAAACATTTCGCCTGCAACAATCAGGAAGATAACCGGATGGGTGTGGATTCGCGGGTATCGGAAAAAGCACTCCGGGAAATCTATCTGAGAGGATTTGAAATCGCGGTAAAGAAAAGCAGTCCACTGGCCATAATGACTTCTTACAATCTCGTAAATGGAGTACATGCAGCTGCAAATTACGAGCTGTGTACGACGGTAGCAAGAGAAGAGTGGGGATTCCAGGGACTGATCATGTCTGACTGGAACACCACAGTTCCGGAAGACGGAACGATTCCCTGGCAGTGTGCTGCGGCGGGAAATGATGTGATCATGCCGGGAAATATGAACGATGACGTAGATATACGCCGGGCATTGGAAGAGGGACGCTTGTCGGAAAACAAGATTCGAATGAGTGCGGGAAGAGTGATCAGCCTGGTGAAAAAACTGGATGAGGAGAAATAGAAGATGTACAGGGTTTCCTTAACCGGTCGCATAAAAATATAAAACGGCGATAAAAAACTCTGAGAGGTTCATGACTCTCAGAGTTTTTTTGTGCCTGCGACGAATCAAAGCACGAGTCTTCTAAATATTCTCCGAAATGAGAATAATGTTTATTAATATTGACTTAAATTATATATTTGTTTATAATAAAAAACATAAAAGCACCAATGTTATTTAAAAAAATAGAAAGTGAATGGATATGAAAAAAGCTGCGTACAATATATTACCGTCAACAGAAGAAGTGCTGAAAACAATGGGGGAGCAGATTAAGCTTGCCAGGTTACGACGCAATTTATCGGCTGAGCTTGTGGCAGAGAGGGCAGGAATCAGCCGGGCTTCTCTCTGGAAAGTAGAATCCGGTAATCCTGCATGTGCAATGGGAATATATGCGGCAGTACTTCATGCGTTGAATAATATGGACAAGGATCTGTTGTTGGTCGCGAAAGATGATGAAATGGGAAGAAAACTCCAGGATATGAATCTGATGACCAGAAAAAGAGCAAGTGGAAGGAGAAAATAATGGCTGCGAATCAGAAAATCATTTATGTATATGATGACTTCAGCTTTGATGAACCGATACTTCTGGGTTTGCTATATATTACATTTATAAGGGGAAAGGAGAATTTTTCTTTTGAATATGATCATCAATGGCTTGTTAGAACAATGTTTCCGGTAGATTTGGATCCTGAGATACCGGGGTTTGCGGGGAGACACTATCCGGGGGGAAAAGGGATTTTTGGTATTTTTTCAGATGCAATATCTGCTTTTCCAGCCGTTCCAGTTGCCCTGTCGCATTTTCTGGCGATAAAAGCTCAAAAGCGATATATTCAAATATTCCTCGCAAATCCTTTTCGACCTGTGATGATATTACTACTTTAAAAATCATAAGCCATAATCTTTCCGAATATCAGCAAAAACATTTTGGGCATCTTTGGTTCGTCCCGCTTTCATATCTACATACCCTTTTTCCAGTTCTACATGAAGGCCTTCTGTTCCAAGCGTATTTATGTCTATGGGCGTTCTTTCTGGAATTTTCACTTCAAAGGGAAGTCCTCTCTGTAAGATAATCTGCTTATAAAACATATTGATAGCGTTGGAAGCCGGTATACCCAATGTAGATAGAATTTTTTCAGCCTGTTCTTTGATTTCTGGCTCTATTCTTACATATAAATTCGCTGACTTTGCCATAATGACAACGCTCCTTTTCATACATAACTTTTTCTTTATTATACATAAATGTATATACAATAGCAATACATTTTTCTTGGATGTTAATGATATGATTGGACAGATCTAACAATATGTCCTTGACTAAAGTTCATTGACTTTATCCTGCGGCTTGGTATAATATACTTAACGTGCGAGCTGTGAAATCAGCGTAGCTGATTTCCCCTGGCGAGCGGAGGAAATTCT
>OLNC01001398.1_pt1 | contig 13655 bp, 9 predicted proteins | sample 1672011 | NCBI WGS metagenome assembly OLNC01 (sample SAMEA3136636, study PRJEB25190) | human gut metagenome | biome: human gut; feature: human-associated habitat; material: faeces | place: Austria | collected 2013 | reverse complement strand
AATGTAGCAGCCATCAGCGATTACTGTGTTTCTGTGGCACAGTCTCTGAATCTTGAGGTTCGTCAGGATGAAGAATACAATGTCGTAATCAGAAAGCCGGCTTCAGAAGGCTATGGCGAAGCGCCGGTTCTGATGCTCCAAGGACATCTGGATATGGTATGTGTCAAAGATGCAGGTGTGGATTTTGATTTTGAGAAGGATGGACTGAACCTGGTGGTTGAAGACGGATATGTCCATGCAAAGGGAACAACCCTCGGCGGAGATGACGGCATTGCCGTTGCCATGGGATTGGCAATTCTTGAGGATAATACGATTGAACATCCGGAATTGGAAGTGGTCTTTACAACTGAAGAAGAAGTGGGCATGGAAGGTGCCATTGCACTGGATACAGCCGATCTGAAGGCAAAATACCTTTTGAATCTTGATTCAGAGGATGAAGGGCATTTCCTTGCAGGCTGTGCCGGCGGTGTGAAAGCCACATCGTTTCTTCCGATGAGCTGTGCTTCTGCCGAGGGAACGGCAATGACACTGCATGTCCATGGCCTTGTGGGTGGACATTCCGGCTCAGAGATTGATAAAGGCCGTGCCAATGCGAACATTTTGCTTGGCAGACTGTTGTTTGAACTGCATGAAGCACTGCCATTTTGTATTATTTCTGTGGATGGCGGAGACAAGGACAATGCGATTCCTGTAGATAGTAAGGCTGAGATCGTGGTATCTGATGAAGACATCGATGAGATCCAGTCTCTGGCAGCCGCTTTTCAGGAGAAAGTGCGCAGTGAGTTCCATGTGTGTGATCCGGTGATTGCCATTGATGCGGATGTACGTGCGGAGGGAGGCTATGAAGTCTTCTCTATGGCATTGACTGAGAAGGTAATTTTTATGCTGATGCAGGTGCCAAACGGCATCCAGACGATGAGCGCAGATTTGCCGGGCCTTGTTGAAAGTTCATTAAATCTCGGAGTTCTTGAGACGACGGAAGAGGGAGTTGCCATGACATGGGCCATCAGAAGTTCTGTGAAGTCCCTGAAAGAACTGATGAAAGATAAGCTGAGATATATGACAGAATTTCTGGGCGGCGAAATGACTTTCCGTGGCGAATATCCGGAATGGCCATTTAACCCTGATTCCAAAATCTGTGCACTCTGCAAGAAGATTTATGAGGAACAGACAGGCGAAGAGGCATCTATTGAGATGATCCATGCCGGACTTGAATGTGGTTTGCTGTCCGAGAAGATGCCTTGGCTTGATATGGTCAGCATGGGCCCTGAAATGCACGATATTCATACATCGAGAGAACGCCTGGGTATTGCTTCTGTTGAGAGGACATACAACCTGGTGCTGACTGTTCTCAAAGAATTCAAGAATTACTGCAATTAAGAGGCAATGACAAGAATGGTACATGCGATTATATTTGATATGGATGGGGTGCTCATTGACAGTCAGCCGATGCATTATCTAGGGGATCAGCAAACGCTGGCTGCTCATGGGGTGGATGTGCCGGTGGAAGCGATGACAGCCTATGCAGGTACAACGAACCAGCTGAGATTTGAGTTGTTTAAAGAGCGATATCACCTCAGTGAGACAATCGACAGTCTGATTGCAGAGCGTGAGGCGATCATGATCCGCCTTGTCCGGGAAAGCGATGCCGGACCTACTGCAGGCTCAGTGGAATTGCTGAAGAGCATCAAGGCCGCCGGTTTAAAGACAGCAGTGGCATCCTCTTCCTCCTATCCGTTTATTCATGCAGTTTTGGAAAAGCTTGGCATTGTCGCTTATTTTGATCTGATTTTTTCGGGTGAAGAAGTGAGAAACGGTAAGCCGGCACCGGACGTTTTTCTTGAGACATGTGAAAAACTGAAGGAGACGCCGGAGACCTGCGTTGTGATTGAAGATTCAGCCAATGGTGTGTTGGCAGCAGTACGGGCCGGAATGACCTGCCTGGGCTATCAGAACCCTACATCCGGTGAACAGGATCTGTCAAAGGCGAATGCAGTGATTAATGATTTCAGAACAATTGATGCAGATTTTCTGATTCATTTGTCTGAGAAGAACGATATAGTTCATTAATGGCAGCTGCAGGGGAAGGATGTTTGTAAAATATTGAAAAGTTGAATACAGGTATAAAGAAGGCTCCGTCTGCGTATCATGATACAAAAAGACGGAGCTTTTTATATGGACAATTACTTTGAAATGGAAGCAGTACAGAAAAGTAATTACAGACGACTCAGACAGTTGGATAAGAAACAGAAACATTCTATTGTCCGGGACAGTACTGAAAAAAGCAGCAGTTTTTCAATGCGGATGATCATTGTGCTGCTGATTTTGTCAGTGACGATGTTTTTGAAGCAGACAGATGTGTTAAGTGGAAACCGTGTGTATGCGTCAGCGATGGCTGAAATTCAAAGACAGACAGATGTGGAGCAATTAAAGGAGAAAATTGAGACAACCATTGTGACACCGGTGGTGAATCAACTGAATAGCCGACGTATTGGCGAAAATGCACATAATTAGTATACTAAGTTTGGATAAAATGCATGATTGACAAAATGCTTCGTTAGACATATAATTAGTGTACAAACTATTAATATACGTAATTAATCTATATTTGTTACTATATTTTTTCTCCCTTTAAAACAAAAAGCAGTTGTCATTGTGCAGCTGCTTTTTGTTTTTTTGCAGTATGTCTTACGGTACACCTATTTTTCAGAAGTGATACATGACAAAGTTACTGTTCGGCTAACTGATCGGGTAATTGCCCAAGATGCATTAGAAATAGCTGTCGAATACCTAAGGCCAGCTTCGATAAATGGTTTGGACAAAATGGTTTGGACAGTAAAGAAGTTTTGACAATGCCACGCTCATGTAGTAATATGGATTCAGGTTGTCGCTTCTTCGGAGTAAATGCTCTGGAGGATTTTAAGAACAACTGTATTTGTAAAAAGTAAAAAAGGATAAAAAGCATGAAGAAGTTAGCGTTAAGTGATGATATTTTATTAAAAATCGAGAAACCGGCCCGTTATCTGGGCAATGAAGTGAACCATGTGGTGAAGGATCCGGAAGGTAAGATCCGTTTTGCCATGTGCTTCCCGGATGTGTATGAGATTGGTATGTCCCATCTGGGTATCCAGATCCTTTATGATCTGTTGAATGCCCGGGAGGATGTGTACTGTGAACGTGTGTATTCCCCATGGATGGATCTGGATGAAGTGATGCGCAAGAAGCAGATTCCGCTGTTTGCGCTGGAATCACAGGATCCGATTAAAGATTTTGATTTTCTGGGCATTACGATCCAGTACGAAATGTGCTATACCAATATTTTGCAGGTTCTGGATTTGTCCGGAATTCCGATGTTGGCGGTTGACCGCGGCGAGGATGATCCGATTGTGATCGGTGGTGGCCCTTGTGTGTATAATCCGGAACCGTTGGCAGATTTTTTTGATATTTTCTATATCGGAGAAGGAGAGACGGTCTATGATGCACTGATGGATGCTTATAAAGCCAATAAGGCGGCAGGGGGCAGCAGGGAACAGTTCCTTGAAATGGCAGCTGCAATTCCGGGTTTGTATGTACCGGCTTTTTATGATGTGGCTTACAATGAAGACGGTACCATTGCATCCTTTGGACCGAATCGTTCATGTGCGCCTGCAGTTATCGACAAACAGGTAGTGACCGATCTGAGCAGTGTCCGCTATCCTGAGAAGCCATTAGTTCCTTTTATTAAGGTAACACAGGATAGGGTTGTTCTGGAAATCCAGAGAGGCTGTATCAGGGGGTGCCGTTTCTGTCAGGCGGGCATGGTTTATCGTCCGAACAGAGAACGTGAACTGGATTATCTGAAAGAACATGCGGATAAGATGCTGAATGCCACGGGTCATGATGAGATTTCTCTCAGCTCTTTAAGTTCCAGTGACTATTCTGAACTGGAGGCATTGACAGATTATCTGATCCAGACCTGTGAGAACAGAAAGGTGAACATTTCTCTGCCGTCCCTGCGTATTGATGCGTTCTCTTTGGATGTTATGTCCAAAGTGCAGGATGTACGTAAGAGCAGTCTGACTTTCGCCCCGGAAGCGGGAAGCCAGAGAATGCGTGATGTGATCAACAAGGGCCTGACAGAGGAAGTGATTCTGAAGGGTGCAGCTGATGCATTTGCCGGCGGCTGGAATAGGGTGAAACTTTATTTCATGCTGGGTCTTCCGACAGAGACAGAGGAGGATATTGCCGGTATTGCAGATCTGGCGAATAAGGTTGCCAAGACGTTCTATGAGATTCCAAAGGGTGAACGCCCGGGTAATGGCCGTGTGGATGTGGTGGCAAGTACTTCTTTCTTCGTACCGAAGCCATTCACACCGTTCCAGTGGGTGCGTCAGTGCACGGATGAGGAATTCGTGGCGAAACAGAAGTTTTTGAGTGCGAAGATGAAGGAACAGATTAACCACAAGAGCATGCGGTATAACTGGCATGAATTTGAACTGACGAAACTGGAAGGCATTTTTGCCAGAGGCGACAGACGGCTTGGCAAGGTGCTGATGGCGGCCTACAGGAATGGCTGTATCTTTGATTCATGGTCTGAGTTCTTTAATTATGAAGGCTGGATGAAAGCTTTTGAGGATTGCCATGTGGACTATACGTTCTACGTGCATCGCGAACGTCCGCTGGATGAGATCCTGCCGTGGGATTTTATCAATGCTGGTGTGACCAAGGAATTTTTGAAGCGAGAATATCAACGGGCCAGGGAAGGCGTTGTGACACCGAACTGCCGTCAGGGATGTTCCGGCTGCGGCTGTCGTGTTTATGAAGGAGGTGTCTGCTATGAAGCTTAGAATGCGGTTTGGTAAAGAAGGAATTGTAAAGTTTATCGGGCATTTGGACATTATGCGTTACTTCCAGAAGGCATTCAGAAGGGCCAATGTAGATATCACTTATTCTCAGGGTTACCATCCCCATCCATGTCTGTCCTTTGCGTCACCGTTGGGGGTCGGACTTGAGAGCCGTGGAGAATATCTGGACATGGAAGTGAACAGTTTTGACGACTTGGAAGCCATGAAGAATGCTGTGAATGCCCAGATGGTAGAAGGCATTGTTGTTTACAGTATTCGCCATTTGCCGGATCAGGCGAAGAATGCTATGTCCATCATTGCGGCAGCTGATTATGAGGTAGGCTTCCGTGAAGAGATGGCACCTTGTGAGACCAAGCAGCTGAAGGCAGCTGTTGAAAGCTTTATGTCCCGTCCGGAAATCCGGGTCATCAAGAAGACAAAGAAGAGCGAGCGGGAAATAGACATTCGTCCTCTGATCTACAAGATGGTTGTGGAAGAAAATGGGAAGATCTTTATGCAGGTGGCAGCAGGCAGTGCAACGAACCTGAAGCCTGAACTTGTCATGCAGACACTTTGCCGTCTGGAAAATCTTGAAGAGAATGATTATGCGTGGTTGGTGACACGCTGTGATATGTATGCAGATAAAGGAAATGAGCAGACGGGCAGACAGCTTGTCTCGCTGGAGGACTTTGCAGAATAAATGAAAAGACAAATCGTTATTACGGGCTGGCAGTCGAAGGTACTGACAGCCCTTTATGAAGAAGACACACTTTGTGAGCTGAATCTTGAGCCGAAGAAAAGCCAGGTAAGAGTCGGCGATATTTATATAGGGAAAGTGAAACATATTGTACAGAATATTCAGGCAGCCTTTGTGGAGATTACACCAGGGGTGATGGGATACTATCCCCTGAAGGATAATGCTGTACATTTTTTTGTTAATCAAAAGAAAAACGACAAAATTGTTGCCGGGGATGAGATCGTTGTTCAGGTTGAAAAAGAGAATTTGAAGACAAAGGCCTGGTTTCTGACAGGACGGTTAAGTTTTCCGGGAAGATATACTGTATTGACGAGGGGAAAAAACGGTATTCAGATATCTGCCAGAATTAAAGATACAGCGGAAAGAGATCGATTGACCGGAATTGTTTCGGGTGAAGAAATCGAAGGGGCGGCGTGGATGATCCGGACAGAAGCTTTCGGACAGAGAGCAGAAGTGATCGGGGAAGAGATGCATCGTTTAGAAGTTGACTATAATAGAATTATGTCAACTGCATGCACGAGAACATGTTTCAGTAAACTGATGTCAGGAGATTCGCCGTATACGCAGTTGATCAAAAAGTTTGCTCACGGCAGTACATGCAGAGTGACAACGGATCTTCCGGAAGTTTATGATGAATTGAAAGAAAATTTTGGCCGATGGGGTCTATCTGAGGAAGCTTTGCAATACTATAAGGATGATTCCTATCCACTGATCAAGCTGAAGGGGATTGAAGCGCAGATGGATAAAGCACTGCAGAAGCGTGTCTGGATGAGATCCGGCGCCTATCTGGTCATTGAACCGACGGAGGCGCTGACAGTGATCGATGTGAATACAGGCAAGGCCATCGGCAAACAGAAGATGGAGGAAAATTTTTTCAAGATCAACCTTGAAGCGGCGCAGGAAGTGTGCCGTCAGCTGCGTCTTCGCAACATTTCAGGTATTGTGATTGTCGATTTTATTAATATGAAAGATCCGGAGCACTTAAAGGCACTCATGGATGTGCTGAGAGAAGAGGCGTCAAAGGACAGTGTACAGACAACGGTTGTGGACCGGACATCGCTGCATCTGGTGGAGATGACCAGAAAGAAAGTACACAGGTCTTTGGCGGAGCAGGTTCGCCTGCTGTCAGTGTAAGATATTTTGGAAACGATTGATAGTTCAAATCGTAAGATTTTCGTAAAGAATTGCGTAAATCGTAAGGAAATTACATCTGTTTTTGGACACATTTTCTGATATAATAAACTTATTCAAACAGTTAATGATCGAAAGTGTTTGAGAGAATAAATGTTATTTTTGGAATGGAGGCGCATTTATGAAAAGAATGAAAAAGCTGACCAGTATTGGTCTTGTGCTGGCTATGACCGTTGGCCTGCTGGCAGGATGCTCGGGTGGCGGCAGTGGAAATGGTGAGGATGCTTCCACATCAGGCGGAAAAGGCCGCTATGTGGAAGAAAACTGGGGAAATCCATTGGAATCTCAGGATGATAACAATTACAGTTATATTCAGACGATGAAGCAATTGTCAGACGGTACGATCCGTGCGATTGTCAGTGACAGTTCGGACAGAGGATTTTCGGTTAAGGATTCTACAGACGGCGGTAAGACATGGGGGGATGCTTCCATGGATTTATCAGCCCTTGAACAGCTGAATCTCGGAGATGATAATACAGAGGATGACGGCAACGGTGATTATGCTTACGTGGGCAGTATGACCATTGATGCGGATGGCGATCTGGCCTTTGTTTATACGCAGTCCCACTCAGAGACGAAGGATAATGTGACTTCTGTGGATTCAACTGTGAAGTATTATCTTCTGACAAAGGACGGCAAGCTGTCAGAGATAGCCATGGAGATTCCGAATCTTCAGAAGGAGCAGCATTATGAATATAATGCATCTGATGATGAGACCGGTTCTGAGGCCGATGTTTCCGCTGATTCCGGTGCTTCTGCTGAATCTGAGACAGAGGATGACGGCGTTGTGATCAATGAAAATGGTGGCAGCGACAATAAGGGTGATACAGAGGCATCCAATGGTATCCAGACGCTCAAGTTAAAGGATGCCGAGAACCTGTATGTTGCAGATTATAACGGTGCAGTCTATCATGTGACAACGGCTGACGGCAAGATTGTAGCCACATTTGATGATATGAACTATGTCAACAATATGTATCTGTGCGGTGACAAGCTGCTGCTTGATGATTATGAGAAGGTTTATGAATATGATACAGCAACGGATAAGAAGACAGCTGAACATGAAGCATTGGCCAGTGTGATTACCTCCAAGGGCAGTGTCACGATCGCAGATTATCTGAAGGATGGACATACGATTTATTATTCCTGTACAGAGGGGATCTATACATACGATCTGGATAAGGATACTTCCGAACAGATTGTGGATGGCAATATGTCATCCCTGGTTTCCCCAAGTGGCAACGTAGAGTATCTGATTCCGAAAGATGACGGACAGATTCTTGTGAAGTTCAGTGATTATACCGGAGATACGTCTGAAGAATCTTTCCTGAATTATGCTTATGACAAAGATGCTGCAAAGCGTCCGGATAAGGAACTGAACATCTATACATTAAAGGATGATTATACAATCCGTACACTGGCTGCTGCTTACCAGAAGGCACATCCGGATGTTTATGTGAAGGTTGAAAGCGGTGTCAGCGGTGATGATGCAGTGACAACATCCGATGCCATTCGTACATTGAACACAGAAGTAATGGGCGGCAACGGCCCGGATATCCTGCTTATGGATGGACTTCCGGTTAATTCCTATGTGGAAAAGGGATTACTTGCAGATGTCAGTGATACAGTGAATCCGCTGATCTCTGACGGCAAGCTTTTTGATAAGATCGCACAGACCTATAAGGGTGATGACGGCAAGATTTATGCAGTGCCGATGACCTTTAAGGTGCCGATTGTGATCGGGCGTAAGAGTGATCTGGATAAGCTGAACAGTCTGTCAGATTTTGCCACTCTTGCTCAGGATTTTGTCAAGGATCACAAGAAGAATGAGAATTTTATCGAATCCTATAGTTTATATTCAATGGTTGGTGACATGATGTATAGCAATTCAGCCAGTTGGTTCAAGGAAGATGGATCTCTTGATTCTGACAGCCTGAAATCCTATCTGAACGATATTAAGGCCATTTATAATGCGGCTTACGAAACTTTGTCAGATAAAGATAAGTCCGATATGGATCAAATGAAGCAGTACTATACAAGTGATGATTATGAAATGGATGCTTCCTGGTACGGCTCAGATCCAAGTTCTATGGCTATGTACATTATAGCCGGCATGAATCGCATTGCCTACGGCAATATGTCCGGAACAAGCAGCCTTGGGGATCTCGCATCCATCATGAGAAAGGATGCCGATATTAATTACAAGGCACTGCCGGGTTCTGTTCAGAACGTTTATGTTCCGTCAGATGTTATTGGTATCAATGCCAAATCCAAGAATATAGATACAGCCAAAGAGTTTTATGCGTTTGCCCTGAGTGCAGACGGTCAGAAGGCCATTGACAGTTACAGTGGATTCCCAGTGAATAAAGAACGCTTTGATGCTTCGCTGGTCGATCCGGATGCAGGCACAGAAGGCTATGATCCGAATGCATCCAAAGGCAGTTGGGGCATGACGGATGAGGATGGCAATGAGATTTCTGTTGACAGCTACTGGCCGACAGACGATCAGATCGCACAGTTGAAGAGCCTGATCGATTCTCTGGATACACCGTCTTATGGTGATTATACGATTCTGTCCACCATTTTGAAGGACAGTATGAATGCCATTATCGGAGATACTTCTGTGGATGATGCAGTCGAACAGGTTGTCAAAGATATCAATATTTACTTATCTGAATAAGAAAGAGGTATGAAAGCTTATGAAGATCAGCCTGAATAAGAAAAAACTTACTGATATTGCTTTCATTGTACCGAGTTTAGCAGGGGTCAGCATTTTTGTGCTGATCCCCTTTATAGATGTATTGCGCCGCTCTTTTACGAATGTATCGGGTACGCAGTTTGTTTTCTTTTCAAATTACATCACGATTTTTCAGAATGCGGCATTCAGACTGGCGTTTTCGAATACCATCAAGTTCATGGTGATCTGCATTCCAATTCTGATGATTTTTTCATTGCTGATCGCAGTGTTTTTGAATGCAGGCATCCGGGGAGCCAATTATCTGAAAACGGCATATCTGGTGCCCATGGCGATCCCGGTGGCTTCGGTTGTGCTGATCTGGCGGCTTTTGTTTCATCAGAATGGCTATTTCAGCGGTCTTCTGCATATGTTTGGGATGCAGTCACAGGATTGGATGGATACAGGATTTGCCTTCTGGATTCTTGTTTTCAGCTACGTCTGGAAAAATCTCGGTTACAATGTTGTTCTGTGGATGGCGGGTCTGACGGCTATCCCGGATACCCTTTATGAGGCGGCCAGAGCAGATGGGGCCAATAATATTCAGTGTTTTCGGTATATCACCATGCCGAACCTGATGTCGACACTGTATACAATCACGGTGTTGGCCTTTTTGAATTCTTTCAAGGTGTTCAGGGAGGCTTATCTGGTGGCGGGGGATTATCCTCATGAAAGTATGTATCTGCTGCAGCATTTGTTCAACAACTGGTTTAGGGAATTATCCCTTGACAAAATGTCTGCAGCGGCAGTTGTGATCGCATTGCTGATCCTTGTGCTGATTCTGGGTCTGCAGCGTTCATGGGACCGTGAAGATTAGGAGGCAGGAGATGAAACATAAGATTTTTAAAAGAATATTACTCCTGCTGCTTTTAGTTCTGGCAGTTATCATCTGTTTTCCGGTGGTGTTTCTGATTGTCGGTTCTCTGATGGGAACGGATGAATTGAATCATTATCTGGGGGCTGTGCTTGGAAAAGCCGATGGTTTTGCTTCATGGGCACTGCTGCCGACATATCCGACCTTTAAAGCTTATGTACAGCTCCTTTTGGATTCGCCGGAATTCTTTGTGATGTTCTGGAATTCCGTGAAGATGACGGGAGCGATTTTGCTCGGACAGATCGTGACCGGTGTGCCTGCAGCCTGGGGTTTTGCAAGACTTGATATCCCGGGAAAGAAGGTTTTATTTAACCTGTATATCATTCTTATGCTGATGCCATTCCAGGTCACGATGCTGTCGAATTATCTGACACTGGATGCGATGCATCTGGTAGATACGCAGTGGGCCGTTATTTTGCCGGCCGCATTTTCCACATTCCCTGTATTTATTATGTATCATTTCTTCAGAAGTATTCCGAAGGGCATTATTGAATCGGCGGAATTAGATGGTGCCAATAAGTTTCAGGTGTTTTTGTCGATTGGGGTGCCACTTGGTTCATCCGGCATTGTATCAGCGCTGGTCTTAAGTTTTCTGGATGCGTGGAATCTGATCGAGCAGCCGCTGACATTTTTGAAGTCAAAGACGTTGTGGCCGTTGTCTCTCTATTTGCCGAACATCAGTATGGATAATGCAGGCTTGGCTTTTGTGGCATCGGTGATCACACTTGTTCCGTCACTGCTTGTTTTTCTTGCAGGACAGAACTATCTGGAACAGGGTATTGCAGCTTCGGCTGTCAAAGAATAAAGTCTTATAAGTGATCGACTTGTGAAAAAGAGGAGATACCAAACAATGAAATTAAAGCAACTGATGGATTTTGAGATGGATAAGAATAAAAAGAGTTCCCTTCAGGTCAAAGCTGTCAAAGCGCTGGCGGGGTTCCTTATTCTGATGTTTTTATTAACGATTCTGTCAAGAGCCGCTGATTCTCTGACTATTGCGAAAGTCACAGCATCTGCTGCAACAGGCGGTGTTATCAGCCATAATATTGAAGTGGACGGCAATATTACGCCGAATAAAGATATTGCCATATCAACAAGTGCCAATATTAAGATTGCCTCCGTGGAAGCGACGGAGGGCAAAACCGTCAAAAAGGGGGATCTGCTGATTCAGCTTGATCCAGCTGATCTTAAGAAAAAATTGCTTCAGGCGCAGAAAGAACTGCAGGTGGCAAAGGCAACAGCCTCTGACAAGAAAGCGAATGAAGCCATTGCGGCAGATACGAAATCAAAAAGCCTTCAGAGAACCTATGAAGATTATAATCAGACGGTGGCGGATGCCAATGACAGTGTTTCAAAAGCCAAATCTGATATGAACGAGGCCTGGAATGCTTATAATACATATAAGAATAGTAACAGCAATTCCGGTGAAACGGATACGACAGTCAGTGATTCTCTGGAGAAAACGGTTGAGGAGAAGCAGCTGGCTTATGATAAAGCAGTTACCAATCTGGATGGGGTCGAAAAAGATATAGAGGCGGATGTCCAGAAGGAGATTAAAAAGGCTGAAGAGGGTAAGGATGAAAGCGGCAATCCAATCACCCTGACTCAGGAGGACAAGCAGAAAATCCGTGAACAGGTGAATGCCCGCCCGGAAAATGTTTCACTGCTGCAAAATGCCAATGATCAGATCAATACAGCAAAGGATGCATTGACGGAAGCCGAGAATGCGTTGTCTGCTTATAACGAGCAGCAAAATAACAGCAGCAGTGCCAGCTATGATGAGCAGTTAAAGACATTGTATGATGATTATAAAGCAAAGGAAGAAGCTTATAATGAAGCAGTGAAGCAGCGGCAGTCCACCATCCAGTCTGCGAACCGGACGCTGGAGGATGCCAAAGCACCTGAGAACGTTGATACTGCGACGGCATTGACTGAAAATGATGATCTGGAAGAAAAGCAGCTGGCAGTGGATGAGCTTCAGAAGGTGATGGATGTCAACGGTAAGATCACGGCACCTTCCGATGGCCTGATCACAAAGGTGAATGTGACAACCGGTGAGACGACCACAGAAGATACAGCCATCCGTATTTCAGATCAGAGTGCCGGATATAAGTTTACAGCAACCTTGGACAAGGCCAGTGCCAAATATCTGTCAAAGGATGATAAGGTAACCCTGGATCTTGGCAACGGCACAACCGTTGAAGGTTTAACGGTACAGAGTATTGATGTTTCAGCAGAAGATAAGAATTCCTATGAATTGACGGTTTCTATCCCTGCAAAGGTCAAGAAACTGGGAAGTATCGCTACATTGAAAGTGGAGAAAGCCAGCAAGAAATATGATACATGTGTTCCGCTTGGTGCGCTGCATAGTGACGGAGACAAGTACTATGTGTATGTGATCAATGAAAAGGATACCATTCTGGGTACAGAAACAGCGGTGGATAAGGTTCAGGTGGATATTCTGGACAAGAATAATGAACAGGCAGCCATTGAAGGCTCTTTCAGTTGGGGACAGCAATTTGTTCTGACATCCAGCAAGACACTGCGCAACGGAGACCGTGTGCGTCTTGTGGAGGGAGAATAATGCGGCGGGCGGCAAAGCATGCGGGTAAATATATCCTTCTTTTGATCATGCTCGTATGTTTTGGACATATTCTGGCCATGGGTACGGAAATCGGAGGCTATGGTACGCCGGTGATCTATTATCTGAAAGAGGGCTATTCCCTGTCAACTGTGCAGGACATGCGAAAAAACGATGAGGAACTGGAGAATTATCTTCCCTTTACAGCGGTAGGGAGCCTTGATCAGCAGACCTTTACCAATGATGATCTCGGTAAAACTCTGACAGGTACGCTTACTTATATTTATGGCAGTTCGGAGAATCTTTGTTCATCGGACGGTGAATTGATGGAGGATGATCTGACCGGCTGTGTATTGAGCAGTAAAGCGGCCTGGGAACTGTTTGGGGAGAGTGCCATAACCGGAGGCATTGTGACTTATAATGAAAAAAGCTACTATGTCAGAGGTGTTTATGAGGATACGAATGCGGTGGTTATTCTTCCGGCAGAGGCTGTTTTTGACAAGAAGCAGAGCGAAAATAGCGGGCAGAACAATTATCCGGCATCGGATGCAGATACTTCAGCTCCATCGACGGATACAGGGACAGCATCTGCTGATTCAGGGAATACAGGCAATGCAGCTCAGGAACCATCCTTCAGCAAAATTGTCATCAAACCAGGAACAGAGATAAGCGGCAATGCAGAGAGAACGGAATAT
>OLNC01001397.1_pt1 | contig 13661 bp, 8 predicted proteins | sample 1672011 | NCBI WGS metagenome assembly OLNC01 (sample SAMEA3136636, study PRJEB25190) | human gut metagenome | biome: human gut; feature: human-associated habitat; material: faeces | place: Austria | collected 2013 | reverse complement strand
AGTCAGAACTAACATTTCTTTTTTCATTTTTCTGCAATCATATTTCCATCAAAAGAGCCATTTTACGCCATTCCTGCAATAAAAAAAGGCCCTCCCGGATAGACCATGATTGTTCCTGTCCATCCAGAAAGACCTGAAAATAAAAATGTTATATTTTTTAGAAATTATCCATTAAATTTCTGCAAGCATTTAAATAAAATCATGGATTTTGTTTTCCACAAACTCCCCATCAAAGAAAGCAAGAGCATCCGTGGCTTCCTGTACTTCTGTTTCCTCGTCAGAATATTCTATCTGTTCACCTTTCTCTTCCTGCCTTTCACACCATACGACCAGACGTTTGGAGGCATCTGTTCCACAGGTAGAAAGCAGAAGCGTCGGAACTTCTTCCTGCGTTCCAAGTAAAAAAGCATCTCCATCTGCCGGTGTATACTCGCATTTTACGATCACAAAGATCCATACCCCTTCATCCGGAAGATACAGATAGAGGATATGGTGTTCTTTTAAAAATTCATCGTCAAGGAAATTTCGAAGTCCGCGGAACATGCTGCCATCTTTCATATTGTGGCCATAAATGATGTTCTTGTCATCAGAAAAATCGGCATTGTTATCGGAATCCAGGAAAATCGCCCCTGCCACATGTTCTGTCTTCTTAAAAGTATGTGTCAGGTAATAGGAGTCATCGTTTCCCTGGACTACCGGATAATCAATGCTGGTATCCGGGATCCGGATCCATGCAACGATATCCGGATTGATCTTTTTTAATGCCTTAAAATCAACCACGGTCTGTTTCCCATCGCTTCCGTCTGTTCCTTCTGTGTGGTCATCCTCATCTGTTTCCTTGACGTATGTACGCAGGTCTTCATATTCCTGCACACCTTCCCGGTACATAAAGTAAATGCCAAAACCGGTACATACGCAAAAGCTGAGTACCATCAGGCAGACTGCCACGATCATGATTTCTTTTATGTGTCTCATACAAACCTCCGATTATTCTTCCTGGAAAAAGGGCTGCCGGTAAATCGAGCAGCCCTGAACCGTATTCCTTAATTTCCTTTTTTCTTCTTATACCAGATCACGCCGCCAATGCCGCAGGCAGAAAGGACTGCCAGAAGGATCGGAAGCCAGATGTTGGTGCTGTCCCCCGTTTTCGGGCTGTTTCCTGTCGGTGTGCTGCCGGAAGGGGATTTGGTGTTTTTGATCTCTTTTACGATCTCGATCACCTTGGTTTTTCCGTCTTTGTATTCAAAGCGGATCTCTTCTTTTTTGCTGCTTAATTCATAACCATTTGGTGCTTTGGTCTCTACCAGGATATATTCCACGGTTTTCTCTACTTTTCCATTTTTATAAGTAGCAATCGGAATCTTGCCGCTTGTCGCTGTTCCGGTCTTATCCGTTACCAGTTTTTCTACGACTTTTCCGCTTTCCTTTTCACGCAGTTCAAATTCTGCTCCTGAAAGGGCTGCCTTACTGGTGGAATCGGTCTTTTTGATGACCAGTTTTCCATACGGATGTGCGTCCTTCATTTTGACTTTCTGGACTTTTCCAGTATCTTTTACCGTAAATTTCACATCTTCCGCAATGAGGTATCCATCCGGGGCCTGCTCTTCACGAAGGGTATATTCGCCTACCGGAAGTTTTTCGACCATATGCGGTTTATCCGTGGACGTCCAGCTTTCAACTTTCTTTCCATCTTTATCCAGGATGATCAGTTTTGCTCCCGGTACCTCACTGGAATCCGTAATGTCTTTCTTGCTGATTTCCACTTTGGTCACATCATCAAGCATCTGGTGTTTCTGTACTTCTTTTGTGTTTTCGACGGTAAATTCAATACTTTCCGCAGTCACATAACCATCTGCCGGCTTTGTTTCTGTCATCTTGTATTTCTTTCCTACGATAAGACCCTTGATGATATGTGCTTCCTCTTTGGATACCCATTCATCCACCGTATTTCCATTCTCATCTGTTACCTTTAAGGATGCTCCCGGAAGTTCTTTTTTGTCCGTCAGGTCTGCTTTGGAAAGTTCTACCGTAGTCTGTTCATCTTCAAAGGTGAACGCATACTCTGCAACACTGGTTCCACTGCCCTGGTACTCAAAAGTGAATTCCTGCGGTTCCTGGTCTGTTACATAGCCATCCGGGGCGGCAAGTTCCTTAATGTAGTACCTGCTGTCAACCGGGAGATCTGCAACAAACTGGATCTTTCCATCCTCATCTGTGGTCTTCAGTTCGATCAGGGTGTCTTTCGCAAGGAGTACTTTTCCTTTAGAAGATACGATATCGTCTGCTGCATAGAGGCCAAAGATTGCCCCGGAAAGTACTTTGTCACTGTCCTTTTCTTTTTTCAGGACTTCCACCTGTACCCTCTGGCGCGCATTCTGCCAGTCGGCACTATAAGTAACCAGAGGTGTATCCTGGTCACGGTATGTAAGATCCACATATCTTGGTTCATTATCCAGAACGTAGCCATGTGCGGTCTCTTTTTCCACGATGTAATAACGTCCAAGCGGAAGGTTATCCATCTGGGCGATGCCATTTCCATCTGTTGTAATGGAGCCGACCAGTTCATCTGCCGCATAATAATCTGCACTTACCCCGTCAGCTGCACGGATGGCTTCTGCCGCGTAAACATTGAAGGTTACATCAGTCAGGTTTCCGGTCACATAGTTGAACAGGTGCTCGATCATGCCTTTTGCATTGTCAAGAAGGGATACGCTGTCTAAGAATTCCCCTTTCTTGTTTACCAGAAGTCTTGCTACCGGGACTTCATCTTCCATTTTGACTTTCTGTACTTCTGCAGTATCAGAGATCGTAAACTCTACGTCTGTTGCACGTAAGTAACCGTATGGTGCAAGCTCCTCACGCAGAATGTATGTTTTTCCAACCTGAAGTCTCTTGATCACATGAGGGGAATCTTTTACGGATGTCCAGGAATCGATCACGTTGCCATCCTTATCCAGTACACTCATGGAAGCCCCGTCAAGTTCTGTTCCAGTCGTGATGTCTGCTTTTGTCACTTCTACCGTTGTCGGCTGGTTTTTCTTCACGAATTTTAATTTGATCGTTTTTACGTCCTGGCCCTGGTATGTGGCATCAAATTCCAGGATCTCATCGGAAGATACATAACCCGCCGGCGCCTGCAGCTCTTTTACATAGTATCTGCCAAGCGGAAGATCCAGCGTAAACGCTGCCTTACCTTTTTCGTTGCTTGTGATCTCCTGAAGCAGTGTATCTGCTTTTACGATTACCTTGTCGCCGGAAGAAATTGCTTCTTTATTGTATAATCCAAAGGTTGCACCTTTTAAAGCCTTTCCGGTCTCGGCATCCTGTTTTTCCACACTCAGCTCTACTTTCTGGCGTTCATTGGAAAATTTCAGTTTTTCTTCGATCTCCGGTGTGTTCTGATCCTTATAGATAAAGGATACTTCCTGACTGTCTGGATTTAAGACAAATCCGGCCGGTGCTTTTGTTTCTTTCACACGGTATTTTCCAAGCGGAAGGTCTTTGATAACAGCTTCCCCATTTTTATTAGTGGTCACTGTTTTTACCAGGGTATCCTTTGCATAGATCACGTGACGGTTTCCCTGCTCGTCCACCTGATGATCCGGTGTAAAAATATCTTCTGCTGCGTAGATTTCAAATTCTGCCCCTTCCAGGGAAGTTTCTTCGTATACAAAATCCTTTTTAAAGGATTTTAAGGTTTCACCGGATTTATGGATTACCAGTTTGCCCTTGACCGGATGGTTTTCATAGGTCACGGTAATGATGGCATCTCCGCTGACGGAATCCATCTGATAAGCTGTATTCTTGTCAACTTTGATCTCCACATACTGGGTATTCTGGGTGTAGCCATCCGGCGCGCTCACTTCCTCGATCCTGTAATTTCCGCATTTTAAGGATTCCGGAAGGATCAGATAGCCATTTTCGTCCGTAAAATAGGATTTATGGACAACCGTATTTGGATAGGTCGTTACCTGATCCACATACTTTTTCGCATCCAGGTCGTACACTTTGAATTCTGTATTGGCAAGGAGGACCGGCTGTTTGGTCTCATCATCCTGTTTCACGATCTTAAGCTTTGCTTTGAACTCATCGTCCAAAAGGACTCTCCATACCTGCGGTGTGCTGCTGTTCTCGGTTACGGTTACGATAAAATCATCTACCGGCATGAAATTATGCGGTGTTGTAGTCTCACGGACAATGTATCGTCCATAAGGGATCGGGATGCTGCACGCATAGCCGCGTTCATCGGTAAACATTTCTGTTTTTCCGTCTTCCGTAAGAACGGTCGGGGTCGCATTTGTAAAGTCATAGCTTCCATCGTCCTTTACAGTCAGGCTGCTGATCAGATAAGCAGAGAATCCGGCACCTTTTAAAAGATCCGCATCGGTCTTATCATTATCCGCTGCTTTGATCAACTGGAACGGCTGTTTGATCACGTCTTCTTTGGAAACGGTATTTCGTTTTACCGTCTCTACCTGGTCTCCTTCGTAGTCGCAGTTTACATCATGCTCCTCTTCATCAAGAAGATAACCTACTGGAGGCGTGATCTCCTTCAAATAATACTTTCCAAGATACAGGTTGCTTACGCTTGCTTTTCCCTCTTTATCGGTCGTCAGGGTAGCTACCTGCTCGTCCTTTTTATAAAGGACTCCGCTCCTGCCATCCGGATGGTTAATGTCTTCCCTTGCATAGAGCCCGTAAATGGCTCCTTCAAATACGGCATCTCCCTGTGCACTGTTTCCTGTCTCGCTGTCTTCTTTTACCAGGTCGATCGTTGCATTTACACGCTTATTTGTAAAGGTATGGCTAAAGTTTACCTTTTCTTCTTTATCATTGGTAAACTTAAAAGTGAAGGTGTAAGTATCCTCACTGTTTCTAAGGTAAAGTTCCGGTGCCTGGATCTCCCGGATGCTGTAGCTGTAATTGATCGGAAGTTCCGCTTTATAAGAAGCTTTTCCATCGGCTCCGGTCGTTGCTTTTTCAATCAGTGTTCCTTTGGGAACAACGGTCTTACCATCAACTTTGATATCTTCTGCTGCATACAGCCCGTAAATACCTCCGGAAAGCGGATTTTTGGTCTCTTCGTCCTGTTTTTCCACATGGACTGCTGCCTTCTGGCGTTCATTTAAAAATGTTGCACTGCCAGTCTGCACTTCTACGGTCTGGCCTGCATACACAAGCTCAACCGTCTTGGACTCTCCTTTGCATACATAATTATCCGGAGCCTTCGTCTCGGTTACTGTGTAGGTGCCAAGATAGAGATCTTTTAACGTAACGCTTCCGTCATCTCCGGTAACCAGATTATCCTTGACAAGCGCACCTTTTTTATAGATGAGGGTGCCATCTGCCGCCTTGATATCTGCACCTGCATAAACACTGTAAACGGCTCCTTTCAATTTCCGTTTTTCGTAGGTAAATGTCACACTATTTTCCGTGACGGCAGCTCCGGTAAGCACTTCTCCTTCTTTATAAATGGTGAGTGCACCCTTTTGCTCTTTATCCGTTAAGTTCTTGGAAGCGGTCTGCCCCACGATCAGTTTTACCCCATAGGCTTTCGTATCCAGCACATAGCCGGACGGGCCTGAAATCTCACGAAGGTAAACGGTATCCTGTGTTTTGGTGATCTTTACTTCGGATTCCCCTTTTGCATTTGTTGCCGGCATTTTTTTGATAAGTTTCGTGCAGGCTTCATCTGCATAGATGCCGTAAACGGCACCTGTAAGGAGCGCGTTGCTTCCCTTATCTTTTTTGATGATCTTGACCGTTGCTTCATCCGGCCAGTCTACCTCCAGGTTCAGCTCCAGTGTATCGGTATAATATCCAAATCCGATATCCTGGCTGTTCGCCAGCTTTAAGAGCATGGCATGGAAATTAAGCGGATAGTTGGATGTGATCGCATATTTTCCTTTCAGGCTTCCAATATTCTGGGTGGTTGCTTCCAGATGGAATTTTTCACCGCCCTTTACGCTCACATTTCCGGTCCCGGTTTTTCCTGTCGTCTCATTTACAAGGGAGACCCCGTTTTCCAGATGGATCGTGATCACAAAAGCTGCATTTGCCTTCCATGTAAATGTCGGGCTCTGGTTTCCATTTGCAGAAGCACTGAGCCCTGGTGTCAGTTCCATGGTCGTTGGATCCGGCATCTTTGCAAGGGCTGCCTTGATCTCTTTTAACATGTTTTTGGCAGTTGTCGAAAGGGAGCCGCCAAATCCGGATTCCCCGTCATATAAATAATCGACCAGATAATGCTGCATTGCACGGGTCTCGGAGGAACAGCCGTATTTTTCCATGATGGATTTGATATTATAGCCGTTGAATGTGCCGCCCCATCCGGGACCGCCATATCCGTAAAACATGGCCTTCCTTAAATAACGGTCATCGCCGCCTTCATCCAGTTCAACCATATTTTTATAAGTCGTTCCACTTGGCGGGGACTGTTTACTGTGCTGCATGCAGTATGCATAGACGGTATAAGTCTTTCCGCCTGCTTTGTAACGGATATACTTATAGGAATCATTTCCGCCCTGTCCCATAACAGAATCAAAAGGATGCAGTTTTCCATCTGAATAATAGTAATAGGTATTAGCTTCAATGTCTGTTGAATCATCCCACAAGTCTCCATCGGAAGCTGCCACGGTACTAATACCGCCCTCAGCCTGGTCATATAGCACACTTAATGCAACATCATCTTCCGGCATCTCAAAGCTGAAGGAATTTGTTCCCTCATCGTAGCTTACTTCTGCATACAGAAGATCTTCGGTATTCTCTGTCTGGTTTGCTTCGACAAGACTTGTTCCCACTGCGATCAGGCTTCCCTGCGGGATATCACCGGAAAAGTTGACCGTCTCCCCCGTCTGGTAACGTCCGTCCTCGTGGTCCAGTTCAATATTGAATTCATTTCCCTGTACGATGTCAACCTGATGGCTTCCATCCTCTGGTTCCTCATCGGAAAATCCTTCTGCTTCTTCTTCTGGCTCCTCCGTTTCTTCCGGCTCTTCCAGAGTTTCCGGGGCATCTTCCGGGCTTATGGTCGGGAGGACGGGGTCTGCCTCCGGTTCGTCATCGCCGGTTTCCTGTTCCTGGCCGCCATTGGATCCGTCTGTTTCTGCTTCCCTTGGTGTCACCGTAATGTTTCGGGCAACCAGATAGGCTTCCCCCGATGCGGGCGTAACAAGATATACGCATTTATAGGTCCCCGCATGGTTATAATCAAATACAGTCCCGTCTTCCATTGCTGCTTTTTTCAGTTCCACATGGTCTCCGTCAGAGAGTTTCAGTCCTGTAAAATCATTCTGGATATCAAAGGCTTCCCCTTTGGTAACCATAAGCGCAAGTTCCGGATCAGCAACGGTTTCCTCGATCAGTTCCTCCTCGCTTTTCTCCGTCTGCGTTTCTGTCTGTACCTCGATCTGCGTCTCGCTCTGTGCGGAAATGCCTCCCACCTCAGCGGCGGATACTGCAGAAGCTCCCGTCTGCAAGAGCGTAGTGCAGCACAGAGCAAAAGCCATCGCACCCGCCATCCATCTTTTCTTCCAGTTTTTTTCCAAGTGCACGTTCTCCTTTCATGATCGCTTTTTTCCCTGCAGTTTTCTTTTGGTCCGTCTCTTATCTGCATCGCTTTCTCCTTTCTTCCGGCTTTTTCAGCCAGATAAAAAGGAAACTGAAAAAATTTCCAGTTTCCCTTTTATCTGACCAAACATTTTATGCCGTCTTCCAGTTTCCTTTTTCCTCTTTTCGAAGGATCCAGTCATCCACGCCTTTGTAGTGTTCCATCCAGGTACCGGATGCATCGGTATCCCAAGTGACTCTTTTGCAGGATACGTTCAGTTCCTCACAGATCTCATATAGTTTTATACAGCCTTTTCGGATCATGTCCCGCTTTCTGCGCTTTTTGGGGCATTCTCCATGATACAGATAGATTCCATGTTCACATTGCCGGCACGCACTTTTTTCATCGTGCTTACAGGACAATTCCATCATTTTATCCATGTCGTAACATTCGTAAACTCTTTTTAACCCCTGCTCTTTCAGTTTTCGCAAGACAGTTTCCAGTCCTTTATGATTGGAGACTCCAGGGACTCCGATATAAGGATTTCCTGTACACATCCATGCGATCTCTGCCTTTAAGATCCCTTCCGTTACGTAAACCGTGCCATCCTTTATTTTCCCAAACATTCCTGCCGGGCTGCCGCTTGATGTGCCTTTTTCTAAGCCGCTGCTGGTAAACCAGAGGTACTTCCGTTCTTTTAAAGGAACATCCAGCCGGATCTGGAATCCTATGATCCGTTCCTTCCCATCCCGGACCGGGCAAAGATACCCGTTATTCTTCCTATAAAAAGCAGCTTCCCAGTCACCATCCCGGTTGATGAAAAATCCAGGCACCCCATCCAGGCGAAATCCCTTTTTTAAGAGCTTTCTGGCAATGGCCACGGAATTCTCCTCATCCGTACTTAAAAAACCTCGTTCTTCCATCTGTCGGACTTCATTTAACGTCAGCCCACGTAAGAGAAGGTTCCTCCGGTGTGTTTCCTTAAGCTTAAGAAAAGTGAGCATCTCCTTATATACATGGTCCCGGTAATCCCATTCCTCTTCCGTAAGGGAAATGCGTTTCTTTTTAGAAACGATAGAAGCGAACCCATTTCGTGTCGTGGACTGCTGTCTTTTATCCGTTCCAGAAAAAGAAAGTGCCTGCTTTATCTCCCGGTAGGCTTCTTTATACCGGTTTCTCCCGTAAATGCCGGATAGTTCCGCATACAGTGTCAGCATGTTTCCGGATGCTCCGCAATGATAGCAATGGTAAACATTTTTCAGTTCTCCATTTTTGCGGATGCAAAAACTGCATTTTCCTCTTAAATCCCCGCAAAAAGGACATTCCACCGGAAATTCGTCCTGGTAAGAATCACTCAGTCTTCGGATTGACAAAAGATCTGCTACTTCTGCGATCGTAAACGATTCTCTGGCATACATGCCTTCCTCCTCTTCATAAAAGATGGCCCCGTTCCCGGAGCCACCTCAAACTATTTCTCTGTTTTCAGGCTGCTTTTTGCATTTCCTTTTCATGATCCAAAAGAATCTTCGCAGCTTTCTGTATTTCCTGATTCTGGCCTTTGTAACGCTGTACCAGCCATTTGATCGTCTGGTAACCTCTGGCATCCTGCATCATTTCCCCAAGAGGGGTTCCGGCATAGACACCAAAATTGCAGATAACCTTTTCTGCCCATTTCACTTCATCCTCTGCATCCTCTTCGTGAGCCATATCCTCCAACACTTCCTCAGCAGTCTCTTCTGGTGTTTCTTCCTCTTCTTCTGCATCAAAAGAAATCTCATCATCTTCATCAAATGGAACTTCATCTGTTTCTTCTACTGCACGGAAACCGTCTGCATCCGTCTCGGCAGTAATTTCCTCATCTACGGAGATTTCCTCGGTCTGAACCGGATCTTCCGCTTTGGTTTCTTCATCGGAAAAATCTTCCAGTCCTCTTTCACTTTCTTCCATTCCAAAAGTCATCTGTCCAGGAAGGTTTTCTTCTGTATCCGTCACTGTGTATTCCACTTTTACAGTACCTTCTGATATGGCATTTCCATCACGCAGTTTTTTACGGTCCGTTTTCTTTTCCCTGACCGGTTCCGTTTGCTCCTGCTTTGCTGCGGTTTCTTTTCTTTCTGCCTTTTCCTGTTTCTTTTTCGGTTTTTCCGGTTTTACAGAAGCTTCCTGCTTCGGCATTTCTTCTTTTTCCGTCCCACGCATGTCCGGATCGTCTATTCCAGATGCCTGCATGATGTTGAATTTATTTAAGAAATAATACTTCAGGCCATACGTCCATGCCGCACCTTTTGCTTTATCCGGTGCTTCATTGGTTCCAATGACATGCAAAAAGCTCCGTATCTTGTCTCCCGGACGGTCTGCATTGGTCCAGCACAGCTCCAGATCAGCCTCATATCTCCAGAGTGCTCCCATTTCCTTTAAAAACACGGAATTGCCCTGTTCGTCCATCTGTGTCGGCCTTTCACTTAAGATGTCAAAATCGACCCCGTATTTATTAAGGGCCGGTGTCAGGCATTCATAAATATCATCCAGTTTTACAAAATCATAAGTAACGTCCTCACTGTACCGTTTGCGGATCAGCTTCGGCACTTTCTTCCGGATCCTGATCATCTTCTGGTTCAGATTCATGTAATTGTATTTACCCATATTATTCGTTTCCTCCTGATTTTTTCATTTTTTATACTAAGCAGAACGCGGAAGGCTTGCCTCCGGCCCTGTCCCAGTCTTTTTTAACATTTCTTCCATTTCCTCCCGGATACATCCGATACAGATCTTCTTTTTTGAAATCTCCGGAAGTTTTTCAAGCAGCCACTTCTGGGCGAAAAGCTCTGCTGCCCGCTGTGGGTTGCTTAAATATTCCAAAAACATCCAGTCAGAAAATTCCCACTTCATATCCGCAAAATGAAACTGCGGCTGATAGATCAGATCCTCCGGCCGCTTTCCTTTTTTAATAAAACGGTCTGCATTTAGCTGGATATAAACCCTGCTGATCTCCGGAATCATCTGTGCAGCTGCATACCCGCCTTTTAACAAAAGTTCATCCCATTGTTCCCGGATAAGTTTCTTTCCAATGCGGCTTATCTGTGTTTCCAGTTTCGGGATCAGATCCTCACGCACAGGAAAACCAAAATCATCCGGTATCCCGATCGGCTTCAGAAAAAGATCTTCTGCTTCATAAAGGGAATACTCCGGCATGTGGATCACGGCACACCAGTTCCGGTCTGTTTTTCTGTTTTCCTTTAAACAGTCAAAGAAAAAGAAACAGTTTCCATATTTTGCCTTTATAAACAGCTGTCCGGAAAATTCTTTTACTTCACAATCCGGCGATTTCAGCCATGCGATCAGTTTTTCTGCCTCCCTGCTCTCTTTTAACCAATCCGGAAGTTTTCTATCCATCACATACCTCCGTAATTCAGATATATGGCAGGGAATACCTGGAATACACCATCTTTGCCCGTTTTAAAAATGCAGAGCCTTTTTCTGCTTTTGCAAACCATTCCACAAAAAACCGTGTCAGGTTCTGCTGCAGTGTCCGGTGGGTATCAAGGGCATAATCCACAAATTCCCCATATCCGTCCATACTTCCTGCAAGCAGGTAGCAGGTAAACATTTTTGCCATCTGCTCTTCATCTGAAGGATTGATCTCCATTTCCTCTGCACCTTCATACACCAGGCGCACCCTTTCTGGCTGTTCCTTTACATGCAGACACAGATCATCGGCCATCAGTTTCGATGCTTCGTTTCGAAGGTCGTAATATCTGACCTCTGAAAGACCTTTTAGCCAGGCAAACCCAAGATAAGTGTAATTGTCTTTTATTTCCTGCTGCTCTTTTGCCATGGACTCCATAAATTTTTTGTGTCCGGTGGGATGGCAGTTCAAGTATTCATCTACCAGCAGCCTTGCCACATCTTTTCCATTCGTAACCTTCATGTTTTCCTCCCATCAAAAAAAGACAGTCCATGCTGTCTCCATTCTTTTAAATCCTGTTAGTATTTTACAGTGCCAGGAATATCATATTCATGCCAGCGTTTTGACACACAGCCGGCAATTTTCTCTTCCAGAGCTAAAAGTCCTCTCTCATTCGTCTTTTCCTGCCTTGCAATGGTAATGGATTCACAGATCCCACAGTAGATCTCGTATGCGCTGCATGGCTCATCCCCAGTAGTAGCCTTAAACTGCTCCACGGTTTCTGCAAGCAGTTTTTTTCCAAATCCCGCCTGCTTCATGATCCCTGCCATGGCATTTGCCGGATGCTCGATCCAGATATCACACAGCCGCATGACCCCTTTTAAGACTTCCCGGTAGTAATCGAAGATCGACTCTATGTTTTCCGTGAAATCTTCCATTCCTTTACAGTTTTTGTGCGTAACCTTCAGGGCATTGCCAAGAATCACATTTCTTGTCGGCTCCTGTAGGGAATAAAAAATATTCGCTCCGGACACACCAACGTCTGACGTAGTGATCCGTACAACTGCTTTTATGTCCTTATCGGTCTTTCTTCCATAATTCTGCATCAGTTCCTTATAAACATCTGTAAGTTTCGTATCTTCCAGCTGCCAGGACGCCGTAACAGAATAATGGTCTGCATAGCTGTTTAAAAACGTTGCCTTCTCATAGTCCCCATGGATATATGCCGAGGTAACCATGTACATATCCGGCATGGATATGATGGCATAATCTTTTTCATCACCAGACAGGACTGCCCTTATTTTTCCTTCACAGAAACGGATCAGTGCTCTTCCTCTTGCAACCTTCAGGCATTTATTCAAGATCTCTGCCAGTGTTTTCTTATCGACATCTGCCAGGGCTTTGCCATCAATCCTGGCCCGTCCTTTCAACGATTTGATTGCTGAATTTCCTATATAACAGATCCTCTCGGGCAGGATAAGAACCAGCCTGGAATGAGATAAGGTATCTTTTTCCAGTGCTTCCAGGGAAATGCCCGGAACCTCTGTATAGGTTTCCTCTCCTGCAGCTGCCACCTTTAATTTCTTACTGGTGACCCGGATCCATTCTGCCCGGCTGTCTATCTCTTCCAGATACTCGCACAGTTCCTTTTCTGTCCGGAACTCCTTATAAAAGTCATCTTTATAATACATAATGTCCGCCTTTCCACGCTAGCTGAAAATCCGGACTTCAACAGCCTGTATCTTTCCATCTTCGATGCAAAATACATAGCCGTCTTCTGCCATCTCCATAAGCATTCCAATTTCCAGTGCATTTGCGTTTTCCCATTTAATTGTCTCCATAATCGACCCTCCTGATTTTACAATGTGTTTTCTTTTTTTGATGTTCTTAAGGTATTTCTTTTTGCAGTTTCCTTAACTGACAGTTTCATTCGTGCTCCTCCTTTCTGCTTTTTATGCAATAAAAAAAGACACAAAAAGAATCTTCTTTCCTTCTTGCATCTTCCTTATATTTTGCATATCCATTTTTTCTCATTAAGGGCAAGACCGCCCCAAAGTGTTTCTTCCGGAATGTCCGGAACTAAAGAATAACCACAGTCTTTTATAGACTGTTAAATTATTTTTCATTTAAAGACTACCACAACATTTTGTGGTTGTCAATTAATTTTAACTATATATTGTGTTATTGTGTGAGTTATCTTTATTATTCTGCTACATGTTGTGACAGGCGGCATGATACCGCCTGTCTTTTCATCCGTCTGCATAAATGCATGTATCTGAGGGGAATAGGTAATCTGTACATGCACTATGAAAACGTCTTACTCAGCGTTTGGATCCGCCGGGGAAATATTTTTGGCAAGGCTTCGCCCGTTGGCATCCGTCCCTGCTTCAAAAAGGACCGGCTGGCCACCGCTTAATTTCCGGTATCCATCCATCTGGATCTCCGAAAAGTGGGCGAAATAATCAATCCCGTCTTCACCGGTGATAAAGCCGTATCCTTTCTGTGCGCTGAACCATTTCACGGTTCCCTGTAGTGTTTCTGACATATCCTTCTCTCCTTTGCTGTATTTCCCGCAATAGTCTTTTGCGGAAACAGGGCAGCATGGAATCGAACCATGCCTGGTGCTCCCCTCCCTGCTATAAAATGGATCTCTTCCTCTTATATTTCTTCGTTTCCCAAAAAAGTCCCGTTATTGAGTGCTGCATC
>OLNC01001381.1_pt1 | contig 13811 bp, 8 predicted proteins | sample 1672011 | NCBI WGS metagenome assembly OLNC01 (sample SAMEA3136636, study PRJEB25190) | human gut metagenome | biome: human gut; feature: human-associated habitat; material: faeces | place: Austria | collected 2013 | reverse complement strand
TCATCTTCTAAGTAGATTATACAATGGGGCACCTGATTTTTCAAGTGCCCTTTTTATAAAGTAAAGCGGACATTCGCAATCCGCTTCGCTACTTGCTCATGAGCGCAATCACTTCGCGACCTGCGTTCAAATCTCAAATCTTCAGGTAAGACTTGATTTTCTCCTCCTGCAGCTCTTCCCCGATCACGATCAGAACCTCCTGCCCCACATGAAGCGGACGGATTGTGATTTCATTCTTCGTAGCATTTAATTCAATCCACTGCTCTCCATCACTCTCTGTCCGGGCAGACTGTCCAGAGCAGTCTTCGCTATCACTATCTATTTTCATAAATCCCTTCATCCGAAACACTCGCCCGCATTCAGGATCAGACAAAACATGCTCAGCGGCTTCCCGCAGCTCCTTCTCAGTCATCTTCACATTCATAAAGTACAGAGAAGTAAAGGCATCCTCTGCCTCAAACTCCGGTTTGCGATAACTTGCCATCTCATATCCACAGGATGTGATCCGTTCAAAGTCCTCTTTCGACATCTCATCCCAGTTTTTGTGGATAACATTGTTGGTAACACCAGCTTCACCACTGCCATCAAAATCTTTTCCAAATCTCCTGCTGCAATGCACCTTTTCCAAGGCACAATTCACATGCTCAATCGTCCCCTGGATTTCCTCCGGCGTTGCCTCCTGGCTCTTGCTCATCACAATACATCCGGCATCCGCCACTTCCGAAGCCAGGATAAAATCCGCCTCATCCGACAGATCACTTTCCAGCTTCGAATCCACAATCGCGATCACATTCCCGATCTGATACCAGCGGTTCAAAGGTTCCTCATGAAGGATATCAAAGAACTCATCCACATCAAAAATCCCCGATGGCTCCACGATCACACGGTCATAGCCGCACATTCCCATAGCGATCAGCTTTGTCTTAAATCTCCTCCTGTGGCAGTCCTTATCACATCCCCCGGAGATCATCTCCAATTCACAATTATCCCCCATCAGATCCTGAAGCAGCATCATATCCACATTCACAGCCCCATAATCGTTCTCCAGAATCCCGATATTCTTTCCTGTATCCATCAAATACTGCACATACTTCCTGATAAATGTCGTCTTCCCTGAACCAAGGAAACCGGTGATCAAATCTACCTTTACCATTTCATCTCTCTCCTTTGCTGTTGGAAATTATATATACACAACCATCTGCATTCGCGTGAAATCTTTTTTCAAATCATAACATCATAACGAAAAAAACGCAACGCCTGCAGACGTTACGTTTTCTCAATAATACATTATTTCTTTTTCTTTCTGGCGATCACGAATCCTACTGCTGCAGCTGCTACAAACAGAACTACGAACCAGATTATAATGTTCGTGTTATCACCTGTCTTTACGCTGTGGCGTGAAGTGGTTGGTGTGATTCCAGGAGTAACACCCGGCGTTGTTCCAGGAGTTGTGCCAGGAGTGATTTCCGGAGTCTGTGTCGGGGTCGGGGTCGGAGTGGTTGTTGTCACTGTATTGGTAATCGTAACTGTCAGTTCTTTCTCACCATCGAATGTCAGATTACCTTCACCGCTGACCTTATATCCGAATGTAGCCTTATCCACCGCCTTACCATCTTTATCAGACTCGAATACTCTGTATTTGAATACCTTATCCTTATCCGCAATATCCGTAGACTGGAATACCAGACTTACTTTATCATTCTGTTTCAGTTCCAGAGTCTCTACCTTAACCTCGCTTCCATCTTCCTGCACTTCATTGACAGTAGCATAGAAGGTATCATCTACAGTCGTCTGCTGTCCATCCTTCACCACATTCTTCTGAATCCATAACAGACGCTCCATGTAGAAGTTATCCGGCAGATCCAGATAAATATTATTTACAACAGCTTCCTGCACATCGAAATTCACATTGTCAAAAGTAACCATAGAACCGGTTTCACCATTCACATCAATACTGCAGATAACCTCAGTTCCTGTCTCATCCAGGAAAGAATCACCATCCGGTCTCGGATTACCCTCTGCATCTGTCTCACGCACATAATAAGTGCCCAGCGGCAGATCCGTATACTCCACAGTACCACTGGTATCTCCCACAATATGGATCGCTTTCGCATCCCCATAAGGAATGGTGGCCGCCTCATCCAGATACAGACGTACATAATAAGTTGCTTCCGGTGTATAGATATCAACCCAGTCATCATCCAGCAGATACAGCTTCTTGGTCACTTTCAGAGTACCTGTATTACTGTCATTATTCTTCTCTGCTTTCGGATAAGCAGTTACATTATATTCCAGGTCAGCTTCACTTCCATCACTGGAATACGGCACAGAGATCAGCATCGGAGAAACCCTGCAGCTCTCCAGATTTCCTGTCTGAACCATCAGATACACGCCCATCTCCAGAGAAGTGAAACTCACATTACCATTCACATCTGAAACAGCCGTCTTCACAGGAACCCCTGCACTTCCAACTTTATTTACCAGTGTCTTCGCTGCTGCCTCTGCATCCGCTGCAGTCTTCAGATTATTCAGATCTATTCCCGTAGATTCCAGAGAGGAAGCCAGCTGGAAATGAACCACATAGGTATCAATCTCCATAGTTCCTACCTGATACAAAGACAGCGGCACATCTGCCAAAGGTACCTGCGCACCATCCTCAGTCACAGCCAGTGTCATAGAAAGACTTCCCAACTGCCCCCCGCTGCCTGTATCAGATGCCCATACTCCCGGCACCACTCCCAGCAGAAGCAGCAAAGCCATACAAACGGCTGTCAGAATCCTGAACCCTTTCCATTTCATAAACTTTTTCTTCATATACTACCCAGCCTCCGTTATCTCTGTAGATTTCTACGTTTCCTGCGGCGTTTTACCACCACGATAATGATTATGATCAAGAACACAGCTCCGACGCCGGCCAGCAGCCAGATACCTGTTTCCTTTTTCTCTGCTTCCTTCTGTACCCGCACAACTGTCTCTTCTATGTATTTCGTCCGATGTCCACGCACCAGAAGCCTGTGTGTGTTGATTCCATATGGCGTACAGGTAACCAATGTGCAGAGATCCTTTCCCTGAACGATTTCCAGGTCAGACATCTCATCGGGCAAAACCACCTTGATCTGGTCCACCTCATATGCCAGCTTCCTGCCAAGCACATTCAGGACAAAAACGTCACCTTCCTCCATCTGATCCAGATCTGTAAAGAGTCTGGCACTGGGCAGTCCCCTGTGTCCAGAAAGAACACAATGAGTACTTTTGCCCCCTACAGGAAGGGAACTTCCTTCCAGATGTCCGATGGCGATCTGCAGTGCGCCCTCGTCTGTTCCGTGGTAGATTGGCAGGGAACAGTCGATCTTCGGAACTTCTATATAACCCATGATTCCGGTTCCGGAAACGTCCAGAAGGCTTTCATATTTCTTCTTATCCTTCTTCGAAAGTTTCCAGTGATCGGATTTCTTCAAAAGACTTTTATTATACTTTCTGGCTGCTTTCAGCATCTCCTTGTTCTGGGAATCATCCAACTTCTCCACCTGCTTCGTATAGGTTGCAATAGCGCGGGACTGATGCGCCCTGTTCCACAGGTTACTTGCCGTAGGATAAAGGAGGAACCCAAGTCCTGCAAGAAAAATAAGTGCGATAATGATCGTTGATATATGTTTTTTCTTCATTCTTTTATCTCTTCCTGCGACCACTTACAAAGATGCCAGCCAGCAAAATAAGCAGGACAGGAACGGCAATACATGCAGCCACAATTCTGTTGTCCACCTGCATGGCATCTGCTGTTACACGAACAGCTTCCGCTTCCTCACGGTTGGCTACACGATGACCGCGCACCAGAAGACGGTGGGTATTGATTCCATAAGGAGTACAGGTGACCAGTGTACAGAGATCTTTGCCCTCTTCGATCTTCAGGTCATCCACTTCGTCCGGAAGAACGATGCGGATCTGATCTACTTCATAGGTCAGCGTCTGATCCAAGGTACGGATCATGAATATGTCCCCCTCTTCCAGCTTGTCCAGATTGGAAAAGAGCTTGGCACTGGGAAGTCCTCTGTGTCCGGAAAGAACACAGTGAGTATTGACACCTCCTACTGGAAGGGAGCTTCCTTCGATGTGACCGATGGCAATCTGAAGGACACCTTCATCTGTGCCGTGATAGATGGGAAGAGAACACTTGATCTTCGGAATTTCGATATAGCTCATGATCCCGGTTCCGGAAACATTCAGCAGGTTATTGTATTCCTTCTTCTCTTTCTTCTTCAGCCCCAGACCATGTCCGGTCTCGAAAAGTTTCTCATTATACTCCTGGGCTGCATTCCACATTTCCTCATAGTCCTGTTCATCCATCTCAGCCACCGAATCCGCGTATGTCGCGATTGCCTGTGACTGATGCAGGGAATTCCAGTAATCACTGATTGTTGGATATAACAGCACGGAGAGACCCACGAAAAATACAAGCACTAATGCAATTGTAGATAAATTCTTTTTTTTCATGTGCATCTCCCTGTTGTCACTTTTTATCCCCAAAGGAACAGGAATGACTTCCTGCTCCTTTGAAGGGTTTGTATTACTTTATAACTTTTTTCTTTATGTAGGTTCGTGATTAGCGGTTAGAGCTCATGCGTTTCTTTGTAACAAGAAGAACGCCAGCACCAAGCATAAGAATTACACCAACTACGTAGAAGATTGTTGTACCGATGCCACCGGTGGATGGAAGGGTAGAACCGGAATTATTTTCAATTTGAACTGTTACAATACCAGTAGTTACATCAGCTGTTCCTGATTTTCCATCTGCTGTAACATTTAATCTCTCTATTGCATTAGATGGTGTGCCATTCCAAGTCTGTCCATTTATCGTAGTAGCAGTAATTATGATGATTACATCTTTTGAAAGTTTATTATATCCATCTGGTGCTTTTGTTTCTTCCAGTCTATATGTTCCATCATCCAATCCAGCAACTTTAATTAATCCATCATCTCCTGTTATTAATTTTGTTGCCTGATCTTCGTCAACCCAACCAGCAAATTTTCCATTCGTAACTTTTGCATATTTAGTACCGTCTGCATTTTTTAAAACAAACTCGGCATTCTTTAATAACTTCGTATTATCAGCTCCGTCAACTTTCTTTGTATCTAACTCATATGTAAATACAATAACCTTATCTTCTGGTGTCTTGCCTTGTCCATTTCCATTAGGATTATTTGAAAATTTAAGGTATACTTCATTCACGTTTCCAACCATGCCAATGTTAGCATTTTCATTTAAAGTTGCTGTATAATCAACAATAACTTTTGTATCAGATGTAATTTTAAAATTGTTATCAACTGCTTTAGCAGAAGCCTTAATATCATCAAAAGTAATGTTTAATGATGTGGTTCCATCACTATTAATCACCACATTTGGGGTAACTGTAATTGGAATCGTATTGTTACTACTATTCTTGAGTACAATTGTCATAGTACCAGTATCATACGTTAAACCTTTTGATAAAGTATCAACAAATTCATAATAATATGTTTTATAACTTTCAACATTAGATGGCATAGTACCAATTAATTCAAATGGTACTTTATCTCCTATATTGTAATCAGCTACATCATTATACTTAGGAGAAATTTTATAATCAGGAATACGTACATCTGTATCCTCTCCTAATTCATTAACATTTTTAACATTTTCCTTAACCTTTTTTTCTACAGTTGGAACGTCCATTTTAGTTGCAACAGTAACATTGCCTACAACTTTTAAAATAAAATTAGTATATGAACTATTCTCTGGTACTGTATTGTCTTTATCTTTAATTAAATAATAACCTGCATCCAAATTTCCAATAGTACATTCTGTTGTATTTTCAGGTGTTACAGCACTATGCTCTGTACTTGATAAATTTTTTGCAACTTCTTTAGCAAAATCTTCTGCTGTACTTACATCTGTTAACAGAGCAGCAATATCTTGTGCATTATCTTTGCCTTTATAGGTAAAATTATTTTTTACATTACTTCCCCAATCAATATCTGTTAATTTACCATCTGAAATATTACCTTTAAATACCTGATACGCCTCATATGTATGACCTGCGCCCGCATTGGAAATTGTAATAGTGTATTTATTTGTATCTGCCATTACCGGTATGCACATAGCCAACACCATTACCGCTGTCAGCAATAAGCTGACGATTTTTTTTAAGTGTTTCATACTTCATTCCTCACTTTCTTTTATAAACATTTTTTTGTTTAACACTTTTATATTTTTTGAATACGCTTCGACGTCTTGGATTCGCCTGAGAAGTAGGCTTTAGATTCCCCTCCTTTCTCTGCGTTTCCGCCTCATCACGTATCCGCACATCAGTGATCCTGCCATTAAGGCCAGTCCCACTGCTGTAAACCTGTTAGTACCGATTCCACCGGTTTCCGGAAGTTCGTAGACCTTATCTGCTGTATTTGTTACAGTGACCTTGCTGCCATTTGCTCCAATTGAGAACTCCTGTCCTTCCGTTAATGTATTGCTGTCTACTGTATAAGTAGTTTTGTAACCATCCACTGCTTCTTCTACAAGAGTATAAGTAATGCCATCACCGGTTTCCAAATCTTTCCATACATATGACCATTGATTCGATGCTCTTAAGGTTACTTTTCCTACTTCTGAAGTAACAGGCGTTGTTATACTATTGCCACCTCTTGTCGTATGTGATTGATAAGATAATTGGTTTGATGTAATAACACAATCGTTATTAATTGGTCCGACTATAACACAACGCGTACCACTTGCCGCAGATCCTGTCTCCGTACATTTGACTGTTGAATCATCACATGAAAATCCCACTGGATCACTTGACCATCCATAGTTATAAATAATTTCTCCTCCAGGCTTTACATCATTTATAACATCTGTTTGACTCTGCCATTCATTTCTTACAATAACTTTCGGATTCCCCGGCAATTTATGTTTAGTCAATGTCACTATAACATCCGGCATACTGTTAAGTTTCGTACTGTCTGTAATAATATTTCCACTACCATCAACCCACTCCTTATTTACTCTGAGCTGTCCAGGTTCTACGATAGTCGTATCTTTAGCATTGTACCGATCAATAACAATATTAGCGAACTTGTCATTTCCACTTTCTATGGTATATGTCTTGACTTTATCTTTACTGTAATAGTTATCATCCGTAACAGATTCCGGTAACTCACCCATCCTGCCAGCAGTTACTATAAAATAATACGGTGTTTCATCTATTACGTACTTATCCGGAGCCTTCGTTTCAACTAATCTGTACAAAACATCTCTCAACACCGGAGTATAATCTTTTCCTTTATCCTTATCGTCTCCTGAAGTAGTCAATGTTGTTTTTACTGTTGTAGTTGTTGTTGACTTAGCAGCTACCCAATTGCCCTTGTCATACTGTTCCAGCTTAAACTCTGCACCATTAAGCAATGTATTATATTGAGCTTTATCATGTTTTACAATAGCTACTGAATCCAAGCCTGTATATGTATGTCCCGAAGTATCCTTATTTACTTTTGTGTTACTGTCTGAAGCATCCCACTTACTTTGTCCCTGAATTTCTACGCTATTTGAAAGAGAAATCTGTGCACCTGGTTCTTTTGTAACGTAATATTTAGCTACAATAACATATGCAGTACCATCAGGTACATACGCAGTAAACTGTTTATCAGTTTGGTTCCAGATATAAGTATATTCTTCTTTAGAAGCTGAGTTTACCAATTCTCTTACAAAAGTACCCGGTTCTATTTTTATATTTCCATTACTATCTGTACTCTTTAACGCCGTAAACAGCATCAGATTTTCAAGAACAACATTATCTCCAAGATCTTTTGTGTCCAGCCTATCCAGAACTGTAAGAAGCTGTCCATTGTTTAACTTCGAACCATCCTGATTCAATATAATTTCATATGTCAGTTCCTGATTTTTCTCATCATATTTACCACTCTTTCCAACAACCTTTCGCGTAACTGTCTGGTTAAATGATGAATCCGTCTTTGTTCCGTTTTGGGATACAGATGCGGTGTTGGTAAATTTCTTTGTTGTATCAGATCCACTGAAAAAGTCGTCTGGTAATTTCGTACGATATGAAATTGTAATTGGAAGCGAAACAGCACTAGCGCCAGTATTTTTATTTTTATAAACATCTCCTTTTATTTCAATTTGTAGCACTTTTGTATTTTTATCATATGTATACGTAATCTGATCTTTTATAGAACTGTTCCATATCTTGACATCCAAGCTATCTTCCATAAGTTCCATGCCCTCGGCAATGGTATCTGTTATTGTCAGATCACCAGTCATACTCTGACCATCATTGACCAGTATTGTCCATGGAATAGTCGTTTCACCAGGGTTTAATGTTATTGTACCGCTTCCCTCACTGACATAACTTGCACCATATTTATGGATAACTTTTTTGTTATCATGCTCATACTGAATATTGTCTGTTGTAGCCTCTGCATTATCTACATGACCATCCTTTGTTACTGATGCACAGTTCGTAAAATGTATCCAGTCATTAACATTATACATTGATAAATCCACTGTTGTTTCATATTGAATTGTTACTGGTCCCAGAACATCATCACTATTAAATGTAATTTTGTATAATCCATTCAGAACATTTTGGGAAGAATCGATATGCTTGCTTGGTTCAATGGTAAAACCTTGTTTTATTTCGACTCCATTTCCATCCAGGATTTTTATTGCATTACGCTGATCTTCTGTCATATACATAGCACTTTTCCACTTATTATCAGATCCATTATATGCAAGTGATGACCAGTCTTCGTATGTATAATCCTTCAATGATCCATTAACATTTATTTGGGATTTCCATTTTATTGTATTAATCCATTTTCCGTCTGAATTCTGTGATATATGCTGTTCTTTAAACTTTTTATCTAAAACATGATTAGGAACCGTAACCGTTGCAGTTGAATCTCCATTCAGTCCACCAGTTGTTATACCTTCATTCTTAATATCTGCTCCACCAATTGGTATATTTGCCAAATCTTTTACTATTGTACGATAAGTTATAACATAATAGTACTGTCCGATTGGAGTAGTATAAGAAATCTCCTGTCCATTCACAGTAGCCACGGTATGACTCTTTTCATTACCCTTTACATCATACTGCTTAACGATAACGTCACCTACAAGCCCAAGCTCTGGTGGTAAAGTGTCCTTAAATTGCGCACCCTCCGTCAGATTCTTTACAATATCACCTGCATTAAGATATACCGTATAATCAATATATGTGTTTCCATCACCACTTACAAGTTCACCTTGTTTATTAATGATACTGGTAACTGTATTTACTGTTTTACTGCTGCTTACTTTTTTACCTTCATCTGATCCTGAAATCTCATTTGATACCCATTCATCAGCAGATACATCCGCTTTACCAAGATTTCCATTCTCAACCTTATAAGTAATCGTATATGTTCCAGCCTTAATTACTTCTCCGGCTTCTCCCATAGTAATGGTTGATTTCTTTTTATTCTCATTATCTCCTGGCTGATTCTCTATCCAATTGATTTTCGAATTTGGAGGAGAAATAGTAATACTATTCTTTACATAACTCCAATCTTTTCCGGTAAGATTATCAGTCAGCACAAGAGGTCCCTGTAAATCTTTCTCAACAGTCAAAGTAACTGTATACGTAATATAACCCGTGTTTCCATCCTCGCCATATTCTAATTTGCTGGCATCTTTTGATAATTTATAGTTACTTCCGTTTTCGTCGGAACTATCATCTTTTGTCTTTGTAATAATAACAGTTCCTGTCCAGTTACCAATTGTAATTGTTTTCTCCTGTCCTTCTATGCTGCCCTGATCTTTATCCCATTTAAATTCCAGTTCAACACCACCGCCAATAGTGTCTCCGGCTTTGTCTACATAATTTTCATCTAATCTCAGTTCAATATACCAGCATCCATTGCTGTCCTGCTTAAAGGTATACTCACCAGATACTGTTTTGCCATCATATGTTTTATATGTGTTGCCCCTAAAAGCAGAACAATCAAATCCTTCCGGCAATCTTATAATACCGATATTATTATTTGCCTGTATTGTTGATTTAGGAATATCACTAAATGTAATGTGAGCTTTTACCTGATCATCAGTCGTAAATTTATTACTTGGCTCCCAGAATGCACCAATTAATTTTGACAATTTCATTTCATCAACATAAGAAGTGATATCCAAACCATCAATTGGTTCATTTGCTGTAACCGCCGCATCTCCATCTTCTCCGGTAGCTGCCATAGAACTCGTCTCATCATCCAGTGCTTCCGGTGCATCATCTTCGTCTTCTTCAGCTGCCTGTGCTGGTTCCGGTGTCTCCTCCGCCGTCGGAGTTTCTTCTATATTATTATTGTCCGGTTCCGGTGCGTCTGCATCGTCCGCTGCCGGTTCGGCGTCGCCATAGTCGAAGTTCGGGTTGCGTGGCATGGTTACGTAGCCGACGATGATCGCGTTGTCCAGGTTGTATGTATTCTGTTTTACTTCTTTGTCAGAGTCGCCGATCACGGTAGTTACCTGGGTGTCGTTGGCGTTGAGGACGATTCCGGCGTGGTCGGGGGTGCCGTCCTGGTTGCCGTCGAGGATGATCAGGTCGCCGGTGTTCGGGGTGTAGCCTTCTTTGGAGACCGGTGCCCATTCCCAGCAGTCTGATGGCTGTACCATTGCGGATGTCGGGATGCCTGCATAGCTGAGACAGAAGTCTGTGAACTGTGCGGACCAGTTATCGCGGTACGGGTCGCCTGCCCATGCGCCGTAGCGGGTGTAGCCGTTCATTGTGGCGCCGTCTTCTGCTACATTATAATTGGAAGTACTTTCTCTGTAGCCGATCTGTGTCTGAGCGATGGCTGCCAGATCGCTGCCCCAGTTTCCTGTCAGGGATACAGAGCTTACAGAATTCTGCCATGTATCTGCATCTTCTACATCTGCATTCGGGTCAGAGTAGCATGCCAGTGAATGTACATGCTCTTCTTTACCACAGGCAAGTACCTGTTCGTAGCATTCTGCTGTGTGCTGATGTCCTTCGCTCTCCTCCTGGTCACAGGTGAGAATGTTCTCTGTCTGGTAGCATTCCTCTGTGTGCTGGTGTCCTTCATTCTCTTCCAGTCCGCAGATCAGATTGCCATCCTCATCATAGCACTCTTCTGTATGAGTATGAGCGCCTTCACCCTCTTCCAGTCCGCAGATCAGCGTCTGTTCCTGGGTATAACATTCATCCGTATGGGTGTGTGCTCCTTCGCCTTCTTCTTTCCCGCAGATCAGACGGTTCTCATAACATTCATCCGTATGCGTATGTTCTTCTATTCCACAGTGAGGAGTTCCCTCTGCAGTAAGTGCCGGAAGGATCAGCGCATATACAGTACAGAAAACTACTATACATGCCAGAATACTGACCGCTTTCTGCCAGCGTTTATGCTTCCGGTTCTGCAGCTTGAACTTCGCCGCCTGATGCAACAACGTATTTTTCATCTGACATCTCTCCTTTTCCCTTTTCCTGTTCCCCTTACTTCACAGGACCTGCTGAACTCAAAGGCCAAAGCCTGAATACAATCTTTCCTACGATCTGCTCCTCTGCCACGCAGCCTACTGATGTATTTCGGCTGTCAATGGAAGTGGATCTGTGATCTCCCATCACGAAGTATCTGCCATCCGGCACCTGATAGGGGAGTTTGATATTGCAGTCTCCCAGAGACTTCTCTACCAGATAGGGTTCGTCCAGGGGTTCGCCGTCCACTGTGACATTTCCCTTCTCATCGATATCTACCCAGCTTCCGGGACCTGCGATCATTCGCTTCACCAGAATCTTATTATTATAGTAGAAAGCGATCACATCTCCCTGGGTGAAATCTGCACCTTTCACAGATACCACGATCTGACCTTCCTGAATAGTGGGATACATGGAATTTCCATATATCTGCAGTACCGGAAGTAACAGTACGGCGATCAGAACTGCCGCGGCTGCTACTGCGATCAGTGTACCGATGGTATTGCGCAGCACCTGATAAAACCGGTGCCTGTATTTACTTCTGTTTAACTCTGCCTCCAGCTGTGAGACTGTGGGCAGGGAAGTAATTTCTTTTTTCTTATGCTTCCTCATGCTGAATGCTTTCATTCTCCCGCCTGTCTGCATGCTGTCTGATATTCTCCAGATACTGGTCTGCTGCCTGCTGTGCTGCCTCGAATACCTTATTGATCCGAAGTGCTGCTTCCGCGATAGATCCGGCTTCCTTTTCCATCAGTCTCCGGTCTTTCAGCTTCTGCTTCGTCTCCTCCAGTTCCTGCTGCAGGCGCTGCACTTCTTTGCTCTGTTCCAGGAGCATTTCCAGTAAATCTGTGCGGCTTAAACGCCGCAGCTCTTTTTCAGTCATTATGCTCTCCATCCAAGTTTATTTCTCACTGCATTTGTTTCTGTGCAGAAATGTTTCTTTTTGATGCTTATTTTTGATTTTATTAAGTCATATTTTTGACTTTTTCTGACTTTTAACGTACAAAAAAAGCCACAATTATTCTTTGGTAAAAAATAATTGCAGCCGAACTACCTTATAAATTAATCCTTCCCGGATTAATACTCCTCTTATGTATGTAAATACTTTTTTATCAAAGGCTCCAAGCTTTGCGTCCCTGGCTCACACCAGGTTTGCCAATTCCATATTATACCTCTTGGGACAAAAATTTGTCAACCGGTGCCTGTCCGTTATATTGTACAATTTTACGTTCACTTTTTGCATATTTCGTACAATTTTCGTTTTTATCAATAATATATACAAAAAAGTGCCTGCCAATCTGTTACTATTGACGATTGGCAGACACTTTTGGTTAGACCAATTCTGTTTTATGATAATTCCAATTTTCCGGTATACAGCTGATAGTAAGTTCCCCTCATCTTAATGAGGTCTTCATGATCGCCTCTCTCGATGATCTTACCATGATCCAGAACGATGATGGCATCGCTGTTTCTGATGGTTGAGAGTCGGTGAGCAATTACGAATACGGTACGGCCTTTCATCAGGTTATCCATACCTTTCTGTACGATACTCTCTGTACGGGTATCGATACTTGAGGTTGCTTCATCCAGGATCAGTACCGGCGGGTTGGCTACTGCTGCTCTGGCGATGGAGAGAAGCTGGCGCTGACCCTGGGAGAGTTCTTCGCCGTCTCCGCTTAACATGGTGTCATAACCCTTTGGAAGCATCTTGATGAACTGGTCTGCATGAGCCAGCCTTGCTGCCTCGTATACTTCCTCATCTGTGGCATTCAGTTTACCATAGCGGATGTTTTCCTTGATAGTTCCTGTGAACAGGTGCGTATCCTGAAGTACGATTCCCAGAGAACGTCTCAGGTCATCCTTCTTAATCTTGGTGATATTGATTCCGTCGTAACGGATCTTACCTTCCTGAATATCGTAGAAGCGGTTGATCAGGTTTGTGATAGTTGTCTTTCCTGCGCCTGTAGAACCTACGAAAGCAAGTTTCTGTCCAGGTTTTGCGAAGAGGCTGATGTCTTTCAGAATAACTTTATCCGGATTATATCCGAATGTAACGTCTTCGAAACGAACATCTCCGGTCAGTTCTGTGTAAGTTACAGAACCATCTGCGGAATGCGGATGTTTCCATGCCCACATACCTGTTCTTTCTTTACATTCTGTAATGTTGCCGTTGGCATCTTTTCTTGCATTCACAAGTTCTACATAACCTTCATCCTCTTCCGGTTTCTCATCAATGAGTTTGAAGATACGTTCTGCACCTGCAAGTGCCATAACGATGGCGTTGAACTGCTGTGC
>OLNC01001379.1_pt1 | contig 13813 bp, 8 predicted proteins | sample 1672011 | NCBI WGS metagenome assembly OLNC01 (sample SAMEA3136636, study PRJEB25190) | human gut metagenome | biome: human gut; feature: human-associated habitat; material: faeces | place: Austria | collected 2013 | reverse complement strand
CTGTGACCCTCTGCTTGTAAGGCAGATGCTCTCCCAGCTGAGCTAAGACCCCATAATTTGAAGCTGCTATTTTCTCAACCACAACTTGCTTGATTATTATACTATTGACTTTTTAGATTGTCAATACTATTTTTCTACTTTTTTCCACATTTTTTATTTTTATTGCTTTTGTTTAATTCTGGAAATATGTACAATCAAATAAACCCTTTCCTCTTCTGTAATTTCTTTCTGGAGCAAATTCCGAATATATTTTCGAATTTGCTCCACACATCCTGCAGCCTTTTTCTCCTGCTGTACTACTGAATGATAAATCCATGCATCCGCATTCTCTAACATCTTATCTTCCAAAAGCCGTTGCAAAAAAAATTGCATATGGATTACGAACCTGGAGTAATTGATACTTTCTTCATCAATTTCCCACTGATAATACAGTTGAACAATCTGAAACAAATCTTTCAGCATTTTTACCATAAGCATTCCGTTCTGCATTCCTATTTTATTCTCTGTCGCATCAATCTGCGCATTTACTATGTGAAATGCAATATTCCCAGCTTCCTCCTCAGGAAGATTGACATTTAACTCCTGATTAAGATAAGAAAGAACCTCACTCCCCAACAGATACTCTTTCGGATAAAATTTCTGAATTTCCCAAAGCATCCTGTTTTGTAAAACGATTCCTTTTTTATACCTCTCCAGAGCATAGATCAGATGATCAGACAACGTCACAAAAATTTGCTCATTTAATCTGGAAGCCATTTTACACGTTACCATCTGTACTGCATCTTGGATTACTTCTGCATAACTTGCAGGCACATCCTGAAGCAGCCTTATATAATCCTGTGTATTTTTTTCATCTTTCAGCATATAGATTTTTTCCACATCTGTTTCACGGAGACGTTCTCCTACTTTATAAGAAAACCGCAGTCCCTTCCCCATTGCGATCTGCTCCTTCCCATTCTCACTCTCCACTAAAAGAAGATTATTATTCAGTACTTTCTTTATGATCATCGCCTATACCCTCAGCTTTTTATTTTATAAATTCTGTCCGTTTTCTAAAATCACATTTGCATACCAGTAAAAACTATCTTTTCGAAAACGTTTCAATTCTTTCAAATCAAACTCTTCCCGATCCACATAAATAAATCCATACCGTTTACGATATCCCTGATGTGTACTTACCACATCAATAGCCGCCCATGGACAATATCCCAATATCTGTACTCCATCTGTGATCGCAAGACGCATCTGCTGTAAATGCTCCCGAATAAACTGAATCCTGTACGCATCATGTATTTTTCCATCAGCTTCCAGAATATCCGGTGCTCCAATTCCGTTTTCTGTCACTAAAATCGGAAGATGGTATCTCTCATATACTTTTCTTAAAGTATACCTAAAACCAACCGGATCTACAACCCATCCGTACTGTGTTTTTCCCACATACGGATTTTCCCCCGGACGATATACCCCCGGTTCTCCCAACATAATCTGCTGATCACCTGCCCTGGCTGCCACATCCGATGCATCACCTCTGCTTGCTGCGATCGTGGCTGTAGAATAATAATTCATCGCAATAAAATCTGGTTTCGCATCTTTAAGGCATTCTATATCTCCTGGTTGCAACTCAGGTGCAATTCCTCTGTCCTTCATATATTCCCACGCCAAAGGATGATAACTTCCAAATACCGGAACATCCGCAAAATTCCAACAACGTAACACCTCCCAGTTATGTGCTGCAATCGCATCTTCCGGTCGGCTGCTTTCCTGATACATTGCTGTCAAATTCAACGCCGGACCAATTTTCCCGCCGGATACCATTTGATGGAACAACTTCATAACCTTCGCCTGCGCCAACATCATATGATGATTCTGTTGATAAAGTTCCTTTTTTGTTGGCAGTTTTCGCCCTTTAGGAAGTCCAATTGCCCCCGGATGCAAAATCATGGTGTTCTGCTCGTTGATTGTCAGCCAGTAAATTACTTCTTCCCCAAAATTCTGAAACAGAACTTCCGCATATTCCACAAAAGCATGTATAGTTTCCCGATTTGACCATCCCCCTTTTTTCTCCAGACAATAGGGTAAATCAAAATGGTACATCGTAATAATTGGCTCAATACCATTTTTCTTACATTCACGAATCACATCCCTATAATAGGCAACCCCTTTTTCGTTAACATCCCCTACACCATTTGGTAAAATCCTGGTCCACGCAACAGAAAAACGATATGCTTTTAATCCCATTTCTGCAAATAGGGCAATATCTTCCTTATATCTGTGATAATGATCACTTGCCACCGAAAAATCGGCAACTCCTTCCGGATGTTCATACATATCAATGATGGACGGACTTTTTCCATCTTCATCCACTCCGCCTTCTACCTGATAAGCAGACGTAGACGCACCCCACAAAAATCCTGACGGAAATGGTTTTAATTTTTGATAAATCATATTTGATCTTCTTCCTTTCTTTGAATATTACACAGTTTTCTATATAAATCAAACCAAACCAAGCAGGTTCTCTCCCGCTTTTTTCTGCCCACATGTTGTCAACTCTACATCACGGTAATTTGGTGTATTCGTTACAATGATCGGGATCACTGTATCATACCCCTCTTCTGCAATTGCCTGCAAATCAAACTCTAACAAAAGCTCGCCCGCTTCTACTCTGCTTCCTGCTTTTACTTTTGGTGTAAAATATTTTCCCTGAAGATTTACCGTATCAATCCCTACATGAATCAAAACTTCTGCTCCATTGTCCAGTTTCATCCCTATGGCATGTCCTGTCTCAAAAAATATTGTAATTTCTCCAGATCCCGGTGCATACACACGTCCTTCTTCTGGAAATATAGCTGCACCTTTCCCCAATACTTCCTTTGCAAACACATCATCTGCCACCTCTGACAATTCTGCCGCTCGCCCTGTAACCGGAGCTTTGATCCATTCACCTGATACACCGTCTTTTTTTGAAGTGCCTTCCACTTCCGTACTTTCTTGAAAACCAAGCAGCCATGACGCCGCAAATCCTACCACAAAGGAAATTACAATTGTGATCAATGCATGCACTACATTCCACGGATTCTCTCCAATAAAAGCTGGAATAGCAGTAAGTCCCGGCGATACAAACGCATAACGCACAAGTCCCGATATACCTGCATAAATCCCACCTGCTGCACCACCAATCATAGATGCAATCAAAGGACGTTTTAATTTTAACAAAACACCATAAAGACAAGGCTCTGTTATTCCCATCACTGCTGTAAATCCAGAAGATGCCGCCATTTGCTTCAACTCCTTGTTCTTCGTTTTAAAGGCTACGGCAAGAGTGGCTCCCCCCTGCGCAATATTCGAAGCCAGCATTCCCGGACCATTGACGACTTCATATCCAAGTGAAGAAATCTGTCCCGTTGCAATCGGTGTCATTGCCCATGCGGTTCCTGTTAATGTTAAAAATGGTTGAAACGCTCCCATCAGCATGGGAATCAGCCAGCTTACTTTTTCATTTAACACAGTTGCTCCTGTCTGCACAATATCATTAAGCAAATTTCCGAATGGTCCAACTCCCAAAAGCGCAATCGGGATCGCAATAAACATTATGAGCAGCGGCTTCAGGAAAAATTTAATCACTGACGGAGAATATTTCTCTGCAAATCGCTCTACATAAGACATAATCCAAACACTCAGGATGATCGGTACTACAGAAGATGAGTAATTTACCAATACTACTGGTATCCCAAAAAAAGTAATTGACTCTCCCGCTTCCACCATACCGTTCCAGGATGGATGAAGTAATGCGCACGCCATTGTGATTGCCAGAATAGGATTGCACTTAAATTTCATAGCTGCTCCATATGCCAATAGAACCGGCATAAAATAGAATGGTGCATCTGAAATAAATGTCAAAATACTATAAGTGGATTCTGACGGATCTACCAGTTTTGCCAAAACCAGAATAGAAAGTACTGCCTTTATCATACCTCCGCCAATCAATGCCGGAATCACCGGTGTGAATGTAGTAGAAATCACACTTATGATCCGATTGACAATCGTCGTTTTTTCTTCCCGGTCCAGTTCTCTGTTTCCATCATTCTCCTCACTATGCTTCATTTCCTCAGAAATTGCCCGAAAAGCAGTCTGCACTTCATTTCCTATAATGACCTGAAATTGCCCTCCTTTTTCTACAACTCCAATTACTCCCGGAATGTTTTCTATACTTTTTACATCTACTTTTTCTTTCTTATAAAACTCAAACCTCAAGCGTGTTGCACAATGTGTCAGTTGCCTGATATTCTCTGTCCCGCCAACCAGACTTATTATTTTTTTACCTATTGCTTTATAATCCATATTTACCTCCTTTTCCGGCTGCTTTTTGCACTGTTTACAGATCGGCCGTATCTGTATTATCCTGCTTTTTTCATAAAAAAAGACCAAGACAAGAGGTGCAATAATCTCATGCTCCTCATTGTTCTCGGTCTTGCCTGCATTACCAGTAACAGCCTTTGCTATTAATTACAAATTAAATTATATCAGACTGTTACAAAAAATACAAGTCTGTTTTTCAAATCAAACCATTCTTTTATTTAAAATATTTCACACCGGATTCAAAGATCTTCAGATCCTGCTCTCCGTAGATATTGATTGCTACAGAATCACCGCGGCGTTCGGAATGTGCCATCTTTCCAAGTACTCTTCCATCCGGACTTGTGATACCTTCGATCGCACGGTAGGAGCCATTGACATTCCACTCTTCGTTCATACTGATATTTCCTGACGGATCGCAGTACTGTGTTGCTACCTGACCGTTCGCGAATAACTGATCCAGCCACTCTTCACTCGCTACAAAACGACCTTCTCCGTGGGAAGCCGGATTTGTGTAAACCCCTCCGAGCTCTGCACCTGCAAGCCAAGGTGATTTGTTTGTCACAACTTTTGTGTAGACCATCTTTGAAATATGACGTCCAATCGTGTTATATGTCAATGTTGGAGAATCCGCTGTCTGTCCTACAATCTTACCATAAGGAACCAGTCCCAGTTTGATCAGTGCCTGGAATCCGTTGCAGATACCGAGCGCCAGTCCATCTCTTTCATTCAACAGTTTTTCTACTGCTTCTTTGATCTTTGCATTCTGGAATGCAGTTGCAAAGAATTTTGCAGAACCATCCGGTTCATCTCCTGCACTGAATCCACCCGGGAACATGATCATCTGTGCCTGTCCGATTGCCTTTTCAAACTCGGCAACAGAATCACGGATATCCTCTGCATTCATATTACGGAATACCTTTGTGATCACATTTGCGCCTGCTCTCTCAAACGCCTTACGGCTGTCATACTCACAGTTTGTTCCAGGAAATACCGGAATAAATACGGTCGGCTGTCCGATCTTATGACTGCAGATATGAATATCAGATGTATGATAGAGCTTTTCTTCCACCACTTCATCATTATCTGCGGAAGATTTTGTCGCAAATACACTTTCCAGAGTGCCTGTCCATGCTTCTTCCGCTTCTGTCAGAGCAATTTCGGTATCCGCATAAACAAATTTCTGCTCTTCGAGAACCTCACCGATCACCGTGTATGCAATGCTCAGTTCTCCCACTTTGTCTGCCGGAACTTCTGCAATAATATCTCCAAATGCCGGCGCAAACAATTCTCCCGCATCCAGATTATGCTCGATCTTCACACCCAGTTTATTTCCAAATGCCATCTTACTTGCCGCAGCGATTACACCATGACGATCCAGCGCATATGCGGAAACAATCTTTCCACTGTGGATATCTGCTGCAAATTTGCCATACTGATCCATCAGCTGTGTATAAACCGGGAGATCATACTGATCTTTTTCAATCTTCATCCAAACCAGTTTATTTCCTGACTTTTTCAGTTCCGGAGTAATAATCTCATCCTCTGTTGCCATGTCTACGGCAAACGATACAAGAGTCGGTGGAACATCAATATCCTGGAATGTTCCAGACATACTGTCTTTCCCCCCGATAGACGGAAGCCCGAATCCAAGCTGTGCTTCATATGCACCCAAGAGTGCTGCAAACGGCTGACTCCATCTCTTCGGATCTTCTGTCATACGACGGAAATATTCCTGGAATGTAAAACGAATCTTGCTATAATCTCCACCTGCGGCTACGATCTTCGCAACTGACTCTACCACTGCATAAATCGCTCCATGATACGGACTCCAGCTTGACAGATATGGATCAAATCCGTAGCTCATCATAGAAACCGCATCTGTTGTTCCATTCATAACCGGAACTTTTGCAACCATAGCCTGTGTCTCTGTCATCTGATACTGACCACCGTACGGCATAAACACGGAACCTGCTCCGATGGAGCCGTCGAACATCTCTACCAGACCTTTCTGAGAGCATACATTTAAATCCTTTAAGGTCTCCAGCCATTTTTCTTTTACATCCGTCACTTCTTCTTTTACGAACAGACTGTCTTTCTTTGCAGGAATCTCAACTTCTACTGTTGTCTCCTGATGTGCTCCATTGGTGTCAAGGAACGCTCGGGAAATATTGACAATTTCATTTCCTCTCCACACCAAAACCAGTCTCGGAGATTCTGTCACTACTGCAACTTCGACTGCTTCTAAGTTTTCTTCCTTTGCATAAGACATGAATTCTGCCACATCTTTCGGATCTACGACTACCGCCATTCGCTCCTGAGATTCTGAAATAGCAATCTCTGTTCCATCCAGACCTGCATATTTTTTCGGTACTTTATCCAGATCCACACGAAGTCCGTCTGCAAGCTCTCCAATCGCAACAGAAACACCGCCCGCACCAAAGTCGTTACACTTTTTAATCAGCTTACTTACTTCTTCTCTGCGGAATAAGCGCTGAATCTTGCGCTCTGTCGGAGGATTTCCTTTCTGAACCTCTGCGCCACAAGTCTCAATAGATTCTTCTGTATGTACTTTGGAAGAACCTGTTGCTCCACCGCATCCGTCACGTCCGGTACGTCCGCCGAGCAGTACGATAATATCTCCCGGATCTGAATTCTCACGGATCACCGCACGTCTTGGAGCAGCCCCAAGCACTGCACCGATCTCCATACGTTTTGCCACATAATCCGGATGATAGATTTCTTTTACCAGTCCTGTCGCCAGACCGATCTGGTTTCCGTAAGAACTGTATCCGTGAGCAGCTCCTCTCACCAGTTTTTTCTGAGGAAGTTTTCCTTTTAAAGTCTCTTTTACAGATACCGTCGGATCTGCAGCTCCTGTCACACGCATTGCCTGATATACATAAGTACGTCCTGACAACGGATCACGGATTGCACCGCCAAGGCAGGTTGCCGCTCCACCAAACGGTTCAATCTCTGTCGGGTGATTGTGTGTCTCATTTTTAAAATTGATCAGCCACTCTTCTTCCACTCCATCTACTTTGATCGGAACAACAATACTGCATGCATTGATTTCATCTGATTCTTCCTGATCTGCAAGCTTTCCTTCTTTTTTCAGCTTACGCATCGCCATCAGCGCAAGATCCATCAGGCAGACAAACTTATCTTCTCTTCCTTTGAAGATCTCACTGTGGTCACTTAAATACTGTTTGTATGTATTGACGATCGGCTCTTTATAGTCTCCTTCACCGAATGTCACATCCTTTAACTCTGTAGAGAATGTCGTGTGACGGCAGTGATCAGACCAGTATGTATCCAGAACACGAATCTCTGTCATAGTCGGATTTCTATGCTCTTCTCCGTGATAATAATTCTGGATATGCTGGAAATCTTTAAATGTCATTGCCAGCCCAAGGGAATCATAAAGCGCTTTTAATTCTGCTTCCGGCATTGTCTCAAAACCATCAAATACTTTCACATCTTCCGGTTCCTCAAACACAGTCACTAACGTTTCCGGTTTTTCCATTCCTGTCTCTCTTGAGTCCACAGGGTTGATACAGTGATTCTTGATCGCTGCAAATTCATCCTCTGTTACGTTTCCTTCGATGACATATGTTGTCGCCGTTTTGATCACAGGAGACTCGTCCTCTTTGATAAACTGCACACACTGTTCAGCAGAATCTGCTCTCTGATCAAACTGTCCCGGCAGATATTCTACCGAAAATACATGATCTTTGTCAAATACCGGAAAGCTCTCAAGATAAAGTACATCTACCGGCGGTTCCGCAAAAATCCCATTACATGCTTTCTCAAACGTATCTTCTGAAAGATTCTCCACATCATAACGAATCAGAACTCTGACACCTGTCACAGTTTCAATTCCAAGATAACTTCTGATCTCATGTCTCAATTCTTTTGCCTGTACGGCAAATTCTGCCTTTTTTTCTACATATACGCGCTTTACGTTGCTCATATACAATCTCCTTTGCACTTCTTTCAAACATTAAGTAACTCTTTTTACCGTAATCTTACCACATTTTTTCTCATAAGTATAATTAATATAATTAAACTCACTCATAAGTACTTTTAATTTTTCTTTCATTTTCATCTTTCTTGGCCTGTCTGGCGAGAAACACACTGACTGCCAGAAAGATCAGCATACTGATAATGAAGATTCCCCCAATGCGCAATGCCATATCATAGAAAAAACCTTCCGGCAGCATCCGGATCATATAATCCTCAGCGGGATCAAACAACCACAGATCATTGGTAAAAAATATCTCATGGAATACCGTAAATGCTGTATTAAAATCTACAATCAGCGCTCCTGCCAGAAACACGACTCCGGCTGTGGCGATCCCAAGACCGATCTGATATCCTCTTGCCAGAATCTTTTTCCAATTCGCCTTTGTCACCCAAAGTACGAAAAGACAGAGCAGCATCACCGCCGCTGATACTCTTCTTACCATAAGACCACCAAGAAACAAATTTTTCACATCAGCCATATGCAATTTGTCCTGCTCATTAAAAAAGTCCTGCTCTTTTCCTTCTACCACTGTGTACACATCCAGATTTTCTCTGTCACCGATCAGATAATCCATCATCTCATAGGTCACATACATCACATCTTTCAGCTCCATATCAAGATCCGAGACCACATCATATTTCTTATATTCTTTTTCGTAAAATCCAAAATCTCCATACGCCGCAAATTGAAAGCTGCTGATCAACAGCACCAGAATCAGCGCCAGAGAAAACACGATTCCCAAAAACCATTGTACTTTTTTCACGCATTTTACCTCCCAGTCTTTTCTGCTTTCGTCATTTTTTCCATTCTTCTGCGATTCCTGTATATTTTACCACAATATAGATTGTAATTCATTCATTTTTGCCCTATAATACAGGGAGCACTTATTAGGAGGTCTAATAATGGATATTAACTATGAACTATATAAGGTATTCTATCATGTGGCATCTACTTTGAGTTTTTCCGAAGCTTCCAAACAGCTTTTCATCTCACAATCTGCTGTCAGTCAGTCTATCAAAACACTGGAACGCAAGCTGGATCAGGTGCTTTTTATCCGCAGTACAAAAAAAGTCCAGCTCACACCGGAAGGAGAAATCCTCCTTCGCCATATCGAACCTGCCATGCACCTGATCCAGCGCGGGGAATCCCAGCTTCTGGATGCAGCTTCTACCGGTGGACAGATTCGGATTGGAGCCAGTGATACGATCTGCCGATATTTTCTGGTTCCCTATTTAAAGAAATTTCACGAAGCATTTCCAAATGCCCACATCAAAGTTGTCAACCAGACATCCATCAAATGTGTAGAATTACTGGAATCCGGACAGGTCGATCTCATTGTGGTCAACTACCCAAACAGCTACTTAAGCAATGTCTCTTCGATCAAAAAGATCAAAAAATTTCATGATGTTTTTATTGCCAATCAGGATTTTGCAGAGTTGAAAGGAAAGAAGCTTTCCTATCAGGAACTGTCAAAATATCCAATTCTGATGTTGGACAAGCACAGTACCACCAGTGAATATCTGCACCGCCTCTTCCAGCAGCATCAACTGGATCTGGTTCCTGAAATCGAGCTGACCAGCAATGATCTTCTGATCGATCTTGCACGAATCGGACTCGGAATCGCATTTATTCCGAATTTCTGTCTTTCTGAGCAGACTTGCGATCTCTTTGCCGTCCAGACAGAAGAAGAACTGCCAGAGCGTGAGCTTGTCATCGCTTATAATGAACAGGTACTGACCTCAAAGGCAGCAAAAGAATTCTTAAGTTTTTTTGACTGATGTACAATTACGGACTTTCCCAGAAAGTCCGTATTTCTTGTTCCAGATTTTTCACACTTCCCAGTTGATACTGCTGCCACTCTCTCGGAAACACTTCCCGGTATCGCATTTCCCGAAACCTGTCATCCAACAACAGGATCACACCTCTGTCACTTTCCGTTCGGATCACCCTCCCGGCAGACTGCAGAACTTTGTTCATTCCCGGATACAGATACGCATAGTCAAACCCATCCATATCGGCAGCATTAAAATACTGCTTTAAAATTTCCCGTTCTGTACACACCTGAGGAAGCCCTGTCCCGGCGATTACTGCTCCGATCAACTTGTCCTCTGTCAGATCAATCCCCTCTGAAAAAATTCCGCCCATCACGCAAAATGCAACCAGACTTTTCTCTCTTTCCCGTTCAAATTCCTCCAAAAACTCTTCCCTCTGTTCTTCATCCATATACGAAACCTGACAGATACTGTCGACTTCGTGATCAACACACTCCAAAAAGCACGTATGTACCTCTTCCAAAAAACGGTACGATGGAAAAAACGCCATATAATTTCCTTTTTTCTGTTCTGCCATCACTGCAATATATCTGGCAAATCTCTGATATGTACTCTCTCCCCTTCTTGTATAACGGGTACTTACATCCGTTCCAATAAAAAGAAATTTATTTTCCTGCGGAAAAGAACTATGTGCATACACTGCATAATCATCTTTCTCAACACTAAGCAGCTTTTTATAGTAATGAACCGGAAGCAGTGTTGCAGAAAAGAAAATCGTACTGCTTCCCTGTTCCAGATAATTTTGAAGATTCACCGCCGGATTGACGCAAAAAAGCTTGATTTGAAACCTTCCGTCTTCCATCATTTCCGAAAAGATCACATAATTTTCATCCATGATATCATGGATATTTAAAAAACTGCGCACTGCAAAATAAAAATCCAGCACCCGCTTTTTCTTTTCTGCATCCTTGCACTCTTCCAGATAATCTTCCAGTTTCGAAAGCACATTCATCAGCTTTAACGCAATATGCGATACACTTTTTAAAATCTGATAATGTTCACACTCTCTCTTTAATTCCAAAAACTGCTGATTACATTCTGACAAACGCTTTGCCAGTTTCGGATCCTCTGCCTTTACCAGTTTTCTTACTTCCAGTAAATCTTCTTTGTATAGAGATGCACTATACATCTCCCTTCCCCGCTCCACCAGATTATGCGCCTCATCGATCAGAAACAGGTATTCCTCTTTTCCACTTTCTGAGAAAAAGCGCTTTATATGAGCCTGCGGATCAAACACATAATTGTAATCACAGATCACTGCATCTGCCCAGTTGGACACATCCAGAGACATCTCAAACGGACAGACCATGTACTTTTTCGCCTGTTCTTCCAGAACCTCTCTGCTCCAGTCGCCGGAATGTGTGATCAGATCAAAAACTGCATCATTCACTCTGTCAAAATGTCCTTTTGCATAAGGACAGGCATCCGGATTGCACTCTGCCTCCTCACAAAAACAGATTTTTTCTTTTGCTGTCAGCGTAATGGTCTTATACAACAGCCCCTTTTCTTTCAACAGGGAAAATGCCTGCTCTGCAACTGTCCTCATAATCGTCTTCGCTGTCAGATAAAAAATCTTTTCTCCCAGCCCTTCCCCCATTGCCCTCACTGCCGGAAATACAGTTGCCATTGTTTTTCCCACTCCGGTAGGCGCCTGGATAAACAGCTTTTTCTTTCGCAAGATCGTGCGGTATACCGAGGCCACCAGGTCGCGCTGTCCTTCTCGATAGGGAAAAGGAAACTCAATCTGCCGGATCGAATCATTGCGTACATTCCGCCATTCAATTTCAAATTTTGCCCATTTTTCATATTGTGTCACCAGATCCTGAAACCACGTCTGAAGCTCTTGAAATTCAAATTCCTGGCAAAACCTGCGGATTTCCTCTGTTTCCATCTGACAATACGTCATCTGAACGTCAATGCACTTCAAAGAATTCTGAACTGCATAAATATAAGCATAACATTTTGCCTGAGCCAAATGAACGGGAACGGGCGCTTCCAGATGTTCCAGACTTCGCAAAATCCCCTTGATCTCATCGATCAGGACTTTTCCGTCATCTTTCAAAACTCCATCGGCGCGCCCTTCTATCTGCAAAACAAACCCATCGCACGGCATCTGTATTTTAAGCGGAACCTCCGCTGTGTAATTCGTTCCCATACGGCTTTGTATTTTGCGGTGTATTTTACCGCCCAGCAGCATGGCATCTTTTTCCATACTGCCGGACACTCTGTTGTCAATGTCCCCTTCCCGCAGAATAAATTCTACAAGGCTGCGGACAGATATCCTTATGATTGTTTCCTCTTTCATGTTCTCTACTCTGCTGCTTTATCCGGTCTTGCAACCTCTGCGATCGTCTTGGTCAGACCAGCGATTCCCTGTAATTCGGACGGAATGATAATCTTGGTTGCTCTTCCGTCTGCTGCTTTGGCAAACGCTTCAAGACTCTTTAAAGTCAGTACTGCATCATCCGCACCTGCCTGTTTAATAAATTCAATTCCTTCTGCTGTTGCTTTCTGAACGGTACGGATTGCTTCCGCCTGTCCTTCCGCCTCTTTGATTCTCTTCTGCTTTTCTGCTTCCGCATTCAGGATCAAAGATTCTTTCTTACCTTCTGCCACCAGAATTGTAGATTTCTTTTCTCCTTCCGCTTTCAGAATCGCTTCCCTTCTTTCACGTTCTGCCTTCATCTGTTTCTCCATCGCATCCTGGATTGCAGTCGGAGGCATGATATTTTTCAGTTCCACACGATTCACCTTGATTCCCCACGGGTCTGTAGCGATATCCAGCGATGTGCGCATCTCCGAATTGATCGTCTCTCTGGATGTCAGAGTCTCATCCAGTTCCAGATCTCCGATGATATTACGCAGTGTAGTCGCTGTCAGATTTTCAATCGCTGCAATCGGGTTCTCCACTCCATACGCATACTGCTTCGGATCTGTAATCTGAAAAAAGATCACCGTATCAATCTGCATCGTAACATTATCTTTTGTGATCACGGCCTGCGGTTCAAAATCTACAACCTGCTCTTTGAGTGATACTCTCTTTGCCACACGATCCAGAATCGGGATCTTAAAATGAATTCCAACACCCCACGTCTCTTTATATCCACCCAGACGTTCCAGAATATACGCATGTGCCTGTGGTACGATTCGGATATTTGCTGCCAGAATCAATATCACCAATACCAATAAAACTCCTAATACCATCAATCCCATCCTCTAGTCCTCCTTATACGGTTCTACAATCAATTTTACGCCGGAAATCCGGATTACTCTTGCCAGAGTGTCCTTTTCCAGCACTTCTTTACCATCTGTCCTCACGGTCCATTCCATTCCGTCCAGAATTCCTTTTCCGGTCTGTGCAAGATCATCTACTCTTTGTGTAATTCTGACAATTTTTCCCACTGCCTGTTCATAGTTGGTCTTTTCATGATGTGCATTGACATATCTTACTGCAAACGGCCTCGTAAAATACACAAGCACGAATGAAACCAGGATAAACGCCCCGATCTGCCAGATGAAATCAACTCCCAGCAGCTCTAAAATCAGCGCTGCCAGTGCACCTCCTGCAAACCAGATGGAGGTCAGACCCACAGTCAACAGT